>Ga0209254_10003924_pt1 | contig 13584 bp, 11 predicted proteins | sample FrelakmetDIP11DI_FD_187148 | JGI IMG/M metagenome (GOLD analysis project Ga0209254, IMG submission 187148) | Freshwater lake sediment microbial communities from the University of Notre Dame, USA, for methane emissions studies - DIP11 DI (SPAdes)... | ecosystem: Environmental > Aquatic >...
CGGCGAATGTGCGAAGCTCCAGACTCATCCGACGGCGAAGGCGCGCGCGATTCTCGCCGGAATGCTGACGGAACGGCCCACGGTCCGCCGGGCGACGGACCTGATCTCCATCAGCCCCTATGTCGGGCGGTACTACCAGGGCGAACTCAATGGGCGGGTCCACGAGATTCCCAATGCGATCGCGCCACGATTTTTCCGGGTGCCGCGCGCGCCGGAGCGGGGGCGATTGCTGTTTGCTGGTCGCATAGCGAGGGGCAAGGGTCCGCATGACCTTGTGCATGCGAGCGCAAGAATTCCCGACAAGGTCGGGCAGGTGGTGCTCGCCGGCGCGACGCCTGATCCGGCCTTCGAAAGCATCCTGCGTGCAGACGTGGAACGCCTCGGGCTCTCAGGATGCGTAAGATTCGCAGGCCTGCTCGATGAACCCGCGTTGCTCGAGGAGTTTGCGCGCGCCGAAGCGTTGGTGCTGCCGTCATACCAGGAAACGGCACCGATGGTCGTACAGCAGGCCATGGCCGCAGGCCTGGCCGTTGTCGCAAGCCGGGTGGGCGGCATCCCGCAGCAGATCGACCATGACGTGACGGGCCTGCTGTTCGAGGCCGGAAACGTTGATGCGCTCGCCGGCGCGCTGGCAAGACTTCACGACGAGCCGGAACTGGCGTCGAGGCTCGCGAAAGCGGGCCGAACCGTGGCAGAAGAGCGCTACGGTGCGGCGTCGGTGGCCTTGGCAACGCGTATCGTCTACGAGGGGATCATGCGCGAGGCGGGAACTCGCAGCAAGGAAGGACAAGCAACGTGAGCAGGCAGAACCTCGATAACGCAGGTTGGAACGTGCCAAGGATCCTCTGGATCGTGCTGGTCGTCGCCCTGCTGATCCGGCTTTGGGGCATCGGGCACGGGTTGCCCTTCAGCTACATCAACGACGAATACCACGAGGTGATGCGAGCTCTGCAGCTCGGGGCCGGCAGCTTCAATTTCGACCGGATCGGGAAGGGAGGGTTCTACCTCCTGCTCTTCGTCGAGTACGGCGTCTACTTTGTGTGGCTGAAGCTGACAGGGGCCGTGGCCTCGGCGGAGGAGTTCGCGAGGATGTTCGCGCGTGACCCGAGCGCCTTCTACCTGATGGGTCGCGCCACGGCGGCACTTTGCGGTGTGCTGACGGTAGCGATGCTGTACCAGGTCGGACGCAAAGCGTATTCGAAGTCTGCCGGCTTGCTCGCTGCCCTGTTCCTGGCCATCAACGTACTGCACATCGACCTGTCGCGACGGATCGGGGTAGACGTGCCGATGGTGTTGCTCGCGACGGTCGCATTGTACTTCGCGCACGGGATCGTGACGACCGGGCGCCGTACGGATTACCTGATGGCAGCATTGTTTGCCGCACTGGCCACCACGACAAAACTCCCCGGCGTTCTCGTCCTGCTGCCGTTGTTGGTCGCGCACACCTACAACGTCGCGAGCATTGGCGGCGGTGCCAGGACCTGGATCGTGTCGCGCAATCTATGGTTGGCGGCAGCCGTGTTCTGTGCGGTCCTGGTCGTGACCAACCCCAGCATCATCTTCGTCGCGGACGTCCTCCAGTACACTTTCGGATCGACGCCCGCGGTGGACGACGAGGTCGCCGAAAGCGCGGTCGTCGTAGCGGGTGCGCAGACGCGTCCCAACCTCTATGTCTTCTATTTCAATGCGATGGCCGACTCGATGGGTTGGCCGCTCATGCTGCTCGGGCTGGCCGGATCGGCGTACGCGTTCTTCAGGCGAGCGCCCGCGGACGCAATGCTGCTGTCGTACGCAGCCGTAAACTACGTCGTTATCGCCAGCACGAATTCGGCCTCCTTGTTCTATCCGAGGTATGCGCTGCCGATAATCGTCGTTTTGGTCTTGCTCGGGGGACGCGCGCTTGCCGAACTGGTTCATTGGCGCGGGCGCCCGCATTGGGCGGTGCTGGCGGCAGTGCTGGCCGCCTTGCTGGTCATGCCGGCAAGGCAAGCGGGCATGACTGCCTACGCCTTGACGAAGCCGGACTCCCGTACCCTGGCCAAAGAGTGGTTCGAGGCCAACGTTCCCGCCGGCAGCAAGGTACTGATCGAGGGCGGCAAGATCGGCGCAGTTCGCCAATCGGTACCGCTGCAGGATTCGCGAGAGGCGATGCAGCGCAGGATCGAGTATTTCCGGGCAGTTGAACCCCGGCAGGCCGAGTTCCTGGAACGGAAACTTGCAGTACACGAGGGCGTCGGCTACGACCTGCAACTCGTCCGGCTCGACTCGATCGACTCCCTTGATTTTTACACGGCGCAGGGTGTCGAGTATTTCGTCGTGCGGCCCGGCACCTTCCTGCGGGAGCTACGTAGGAGCGGTCTGGGCAGCGCGAGCCTGCTGGAAGACCTCCGAACTGATCGCCGGGCGACACTGCTTAAGCGATTTGAAGGAGACAGCCCCGAGCAGATCGGCCCGACCATCGAGATCTACCGGCTTAGGAGATTGCCCGGCGATACGCCATCCACGTCGCCATGACGGCATGCAACACCACTCCGATTGTGATTGCCGTCGCGCTTCGCGGTGGTCGGAACGGGTAGTGTCCTGACCGGAAAGCAAGAGCCGGCCGACTCCACGGTCAGCGTCAACAAAATGCCCAATCCTCTCAAGGCTCTGTTCATCGTCGAAAACCCCACCCGCAATGGCGGGGCGTACTACCGTGGCCTGAACCTCGGGGTATCGCTCGCCCGCCGCGGGCACGACGTCACGCTGATGACCATCCACCCGACCGAGCGGTGGCGAGTCATCGAGCGCGAGCTGGACGGCGTCAAGCTGGTTGAGACTCCGGACATGCTCTGGGCCATCGGCCGCACGGGCTGGGATCCCTGGGACACGCTGCAACGCACGCGCTGGATCCGTCGGCACAAGTTTGAAGTCATCCACACGGTGAAAACGCGATCCGCGGTCTCGCTGTCCGCCATACTGGGTCGCAAGGCCGCGGGTTCGGCTGCTGGGCTGGTGCGGCCGCAAGGCGGCACCAGCGAGCGCGACGGATGGCCGGTCCATACTTTGATCGGCCCGCTGGAGCAGTTGTTCGAGGAGAAGCTCGCCGGCATGCCGATGGGACGGTCGTCAACTCTCATGCGCTCCGCTGTGGCTCCGAAGCGATGGACGTTCGTACGCGCCGGGTGGCACGAACCGCATGCTCGCAGGACGCATTGCCGACAAATTCAAAGCTTTTATCGAACGACCATGCCCGCGCGCAATGCTGGAGACAGAGAGGCATGATGTTGAACAAGTCCAAATCCGTTCTGTCTAACGATGGTCGCGGCTTCTTTGGCCGTGATCTGACGGGCCGATTGCTGTGCTTGGCCCACGAGCGCAAATCCCAGGGCCTGTAATGCCGTCGAAGCGCGTCGTACCGCTCGCCATCGTCTCACCGGTGCGGGACGAGGCCGAGTACGTCCGAAGTACGCTCGACGCGATGGTGGCGCAGACGGTGCAGCCGCAGGAGTGGCTGTTCGTGGACGACGGCTCGACGGACGACACCCGGGCGATCATCGAGACTTACGCGGCAAAGCATCCGTGGATCCGCGTCATCAGCCGCGACGATCGAGGCTTCCGGCAACTGGGTTCCGGCGTCATCGCTGCGTTCGACTATGGCCGAGCACGTCTTGCACGCCAGGACTACCAGTACATCGCTAAGCTGGACGGGGACATGTCGTTCACCCCCCGGTACCTGGAGGTGATGATCGGCCGGCTGGAATCCGAGCCGAAGCTCGCGGCCGTCTCGGGCAAGGTGTTCCGGCCGGAGAGCGGCGGATTCGTCGAGGAATACATCATCGACGAAATGGTCGCGGGGCAGTTCAAGCTCTACAAGCGGGTCGCGTTTGAGGCCATCGGCGGCTTCACGCAGACGATTCTCTGGGACGGCATAGACATCCATCGCTGCCGCATGAAGGGTTACACGACGCTGTCGCTCCATCACCCGGACGCGAAACTCATCCACCACCGGCTGATGGGTTCGTCAGACAGCAACGTATTCAAAGGTCGCGTGCGACTCGGGCGCGGCATCTGGTTCATGGGGTATCACCCGCTGTACGCGATCGCCTCGGGGCTGTTTCGAATGCACGAGAAGCCCTACGTGATCGGTGGCCTGATCATCATTGGCAGCTACTTCTATGCGGCGGTCCGGCGCGAGCCGCGATTCGACGACCCGGGATTCATCCGCGAACTGCAGGCGTGGCAGTTGCAACAGTTATGGATGTTGCCGGCCAAGTGGGCGAGGCGGAAGTCGTGATGGGATCGAGTCCCACGGGCACCGATACTCGCTGACAGCAGGCGAGGATACGAGGCGTCCCTGACGCGCGTCGCAGTATTGCGACAAGTTCGCGCCGCGCCGATGGCTATTTTTTGGCAGACTGGAATGAGCCAATGGTGTGACATAGCGCACACTCTCGTGTGGGTAACCGAGTGTTATATTGGCTCCCGAAATTTGCGACGATGCCGAGGTGCTTAATGCCATATTTCATTGATCGTGATTGGTCGATCGTGCGACACACTCTTGTCATCTGTGCATCTCTCGGCCTTGCACCGATTTTTGCGCCGCAGACAGTAGTTGCGGCAGAGCAGATGATGTCTGCACAGACCGCGTCGTTCGATTGCTCCAAATTGGGACCGGGTGACATCGTCACCTTGGCGTCGGGAACCCGCGGGCCATTGAGAATCAAGGATTGCGCCGGCACCGCCAGCAATCCGATCGTATTCCAGAACAACCCGACGGGCACGGGGCCGACGGTGATTCAGCGAACCACTGCAGAGGACGGTGGCTTCATCGTGGAGTGCAGCAACTGCGTCGGTGTAGTCATCGACGGCAGCAAGAAGTGGTCGGGTGCACCGGCGGGAAGGACATACGGGATTAAGCTCAGGTCGACGAACGGCGGCTCGCCGTCGGCATTCATGATGGTCTCGGGACCCTCACGTTTCGTCACGATCCGGAACATAGAGGTCGATGGCACGGGCACGAGCACCGGCAGTGGCATTCACCTCAAGGACACTACACGGCTCGCGGCAGCCTTTCCCAACGCATGGGTCGAGGGAATCACCCTCGACAGCAATTTCATCCATGACGTCGCAACCGAAGGTCTTTACGTCGGACCGAACTGGTGGACGGCCAATCCCCCCCTTCGAAATATCGTCATCAAGGACAACATCATCGAGGATACCGGCTGGAACGGCATTGAGTTGAAGTCGGCGATCTCAGGCACCAACCGAATTCACGGCAACGAACTGCGTCGAGTCGGTACCAGCAGTGACAAGTCAGGGCAGCTGGCTGGAATCTCTTTAATAGAAGGGAATGGTAGCATCTACGATAACTATGTCGAGCGCGCCGGAAAGGCCGGGATTCAGCATTGGTTGCAGTTCATGCCAACCTCGTACGGTAACCAGGTTGTCGAGATCTACAATAATGTCGTCGTCGCGTCTGGTGCGACTGCGGATCCGGGGGATGGAATCAGTGTGGGAATGACGCCTGGTGCCACACGAGCGATTTCGCGCGTGTACAACAACACGGTCGTGAAAGCCGGGTCGGACGGTATCTCCATCGCAAGCGATGTGGCGGGCGGCTTCGTGCGCGACAATATCGTCGCGGACGCGGTCGGCACGGACGTCAAGGCGCCATCGAGCGTCAGCACGACGAACAATCGCATCGGCACTGTCGCGCAGATGGGATTCGTGGGCGCCGGCGCGAACAATTTCCGTCTGCTAAGCACCAGCCCAGCGCGTAATGCAGGCAGTTCGGGTGCTCCCGCAACGGACTTCGACGGAGTGTCGCGGCCTCAAGGCGGTACACCTGACCAGGGAGCCTTCGAGTATGTCACGGGAACGCAGGATCCGAAGCCGAACCCTCCTGAGTTGGTCGAGATTCAGTAGCGGCCTGGGCGCTTGACGCCGGGCCAGGCATGTCGCCGGCGATTCGACAACGACGTCGCCCCTGCAATGGCCTCACCATTGCAGAACTTGCACGCGCGGCCGATGGCTCATGGAGAGAAGTGTGGCATCCAGCTTGATGGCGAAACTCGAAGGGTTCATCGGGCGAAATGCAATGGCGTGCCGCCGTGCCTGCTGGCGAGTCCTGAACGACAATTCTCCGAATGCCCGGGCTGTCTACATCCTGGGGGCACAGCGTTCTGGCACGACGATGCTGCTCGAGTGCCTCGAGCAGTCCATGGACTTCGAAGTTCTTGGGGAATCGTCGAAGGCAATGGTGAACTTCCGAATCAAGAGCGACGACTACATTCGGAATACCGTCCGCTCGTCGCACCATAAGTTCGTTGTCTTCAAGCCGCTGACGGATTCCCACCGTGCCCGGCAATTCCTGGATCTGCTGCCGAACTCGGTCGCAATCTGGGCGTTTCGCCGGGTCGAGGATCGCGTGAATTCGTCGATAGCCAAGTTCGGCGACCACAACCTGCAGGTTCTGAGCGGTCTCGCCAGGGGCGAAGGGCTCGACAAGTGGCAGGCGCAGGGATTGTCGCCATCGGACCTCGAATTCTTGCGGCAGTTCGACTATTCGACGATGTCGCCACATACAGCGTCGGCACTGTTCTGGTACTTGCGCAACACATTGTACTTTTCCCAGGGTTTGCAGGATCGCAGCGACGTGCTCCCGCTCGCCTACGAGGACCTTGCAGCTGCTCCGGGTGAAACCATGCGGGACGTCTGCAGATTTCTGGGGGCGGAATTCCGCCCTGCGATGGTCAGCACGGTTCATTCACAGTCGGTCGGGCGGAGCGAGTCGCGTCTCTCCGAAGAAACCCTGGCATTCTGCCGGCCGCTTTACGATCGATTGCACGCGATCCAGAAGGCAAGGCTTCAGGACCTGCCCGGGGCGTTCGGGCAAGAGACTTGGGCTGGGTTGGATCCGAACTCGCGCGCGTCCGCATCCGGTTAGTGGACGACGCTCGCGCGGACGCTGAGTTGTCACGCATCATGCTGGGGGCAGCGAGGCGACTTCCGTGTCGCACGAGGGTCGCGTGTAGAGAAATTCACGCCCGCTTTCCCTATCATTGCTGCAACTGAGAACTGCCGACGTCGCCAAACCCGGTTGGTTGGTGCATTGGAATCGATAAAGAAGAAGGGCGGGTAGTCATGTCGTTCACTCGAAAAGCGTTCTGGGTGCTTGCATGGGCACTGTCGATCACGGCAGCAGGCTTCGCAGGCATGCAGGCATACAAGCATCGAGTACAAATCCGCTCGCTGATTCATGCGACGCAGGCAGGCACGTTGATCCAGACGAACCTCTATGCCTTGCAGGTGCAAAAGGTTGCGGTACCTACCGAGGGCCGGGACGGAGGCGTTGCCCCGCTCGGGGACGGAGTGCTGGTCGCAAATCGTAATGGAATGCTCTGGTTCGTCGACAAGGCGAAAAAGCTCCACTCCCTGGAACTGCGTGTCCCCGTCAATGTTGCTGAGTTTGCGTCCGACCCGTACAACCAGAACACGGTGTCGCACGAGCGGTTCGGCGTCAAAGACATCCTTGTGCAGAACGGGCCGTACGGGGTGCGTATTCTCGCGTCATACAATTACTGGCATTCAGACAAAGACTGCTATGCCCTCCGAGTCTCGAGTCTCGAGACGACCCAGGACCAGCTCTTGTCCGGCGGAAGGGGGCTCGATGGCAATTGGCGCACGGTCTTCGAAACGACTCCTTGTCGCACACTGAACATGCTGAAGGGCGGAAAGCGAGCGGTCACGATCGGTGCCGGAGGACGGTTGGCCGCCCTCTCGGACAACCAGATCCTGCTGGCGGTTGGTGGCTTCGGGGCCGAGTCCGAGGCGGTGGAAGGGCCGGCCGAGACCGGTTCGGTCGATGATTCGTATGGCAAGACCATGCTCTTCGACCTGGTAACCGGCCAGTCGCGTATCTTCACGAGGGGTCACCGGAATCCCCAGGGCCTTGCCGTGGGCTCGGATGCGCGAGTGTGGTCCACCGAACACGGTCCCAAGGGCGGCGACGAATTGAACCGCCTTCTCGACGGCAAGGACTACGGGGCGCCGCACGTTACCTACGGTACCGAGTACGGAATGATGATCTGGCCTGGTAATCCGCAGCAGGGTCGGCACGAGGGGTACGAGAAACCCACGTATGCCTGGGTTCCTTCCGTCGGTATCTCGCAGCTGATTACAGTCGAACGCGATGCGTTTCCGTACTGGAAGGGTGACCTGATCGCGTCGACCCTGAAGGATACGTCTCTCTATCGCGTCCGGATCGAAGGGGACAGGGCCGTCTTCGCAGAGCCGATCCAGATCGGCCATCGAATTCGGGACATTATCGAAACGGCCGAAGGGACCATCGTCCTCAAGACCGATGACAATTTCCTGGTGTATCTCGCGCCCGCGAGCGAGCTGTCGGCAAGCCAGTCCGATGCGCCGGCGCGAGGAGAACTGCTGGCAAGCCAGTGCCAGGGGTGTCACACGTTCGAGCAGGGTGGCGCGTCAGGCCTTGGACCGAACCTCTGGGGCATCGTGGGTCGCAAGGTCGCGTCCGCTGATGGGTTCGTCTATTCCGACGCACTGCGGGCCAGTCGATCGACAATGAATATGGGCAGATGGACACCCGAAGCGCTGCGCAGCTTCATCGCCAATCCGGGAACCTTCGCGCCAGGAACGACGATGGAACTGACGACCACCTACAGCGAGTCGCAGGTGGCCGACCTCGTGGCTTATCTCGAGACGCTCAAATGAGTGGAAGACGTCGTGTAGGTCTGCGATCGGCTAGTGGCGGCTCGAGGATCGCCGGTGCGCATTTTCGTCGACATCTGTAGTGAGCTCTCCGGGTGCCTGTTCGACCTCTGGACCTATCACCGGAAGGCCGCCATCGACTTCAACCGACCTAGCAAGCAGACCGACAACTGCTTCGTCGAAACGTTCAACGAATCGCTTCGAGATGAATGCCTGAACGTTCAATGGTTTGGCGCGATTGACGAAACTCGAGCGAAGCTTGAACCTTGGCGCGCTGAATACAACGAGAGCCGACCTCACGAGGCTTTCAGTGATCTGACGCCGGCGGAATATGCCGGACTAGCAAGGAATGTGGTGATGTAGGACGAGTTGTAAGTGTCACGCCGACGCGGTCCTGACGGTCAGGTCTTGATGTGATACCAGCGCCGAGACCAGACCCGCGGGGTGGCTCAACCGCGTCGGTGCCTGAGACGGCCGACGGCGGCGCGCACCGCCGCTTTGGCGAGATGTGGGACGTCGCGCATGATGTAACGATCGAAAAGCCGGCGCGGCTGCTGCGCGAACCGAAAGGCCCACTCCAGCCCCGCGCGCTGCATCCAGACGGGCGCGCGCTTGAGTATTCCGCTCGCCATCTCGAACGAGCCACCCACACCGATCGAGACGGGGACCCTGAGACGGTCCTTGTTCGCGGAGATCCACTTTTCCTGCTTCGGCGCGCCGAATGCGACGAGCAGGATGTTGGGGCTCACCTTCGTCACCTCGTCGCGGATCCGGTCCTGTTCGTCCTGCGTGGCGAACGTAGCGAACGGGGGGCAGTACGTGCCGACGATCTTCACGCCAGGATAGCGCCGCTCCAGCTCAGCCCTCGCGGAGTCGGCCGCGCCCTCTACGCCGCCGAGGAAGAATAGCGTCACGCCGCGCTCCGCGGATGCGCGGCCCAGCGTCCAGAACAGATCGCTACCGGCGACGCGCTCGCGGAGCGGAGTGCCTCCGAGCTTCGCGAGCCACATCACTGCCGCGCCGTCCGCGACGACGAGATCGGCGTTCTCGTAGGCGGCGCGGAACTCACGATCCTGCGCCGCGATCGCCAGATGATCGAGGTTGCCCGTGCACACGAACCGCGGGCGGTCGCGCATCTTCGCGAACTCCACGATGCAGTCGGTGGCCTCTTCCATCGTCACGTCGTCGAAGAGAAGTCCGTCGACGCCGACGCGCTGCAGACCGGAAGCGTCGCCGTTTCGCAGAGTCATGACGTCGAGGATTCACGCCGGGCGAAGATGCAGGACCCGATATGCAGTTCCCGGATCAGGATAGCTTCCTTCCAAGTACATAGACGCAGGGCAATAGAACGCTACGAAGAGTTGACCGACACACTTGTTTGACTAACCACACCTTCGAACTATAAAGGCGCGAGTAGTATTCCTCGCTAACATCCCGGCTCTCGCCGAAGGCGTCCCGGCACATGTTGTTTAGCTCATGCGTTGTAAAACCAGCATGTGCTCCCGCCTCGTTGGTCCAACGGCCGCGTATCCGCATTCCGATATCACGAACGTTCATCATAACCTTTTCTGAGAGTGGATCGGCTGCCGCAAAGTATCCCAGCATTCGGGACTTATTCGGTGTTCCGATTAGGAAGTGTCCTCCGGGACGAAGCACGCGAGACATCTCTCTGACGGCATCTTCGGGACACGGGATGTGCTCGAGCGCGTGAAATGAATAGATCAGATCAAATGCCTCGTTAGCAAACGCGAGCGCGCGGGCATCCATCTGCATCAATACGGCAGGTGCGGCCCCAGCGTGGTCGAACGTGGATTTGTCACGAACGTCAATTCCGATGGTGTGAGTCCCGAAGGCTCGGGCGAAGATGCCGGCTTCTGATCCTTTTCCGCATCCCACCACAAGAATGCTTTGGGGCCGACAGTTGACGCTCCGCAACACATCGATCATCGCGATCGTCTTGGGTGTTTTGAGTTCTTCAATAGAGTTCGCAGGATTAGGAGAAGTCAATGTAACCTTGCTCATTGTCCCTACCTCACAAGCATCGATTGATAGGGAAGTTCTGAATTCCCGGTGATAAGGGTAGCGGATCGTGGAGCGAAGGTGCGACGGGATCGAGTTTGGCCTGACCGCGGCGTTTCTACGACAGTTTGCCCGGCGTTCACTTCGATTTTTCGTTCAGCCCCGACACGTCCCCTCCTTTCGCAACAGTTGCCGCCGCAACATGAGCAAACTGGCGAGCGGAGCGGTGACCTAGAGACGGTGCAGGTTCTTCGCCAACCCGCGATAGCGCACCTTCTGGAAGCCGAATATCTGCTTGACCACTCCGATCGAGTGTTCGACCGTGGCACGCACCTACGACTTCTCGCGATTCTGCGCCTTGATCGTCTCGTCGATCCGCCCGTGGTGGCGCCATCGTGATCCGACACTCGTGCCGTTAGAAATAGCACACGACGGGTTGGTACCCTACCAGCCGCCCAACTTCGCACAAAGCGCCACGGCGTTGCTGTCTTGGACGATCGCCTCAATCTTCGTGCGGTCCTCTGCAGAGATTCTAGCCTTCCATGTGTCCTTCTCCTCTCGAGGGTTCCGGAACACGCTGAAGTACTTGTCGCCCCAGCCTGTCCTAGCTCGCCCTCGAATGCCATCGATCTGGATCTCGTACAAGGAGTCAATGAAGGCCTGGGTCTGATTCGAGTACTCCAGGCCCAAATGCCGAAACATCGCTCTGGTGTGCTCGTGCGCGTCGTTGGCGAGTTGTTCATACGTGAGCAACATGCCCTTGGGTGATTGGGTAACGAGCGGTACACAGCTTTCTATCTCGTAGCGCCAGAGCAAAGCGGTTCTCTTGACGATGTCACTGCTGGCGATAACGTCGGCGAATTGATCTGCGAGTTCCGGTGCCTCTTGACGCAGGAGTTCGCCAAGTCTTCGCTGACGGTCCTGCGGCATCTTGCCTTGTCTCTGGCCCGTAACATCTGACAGAACAGTGGCACATGGGTGACGGACGAGGTAGACGATGGGCATGGAGGTCTGCTCGACCAAAGTTCTCAGCGGTTTTACGAAGGTGACTTCCTTGAACACCAGGGGCGGACCCGGTGGCGGCGAATAGATCCATCCGTAGGCCTTCGCGGCCAGGCCAAGGGCTCGCGCCGCCGGCCAGAGCCGTTCCCGGAATGCCGAGACCTGGCGGTACCGCTTATCTGGAAAGTAGGGCGGCTTGTTCGTCAATGGATGCGCTGTCCGCAGCAGTTCGTAGATCCGCGGCAGATCGCTGTCGGTGACGTTTCCCTGCTTGAGCCGGTCAAACCAGTCCCGGAACGTGGCGTCCGTTCTCGCCATTCGGTGAAATGGTTCAAACCGATAAATGACTTCGGGGCAACTGTCCAGCAGCGCGCCCGCCCAGGTCGTGCCCGATCGTCCGGGTCCAATGAGGGCCATGAGCCGGCAGTCACGGGTGTTCATTGCAACCTCGATTTTGTGATTTTCACTAAAATGCTATGCATTGCTTTCAACTACCGGTGTACAGAGAATTTACCGAGAGATGTTCTTGCGGCGCCTGATGAACGCCGATGCCTCGATCCCCGTGCGCAGGTACACCTTGTGCCACATGACCAGGTTCCAGACGACCAGGGTTGTCGCCGTCGCCGCCGCCGCGCCGATCATCCCGAATTTGGGTGTCAGTGTGAAATTCAACGTAACGTTGACCGTGGCGCCGATGAATACGCTCTGCATCGTGTCACGCTCGTGCCCGGTCATGTTCAGCAGCGACCCGACAGAGCCCATCGACGCATTGACCAGCTGCCCGGCGCACAGGATGACCAGCGGCACGTACGCGGACGCATACTCTGGCCCGAACGCGGTGCGGATGATCCAGCCGCCGAACAGCACCACGACCAGCACGATCGGCAACGTCAGTGCCAGGACCGCCTGCGCACTGCGCGTGATCAGGGTTTGCAGCTTCTGGCGGTCGCCCAGGGCGAACAGGTGGGCGATGTGCGGTCCCTGTATGACGTTGACGACTTGCAGGCCGAAGATCACCAGGGTCGCCATCTGCACGGCAACCCGGTAGATCCCGACATCGGCGTCCTCGCGGAACATCCCGAGCACGAGTATGTCGGTCTGGCCGTTGATCAGCGTCAAAGCCGCCGTCAGCCCGAGCGGTACGGTGCTCTTGAGCCAGGCCTTGGTGCGAAAGCTGGGCTCGACGGACTGGATCTCCGCCGGCCGGTTCCTGAAGAACAGGTAAAGTCCGACGCCGAAGGCACACAGTCCGGCGACGATCTGCATGCCGATGGCATCGGCGGGCGAGGCGGGCCGCGAGATGACGAAAGGCAGCACCAGGATCAGGGCCAGGAAGACCACAGGCTTCACGATCTGTTCGGGAAACTGGCCCTGGAGCACCCGCCGCAGACCCCGCAGCATGCCGCCTCGCAGTGCGCCAAGGGAGACGACTGGTACCAGGAGCAGTCCCAGGGCCATGGCGTGCAGCTTCCCGGGGGCAATTAGATGCCCGAAAAACGACAGGGCGATCAGGGCTCCGGTCACGATGATCGCCGCGAAGAGCGCAACGCCCTGGTGCGTGCGAATGATGAGACCCCGCATGTGGGTCCAGTCCCTGCGTGCGTTCGTCACTGCCATCTCGCGCGTGGCGAGAACGGGGATGCCGAGCTGCGAGGGAATTCCGAGAAACGCCACGAGCGCCATCACGTACGAATAGACGCCGAAGCCGGCAGGCGCCAGCAATTTCGCGAGCAGCACGGAATTCACGAAACCGAGGCCGGTGTACGTCAGCTTCATGCCGGCACTGCCGAAAAAAGCCTTGATGAGGCTCTGTCCCAGGGTTCCGGATCGTGCCAGGCGTGACTC
>Ga0209254_10003925_pt1 | contig 13584 bp, 8 predicted proteins | sample FrelakmetDIP11DI_FD_187148 | JGI IMG/M metagenome (GOLD analysis project Ga0209254, IMG submission 187148) | Freshwater lake sediment microbial communities from the University of Notre Dame, USA, for methane emissions studies - DIP11 DI (SPAdes)... | ecosystem: Environmental > Aquatic >...
CACGGCCTCCAGCACCAGCCCGAGGCGCGCCGCCTCGCGGCCGTCCACGAGGTCGCCCGTGAGCAGCATGCGCTTGGCGCGCTCGGCGCCGAGGCGGTACACCCACATGGCGGTCGTCGGGCAGCCCCAGACGCGCGCCGGCGGGTAACCGATCACGGCCTCCTCCGCCATGATCACGAGGTCGCAGCACAGTGCGATGTCGCTCCCGCCGGCGACCGCGGGCCCGTGCACGCGGGCGATCGTGGGCTTGTGGCTGCGCCACAGCGACATGAACTGCTGGGTGAACTCGTACATGCCGAAGAAATCCGCCATCGGGTCCCAGGGGCTCGTGTCGCCGACGCCGCCACCGAGTTGCGACCCCGGCTGCTCGCCCGACGCCTCGGCGAAGTCCTTCAGGTCGTAGCCGCTGCAGAAGCCCTCGCCCGCCCCGGAGAGCACGATGACGTGCACCGCGTCGTCGCGGTTGGCCCGGTCGACCGCGGCGGCGATCTCGCCGGGCATCTCGAGGTTGATCGCATTCATCCGCCCGGGGCGGTCGAGCGTGATCGTGGCGACGCGGCCGGCGACCGCGTAGGTGAGCGTCTGGTAGGCCATGCCGGAGTTATAGCACCGTCGCGGTTTTCCGCGCTGCCCGGGTCGGCGCCGGGACCCTATAGTCGGCAGCCACCAACGCCGTCGGCGCCCGGAGTCCTGATCATGAGCGACACGATCCACCAGACGATGGGCCAGCAGTCCGGACGGCGATCCTGGGCCGAGCCGTGGAAGATCAAGATGGTCGAGCCGCTGCGCATGACGCGCCGCGAGGACCGGGAGCGGGCGCTCGCGGAGGCGGGCTGCAACACGTTCCTGCTGCGCTCCGACGACGTCTACATCGACCTGCTCACCGACAGCGGCACCAGCGCCATGAGCGACCGCCAGTGGGCGGGCATGATGCTCGGCGACGAGGCCTACGCGGGCAGCCGCAATTTCTACCGCCTCGAGCACGCGATCCAGTCGTACTACGGCTACCGGCACGTCGTTCCCACCCACCAGGGCCGCGGCGCCGAGCACCTGATCAGCCAGGTCGCGATCAGCAAGGGCCAGTACGTGCCCGGCAACATGTACTTCACCACCACGCGCCTGCACCAGGAACTCGCCGGCGGCATCTTCGTGGACGTGATCGTGGACGCGGCGCACGATCCCTCCGATCTCTCGCCGTTCAAGGGCGACGTGGACCTCGGCAAGCTCGAGCGGCTGATCCGCGAGCAGGGCGCCGCGAACGTCGCCTACGTCAGCCTCGCCACCACGGTGAACATGGCGGGCGGGCAGCCCGTCAGCATGGCCAACGTGAAGGCGCTGCGCGAGCTGTGCGGCCGGCACGGCATCCGGCTGTTCCTCGACGCGACGCGGCTCGTCGAGAATGCGTTCTTCATCCAGGAGCGCGAGCCGGGCTTCGCCGGCAGGTCCATCGCCGGGATCGCGCGCGAGTTCTGCGGCCACACCGACGGCGCGTGGTCGAGCGCCAAGAAGGACAGCCTCGTGAACATCGGCGGCTGGCTCGCGGTGAACGACTGGACGCTGTTCGAGGAACTGCGCAACCTGGTCGTCGTCTACGAGGGACTGCACACCTACGGCGGCCTCGCCGGCCGCGACATGGAGGCGATGGCAATCGGCATCGAGGAGTCGATGCAGGACCAGCACGTCCGCTCGCGCATCGGGCAGGTGCGCTACCTCGCGGAGCTGCTGGACGACTGGCGGATCCCGATGGTGAAGCCCGTGGGCGGCCACGCGATCTTCCTGGACGCGCGTGCGTTCTATCCCCAGCTGTCGCAGGACCTGTTCCCGGCGCAGACGCTCGCGGCCGAGCTGTACCTCGACTCCGGGATCCGCTCGATGGAACGCGGCGTGGTGAGCGCCGGCCGCGACCCGACGACCGGCGCGCACCACTACCCGCGACTCGAGCTCACGCGCCTCACCATCCCGCGGCGCGTCTACACGCAGGCGCACATGGACGTCGTCGCGGAGTCGGTGAAGGCCGTGTACGATGCCCGCGCCGCCGCCCGCGGGCTCAGGATGGTCTACGAGCCGAAGTACCTGCGGTTCTTCCAGGCGCGCTTCGAACCGATCTAGGACAGCAACACCGCCCGGCGCCTACGGCGGAACCGGGCAGGGCTTCGTCCGGGCCGGGACCCGGCACCGGCACGTCCTCGATGCGGATGTCGCGGGGCTCGTTCGTGAACGCAGCCAGCCTCGCGGATCTCAGCTACAGGAACCTCCTGATCAGGGCGTGCACGTTGACGTGCGCGTGCAGCCGTGCACAGATCAGGAACGTGCCGACCAGCTTGCGGTGCAGGAACATCGTCTCGGGCGGCGGCGACCGCAGGCCATGGCCGAAGGCCGCCTGCAGGCCGCGGTCGCGCGCACGACCGATCAGGCGGGAGGCCGCGAAGTCGTACTGCCCGGGATGGGCGAACGGCTCGCACACCAGGCGGATGATCTCGACGGCGTTGCGAACCATCGGCTCCGGGTCGTCCGGATGTGCGTAGCCGATGTCGAAGGCCGCGTCCCGGACCTCCGCCGCGTCGTCCGCGATCACTCCGCGGCAGGCGCGACGATAGCCCTCGACGAAGGCTTCCTCGTATTCGCCGACCGAACCGAGGTCGAGCAAGGCCAGCTGCTGCGTATTGGGCAGGTACAGGTAATTGGCGATGTTCGGGTCGGTCTGCACGAAGCGGAACTCGAACAGCTCGCGGAACATCAGCTCGTGCAGCGTGCGCGCGACGGCATTGCGGCGCGGCTGGGGCACCGCCTCGCTGGCGAGCGTCTCGAGCGGCTCGCCCTCGATCCAGTCCATCGCCAGGACGTGGCGCGTCGTGAGGCTGCGGTCCACACGCGGCACGATTACCTCCGGCATGTCCTCGACGAGCCTGCGGTAGCGCTCGAGATTGCGCGCCTCCGACCCGTAGTCCGTCTCGAGCCTGAGCTGGCGCTTCGCCTCGGCCGCCAGCGCCGCCACGTCGAGTTTCATCGGCAGGAAGTCGAGGCGGCGCAGCAGGCTCGCCAGGTTGTCGACGTCGCTGTCCACGCTGCGGGCGACGCCCGGGAACTGGATCTTGAGCGCGAGCTCGCGCCCGCCGTGCTTGCGGGCGCGGTGCAGTTGCCCGATCGAGGCGGCCGCGACCGGCTCGAAGTCGAAGCGCGCGAAACGATCCTGCCAGCCCTTGCCGTACTCGCGGCCGAGCACGCGCCGCAACTGCGTGTCGGGCATGGAGTAGCCCTGCGAGCGCAGCATCTCGAGCGCGTTGCGGAACTCCTCGGGGACGACCTCGTCGGCCTGCAGGGACAGCATCTGCCCGACTTTCATCGCCGGGCCGCGCAGGGTCGCGAGGCGGCGAGCGAGCAGGCCCGCGTTGCCCGGCGTCAGGACCGCGGCGGCCAGGTCCGGGCGCTGGCCGGCCGTGAGCTGGCGAGCCGCACCGAGCGCCGCGGACAGCGCGAGCTCGCCGCTCAGCATGCCGAAGCGCAGCATCCGCCCCACTCGGGAGGCGGGGACGGCACTGCGCTTGCGATCCGGAGGTGCGGCCATCGGTGTCGAGGTTACACCGAGCGCCGCTCACCATCGTCAAAAGCCAGCTCGCGCTCCGGCCAGCGCAGTGCCGCGAGGCGGGTCTGCCACGGCGGCGCGCCGCCGCGGGCGCGCTCGGCGTAACGACCGCCGACGGAGTAATCCACGCAGAACACGCTGCCGCGCGGCCCCATCCACTCGTAGGCCCGGTAGTCGCCCAGCGGATAGTCCCAGTCGCCGGTCACGACCGCGGGTTCGGCGCGGTCGTCGCGACGCCAGTAGTGCCCCATCACGACCGCGGCCGGATCCCGGTACCCGTTCCACCAGCGCGCGCGCTGGGTCATGCGCCAGCGGCCGCCGGCCCACAGCGGCCGCTCGGAGGGCCCTTCGAGACCCGAGGTGATGACCTTGAGGGGATTGGCGTTCTGCAGGATGGTCGCCTCCTCGGCGCAGGCGGGCAACAAGGGCATCGTCGCTTCGCGCAGCCTGAAGGCACGTCGGTGCGCCTGGACCTCCCGCGCCGCCCGGGCCGCGATGCCGCTGTCGCGCAACAGCGCCCGCACCCGCGCGTCGAGGGCGGCGTGCAGGTCGCAGTACTCGGCTCCGTCCCGGAACAGCCCATCGAGCGCGACCAGCGCCGCCTCGTCCCAGCAGGCGTGCACCACCCGGAGGTCCTCGCGGACCAGTGCCAGCGGCAGGCTCGCGACGAAGGCGGTCCACGCCGCCCGGCGATCGGCCGTTGCGGCCCGCGAGTGCAGGAACTCGCCGTTCGCGAGCTCGTGGTTGCGGTCGAAGAACCAGCCATTGCCGTGTTTCGGCTCGCCCAGGAGCACGTTCAGCTCATGGTTGCCCAGCACGCATTGCGCGCGGCCGGACTGGACCCGGTCCATGACGAGGTCGAGGACGGCCGGACTGTCGGGGCCGCGGTCGCAGAGGTCGCCCACGAACACGGCGTGGCGACCCCCGGGGTGGCTCCCGTCCGAGGCGTACCCGAGGTGCCCGAGCAGGGCCTCGAGAGCCTCGATCTCGCCGTGGACGTCGCCGATCACGTCCAGTGGGCCGTCGAACAGACGGGCCTGCGGCCAGTCAGCGGAGCGCATGGTTTCCTGCAGCATCTCGCAGGGATCTTTACAGAGCGGCGCCGGAACGGCGATCGTGGATGACTCTGACCCGCCACCGGACGCGAACAGACGGACTGCGTGGACTCCCTGACCCAGATCGCGCTTGGCGCCGCCGTCGGCACAGCGGTCCTCGGCCGCAAGGTCGGGGCGCGGGCCGCCCTCTGGGGCGCGGCCTGCGGCACCCTGCCCGACCTCGACGTGCTGATCCCCTATGGCGATCCGGTCCGGGACTTCACCTACCACCGCGCCGAGAGCCACTCGCTGTTCTGGCTGACGGTCGCCTCCCCGTTCCTGGCCGGGGTCGTCGCGCGGCTGCAGCGCAGTGCCGGGGCCGGCTTCCGGGAATGGTGGCTGCTGGTCTGGCTCGCGCTCATCACCCACGCACTGCTCGACGCGTTCACGGTGTACGGCACGCAGCTGCTGCTGCCGTTCTCGGACTACCCGGTCGGCCTCGGCAGCGTGTTCATCATCGACCCGCTGTACACGGTGCCGCTGATCGTGGGACTGGCCGCGGCGCTGCGGCTGCGGTCCCGCCACCCCGGCCGCGCCGTGCGCTGGAACGGGGCGGGGCTTGCGCTGAGCACCCTGTACCTCGGCTGGACCGTCGCGGCCCAGTCGCACGTCGAGGGCGTCGTGCACCGCACGCTGGCCTACGCGCCGCTCGCACACGCCCGCACGCTCGTCACGCCCACGCCGTTCAACAGCCTGCTGTGGCGCGTGGTGGTGATGGAGGAGGATGGCTATCAGGAGGGCTTCTACTCGCTGCTCGACGAGAGCCCGCGGGTACTCTTCGAGCGGCACACGAGCGACACGCGGCTCCTCGAGCCGCTGCGCACGGACTGGACCGTGCAGCGGCTCGCGTGGTTCTCGAAGGGCTTCTACGGCGTGGGCGAGGCGCCCGCCGGGACACGCGTGGCGCAGGGCTCGGCCAGCAGCGTCGGCCAGCTGCTCGGGCTGGTGGACACGGCCGTCGCCGCCGAGGCGTTGCCGCGCGCGGGCGGCGTGCCCGTGGTCATGACGGACCTGCGGATGGGCCAGACGCCGTGGTTCGTGTTCTCGTTCGTCGTCGCGGAGCGCGAGAACGAGCGTGTCAGCTCCGTGCCGTCCCGGCAGGTGCCGAGCGAGCGCCCGCCTGCGAACGCGCTCCCCGCGTTGTGGCGTCGCATCTGGAGCGAGAACTAGAAAATAGGGGAAAATGGGGGACATTCTCCTGTTTTCCGCCCGGTCCGCTACGAGCGCCGGCGGCCAGGAGCAGCGCCGCGCCAGACCAGCAGCTGGTTGTTCGCGGGCATGGCGTGGTCGGCCTGCAACTCGAGCCCCGCGGCGGAGGCCAGTGCATTCACGGCCTCGAAGTCCCGCACCCCGCCCTGGGGGTCGCGCTCGCGCAGCATGGCGTCGAAGGCGGCGTTGCTGTCGGTCGTGATCCTGTCGCCGTACTTGAACGGACCGTAGATCGCGAGCACGCCTTCCGGCGCGAGCAGGCGCCCGAGGCCGGCGAACAGCGCCTCCACCGCCGGCCACGACATGATGTGCAGCGTGTTGGCACTGAATGCCGCGTCGGCACGCAGCGGCGGCCAGCATTCCAGCGCCACGTCGAGTTCCACGGGCGCGGCGAGGTTGGACGGCCCCTCGGCCGCAATGCGGGCGGCGAGGGCCGGCAGGTGCTCGCGGCGGTCCGTCGGCTGCCACGCGAGGTGGGGCATGTGCCGCGCGAAGTGCACGGCGTGCTGCCCCGTGCCCGCACCGATCTCGACGACGCGCCTGCGGTCGGCGAACGCCCCGCGCAGCACCGCGAGGATCGGGCCCTTGTTGCGCTCGCAGGCGTCGGAGAAGGAAAGCATTGCCCACGATAGCGCACGGACGCGCAGGACGACGGCGGGCGCAGATGCGCTAAGCTCTGCGCCCGCTTTCTTTCGTACCGGTGAAACGCATGACGACGACCGCGAGAACGGCCGCCCTCCTGCTCTGCCTGCTCGCCGTCGGTGCGTGCCGGACTGCGCCGACGACGCCCGAAGCCGCGGGCCGGCCGGCAACAGCGGGGCGACCCACAGCGACCGCGCACGCCGCGGGCGTCGCCGCGGCAAACCCGCTCGCGGTCGAGGCCGGTCTGGCAATCCTGCGCGCAGGCGGCGGCGCCGCGGACGCGGCCGTGGCCGTGCAGGCGGCGCTGGGGCTCGTGGAGCCGCAGAGCTCGGGGCTCGGCGGCGGCGCCTTCCTGCTGCACTACGACGCGCAGAGCGGCACGATGACGGCCTACGACGGCCGCGAGACCGCGCCCGCGGGCGCTACGCCCGACATGTTCCTCGACGCCAGAGGCGAGCCACTGCCGTACGCCGACGCGGTCACGAGCGGCCGCGCAACCGGGGTTCCGGGCGCGATGGCGATGCTCGGCCTCGCGCACGAGCGCCACGGGCGGCTGCCGTGGTCCCGGCTGTTCGACGGCGTCGCACCGGCGGCGGACGAAGGCTTCGCCGTACCGAAGCGGCTCGCGCGCTTCGCGGGCAGCAACTTCCGTCAGGCGACGCTGCCCGACGCGCGCGCGCTGTTCGGCAAGCCCGACGGCAGCACGGTGCTGGCCGGCGAGACGCTGCGCAATCCCGCCTACGCAGAGACCTTGCGGGCGCTGGCAGCACGCGGCCCGCGCGCGCTGCTCGAGCCACCGCTCGCCGACGAAATCGCGGCGCGCACGCACGCGGAGCCACTGCCGGGCGCGCTCGCACCGGCGGACTTCGCCGCCTATCGCCCGCGCGAGGGCAAGCCGCTGTGCCGCCCATACCGGGTCTACGTCGTCTGCGTCCCGCCGCCGCCCTCGAGCGGCGTGTCGCTGCTGCAGTTGCTGGCGATCCTCGAGCGCACGGACATCGCCACGCGCGGGCCCGCGGATGCACAGGCCTGGTTCCTGTTCGCCGAGGCGAGCCGGCTCATGTACGCCGACCGCGACCGCTACGTGGCCGATCCGGCATTCGTCGCCGTGCCGGTCGAGGGGCTGCTCGACCCAGCCTACGTCGCCGAGCGCGCGCGCCTGATCGGCGAGCGTGCCGGGGCGCCTCCGGCCGCGGGCGAGCCGCCGGGGCGGGCGGCCGTGCTGTTCGGCGCCGATGCGACGCTCGAGGCGGCGGGCACCAGCCACTTCGTCGTGGTGGACGCCATGGGCAACGTGGTGTCGATGACTACATCGGTCGAATCGTTGTTCGGCTCGGGCCGCGCAGTCGGCGGCTTCTTCCTCAACAACCAACTCACCGACTTCTCCTCCCGCGCAACCGAGGACGGCAGGCCGGTGGCGAACGCGGTGGCACCGGGCAAGCGGCCGCGATCGTCCATGTCGCCCGTGATCGTGCTCGACCGCGACGGGCGCGCGCTGGCGGCGCTCGGCTCACCCGGCGGATCGGCGATCCTGACCTACAACGCCAAGACCCTCGTCGGCCTGCTCGACTGGGGACTGCCCCTGCAGCAGGCCATCGAGTTGCCGAACCTGATTGCGCGCGGCAGGGACTTCTTCGGCGAGGCCGCCAAGTTCCCACCCGGGGTGCTGGCAGAACTCGCCGCGCGCGGCGTGGAAGTGAAGCCGGGGCGCGGCGAGGAGTCGGGCCTGCACGGCGTCGTGCTGCGCGACCCCGGCCGACTCGAGGGCGGCGCCGACCCGCGTCGCGAGGGCCTGTGGCGGCTGTCGGAATAGCTTACAGGCGGCTGCTTGGCGCACACCGACATGTGCACCAGCTCATTGATTCGGCTCGATTTTCGGCAGCTGGCCCGAAGGTTGCATTGCCCATCCCAGAACGTTGACGTGGCGGGTGGACCCGCCTGAAATTTCTGGGAGGTGCCCGATGAAACTGCTTCAAGGCCTGCTGCTGGCCGGACTCGCCACTCACGCGGCCGTATCGAACTCGGCCAGCTTCAGCGGATTTCTGAACGACGCCGGCAATCCTGCGCTGGTCTATTCGGACCTCGGCGCGGCGCTGTTTGGCGACGACTCCGAGATCGCCAACAACGTGGCCCTGCACACGTTCAGCATCGCCGCGCCGCTCACGGCGAGCTTCGACAGCAACGGCTTCGACGCCGGCGGCGTCGACCCTTACTTCACGCTCTTCGCCGGCTCCGGCGGCACCGCGACCTTTCTGGCATCCAACTACGACCAGGCATTCAGCACCGGTGGCGACTTCCTGATCTCCCTCGCGCTCGCGGCCGGCGACTATACGATCGCGCTGGGCGCGTTCGCGAACATGTCGATGGCGGAGAACAATCCCGATGCCGATCCGACCCTGGGCGACGGCTTCACGTTCCTCGGCGGGCCGGGGTACCTCGGCAACTACTATTACGAGCTGAACGTAGACACCGGAACCCCCCCGCCGCCGGTGCCGGAGCCCGGATCCCTGCCGCTGGCGCTGATCGGGCTGGCCATCCTCGGCATGGGTTCGAGGTTGCGCGCTTCGCTCACGCCGCTCACCCCGGCGTAGCGGCAGTTGGCACGTCCGGCGGGCTCCGCCGGACGTGAAGCGGAGCGCGTCTCGAACTTCAGGTGTCGAGACGGGCACGTCCCGCCTGCAGGATCTGGACGACCGCAGCGCGGGCGGCCAGTCCATGCACGGGCAGTACGAGCACGTCGCCGGGGCGGGCCCATTCGAGCGCAAGCTGCGCCGCCTCGACTTCGGTCGGCCGCTGGAACAATGCAGCCTCCGGCAATCCACGGCGCAGCAGTTCAGCCCGCAGGATGCGCGGCACTTCCCCGGGCTGGCGCCCGCGCAGATAGCCTTCGAGTTCCTTGACCACGACCAGCGACGGCCGGAACTCCGCCGCGGTCGCCGCGAGGCGCTCGAGGTCCGCGTCCTCGCGGTTGCCCGCATGGCCAAGCAGCAGGCCGAGGCGCCCCTGGCCCGCGCGCAGGCGCTCGGCGACCTCGAGCAGCCCGCGCAGGCCCTCGGGGTTGTGGGCGTAGTCCACGATCACGCGGACACCGGCTGCCTCGAAGCGCATCAGGCGTCCGGGATTGTCGTCCGGGCGGGTGCCGAAGCTCGCGCACACGCGCGCGATCGCGGCGGGTTCGACGCCCAGCGCCGCCGCCGCGAGCGCCGCCGCGCACAGGTTGGCGACGTTGTAGTCGGCGCGGCCCTCGACCGTGAGCGGCATGCCCGCGACCGGACCGAGGTCGTGATCGACGCCGCCGATCACGAGTCGCAGCCGTCCACCGCGGACGCCGCAGGCCGCCCCGCCCGCCACGCGATGCGCGGCGAGGAACGGATCGTCGGCGTCGCGCGCGAACCAGCCGATGGCAGGTGCGCGACCGAAGCGCCGGCCAAGGCCCGGCGCCCTGGCGCGCAGGACGGCGTCGTCGGCGTTGAGCACCAGCAGTCCGCCCGGCACGACGACCGAGCCCACGGTGAGTTTCACGTCCGCGAGCGCGTCGAGGTCGTGGATGCCGTACTCGCCGAAATGATCGGCGGTCACGTTGGTCACGACGGCCGCGCCGGCGCGCGCGACCGCGAGGCCGCGCCGCAGGATGCCGCCGCGCGCCGTCTCGAGCACCGCGGCCTCGATGCGCGGGTCCCGCAGCACGCTGCGGGCGCCGACCGGCCCGGAGTAGTCGCCGCGCGCGAGCCACTCGTCGTCCAGGAACAACCCGTCGGTGCAACTGTAGCCCGCGCGGCGACCGGTCGCGCGCAGGCAGGCCGCGACCAGGCGCACGGTCGTGGTCTTGCCGTTCGAACCGGTCACCAGCGCCGTCGGCGCATCGCGCAACCCGGACCACGGCACCTCGTTCACGGCGGGCAACGTCTCGAGCGGGTAGCGACTGCAACCCGAGCCCGCGCCGATCGAGAGTTCGGCGTCGTCGAGCAGCCACGGCAGGCCCCGCGCCTCCGCGGCGTCCACGAGGGCACACAGGACCGGCCGCCGCTCCGCAGCGGCGAGGCGTTCGAGCCGCGCGAGCGCCGGCGCCTCCTCGATCTCGGGCGGATCGGCCATTGCGGCCGGACCCGACTGCTCGAGCGCCGCCTCCACGAGCGCTGCCCGAAGCCCGACCCCGCACGCGGGGTCGCGCGCCTGGAGCGCCGAGCAGAGCGCCCACTCGCCGACCTCGGTGGCCGTGAACAGCTGGTCGAACGGTGCGGCAAGCGCGAGGGAGACGCCGTCGCCGTGCGGCCGCACCGCGATGCCGGCGTCCGTCCAGCCGAGCCGCGCCCGTGCGCGTCCCACCCGCGCGGCCCAGTCCGCGAGCAGCGCCGCGTCGGGTCCGGGTTCGACGAGTTCGAGCACGGCGCCCGGCGACGTGAAGAACAGGTTGTTCCCCGTCAGGCGCCGCGAGTCCTCGAACGGCAGTGCGCCGGTTGCGCTCAGTCTTCGGTCTCCGGCGCGACGCGGATACCGCGTTCGTCGCGGATCAGCCCTTCGAGGTTGAGCGGTGCGGGCTCGCCGGCCCCGGCCGCTGCGAGCGAGGACGATGCACCGGCCAACCCGTCCTCGGCCTCGGCGCCCGCCACCGCGCTGCTCGCGGACGACACGGCCGTGACGGGCTTGAACTTGGTGATCTGCTTCCACGAACGCACCAGCGCATCGGAGAAGACCAGCAGCAGGTCGCCCGGCTGCCCCATGCGCAGGGCGGCGTCGATCGCCTCCTGCTCGTCGGGAATGACCGAGATCGCCTCCTCGGCGACGCCCGCGGCGCGCAGCGCCGCGGCAATGATGCGCGGCACCTCGTCCGGCGCGCGGTCGCGCAGGCTGTCGTCGCGGCGGCAGATGTAGTGGTCGAACCGCCCCGCCGCCGCGTGCGCGATGCCGACCAGGTCCTCGTCGCGACGGTCGCCGGGACCGGCGAGCACCACGATGCGCCGGCCCGTGACCTCGAGCCGCTGCGCGAGGTCGACCATGACGCCGACCGCGTGCGCGTTGTGCCCGTAGTCGAACAGCACCTTGAACGGCAGCTCGTCGTACACGTTCATGCGGCCCGGCGCCTGGAAGAAGGTAGTGTCGAAGGTGCGCAGGCCCTGGCGGATCGCGTCGAGCTTGATGTCGAGGGAGAAGGCGATCGCGGCGGCGAACATCGCGTTCTGCACGTTGTGCAGGGCGCGGCCCTCGAGCGTGGCCGGGATCAGGTGCGTCCAGACAAGCGGGATGTGCCGGCCGCGCTCGTACAGCGTGATCATCTGACCGTTCACGCCCTCCTCGAGCGCGCAGGCGCGGCCGCCGGCGCGGACGTGCTCGCGCACCAGCGCGTGCTGCGGGTTCATGGTCACGTAGCAGATGTTCCTCGCCTCGGTGTAGCCCGACATGCGCAGCACCAGCGGGTCATCGGCGTTGAGCACGGCGCAGTCGGTGGCCACCTCGACCACGACGCGCTTCACCTCCGCGAGCTGCTCCAGCGTGTCGATGCCCTTGAGGCCGAGGTGGTCGGACTGCACGTTGAGCACTGCGCCGACGTTCACCTCGGTCACGCCCATGCCGGCGCGCAGCAGGCCGCCGCGGGCCGTCTCGAGTACCGCGATGTCGATCTGCGGGTCGGCGAGCACCATGCGCGCCGACACCGGGCCGGTCATGTCGCCCTGCACCGTGCGGTGGCCGTCGATGTACACGCCGTCGGTGGTGGTGAGGCCCGGCGTGTAGCCCGCCATCTTGGTGATATGCGCCAGCATGCGGGCCGTGGTGGTCTTGCCGTTCGTGCCCGTGATCGCGGCGATCGGCACGCGGGACGGCGCACCCTGCGGGAACAGCATGTCGATGACGGGACCGGCGACGTCCCTCGGCGTGCCCTCGCTCGGCGCGACGTGCATGCGGAACCCGGGCGCCGCGTTCACCTCGCAGATGCCGCCGCCGATCCTGCGGTAGCTCTGCGTGATGTCGGTCGAGAGGAAGTCCACGCCGCCCACGTCGAGGCCGATGGCGCGCACCGCGCGCTCGGCCATCTCGCGGTTGTCCGGGTGGATGACGTCGGTGACGTCGGTCGCGGTGCCGCCGGTCGAGAGGTTCGCGGTCGAACGCAGGTACACGACCTGCCCCGCCTCCGGAACCGCGTCCGGCGCCAGCCCGGCGCGGTCGAGCATCTTGAGCGCCTGCGCGTCGATCTCGAGCCGCGTGAGCACCTTCTCGTGGCCGACGCCGCGGCGCGGGTCCTGGTTCACGACCTCCACGAGTTCCGCGACCGTGCGCGTGCCATCGCCCACCACGTGGCCCGGCGTGCGGCGCGTCGCCGCGACGAGCTGGCCATTGACGACCAGCAGCCGGTGGTCGTCGCCCTCGAGAAAGCTCTCGACGATGATCGAGCGGGCGTGCTCGCGCGCCACCGCGAAGCCCTGCGCGACCTCCGCGTCGGTCGTGAGCCGGATCGAGATGCCGCGGCCGTGATTGCCGTTGTAGGGCTTGGTGACCACCGGGTAGCCGATGCGCCGCGCGGCGCGCACGGCCTGCCCTTCGGTCTGCACCAGCTCCTGCTTCGGCACCGGCAGCCCGAGCGTGGCGAGGATCTTGTTGGTCTCCTCCTTGTCGCTCGCGAGCTCCACCGCGATGTGCGGTGTGCGGCCCGTGACCGTGGCCTGGATGCGCTGCTGGTACCTGCCGTGGCCGAGCTGCACCAGCGACTGGTCGTTGAGGCGCAGCGACGGGATGCCGCGCGACTCGGCGGCCTTCACCAGCGAGGCGGTCGAGGGCCCGAGCGCGCGGCGCTGCGCGAAGCGGATGAACTCGTCGCGTGCCACGGGCCAGCTCCAGCCCCCGGGCAGCATGTCGGCCGGGCGCATCGCCTCGGGCAGCAGCGAGCACAGGAGCTTCAGTCCCAACTCGCCCGCCGCGATCCCCTCGTCGCGCTGCGCGTACTCGTAGACGACCGTGTACACGCCGGGCGGGCCGGCGCCACGCGTCTTGCCGAAGGTGACCTCCTCGCCCGCGATGTTCTGCAGCTCGATGGCCACGTGCTCGAGCACGTGGCCGAGCCAG
>Ga0209254_10003926_pt1 | contig 13583 bp, 12 predicted proteins | sample FrelakmetDIP11DI_FD_187148 | JGI IMG/M metagenome (GOLD analysis project Ga0209254, IMG submission 187148) | Freshwater lake sediment microbial communities from the University of Notre Dame, USA, for methane emissions studies - DIP11 DI (SPAdes)... | ecosystem: Environmental > Aquatic >...
TGCGGATTCTTGCCAAAGCTCACAATATGCCCTGCGACGGGAAGCGCACCGGGCAGCTTCGGTGGCTCCCTAAGTTTTCTTTGGCTCATTGCACACTCGCGATCCGCGGCATAGTCATCCGCCTGTTGAAAAGATTGTTATGATCCTGAGCAAACTGTATATGAAAACATCTTTTTCCACTTCGTTAAACCTTGCGACGAGAAATTCAGGGAACACCAAGCTTAGTTCTACTTTGTCACACCAAACGATGCGGTCGTAGCGGGGAAGCAGAAATCCGTCGCTAGAGTCGGGCTCAGTCCAGGTGTAGGGATAATGAAAGCGCAGGGGTGTTGCCTTGATCCAGATTTTGTGGACAATCGCCCAACTTTCCAAATCAGGAGCGGGATGATGCTTGACGGTCAAGACTGGTTCACAGAGGCTTATCCTCTGCACGGGAGTGCTTTTTCCCTGCGGCTAAGCAAAAAGCTGCACGAGGAACAGACGCCGTTTCAACGCATCGAGATTTACGACACCGAATGGTTTGGCAAGCTCATGGTGATCGATGGATGCACCATGGTGAGCGATCGCGACAATTTTCTCTATCACGAAATGATGACCCACCCGGTCCTCTACACCCATCCCAATCCCGAACGGGTATGGATCATCGGCGGGGGCGATTGCGGGAGTGTTCGGGAAGTGTTGAAACACCCCGAGGTCAAGAGCGCGACCCAAATCGAAATCGACGAACGCGTCACGCGGCTCGCGGAGCAGTATTTTCCCGAGCTCTGCGCGTCGAATCGCGACCCGCGGGCACAATTCCTGTTCGTCGATGGGATCCGCTGGGTCAAGGAGTCAGAGCCGGATAGCGTGGACGTCATCATTGTAGACAGCACGGATCCGGTCGGGCCGGCGGAGGGTTTGTTCAACGAAGCATTCTACCGCGATTGCCTGCGTTGCCTCGGACCGAGCGGAATTCTGGTTCAGCAGAGCGAATCCCCGCTCTTCCATCTACCGTTGATCCAGTCGATGTACCGCGTGATGGACGCAGCCGGGTTTTCGGAACGGCGGACGTTGTTTTTCCCGCAATGCATCTACCCATCCGGGTGGTGGACGGCGACGATGGCGAGTCAAAGCCCTCTGACTCCATTCCGAGAGGACGCTGCCCGCATGAAGCCGTTCGATACACTTTACTACAATACCGCTATCCATCGCTCGGCGTTTGCTGCTCCCGAGTTTTTTCGCCGGGCAATAGAAGGCGCGTGAATGGGCAGTGCCCGATGTGCCCGGAGCGCTTTACTTATTGGTGTTCCGAGGCGAAAAGTAGGTGGCGAGGCTGGCAATATCGTCATCGCTTAGAGATACAGCCATGTTGTTCAAGATCGGGCTGCGCGCGTCTTTTCGCGATAGGCTTTCAGCGCCGACGCCAGATAGGTTTCCTCTTGCCCGCCCAGATTGGGAAAACTGCGAGCCCGGACGATTGCGCTTTCCTTGTCAATACTCTGTCGGTTCGATACCATGCTCCGTATGAGCATCACACCTGCCGATCAAGTCTACGATTACCTCGAAAGAATCAGCAATCTTATCCGGATGGGGGCCAGAAGAACGGAACCGTTCAAGGGTTTGCAGCCGGTTCAGCTCGAGGCACTGCACTACTTGGCCAGTTGCAACCGGTACTCCAATACGCCGGTCGCGGTTGCGGAGTATCTGGGCTTGACCAAAGGGACGGTGTCGCAGACGCTGAGTATCCTCGAGGGCAACGGGCTGATCGCGAAAATGCCTGACGTGCGGGACCGACGGGTGGTACGGCTGGTGCTCACGGAACAAGGCGAGAACCTTATCCGCGAGGCCATTCCGCCGCGTGTTCTCAAGCTGGCCGTGGAAACTCTGCCAGAGGAATTTTGCGGAGAGATGCTCGTGGTTCTGCAAACGATCTTGCAGGCGATGCAAAAAGCCAATCAGCTGAAGTCTTTCGGCGTTTGCAAGACGTGCAGGCACCACCGACTGGAGGAACACGGAAGCCGTTGGTGTGGTTTGACGCGGGAACCCTTGTTTCCCGCCGACGCGGAAAAGATCTGCCGCGAACACTCAAGTTTCGAACCGGCCGCGGCGTGAGGGGTTTGAGCTGCATCAGGGATGGCGGCCCGGGAGATTAAGAGCGCTCAGCTTTTCTTGAACCCAGCTTCCGAGCCCAGCGCTTTCAGCGACCGCTGGATTCTTTGAGTCAGACCAATTTGCTGTTGTCGGTTCCGACGGCGCTAAGTCGTGGCCCATCGTCATCCCGTTATAGGGCCTGGTCGCCCGTCTCGCCAGTGCGGATTCGGATGACTTGATCCAAACTCGTGATGAAAATCTTGCCGTCCCCGATCTTGCCGGTGTTTGCCGCCTTCACGATCGCCTCCACGACCTGCTGGCACTGTTCGTCACTGACAGCGACTTCGACTTTGACCTTAGGCAGGAAATCGACCACATACTCGGCGCCGCGATACAGTTCTGTGTGTCCTTTTTGGCGGCCGAAGCCTTTGACCTCGGTAACAGTGAGGCCACTGACGCCGACATCCGAAAGGCCTTCCCGCACATCGTCGAGCTTGAACGGTTTGATGACAGCAGTAACGAGTTTCATGGTAGGGCTCCGGTCAGTCTTGGAAAACGCTATTTCATTTTAACCCGATTCTTGATGATCTCTTCCACTACGTTGGGATCCGCGAGTGTGGAGATATCGCCCAGTTCGTCGAACTGGCTTCCGGCAACTTTGCGCAGGATCCGCCGCATGATCTTTCCGGAACGGGTTTTCGGAAGGCTAGTAGTGAACTGAATGTAGTCCGGGGTCGCAATCGGCCCGATTTCCTCTCGGACCAAGTCGATCAGTTCCTTTCTCAGGGGCTCGGTGGGATCCACTCCCAACACCAGGGTCACGAACGCATAGATGCCTTGCCCCTTGATATTGTGCGGGTAGCCGACCACGGCGGCCTCGGCCACGTCTTCGTGCAGCACCAGGGCACTTTCGATTTCTGCTGTACCCATTCGGTGACCCGAGACGTTGAGTACGTCATCCACCCTGCCGGTGATCCAGTAATCCCCATCCGAGTCCCGTCTGGCTCCATCGCCCGTGAAATAAAGGCCGGGATAGGCCGAGAAATAGGTCTCAAAGAATCGCTGATGGTTGCGGAAGAGCGTCCGTGCCTGGCCCGGCCAGGAAGTCTTAATGACGAGAACGCCTTCTCCCGGACCGTCCAACACCGTTCCCTGTGCGTCGACGATCGCCGGCTGGACACCGAAAAACGGGCGGGTGGCCGATCCTGGTTTCAACCGCGTCGCGCCCGGCAACGGCGTGATCATGATTCCGCCCGTCTCCGTCTGCCACCAGGTATCCACAATGGGGCAGCGACCCTCGCCGACGACGTGGTAATACCATTCCCATGCTTCGGGGTTGATCGGTTCCCCGACCGAGCCCAGAATCCGAAGACTTTGTCTGCCGGTCGAGGTTACCCACTCATCGCCCAATCCCATCAGGGATCGAATCACCGTCGGAGCGGTATAAAAAATATTCACCGCGTGCTTATCGATGACCTTCCAGAACCGATCGGGTTTTGGATGGGTTGGAACGCCTTCGAACATCAGTGAGGTGGCGCCGTTACAGAGCGGACCGTAGACGAGGTAGGAATGCCCCGTGACCCAGCCGACGTCCGCGGTACACCAGAAAATCTCACCCTCGCGGTAGTCAAAGACATATTTGTGCGTCATCGCCGCCTGCAGCAAGTAGCCACCGGTGGTGTGGAGCACACCCTTGGGTTTGCCGGTCGAGCCCGACGTATAAAGGATGAACAGCGGGTCCTCGGCGTCCATCTCTTCGGGAACACAGACCGGAGCTTCGGCCGCGACGGCCGCGCGGTAGTCGATGTCGCGCCCTTCGACCCACTCGATCGCCCCTTCCGCCTGTTTCACGACGAAGACTGTCGTCACGCCAGGGCAGGATGCGAGGGCAGCGTCCACGTTCCGCTTGAGGTTGATGTGCTTTCCGCCGCGCTCTCCCACGTCAGCGCAGATCAGGAACTGGCACTCGGCATCCAACACGCGATCTTTCAGTGCTTCTGCGGAGAAGCCGGCAAACACGACGGAATGGATCGCTCCGATGCGCGCGCAGGCGAGCATCGCTACGGCCGCTTCCGGAATCATCGGCAGATAGATGCAGATCCGGTCACCCTTCTTCGCCCCGTGCCTTCTGAGTGCGTTCGCAAGGCGGCAGACCTCCTCGTACAGGGTGCGGTAGGTCATCGCTTGGTCGGTGCCTTCCTCATCGCCCTCCCAGATGAGCGCGACCCGCTCCCCTCGATCGGCGAGATGCCGATCCAAACAGTTGTAACTCGCATTGAGCTTGCCGCCGGCGAACCAGCGGATGTGAGGGGAACGAAAATCCCAATCCGCCACTTGCTGCCAAGGCCCATACCAGGTGAGGAAAAGATGAGCCTGCTCGTTCCAGTATCCCTCCGGATCCTTGATCGAACGTTCGTACATCGCTTCGTAACGGGCACGGTCGATGTAGGCGTGTTCCGCGATTTCCGGTGGAATGGGGTATATCTTTCCCGTGGTCATAGACCCGCTGACTCGCAAAGTACGGTTGCTAGACGGTGCAAAACGGTGGTTTTCAGTCTGATTTGCGAGTCGCTATCATAGCAAATCAGGCATCGCGGCGACGACGAGCCTATTCGTCTTGCGTACGCTGGTGGGCTGTCGCAAAAGGTTGGGCTGCATGGAGTGAAGCCCAACGTTTTGATTGTGTTGGTCTACGTTACGCTAACCCAGCGTACGTGTCGGACGTTTACGATATCCTCAAACGAGAGCTGGATCCATGAGCAAGGATACCTTGCTGTCTCTTTTTGCCGCGTTCGGGGCGGAAAAGATCGCCGAGATTCGCCAGCGCATGCATCTTGTCGACTTTCCCGCCGGATACTGGCTGATGCGGAAAGGCGAGCAAGGTGACCGGTTTTATGTCATTGAGTCGGGGGAATTGGAGATCATCCGTGTGCTGGAAGATGGCAGCGAGCGTCTGATCGGTCTGCGCCGGGCAGGCGACTTCGTCGGCGAGGGCAGCCTGTTTGATCGCGATGGGCTCCGCAGTGCAGATGTGCGCGCTCGCACCGACGCGCGCCTCCTGGAAATGAAACTCAGCGAGTTTGACACCTTGCTGCAGAGCGAGCCGACGCTGGCATACGAGGTGGTCGGTGTCGTCAGCCGCCGCTTACGCGAAGCGGACAGCGCTACGATCCGGGACCTTCAAACAAAGAACCGCGAGCTGGTGCAGGCTTATGCCGAACTCGAGGCGGCCCAGGCTCAGATTATCGAGAAGGAAAAGCTGGAGCGTGAGCTGCAGATGGCGAGACAAATCCAGGAGAGTATCCTGCCACGCCGTTTGCCGGAGCTGCGAAATCTCAGTTTGGGTGCGCGCATCGAGCCGGCCCGGGCTGTGGGGGGTGACTTTTATGATTTCATTGTGCTGGACGAAGACCACCTGGGGATGGTTATTGGCGACGTTTCGGACAAGGGCATGCCCGCGGCCATTTTCATGGCGATGGTCCGCAGCCTGATCCGAGCAGAAGCGGCACGCTCCCTCTTACCTGCGCATGTCTTGCAAAGCGTGAATCGTCACCTCTTGGATATGAACGATGCCGAGATGTTCGTCACGGTGCTGTATGGGGTGCTGCAGCTGAGTCGCGGGGAATTCGTTTACGCCCGCGCCGGACATGACATGCCTTTATGTTATGACCGTCATCGGCAAGCAATAGCTTTGAATTTCAGCCAGGGACTGCTCTTGGGCATTTTTCCTGACCCTGCGCTGGATGTACAAACCGTTACCCTGAGCCCCGGCAGCACGTTGCTCTTGTACACGGATGGTGCTACCGACGCCACCGATGCCGATGGACGGTTGTTTGGTCGAGAGCGGCTGATCCAGGTTCTGGAAGGCAGTCTCGGTGAGCCCGCGCAGGCGTTGTGTGACAGAATCCTCGAGGAGATCCAGGCCTATCATGGCGCCACACCCCAAGCCGATGACATCACTTTGGTGGCGTTGGCCGTGGGTTGATTACGACCAAGGAAGGGTTGGACTAGAAAGCTTTGCCAGGGGAGACTCTCACAGAGCTTCGTCGACAGAAGGGAGGACAGTGAATAGTCCGCTGAATCCGCAGATGTCGAAGACTTCCTTGACCGCCGGCGTGAGGGCACAGAGTTTGATCGAGCCATCCACTTCCTTGATTTTCTTGGCAATCAGAAGGATGACACGAAGCCCTGCACTGCTGACGTACGTCATGGAGTTCAGGTTAAACACGAGATGCGTCAGGCCGGAATCAATCCATTCCGTTACCTGCTCCTGCAGGATCCTTGAGGAGCTGGCGTCGATTCGTCCAGTCAGGCTGACAACCAGCGTCTGCCCTCGGGGCTCGGAGGCGATTTCGAGCATTGCGTTTTACTCCGGCCTATTCGGCGGCAGGGTGCAATCGATCTTTGAACGTCACCTTAGGTTTCGCCCCACCGTCCGCGCCGCGTTGCCGAGGTAGAGCAAGTGTCTGAGCGGTAGTCTAATCATATTATGTTTATGTTCTACCGAATCGCAGAACTTCTCTTTTTGACTCTCTGTATGGCAGTCGGCTGCATCCTGTCGCCGATTTCGTCCAGGGGCCGCACAAACCTTACCGAAGTGCCAAGAGACAGAACAGGCGGGCGATGATGAGCGACCCACCGATACAATCACTGGTTCTTAGCCGAACAAGCGAGGCCAATCTTGCATCGCTGGTCACTCTTAATGAGGACCTGGAAAGCTGCGGACGGGCTGCCGGTATTCCGGACCAGGTGATCATGCAAGTGTGTCTCGTCCTTGAGGAACTCATCACCAACACCGTGAAATATGGCTATCCAGACGGCCGAGAGGGTCGGATCGCGGTTACCGCCGCGCTTTCGCCGGGTATCCTCACGCTCCAAGTCGCCGACGATGGCGACCCATTCGATCCCGCGAGCGCGCCTGAGCCGGATCTCGATTCGCCCATCGACCAGCGTCCGGTCGGCGGGCTGGGTCTCTATTTGATACGCCAGTTGGCGGACACGTTTGGCTACGAGCGTCGCGGAGACAGCAACGTAGTTACTATCACCAAGCGGTTTTGAAGAAAATTCGCCGGCATGGGGATGCCGACCTACTTTCTTGCCGCCTCTTCGGTAGGCGAGAATCTTCCGATTCAGTCTTCGTGGCGGACGCGAGGTCGTGCGCCGAACGTCAACAAACCGGCAAGCGCGCTGCCAAACAGCAACAGCGCCCCCGGAAGCGGCACCACCGCATAGGTGAAATTATCGAGGGTAAATGTGTTAGCGCCGGGGCCGCGAAATATCGCGTAGGCGATCCCCGCCGAGCTTGCTACGGATAAGAATATATTTGGGTCTCGCCCCGAAGTGACGTAATTCTCTCCTGGCGTGGAGACCGACCCGAGCAGAACGTCAGAGCTGTCGTACGCGGCAAGCGTAATGGCCGCGTTCCCAGTGATGAATCCACCCACTTCGCTCCAAGCTCCCAGGGTAGCAACCCTGATCTCCGCAAGAAGGTTATAGACCACCTGCGATTGTGATACGGGGGGGAAAAAATCGGGAGCAAAAACATCGGCCTCGGGCACCTTTGCACCGCTGAAGAAGACGCCTGGATATTCATTACTGACGGTCGTGTTTCCAGGCAGGTCGTCGAAAGTGATTACATGGGCGGCTGCCTGACCCATAGCCAGGGTAGATACTAGTGCCGCCGGGGCGACAAGTCTAAAAATCGTCTTGGTTATCATGATTATTCTCTGGCTTGATGCTGTACTGCACGCATGCTCTTTATCAGCTTCCCCAAATACCTGGGGTTAGTTTGAAGGGTTACTTCTTGCAGATATATCCACACTGGCTTCGGCCGCCAATGGTCATGGGGGGAGGGACGCAGGTGTAGGTGCAGCTGCTGTCGCCCACTTTTTGTTGGATAAAGGTTATGTTCCTCTTAAAGGGGAGAGACCCGTCGGGGTGACCGTCTCCATCCGTGTCGGGGCCGTCACTGCAAAGCGGCAAACCGTTAGCCGCCGCTGACGATGTGGCACCCTCGAGATTGATGCATTCCTGGACACTAATCCCGGCATTTTCCTTCACGCACAGCGTAGCGGTGTTCGCATCGCTGATTTGGCCCACAATCGCGTACTCTCCAGGGATCGAGCCGTCGTTAAGCGCGTTCTGGACGTCCGTTGGGCAAGGCGGAAGATCCACTGTCTGACTTTGGCCATCCGAGCAGAATTCCAGGTAGTTGGGATTTACAAACGTGCCGTCGCTCTTCTTTTGCCCTAGTCCGTCGCCGGCCACGGCTTCGGTCGTATACGTATAAGAGCATGCGGTTGACGCCGTTGGCGCAATCTGGTTGACGAGGACGGCATCGACCTTTGTCTTGTAGTCGGTTATCTGCCAGTCCACCGCGCCCGATGCCCTTTTCGCACTGGTGGCGGTAAAGAGAGGCTGACCCTTGGAATCAACGGCCGTGCAGGAACCCGAGCCGTTGGTAATCCGGCAGCCGAATTTTTTTGACGTTTGCAGCGTCGAACAAAGCGCGGTGCTGGCGGCTGTTTTGGCCACGGACTGTGCCCCGGGCGCATCCTGAACACACGCGGTGGTGGTTCCGTTGCACCAAGCGGAGACGACGGCTCCCGGCCCGAGGATGAAGACGGCTATCAGCCTTATTGCACGCATCTTTTTGCCTTTCGTAAGCGCTTTGAGGACCCGAAAGCGGTTGTCGGCGGTTAACTCGCCAGACCAAGCCGAGAGAAACCTGTCCCCCGCCGCTTAGCGCAGATGCAAAGATGATGCCACCCAGTGGGCTCTGGGCTGGTCGTTCTTTCGCGGCAGCGCCGGTGTCCTCTGTTTGACAAGGTTTACAGCGCAACCGGGACTTCAGATGCGCGGGATTTCCATGGCTCACTATCGTCTGGAGGCCCTTCTCTGCTGCACAGAGTTGGGGCGTTGTTGCACCACGGTCTCGCGAGCTTTGCAGCCCAACACAAGCACTTCATAATTCCGCTGCTGCAAGATCGCTTTCAACAAGGCAAGTTCGGCCGTGTCTTGCCCAACAACCAGAATCCATAGGCGTATCCTGCTCTCTTGACCGATCAATCATCGTCCCCGCTCCTGATTTGGAAAGTCGGGCGATTTTCCCACATAATCTGCCGTCTCTTAAGCAACTCCTGACAACCCTATGAGCTGGAGCGTTCAGCAAGCACGGGAAACTTATGCCATCGAATACTGGAGCGACGGCTACTTCGACATCGACGAGGGCGGCGAAGTGGTCGTTCACCCCAGGCGGGCCGCCGCAAGAGGCTCGCTGAGCCTCCCTGAGATCGCAAGGGCCGCCCGGCAGGAAGGTTTGTCGTTGCCCCTGCTGGTTCGGTTCAACGACATCCTGCAAGACCGCGTCGCTCTACTTCACGACGCCTTCGAGGCAGCGCGTCATGAACAGGGCTACAAGGGCATCTATACGCCCGTTTATCCCATCAAGGTCAACCAGCAACACAGCGTCATCGAAGCGATCCATCGCAACGGTGCGGCTAAAGTCGGTCTCGAGGCGGGCAGCAAGTCGGAACTACTCGCGATCCTGGCCTTGGCGAATTCCGACACCGTGATCTGCAACGGCTACAAAGATCGGGCTTACATTCGTCTGGCGCTGATCGGTGTCCGTCTCGGCTTGAATCTCTTCATCGTGGTCGAGAAGCTGTCCGAGCTTGAGTTGATCCTCAGCGAATCCCAGGCACTGGGCATCACCCCCCAGTTGGGCTTGCGCGTGCGCCTCTCCAACATTAGCGCGGGAAAATGGCAGAACAGCGGAGGCGAGAAATCGAAGTTCGGCCTCGGGGCGAGCGAAATCCTGAAACTGGTGCGCTGGCTGGAAAGCATAGGCGGCTTACCGTGGCTCCAATTGATGCACTTTCACATGGGATCCCAAGTAGCCAATATCAACGAGATCAAACCCGCTTTGCGGGAAGCAGGCCGCTTTTTCTCGGAGTTGTGCCGTCTGGGCGCGCCGATCCGCTACGTCGATGTCGGCGGCGGTTTGGGCGTCGACTACGAAGGAACCCACTCCAACAGCTTCTGTTCGGTTAATTACAGCATCTCTGAGTATGCTCATTCCATCGTTCGAGCCTTCTCCGAGATCTGCCTGGACAACGGATTGCCGGAGCCGGATCTGATTACCGAGGCGGGACGAGCCATGAGCGCCCACCACGCCGTGCTGATCACCAACATCATTGACGTCGAAGCGGTGCCGGAAGAGGCGCCCGAGGATAGCGCGCCCAGCGCTCAGCCGGTCAAAGATCTGTTGGACTTGCTGGGACGGAGCGAGATCGAGCAACCGCTCGGCATTTACCACGATGCCCAGTTCGACCTGCAAGAAGCGCGCGCCATGTTCCTTCAGGGCAACCTGGCCCTTGATGAACTCGCCGCATCCGAGTCGCTGAGCTCGGCGATTTTCCACAGGGTGCGGAAACGTTTCGACGTCCGCCTGAGAGCCCACCGCGAAGCACTCGACGAGCTGAACGAGCGTTTGGCCGACAAGGTTTTCTGCAACTTTTCAGTCTTCCAGTCGATGCCGGACGCCTGGGCCATCAAGCAGATCTTTCCGGTCATGCCGCTGCAACGCCTCGACGAGGAACCGAAACGCCGCGCGGTGATCCAGGATCTGACGTGCGATTCCGATGGCCGCATCAACGGCTACATCGATCGCCAAAGCATCGAGACGACCATGGCGATCCATCGGCTACGAAGCGACGAACCCTACCTCATCGGCATCTTTCTGGTCGGGGCTTACCAGGAGATTCTCGGCGACATGCACAATCTCTTCGGCGATACCCATTCCGTCAACGTGGAGCTGAACGGGGACGGCGGTTATCGATTCGTCCATCCGATGCGAGGCGATGGCGTAGACGATTTGCTGCGCTACGTGCATATCGAGCCGGAAGACCTGGAACGGGCTTACCGCAGGAAACTGATCGACGCCGGACTGACTCTGGAACAGCGGAAACTCTATGAGAGCGAGCTGATCGCCGGATTGAACGGCTATACGTACCTGGAAGAATGACCATGAGAGTCGGCTTCATCGGTGTCGGGGCTATGGGTGGCCCAATGGCACGCCACGTTGCGCAAGGTGGATTCCTGCAAGCCGTTTGGAACCGCACCGAGGAGAAATCCCTCGCGCTGGCCCGGGATCTCAACGTGACTTGTGCCCCGTCACCTGCTGCATTGGCGAGTCAGGTCGATGTCGTCCTCCTCTGTGTGTCGGCCGACCGGGACGTACTGGAGGTCATCCATAGCCTGTTGCCGGAAATCCGGCAGTCGTCCATAGTCATCGACTTTTCCACGGTGAGCAGCGTCACCGCTCGCCAAGCAGCCGAACTGCTCCGCGCGCGGGGCGCAGAGTTTCTGGACTCCCCGGTGACAGGAGGCGTGGAAGGCGCTCACAATGGCACGTTGGTGATGATGGTCGGTGGGCAGCTTTCGGTCCTGGAAAAAGTCCTGCCGATTCTTCAAACGATGTCGCGCCGCATCGTTTACATGGGCGATGTGGGAGCCGGTCAGGCCACCAAGGCCGTTAATCAGGTCATGGCCGCCGGCATCAATCAGGCGGTCACCGAGGCCCTCGCGTTCGGAGAAAAACTCGGCCTTGACATGCAGAAAGCTATTGACGTGATTTCCGGTGGAGCTGCGGGTAATTGGTTCCTGGAAAAGCGCGGAAGCACGATGCTTGAGGGAATATTCAGCCCGGGCTTCAAGGTCGCATTGCATCACAAGGACCTCAAGATCTGCCGCGAAATGGCAAAGCATCTAGGCATGGCCCTTCCGCTCGTCGAGATGACTGTCGAGGACTATGAGAAGCTGATCGCAGGCGGATTTGGAAACGAGGATATCTCCGCGCTTTACCGGATCAAGAAAGACCCTTGACCCTCCGAGGAGACAATCAATCGGACCAAGACATCGGGAACGCCCCGGAAAAACTCGAACGCCCGGACCTGCGCACCGATCCCGTCGGCCAACCTAGTCCCACGTCGCGGCGTAGCTGCAGCCGGCAGCGCCCCTCCCCGCCGGGCGTGAAGCTTAATCGCAGGAAGGTGCTAACATGAACGGATGCAAGGTTTGCAGGTCATTTCTTAGGGCTCTTAGGGCGGCTTCCCATTGACATGAAGAAAGCACTGCAAAGTAAGATTGGCCTGTGGGTCGCCCTGGTTCTCGTCGGCATCGCCGCTGCCGGCTGTGCGAGCTTCGAGCAACGAGGGATTGCAGCGTTCAACCCGGACGACCCATCTCCCTGGACGATCTACCCGGGCGCGAAACACGATGCGCGAATCGTTCGGTCTGCCTTCGGCGGTGACAACTTGGGAGGCTTCGCCTGGTTGAAAGCGCCGGTTGCCCTTCTCGACCTGCCTTTTTCGATCGCCGCTGACACCTTGTGTCTGCCGTATGATGGTTACGTGGTGCTGGCTGAGCCCGTCGTTCAAGAACAACCGGACGCATCGAAACCAGCCCTTCAGCAAGGCGCCTTCCGGACTTCCCGAAGCGAGTCAGTCGCTCCTGGACTTGGGGAACGGCAGCATGTTCCGGCTCGGGAGAAGGACGGGCGAACCCCGAAATGATCATCCACCTCCCGCTCCCGCTTCGCGCAGCACAGCCTGAGTCCCGAAGCCGTTGCCAGCGAACTCCAGACTGTGCGCACTGCCATCGGCCGCTCCCAGGCGCCTTCCGCCGGAATCGCCCGGTCGATGCCGGCGAACACGGCCTCCGGGTCCTCCTGCGGCGCGCGGCTGGAACGGAGATCCCCCCGCTCGCGGTAGGCTGTGTCGACGCCCGGCGCACCGCCGGGCTCCCCAGTCGCCACCGACCCCTTGAGCGCCGCTTGCGCCCGATACACCAGATCGTCGGTGCTCAGACTGCTCGCCCAGCGGAACCACTGCGCCCGGCGCAGCCCGGTGAACGTCTCGCCGAGCTTCCGCAGCATCTGCCGGAACCAGGCCAAAAGGCGCCGCACCAGCGGCAGGTCCGGATGGGTCTCGACGTAGTAGCCGAGCGCCTCTTCGTTCAACATGGATTGCGCGACCCCGGCCCGCCTCGCCCGCCGGTAGGCCGCGCTAACCTGTTCGTCACCGGCCCGTTCCAGCGCCGCGAACTGTTGTAGGATTTCTTGGAAGCCGCTGCCAAACTCCTGCCCGAGCGTCTTGGCGTGCACGCCGATTTCGTGCAGCATCAGGCCGCGCAGCTCCTGCCCACTGATGCCGCGCGGGATATTGTCGGCCACCAGATACGCCTGCTTGGTTGCCGGATCGTAGAACCCGAGCACATCCCCGTTCGACGACGTCTTCTCCACGCCGGCGCCGCCCGGCATCACTGCCGTGATTTGGAAACCATCAGCGGCCCGCCACCTTCGCGGGCATGGCTCTGCGCGAAATGCGACGGCCAGTGGGGCTCGATCAACAAGTGGGTTTCGCCCATCTGCCCAAGTCGGCAGGGATTCACGACTGCCTCGGGCCAGGGGGACCGTGCGCACGTGGCCGCGCTCGAGCAGCGTGTAGCAGGTG
>Ga0209254_10003927_pt1 | contig 13582 bp, 10 predicted proteins | sample FrelakmetDIP11DI_FD_187148 | JGI IMG/M metagenome (GOLD analysis project Ga0209254, IMG submission 187148) | Freshwater lake sediment microbial communities from the University of Notre Dame, USA, for methane emissions studies - DIP11 DI (SPAdes)... | ecosystem: Environmental > Aquatic >...
GACATTTCAGTCGGGAGATCGAGTGCAGGATGTCCGATTGGATGCCCATAATGTTCAGTACTTATATACAGATGGTGATATTTTTCATTTTATGGACACTGAAACATACGACCAGATTGATGTCACCAGGGAAAATTTAGGTGAATCCACCGGTTATCTAAAAGAGAGCATGGAATGCAAACTTGTCTTATATAAAAATGAGCCCTTGGATATAGAGCTTCCCACCTCAGTCGATTTCGTTGTGACCAGGTCAGAAAATGCGGTTAAGGGCGATACCGCCACAGGTGTTACGAAAAAAGTCACGATTGAAACCGGGATCCAGGTGGATGTACCGTATTTCATCAAGGAAGGCGATAAAATTCGAGTCGACACGCGGACCGGAAATTATCTTACCCGTGTTCAGGAATAATTTTTACAAAGATAATTATATAAATCCAAATGATGAAAACCCCGTATGGTGTGGAATGTAAATATTTTTATGGAGATTATTTTCGCGGTAAATTTTTTGAAGAGTGCCGATTGTTGAATTTATCTACAGGTCAGGGTGGCTGGTCTTCAAAACTTTGTAAAACATGTCACGCACCTCATATCCAGAGATCTAATGGATGTGAATTCATGCAGTTGAGAGGTAAAATTTCTGGTGGCATTTTTGGTTTATCCCCTCGAATTGAGATAAATGCGTATTGCGAAAAAAACCAAATTGCAGTGAAAGAACCGTCAGTGGGTTGCGGGTCTTGTCTTGAGGATCCATCATTTGATCTGAAATAACCTCTATTCATAGATTCGGGGGAATTAGACAGTATAGATGTTGGGAATACATAATTTATGATCCATTCTCTTCTCGGTCTATTGATACTCAAGTAATTATATGAATATTATTAATTCTCTTTTCTGACACCATACATCTCCAGTACTGATCCAATTGAAAGGTATAATAGATCGAAGATTTGAGGTTTGTCGATAGGAGGATTGAGTGGGTTCCCGTAATCAATCGTATATTGTATACATAATAATGTTAGTTTCGATTTTTGTCCTTGTTTTTTCCAGTTTTAATAACAAAACCGAGAAAAAAGCACTGACAATCAATCAACTCGCATCGGATGTAAATAGTGGTCTGGTTGCAAAAATTCAATCCAGCGAGAATAACCGTATCCATGTGGTTTTCAACGATGGAACTGAAAAAGATACAGTAAAAGAATCCGAATCAACCCTAGTCCAACAGTTGCTCCATTATGGCGTTACCTCTGAAGGTCTGACTTCAACTAAGATCACCGTTGAAGTTGTTCCCCCTAGTTTCATGTCGATGATCCTAGGGTCACTTCCTTATATCATTCCTATGCTTGGGCTAGGGTTCCTCGTTTTTCTAATTTTCAGGCAGGCGCAGGGTAGTAATAATGCAGCCATGTCGTTCGGTAAATCCAAAGCAAGAATGTTTACCGGTGAAAATCCCACCGTCACCTTTCAGGATGTGGCGGGGGTTGAAGAATCAAAAGAGGAATTACAAGAGATCGTTGAATTCCTCAGAGAGCCGCAGAAATTTATCCAGATCGGAGCTCGAATTCCCAAAGGAGTTCTCCTTGTTGGTCCTCCTGGTACTGGAAAAACCCTTATGGCGAAAGCTGTCTCCGGGGAAGCCGGTGTTCCCTTCTTCAGCATCTCCGGGTCAGAATTTGTTGAGATGTTTGTCGGGGTCGGTGCCAGCCGCGTTCGTGATCTTTTCGAACAGGCAAAGCGCCACTCCCCCGCTATTGTTTTTGTTGATGAAATTGATGCTGTCGGTCGTCAACGCGGAGCCGGGTTGGGTGGAAGCCATGATGAAAGGGAACAAACTCTTAATCAGCTCTTGGTTGAAATGGATGGTTTCGACACCGACACTAATGTAATTATTATTGCTGCAACAAACCGTCCGGATATCTTGGATCCCGCTCTTCTTCGTCCTGGTCGATTTGATCGTCGGGTTGTTCTTGATAGGCCGGACGTTAAAGGTCGGGAGGCAATTCTTAAAGTCCATGTAAAAGGAAAACCGCTCGCCCCGGATATCGATTTAAGCTCACTTGCCAGGGCGACACCCGGTTTTGTTGGTGCGGATATTGAGAACATGGTTAATGAAGCCGCAATCCTATCAGCCAGACGCGACAAGAAAATAATCGGCCAAGCGGAGCTTGAAGAATCCATCGAACGGGTCATTGCCGGGCCAGAGCGAAAGAGTCGCCTTATAGGTCCCGAAGAGAAAAAAATCATTGCCTACCATGAAGCCGGTCATGCCGTTATTATGAATGCACTTCCGGAACACGACCCGGTTCACAAGGTCACCATCATAGGCCGGGGTATGGCCGGTGGTTACACCATGCCCCTTCCTGAGGAAGATCGGGTTCTCATGCCTAGAAAGAAACTTCTAGCTGAATTGGTTGCACTCCTGGGAGGTCGCGCAGCGGAAGAGATTGTCTTCAATGACATCACTTCGGGAGCATCAAATGACATCGAGCGGGTAACTAAATTGGCCCGAACCATGGTTACCCGGCTTGGAATGAGCAGCGCCATGGGACCGATGGTTTATGGCCAAAAAGAGGAATTGATATTCCTGGGTCGTGAGATATCTGAACAGCGAGATTATTCTGAAGCAGTTGCTGAAGAAATCGATGGAGAAGTGCGGGCGATTGTAAATTCAGCCTACAAAGAGGCTAGGAAAATCTTGGTCAAATATCGGAAGCAGATGGATGCGATTGCGCAGAAACTTCTTGAGGTCGAAACTCTCTCCAAGGATGATTTCCAGAAGCTCTTCCCCACTCCCTCAAAGAAAACTGGTGGTACGCCTATATATTCGGTAAAAGAATAATCCTGCATGACCATCCCGGCTAATCACCGGGATATTTTTTTTCTTCATCCAGTCTGACCAATTCCCTCCGTAAAATTTTTCCAACTGTAGTTCGCGGTAACTCTTTTATAATTTCAAATTCCAGAGGGACTTTATAATCTGCAAGGAATTTCCTGCAATGTACTCTCAATTCATCGAAATCTATAGAATAATTGTCTTTTAGAATAATCCAGGCTTTGGGTCGTTCTCCCGTTTCGGCATTCTTTATACCTGCGACTGTTGTCTCTTGAATTCCCGGATATTTGAGTATTATCTCCTCAATTTCTCGTGGCCAAACCTGAAATCCGCTAACTTTGATCAGGTCCTTTATGCGACCTGTTACAAAAAAGTATCCTTCGTCGTCCATATAAGCAATATCGCCCGTATACAGCCAACCATTTTTTATAGTTCTTTTGGTTTCGTCTTCCCGATTGTGGTATCCAATCATGACCTGTGGTCCCCGAATAATCAATTCACCACATTCCCCATAATTCACATCGTAAGTTCCGGTCTCAAGATCCACAATCCGGCAATCTACATCTGGTAGTGGCATCCCTATCGATCCGGGTTTGTTTTTACCTTTGACCGGATTGCAGTGAGTAGCGGTAGGTGCTTCAGAAAGCCCGTATCCTTCAATGATCCTGGCTCCTGCTTTAGACTCAAACTCACTCTTAATAATTCTATCCAATGGGGCAGATCCTGAAATACAAACTTTCAGGTTTTCAAAAGTGATCTGATCCTCCATGCTTTGTTTTAATTTTAATATTGCAGATAACATATTCGGCACGCTGGGAAAAATGGTCACTTTATGAATTTTTATGGCTTGTAAAATCCCATTTATATCTTGGGGGTTTGGCAATAATACCTGTGTCGACTTCATTTTTATCGCAAGGCACATCGTGAGAACCATCCCATACACATGGTAAAGGGGGATCACGCTTAGAAATACCTCTTTTTCAGCTTCTATCATATTCAACCAAGCAGAAAATTGGTAAATGTTGGCGATAAGATTGCGGTGAAGTCCGATGGCTGCTTTAGGAATGCCTGTTGTTCCCCCACTATATTGAAAGACCGCTGGATCCTCCGGACCTAGATCAGTAAATCTGTGAATCCTAGTATTAGAAGTAAGTACTTCATCCAAAGAATATTCATATTTTTGTTGAAATTCTTTTTCATTTTTAATAATATCTTCAAAAGAACCTGAATCTAAAGGACAAATAATCCTCAATAATGGTGTAATTCTTTCTCGATCATCCATCATCGATACCGAACCACTTTTGTTTAAAAAGATTACGTTAATTCCAGAATCTTTTAATACATACTCAATCTCCGCTCCTTTGAATTTGGGATTAATCGCAACAACAACACCACCGGCTTTTATGATTCCGAAAAACACAATGATGAAATCCGGTGAATTCGGAAGGATTATGCCTACTCGATCCCCCTTTTTAATCCCCATTGTGACAAGAAACTTAGCAACTTTTTTGCTTGCATTGTAGATTTTTCTAAATGAATAGGAGTTATTGTCATAAATTAAGCATATTTTTTCAGGATTAGAGAGAGCGGCTTCCTCCAAAATTTTGTATAGAGGTATTACTGGATATTCCAGATTCGGAGAAACGCCAGGATCATAGTTTAGCACCCAAGGTCGATTTTTCATTACATCACAACCATTGTGGGTTTTACCCATTCCTTTTGATTTTGGATTAAATCTACAGCATCAATCAGCGTTTGATTTCCCGGGACAAACCAGTGTATTCCAGGATCGTCTCTCCTAAACCATGCAGACTGTCTACGGATGAAAATTCTGGTTCTTTTCTTTATCAGTACGATTGCTTCTTCTTCGTTAATTTCGTCCATTATTACCTGACTGAATTCCTTATAGCCGATCGCTGACATTGATGGAAGTAAAGGGTTATATCCGGATTTTATAAGTTGAATTACCTCATTTTTTAGTCCATCTTCAATCATCTTTTCTATCCTCAAGTCAACGAGTTCAAATAATTCTTTCCTGGGTCTAGTCAAACCAATGGTCAAGGTAGAATAAGGACAGCCTTCTTTCATTCTTTGATCTGAAAATCTTATCCCGGATGAAAGGATCACCTCCATCGCCCGAACAGTTCTCCGGACATTCGCAGGGTCGATCGACTTTGCAGCATGAGGATCCAGAATACTTAGTTTATGATGAATACTAACCTTTCCTACTTCATCACCCATTTTTTCGAGGACTTTCCGCATCCTTGGATTGGGTTTTCCTTCAGGAATTTTCCATCCTTCAACAATTGCTCGAATATATTGACCGGTTCCACCTACAAGGATAGGTATTCTGTTTCTCCCGATTACTTCATTGATAGCTTTTCCAGCCAGCTTTTTAAATATATCCAAGCTGATCACCTCATTTGGGTCTGCTATATTTATTAGGTGATGAGGAATACGGGCCATGTCAGTTTTTGATGGTTTGGCAGTTCCAATATTCATTCCCCGATAAAAATTGCGCGAATCCGCTGAAATAATTTCGCCTTCGATTCTTTCAGCCAGTTGGATTGAAAAATCTGATTTCCCTACAGCTGTCGGACCGATAACAAGGATCAAAGGTTTCTCTATTGATTTAAACTGCATTTTCAAACCACCCGAATTCTGGATTTATCCCGGATCCCTCCATCAAGATCGCCAACACATCTATTCGCCACTCTTTTACCAGTGGCTTATTTTCAGCAAGATAGCATTCTGCCGAGGATATTAGGTGCTCTGTCTTTTTCAGATTAATTCCCTCCTCGCCGTACCCGAAGGATAAATTTATCCGTGTTTTTACCTCCACGAATACCAAATCCTCCCCCTTGCTGATGGCCAACTCAATCTCGCCATAAGGGGTTCGGTAATTCCTGGCAAGAATATGATATCCTTTCTCTTTAAAGAAGACTTCGGCAAGATCTTCACCTTCAATTCCAATAATCTTTTTACTGGCCACTATTATTTAGTCAAAATAATTGATAACTCATCGCTTTTATTGTATGATTCCATCAATACTTTAAAACCAGTCTTGAAAGGTCATTATGTCCAAGTATAACAATTTCCTAATTGAAACCGATTTGTTCTTTAATCTAAATTCATCTCAACTGAATAAAATTGAATCGCTTTGCGAAGAATTATTTTTTAAAAAAGGGGAAATTATTTTCTCCGAGAACACTCGGGAAGGCGAACTATATCTTGTCGAAAACGGGTTGGTAGAAATCCTTCTCAATCCAGACCTGATCGCTCCGGCAGATCGCAAATCAAACAAGCCATCAGCAATCGCCCTTTTACGCCGTGGGCAAAGCTTTGGCGAGATTGCATTGGTAGATGAAGGTATCAGGTCAGCCAGTGCGATCGCCAGAGAAGATCAAACCCGCTTATTGAAGATTACACGTATAAAGTTCCTAAATTTGTGTAAATCAAACCCAGAATTAGGTTACCTTGTCATGTACAACCTTTCGGTTGATCTGGCAAGGAAAATCCGTAATGCAGATTTGCAAATCCGGGAAGCGCTTCTTTACCAGCAACAGGACCGAAATCAGTGATTTGGTATGAACCCTAAGTCCAAGCCCATCCTTATTTGAGCATTTACAGTTCTCGGTTCATTTTTTTATATATTCTCACAAATCTATCAATGACATTAATCAATTTTTGTATGAGATGCGCTGATATCTTTTCCCTTGATAAAATTCTTCTAATATTATGACATCAGCAGAGATTATCGCAATCGGTACTGAATTGTTGCTAGGTGAAAGTCAGGATACAAACACATCTTTCATTGCGCGTGAACTCCGAGACCAGGGTATCAATCTTTATCGGACAACCATGGTTGGTGATAATGAAGAAAGGATCTCTTCAGCGATTCGGGAAGCGCTCACCCGGACGGAAATTGTCGTCACAACCGGAGGTTTGGGACCAACGGTTGATGATGCCACGCGTGCAGCGGTTGCCCGTGCGGTCGATGTTTCATTGGAATTCCATCAGGACCTTTGGGATGAGATCCAGGCAAGGTTTCAAATGTTAAAAAGGCCAATTACAGAGAACAATCGAATCCAGGCCTATATTCCTTCAGGCGCTATCCCTGTTCGAAATCCTGTAGGAACAGCGCCTGCTTTTATCGTTGAAATTGAGGAAAAGACTATTGCTTCTTTACCCGGTGTCCCCGGTGAAATGGGAATACTGTTGCGAGATTCCATAATTCCTTTTTTCCGGAAAAAATACCTGATTAATAGCATTATCTTGGCGAAAGTAATTCATTGCTCGGGTATTGGCGAATCAATGGTCGATAATTTGATATCTGATCTTGAAAAATATTCAAATCCAACTGTTGGTCTTCTCGCCCATCCCGGGCTGGTGGATATCCGAATCACAGCTCAGGCTATAAGTTCCAGAGAAGCGGAAGAAATAATGCTGCCTATCATCCAGATCATCAATAACCGACTCGGTGAGAACATATTTGGCGAGAATGATGATACTCTTGTTAGTGTTGTCTCAAGGAATTTATCATATAAAAGAATCTCACTAAACTTATTTGAATGCCTTCAAAGCTTCAGTCTTCAAAAATATATTCCTGATGAAATATTCCCATGGTCCACCGTAAAAAGTTCTGCAGATGGGATTCCTAAGTCGAATTTTTTAAAAGAATTCTCGCGATTCTCAAAACTTTATCTTTCTCCGAGCCTTGGCACTTGGGGTGTTTTCCATGATTCAACCTTTGAACTTGAATTGATATTATCTGATGCAAGTAAAAAAATCACCCAAAATCGGGTTTTTTCAGGACCTCCAGGTTCTACTGAGTATTGGCTCACAAATACTATCCTGGATTTCTTGCGAAGGAATCTGGGATAAAATCTAACCAGGTAAAGGGAGTAACAGAATGGATCAGATTGACCTTTTGTTGGTAAATGCACACATACTAACAATGGATATACACCAAGCCCAATTCAACCCGGGTGCAATTGCGATCCATGAGGATAAAATCGTTGGGGTTGGTTTAGAATCAGAAATAGGATCAAATTTCTCCGCCCAAGAGATCATTGATTGCGGTGGAAAAGTCCTTATGCCCGGATTGATCAATGCCCACACCCACGTCCCCATGACATTGTTGCGTGGTTTGGCTGACGATTTACGCTTGGATGTATGGTTGATGGGCTATATGATGCCAGTTGAACGTGAGTTTGTTTCACCTGAATTCGTATCCCTGGGTACCCGGCTTGCATGTGCCGAAATGATCCGCAGTGGGGTAACCACCTTCGCTGATATGTACTATTTCGAGGATAATGTCGCCCGAGCGACCGCAGAGGTTGGCATGAGAGGGGTTTGCGGTGAGAGTGTTATGAAATTCCCGACCCCGGATGCTAAATTCTATGAAGAATCTCTAGAATATTCCAGGGAATTTATCAAAAAATGGAAGAACCACCCTTTAATTGTTCCATCCATTGCTCCTCACGCCCCTTACACATGTACATCTGAAATACTTCGGGCATCGGCAGAACTCGCAATGGAGTTTGATGTCCCACTTCAAATCCATATCTCTGAAACCCAGCTTGAAGTGGAAAATATGCGCAGGGATCAGGGAATGCCTGTTGTCCCTTGGGTGAAGAAACAGGGTTTGCTTGAAGCCAAAGTATTGGCGGCCCATTGCGTTTGGATTGATGATGGAGAAATGCGAACACTTCTGCATGCTCATTCGGGTATTGCCCATAACCCCTCATCCAACCTGAAACTCGCTTCAGGGGCAGCCCCGGTTAAAAAGATGTTGGATAGCGGCTTGAACGTTGGAATTGGTACGGATGGACCTGCATCTAATAATGACTTGGACATGTTCGAAGAGGTACGCTTGGCCGCTTTTCTTGCGAAGACTACCAGCAATGATCCTACAGCACTCCCTGCACAACAGGCATTACATATGGCTACCTTAATGGGCGCCAAGGCTCTCCATATTTCAGATATCACCGGATCGCTTGAACCTGGCAAGCGGGCAGATCTTATCCTAGTAGATCTTTCCCGTTTACACAGTTCACCTCATTTCCAGCGGGATCCCAATTCTGCCTATTCGCAAATCGTGTACTCTGCAAAATCCAACGATGTCACCGATGTGATGATCAATGGTGCCTGGTTAATGAGAGATCGGGTGCTTCTGTCAATCAACGAATCGGAGATTCTCAAGGAAGCTCAAGATTATGCACGCCAGATAGACACTTTCCTCATTCAGCGAGAAGAATCCTTACTTTCAAAATTGATCGCAGTTGGTGGGTTAACTGAAGAAGAAAGCTTTGAAGTCCAGGCAAAAACTAGCATATCTGAACCTGAAACCGTGATTAAAACTCTTGAGGAATCTGGGATCGAGATCATTCGAAAGCGTCATTACCATGAGTATGATACTTATTTCCTCTTTTCGGATGATAGCCAGGGTTTTCTTCGATACCGTGAGGATCATTTCATAGATGAGAGAGATCAGGTTACAACTGTTCGTTCGAGATTGACTTTGATTGGAAAAGTTGTGGAACACCGATTCCCGCATGATGTACTCCTCTCCCGCAGCCGGTATCTGGCACCCGCTTCACAAAGCTTGAGGTTCTACCGGGAATATTTTAAACCGGTTAAAGAAATTGAAGTCGAAAAAGACCGCCGGCGGTACCTTGTAAATTATAAGGGTGAGGAATTTTTCATTAATATTGATAAGATGCTGATTCCTTTTCCGGGGAACTTCCTCGAAATTAAAAGCCGAACCTGGAGCAAGCAGGACGCTGATGAAAAATCGAAGTTGTCTGTGGAATTAATAAAATTCCTAAGCCCGGGGTCCCTGGAAATGATTCCCAAGGACTACTTCGAAATGATAAAAAGGTAAATGGGAAAACGAATGAAAAACTCCGTCGGTAAGATCAGAATTTTTTTCCTTGCGGCGGAGGCAGTCCCTTTTGTAAAAGTAGGTGGGCTTGGAGATGTGGCCGGAGCACTTCCTCAGGCGATCAAGCGTATTCGGGAATTAAATAGCAAGTCGGTTGAGATGGATATAAGGGTGGCTCTCCCCTATCACCCGATGATCGACCAAAAATATAAAACTGCACCACCTTTAATATCGTTCTGGGTTCATTCTCGCTTGAAAAGGTATGAAGTACACGTATATTGTATTGAGAATGACGGAGTTCCCTTATATTTATTTGATGCTGAACCGATTCGCAAATGCCAATCAGTTTACAGCCTGAATACGCTTGAAGATGGTGAAAAATTCATTTTATTTTCCAAAGCTTCTTTACAATTTTTAAAATCTATAAAATGGAGACCTGATATCCTCCATGTTAATGACTGGCATACCGCGATAGCATCGTATCTAAACCGTAATTGTGTATTCCAGACGAAAATCCCTTTTTCAATTCTTACATTGCATAACCTGCCATTTATGGGTGCCGGAACCGAGCCTGCCCTTACGCAATTTAATATTCCGCCAATTGACGATGAAGACCTCCCGGTTTGGGCTCGTACACTTCCGCTTCCTATTGGTCTCGCTAGTGTCGATAAGATCGTTGCAGTATCACCTAATTACGCCAAGGAAATTCAGACTCGAAAAGTCGGCTGTGGGCTGGATACTTTTTTTATTAACAGAAAGGAATCCATTACTGGAATATTGAATGGGATTGATACTGAAATTTGGGATCCCAATTCTGATCCGTATATAAGTCGGAATTTCGATAAGGGCCATATTCCGCTACGTGCTGAAAATAAACGGAAAGTCCAATCTGATTTCGGTTTTGTTCAGAGTGAAGAAATTCCCTTACTAATCCTCATAAGTCGAATGGATTTCCAAAAGGGTGTCGATATTGTATTGGACGGTCTGAATTCAATTTCAGATCTACCCTGGCAGGCAGTTATTCTAGGGAGTGGTGATCCAAACCTCGAAGCGAGTTCAATTAAATTGGGAAAAGCTTTTCCAAAAAAGGTCAAATCTGTTCTCCGATTTGATTCAAAACTATCGCATGAACTATTTGCAGGAGCGGATATTCTTTTAATGCCATCTCGATACGAGCCGTGTGGTTTAACCCAAATGATCGCCATGCGTTATGGCTGTATACCAGTTGCCAGGAAGACAGGCGGCTTGGCAGATACGATCATTACTAAAACCCTGAGAAATAAAACTGGATACCATTTTTCCAAAATATCTGTTGTGAGTTTCACCGTAACTTTAAAGAAAGCACTAAATGATTATTCTAATCTTTCAAAGTGGCGTTCGATCCAGAAGAATGCCATGTCTGTCGATTTTTCTTGGGAGAAATCTGCCCTGGAGTATTCGCTTCTTTATGAAAATATAATTTTTTGCAAGAAGGTTTAGACAATGGAAATGAAGAGATCATCAGGAATTATTCTGCATCCCACAAGCCTTCCAGGCCCGGACGGGATAGGTGATCTCGGTCCGGAAACCTTTCGCTGGATCGATTTCCTATCTGAATCCGGATGTTCCCTCTGGCAGGTGCTGCCGCTTGGACCTACCGGTTATGGAGATTCACCCTACCAATGCTTTTCCGCATTCGCAGGGAATCCATACCTCATTTCTCCAACCATGCTTCTGGATGAAGGTTTGCTCGGGTTTGAACACTTATCGAAAAGACCTGTGTTTGATCCTGAGGCTGTCAATTTCTCAGAAATGATGGTGTGGAAAAATACCCTTTTTGAAATCGCATTTAAACGGTTTCAAAAATCCCGTAATAAGAATCTGATCTCCGAATATCATAAATTTATTTCCTCACAATCCTATTGGCTCGATGATTTCTCTCTATTTATGGCAATCAAGAAAATTGAGGGAGGGATTGCCTGGAAAGACTGGCCACCGAACTTGCGAATGAAAGAACACACAGCCATTGAAGTTTTCCTCCAGGAATACAAAACCTCCGTGGAATATCAGCGTTTCCTCCAATTTATCTTTTTCAGACAGTGGAACTCAGTAAAATCTTATGCAAAAAGTAAAGGGGTAATATTAATCGGGGATATACCTATTTTTATCGCCTATGACAGCGCTGATGCATGGTCGCATCCGGATTTGTTTTACCTAAATGCCAAAGGCCTTCCAAGAGTTGTTGCAGGTGTTCCCCCTGATTATTTTTCTCCGACCGGCCAGCTTTGGGGTAATCCGCTCTACCGGTGGGAATATCATAAAAAAAATGGGTACGAATGGTGGATCCAGAGGATTAAGAATGCCCTCGAACAATTCGATATCCTTCGCTTGGATCATTTTCGGGGTTTTGCAGGGTATTGGGAAATTCCTGCAGGCAATCCAACAGCCGAGGTTGGTAGATGGGTCAAAGGACCTGGAGATTCTTTTTTCAGGGCGGTTTTGTCCGCTTTAGGGAGCCTGCCAATAATTGCTGAGGACCTGGGAGAAATCACTCCCGATGTTTTTGCTTTGCGAGATAAATTCGTAATTCCTGGAATGAAGGTTTTCCAATTCGCTTTCGCCAGTGATCCGGATGATCCTTTTCTCCCTCACAATTATTCTACCAATTGCGTTGCTTACACAGGGACACATGATAATGATACATCATTAGGGTGGTACGAGACTGCTACGGAATCCGAACGTGACTTCATACGCCGATATCTCGCACGGCCAGGTACAGATATCTCCTGGGATATGATCAGGGCAGTTTGGTCTTCGGTAGCCATCATGGCTTTAGCACCCATGCAAGATCTCTTATGCCTTGGACAAAAAGCCAGAATGAATATTCCTGGTAAATTGGGTGGGAATTGGACCTGGAGAATGAAAGCAGATTCATTTACCGAACCACTTAGATTAAGACTTTTTGAAATAAATTTTCTTTATAACCGGGTCTCACATCAAATAATAAATAATCATAAATCAATTAATCCTCACTCGATCGGGAAACAAGATAAATCCCGGTGAGAATGAATAACCCGCCAGCCATTTCCGCAGCAACAGGAATCTCCTTTAATATCAGGAACGCAAGAATCACAGATCCGATTGGTTCACCAAGAAGCGCTACAGAAACAAACGCGGAAGATTTGTACTTCAAAGCATAATTGAAGGAAGAATGCCCGAGTAATTGGGGTATGATCGCGAGGCCAATAAAAAGCAGATATGCTGTTGTTGAATATCCGGTGTAACTTACATCCATCAACAGCATCAGAATACCCATGCAAATTGCGGCAACAGCGTAGACAACGAAAGTATAAGATAAAAGCGATGTGTCTTTCCGCACCTTTCGTCCGATGATCAAGTAACCAGCAGATAAAAAAGCCCCGGTCAATGCCAGGAAATCCCCTACAACCGCACGTCCGTTAAAGATACTCCCTGTGGATTTGCATGTAATCGATGATATTGAAAAATCACAAAGACTACCCAGGCTGACAATTATGCTTCCGATCAATGCGATAAATATCCCCAGTATGGTTATCTTTGTGATTTTTTCATGAAGAAAAATGGGTGAGAATATCGCCACCCATAAAGGCGCAGTTGTTACCAGCACAACCGAACTGGCTACAGAAGTGTACTCGAGCGATGTGATCCATGTTGAAAAGTGCAAAGCAAGGAACAACCCGGCGAGACACATTAAAGCCAGTTTGCCTTTTTCAAATCCCTTGATTTCATGAATATTATTCTTAAGTGCAAATGGTGTGAGGATTAATGCCGCGATCAATAGACGGAATGCACCTATCGCCAAAGAAGGGGCTTCCTCTTGTGCATAACGAATAAATATGGATGCAGTG
>Ga0209254_10003929_pt1 | contig 13580 bp, 14 predicted proteins | sample FrelakmetDIP11DI_FD_187148 | JGI IMG/M metagenome (GOLD analysis project Ga0209254, IMG submission 187148) | Freshwater lake sediment microbial communities from the University of Notre Dame, USA, for methane emissions studies - DIP11 DI (SPAdes)... | ecosystem: Environmental > Aquatic >...
ATTGAGGTTGGATTGTCAATGTCTTTGTTGTATTCGAATCAAAGGAAACATTATAGGGACCAATGGTGATGCTATTTAGAGAAGCAGAAACTGAATACATCAAACATATTGCCATAACCAGTAATATGGCTAATAGCTTCATGCCTGTTGCATTTCGTGGCTTTATTAGCAGGTGATTGCGGATCAACTGCAATTCTTGGGCGGATCACTTTAAAGCTGTATTGGTTTACTTCAGTATGTTCGCAAATGGCGGGGAAACTGGAGATTTTCTTCAATGGAGGCTGATCAGGCTCCCAGACTTAGCATACTTGTGTTGTTCATACTGAAAATCAAATACGGTGTAGATATGAGGGTCTCCTCACTGGTGGCACTCTCATTTGGCCCTTTCTTGATGAAGAATTTCATTTTCAGGCTGCTGTCAGTCAAATCAAGGATGGCATTCCATATTGTATTGATCGGGAGAGGTCTAATGGCGCCTTCGGCCAGAGCAATTGTATTGGCTTCAACTGAACCAAGGACCTCGGCAGCATCCTCATCGGAAAACTTGCCCTCGTGGCTGCTGATGATATTACATAGCGTTATGTAGCGATTAAATGTATCGTAGGGATCGAAATACGAGAGCAAGTTCATCTCTTCATACAGGTCATCCAAACTATATTTGGAGTATTTGTAAATGGGGTGATTGGTCATGATATTGGGCTTAATGCTGCTCCCATCAGTGAAGCACAGGTTTCCATCCGTTTTATTCCATTCGACAATCGTTGAGTTCCCCTGACTATCATAGACCATGTAATGTATTCCAGCCATGGGAAGAAACTCCTTATTGGCCAGAAAGGCTGCCTTCGCTTCTTCAACATTCCTGCACGTCTCCAGCACGAGCCTGGTCATCTGGGTGCTCATGATACCGCTGTTTTTATCCCCGGCAACAGGAACTTCCTGGACCGGTTCCATTCCCTCATCCTCTAATAAGGATATGCCCAGTCCTTCGCAGTTCAGGCCATCAATCACCGAGTTGAGGTCCATACCCCCAACAGCCATAGTTGAGTACCCCTGATCGGGATAGATCTCAATTAAGAAGTTGCGGGCAAACATTTCCTTGCCGGTTTCATTTTCGGTTTTATCCAAGTAAACACCCATAGGAACCAGAAACCAATCCATATTTCTGGAGGCTATGGCATGGCCATTTGATGTCGTTAGCGGCGGAAAATATACCATGGAGCAGGCCATAGATCCTGTGTCGTAAATCAAAGTCGTGGTGTCGAAGGTGGAATCGTCCTGAGATAGGCCGTATGAAATGGCAATACCCTTCATTCTATCTCTCATGATGGGATAGTTCCTGGCCATGTACACCTGGCGGGCTTTACCATATACTGGATCGGCATAGCTCTTCAGGGATTTGGCTCCATAATCGATCTGGGCGATCTCTCCTAGGGCAATTCCTATCTGGGTGTTGTTTCCCTTGAGGATAATGTGCCTCCATTCCATCACTGTCCCGTTTTCCATGGGGATTATGATTTCATCCTTCAATATGGCAGGATTTGTCAGCCATGCTGAGCCGTTCATAAAATCAACGGCTTTTTCTCCCTCGGAAGCGGACATCGCGGGAAAAGCCGCCAAAAAGGCCATTGATACCATTAGAATAGCTCTCATCGACATTACTAATTAATCTTAACAGAATTAATTAATATCATTTTTGGCCAGGCCGCCCATTTTCGGCATGAAGACCATCTGCTTCAGGCTTGCTCCGTCACTGCTAATGAGTGACAATTCGCGTTAATCAAATCCTGCATTGCAACTATCATAATAGCTGGTGCATATCACATCTCTCTATTTCCCATAAGGCCCTTTCCATGTTAGCCAGGTTGCATGGTCGATTGGGAGCCTGTGCGCCCGAAAAGGCAACTGAGGTGGATAGCTGCCATAGGACTGCGTCCTTATATTTCACTTCAGAAAGGTTTGCAGGAGAAATTCCTTGGGTTTAAGCTATTTTTTCCCGATAGCCAGCCAGGCAAAGCCCGCGCTTCCCGCTTTGTTCTCTGAATTTCGAGCCACCAATTTAAATCCAGACTTGGTTACATCTTCAGCAATTGATACCGCCGCTGTATTGGGGGAATCTCCATTAGGCGTGATGAAAACGGCTGGTACTTCTGAAAAGCTGGAGTCGAAATTGATGCTCCACGTCTGAGATGAGCCCTGACTTCCAGCAGGACTAAAGGCTCTTCCTTCAACGCTTCCAAATTGGAGGGATATATTGCCGACAGCTAATTCCATGATAACCTATTATTATGGTTAATGATAATAGCTTTTTGGTGATCTTGCATTGAGGAATTGCCCTCTTTGATGATCGCCTTTCCATCGAATCTGGTCATTCTCAGGCAATTGAGATGCGAAAAATCAACTACTTTGAGCGCGTCATCGTATCTATGGACGGCGATGACGAGGATTTATCGGTATTTCTTCAAAGCTTTGGTTTCGCTGAAGAAGAATTGAATCGTGTCATGGACGAACTCAATTCCTTCAGGACCATTCCAGGCACTACCATTGGAAGGTATATGAACCGCATTATAAGTACCATTGAAGAGGAAGATCGACCAGCTTTCCTTAAGGGTCTATTTGTGGGCGTAGTTATCCGAAAGGCTGTGGATGCCATGGCAGAACCGGATCTAACCGAAGAGGAAAAGAAAATCGCCCGCGAAATCGAGAAATTTAGGTTCAGCGAATAGATTAGTTAATTAAAATATAAATATAAAAATGCATAGGGAAGCGCATGATCAATGCGGTACGCCCATTTTAAAGGCCGATGTTGGCCGTGGCAGAATCAAGGACAATCCTGAAAGGATATTCAATCCTGCGAACTGGAACGCTTCGAACCAATAAGGCCAATCTCGCTATCAACCCCTGGACTGTCTATCTAATCAGCCTTAGATTGAAGGGATAACGATAGGCTTCGCCCCTCTTGGCCTTGGATGCGGCAATTATTATCAGAACAATGTTTATTATTATTAGCATACCTAGTATTAGCCACCCGACGAATACGATCGTCAGAATCCAGCCCACCAAACCATAAAGCCCCATGGATATCTGAAAGTTTAGAGACTCTTTTCCCTGGTCATCAACGAACGAATACTCTCCTCTCTTCCAGATCCAGATCGCCAGAGGCGCAAGTATATGCAAAAGGGGAATGCCAAAGATCACTACGGCCCCGGAGAGATGGCAGACCATGCCCCAAGTGCGGGAATCGCTGTCATAATCTGCCAGCGGTTTGCCGTTCTCGTCATAAATAGCGGCCGGATCCTCCCGGAATCCATTGATCTCTTCGCCCATTGAAATCCCAGGAATGCTTAAGGCTTTTAAGATATAAAAAAGGGAGGGCCCTATAAAGAGGGAACCTCATCTCCCGATTCAAGAAAATTTATTCCTTCAATAGAATTTTACCGCTCCATTGCTCAACAAATAGCGTGCACCCACGATCTTCAGCTTACCATCTTTGACCTTTGATGACAGGATAGGCTTTGCGGCGCTCAGCTTATCTACTATGTTCCTGACATTGATATCAATGGAATTATTGAGAAGCTGGCTCTCGTTTCCGGATGCCTTGGCAGAATCGACAGCCGGCTTTATGAATTCAACCAGGCTGCCCAGATGTCCGGGAGCAACACCTCCCTCTATGGTGGCCTTGACTGCGCCGCAGGCGTCGTGTCCTAGCACTACGATTAATGGAACGCTTAAGTGCTCGGCGGCATACTCAATGCTTCCAATAGTCACATCATCCATCACCTGTCCGGCGGTCCTGACCACAAAGAGGTCCCCAATGCCCTGATCGAAAAGGACTTCAGGAGGAACCCTGGAATCGGAGCAGCCCACGATGATGGCAAAAGGATGCTGCCCTGAAACGACCTCGGCGCGACGCTCTGCAGCCTGATTTGGATGCGCTACATGATTGGATACAAAGCGGGCGTTGCCCTCCACGAGTTTTTGCATAGCCTGCTCTGCTGCAATTCCCGATTTTCCATCTGTTGCCATGCCCGTAATAACAAAGCTAAATAGCATTAAAGCTATTGCTAATAACATGCATATCTTCATTCCAATACCTGCTGAAATAATCTCTATTAAAGCACAAATAAAAAATCTCTATCACTAGAATTTTCAAACTCTTCGCCATAAGTAGCGGCAATGGTCCTGCAAATGCAAATGTAACTTTAGTCTGCTCACTAATCTCATTCTGCTCATTCTTGGATAAAATCATCCAAAGAGGCATCGCATTGATTTCGCTCCAGCCCTACGCCCGCGGATTTGAGATATTTCTTAGGCATACGGTTTTGAAATAATGCCATATTTCTGCGTTCAGAGCTGTACTGGCTGGCGTAGTAGGCCTTCCAGATATTTTCTGCACTCCCGGATTCGTCTCTACCCTCTACTTCGGATCTAAGCCGTTCAAGAATTTGAGGCAGGGCATCGCTTTGATCGTGCTTAATTTTGCCGCCTGAATAGAGAGAAATCCAACTCTTACTGCTGTTTCCAAGCATTATCAATGTCCCAGGATTTCTCCTGGCGAAGTGATCACAAACATATTCTCCTATCTTATGTTTCGGTTTTAGATATCCGTAAAGGGCATAGGAATCTAGCGGCTTTAACCTTACAAAAGCCTTCATCTTGTGCGTCTCACAAGTAACGGAATGAACCATCTGGCGCAGAAGCATCATTTCGGGATCGCAGGAGACCTCCAATTCCAGGGGCGTGAGATCCTCTGCCATGATAAGATGCCTTTGGCTGCAGTTCTCATGAAGTGAGAGATAGAATAGGAAATTTCTCGGGACTCTCATGACAACCACATTTCCAGGGTTGAATCCCTCCATCCATTGATCTTCAGGAATGTAGATGCCCTTTTTATTCGGACCCCAAGAGATGCCAGTTCTGTTTTTCCCAGTGTACCCTCTTTTTGCCGCATTGCCATAATCCTTTGCGCGCTTCTCGGCCCAATGCCTGGCACTTTGATCAATTCCTGATATGAAGCTGTATTGGGATCGATCGGGAAGTCCATCAACTCCCGGGCAATGGCCATTTTTGGATCTGAATTTGATAAAAAACCCTCTTCATCAAAGGCAAGATTCAGCTCCAGGGGATGAAAATGATAAATCCGGTATAGCCAATCCATTTGATAGAGTCGATGCTCTCTCCATAGCGGTTGCGGCGCCTTGCGCTCAAAAGCTGTGCCCTTCTGAGGACAAAAAGCGCTAAAATATGTGCGAGCAACTCCTATCTCTCTATACTCAATGAGGACTCTCTTAAAGATCTCAAGATCGCTTTCCATGCCTGCACCTACTACTATCTGCGTTGTCTGTCCGGCAGGCAGCCTTATCTTGGTCATCAAATCGCGAATATACCGCTGCCTTTGCAAGATATCAATTTCATAATCTTTAGTGGCGCAAATGTCTCTCATGAAAGAGGCTGTTGCAGCTTCCAGATTTACGCTGACCCGATCGGAAAGCTCCATGGCTTCACAAATGCTGGAGCGGGATGCGCCAGGAAGGATTTTAAGGTGAATGTAACCCTGGAAACAGTACTTTTCACGTAGTAGCCTAGCGGTTTCAATCATCTTTTCCATGATGGAGTCCTCATTACTCCCGGACCCGGAGCTGAGGAATAGTCCTTCGATGTAATTTGACCGGTAAAGGGATATTGTGATTTTGGCCAGCTCGTCTGGCGAATAAGAAAATTTCTTGCCTCTGCTGCAACCGGAGGCATTGATGCAGTAGTTGCACTGGTGTGTGCAATGATTAGTGTAGAGAGTCTTGAAAAGGCTGACGCATCGGCCATCGCGAGTGAAGGAATGGCAAATTCCGGGAAGGGCAGCATTTCCAGGTGAAAAGGTGGATGCACAGACATCATGTTTGGTTGCAGACCCCAGGGCGCTGAGCTTTTCGGTATCAATGCTGTCTTCTGGTCCCATGGAGTCGAACCTGCTCTCCTTCGCCAGATGGGCCATCTTTTCCAGGCTGACCATTCCATGATTGGAAAGCTCCGATTGAATAAAATACTTCAGTACACGGGGCGAAAGTATTTGGCTTCAAGCTGGAAAATTGATTTAAGGTTGTTTGGATCCTCATCATCGAACATAAGCGCGATGAAATGACCAAATATCAATAAAGACGAAAGGCAATGTGAGAGATATCCAAATTGCTGGTCGTGGGTGAGCCTAACTGAAAAGAGCTAATAAGAAGCTTAGTCATTCGGGAGATAATTTGAACATTTCTGGAGGCATGGCCGAAATTATCTTGCCTAACGGTAGCGATAATCGGGTTAGCAGAAAAAAAAATTTCGCATTTTATCTCCCGTCAATCCCTTAGTTAATGAATCCAAGATTTCATGGCGCATGCTTCAGAATTTGATAGCATCTTCAGTGGCATTCGCCCACGACCCACTACTTCCGCCTATTTTTCTAATATTTTCCCGAATTTGAAAACGCCTTTTATCCAAATCCTCCCTTAGAGGAGACTGCCACCCCTTTTATTTATGAACCCGATCATATCTCTCAGCAATGCCCGCCGATCGAATTCCAATAGCCAGGTTCTCTGCTGTAACCAAGATCTCAGAGAAGGCTCTGCGTTACTATGACCGCAAAAAAATCCTAGTGCCGCAGTACAGAGATCCCTGCACGGGATACAGGTACTACGCAGCCTCCCAGATGCATAGAGGTGTGAAGGTCAGAGCCCTTTGCAGCCTGGGATTTTCCCTTGAGGACTTGAAGGCATACCTGCAGGCAGAAGCTGAAGGCAATTACGAGACCGTTGAGCGTCTCAAAAAAAAGCAGCTATCTGCGGTACAATCTGAGCTATTGAGGCTGCAAAAGATCGAAGCCTTGCTGCAAAAGGAAAGAACGGAGTTGATAGGAATGGCATTAACAGAGCCAGTTGAAAAAGATGTTCCTGCATTGCGAGTCCTCTCCAAGAGGGAGAATGGGGCCCTCAGCGCAACAATCGGAAAACTGATCGGAGAGCTATGTTCTTTGGTCGAACTTACTGCCAATCAGCGAAGCCAGTTGAAAGTTACAGGCCCGGTTATGTCCCTTTACTATGAGGACTGCGAAGACGAAAATTTAGACTATGAAGGCGATTGGTCGGAAAAGGAGGTGAACATAGAAGTTGCCCTGCCTGTCACAGGACCGGTGGAGATTCCCAAGTCTGTTTTTGTCAAGCTGAAGAGCCTTCCGGCTGTTAGAGTACTTTCGATTATTCACAAGGGCAGCTATCATACTATGCACCAGTCCTACAAGGCAGTCTTCGAGCACATGGCTAGGAGCGGACTGGAGGTAGTAGGGCCGATCCGGGAGCTTTATCTGAACGATCCTGACCTGACAGCAGAAGAGAACCTGATGACTGAGATCCAAATACCGTTCAAAAAAGGGATATGATCTGGCTCTGGTTTCATCTCCTCCACTCAACTTTTTTTCCAGGCAGCCACTTCCAGGGCGCCTGGTGGAGGTCGAGGATGAGGCTCAAAAGAGATCTGTGCGCCGGAGATTTAGGCAGCTCATTGAGGACAGGGGGCTATCGCCAAATATCCTCTCCGCTTTGAGCTATTCCCCCAGAGATCCAATGGAGGCCCTGCTGAAGGAGATGCACAACGCCGTCTGGAAATTGGAGGGCGTCAAGGCAAACTAGATCATGGGGCTGAAGAGCTAGGACTTCCGGCAATAGACCCAGGACTCAGAATTGAGGGTCGCCCGAGCTTATCAGAAATCAAAGGAGGTGGGAGCCTTCGAGCTAGAGGAATAGCGAATAGATGGAAGGGTGTATGGATCGAAAGGCTCCAATAGATTAATGGTATTTTAAACTATTTAAGATTAATTAAATGTGCTGCGGTGCATTATTGCCCTGGAATAATCCTAATAGTAATATCAGTAATATCCGTAATATCTTGATTTTATTTGGACAGCCTTGAATCGTATGTCACAAAAATTCGTCCCTTCAAGGCCGACTCGATCTCAACCGCATCTCCCAAGGTCCGTTGAATACGGTCTGTTCTCCCTCAAGCACCATTCCATGTCCGACAGAATCGGCCGAAGCTCGCCATTATCTTTGAATTTTTCCACCATTATCTCTGCCAGGCTTCCCTGCTCGATTCTCCTGGCGATAATTGGCAAATAGACGCTCTCCTCTTCAGTAGCGTTCTTTTGCGCTAAGCGATAGTGGCTTTCAAGCTCCGGTCTCATTCCAGAAACGCCATTCCTGATGGCCTCCTCCAGCAAAGCCCGAAGTGAATCCTCCTCGTCCTCCAACTCAAGATCACTTCGCAAAAGCGCCAACAGGAAGGCTGAAATCGCCATGTCAGATCGCAGGCATTCCTGCTCGTCGATAGCTTTGACCTCTACGCACTTTCTGGTGAAGCGCACAATTAAGCCCCTGGAGTTTACCCATTCCCGGCACAGAATATCTGCGTCGCAGGCTCGAAGTTCCCGGTAGATTTTGCGATTGATCTCAACGTAATCCTTGGAACTGGTCAGCTTCTCGGGCAGGATATCATTGCAGATTGAAGGTATGCACTTCTGGTTCTCACGGTAGTGAACCAGGCGGTTATCCATATGGGACGTGCGTCTTCCCTCCACAAAGGGTGAGGAGGCCGACACAGCAACCAGATAAGGGATCATGGATCGAATTTTGTTGAATATTACTACCAGTTCTTCCTTGCTCTCGTATGGTATATTTATCTGGAGAGCCTGAATATTCAGCCAACCATGCTGCATGATATTGAAGAGGCGATCATAAGTCCGGTAGTATTCTTGTTCGTCGTGGTCCCAGTATGTTGTTTCGTCCAGAGTTAGCAGAGGATGCATTCCCAGGCCCAGAAATTTGTACTCGTAATTGGTGGCATGATAAAGCTCGGTTAGGCCTTTGTAGAGATTATCTTCCAGGAAACTCAGGGTTCCAGGCCTGGCGGGGATCAGCTCTATGGCGTGTTTTTGCAGCTCTTTGGAGACCTTTATTCCCCCAAATTCTACCTCGTGCTCTATCGACCCGCTAATTCTATTGATTATTTTATCCGAAATGGGAAGGGGATGAAAGCTCTCGTCGTTTATGGAGTACTCGTGTTCGGTGCCTATCAGCATGGCTTTTCAATCCCTCAGCCTGATCTCCGCTACAAGATCCGTCTCTGGCTCTTCGATCTTTACTATCTCTGCCAGCTCTGAAGCCGGCAAGGCCTCTACCAGGTCAACTATCATTTCTACGGAAGTCCCAAAAAGCTCATCGTAGGCCTTGCGGTCAGCTCTTAAGAACCGGACCATGGGGCAAATGCTCTCTTTCTTTAGGAAGATTTGCAGGATCGAGCCTTTGACATCGAAGGTAAAAGGACCGGCCACGCAGGTCTCAGGCTTAATGGAATGAATGCTGCATTTTCCATCCCGGAACATTATGCAAAAGCCATCCGGCCGCAGCCGCATTCTCTTATATCCTTCAAACTCCATGGCCTCCGGACTGATGCCATTGGCCAGTAGTATATCTGTCCGCTTCTGGCTGAGAGGGGGCCTGGCCTCGAAGCAGCAGCCGCCATTCAAATGGCATCCGCTGCATGCCTTGTTTATGGCCTCGCAAATGGATTCATCCATGAATATCATCTCTCGAATAATTCTGTGAATTTTTTCTCGAATGTAGCTATTCGTTTCTTGAAGGTACTTCTATCGGACTCAACTATCAGTTTATTCAAAAAGAAAAGCGATTCTGAGTCTACCGCTCAGAGAAATCTATCTTGTATGAGCAAACGTCATTCTCCACCGGAGCATCCCTGTAAGCAAAGGACGTGGACGCACCAAGGCCATATTCTCCCTCAAAACCATGCGGATCGTATGTTGGCTCGGACAGCTCCTCCGCATAGCTTGATGCGTCTCCGGTTATGAGATAGGAGATTATCTTGTGGAACATATCCGGATAGTGGGCATCCTCGCCGCCCTCTAGAGAGGGATTGTCGTTCACCTCAATGACATAGAGCTTTCCATTGCTCTCCTTGATATCCACTCCGTACATTCCATTGCCTATTGCCTTTCCGGCTTTGATTCCCAGATCCAAAACCCCACTTGGAACCTGATTGGCAGGCACGCTTTCCACATCGCAGTAGACGATGTGCCCATTGACTGAGGCCTGGATCTTGAAGGTCTCGGATGGGATGATGTATCTGCAGGCATAAAGCAGTTCTCCGTTTAGCACTCCGATTCTCCAGTCAAACCTGCTCTCGATATACTCCTGAACCACAATCCAGTCCGAGAGCTTGAAGAACCTCTTGGCGACCTTCAAGAGCTCAGAGACCGTCGTTACCTTCTCCACTCTTACGGAAAAGGAGGTAGACGGTTCTTTCAATACCAGAGGCGAGCCCAGATCTTCGAAGAGCTGCGTCGCGAGACTGCCGTCCAGCTCCTTCTTCTTCAGGAATCGCGTCCTGGGCATGGAGACATTCTCCTTCATGAGGTGCATATACATATTGATTTTATCGGCGCAAATCTGGATGGAATCCGGATCATCTATTACCGGCACCCCATAAAGCTGGGCCATCTTTGCTGCTACATAGGTCGTGTTCATGGGATCTGTATTGGCCCGGATGAATAGAGCATCAAGCCTTGGTATTTTCTTAATGTCCACGGGAAATATAAATTCCACCGTGTGGCCCATGCTCTCGGCTACATCTCTGCACTTGACAAGGGCTGTAAGCTGCTCGGAGCTGCTCAGAGTCTGTCTATTGACAAAAATGCCTAGCTTAGTCAAGATGTTTCACCCTTTTTTCCAGAAGGTTTTGCAACATTTCCGTTTCATCTCTCGATAGATGCGAGTACTTAACTGGCGCTAAGGAAGATAGTCTAAAACCGGAATCATCCTTGACCAGCACGATTTCCACAAGAGGAACTCTGAAAACTTCGTAGATCCGTTCTGCAAGCTGCGAAACATTCTCGCAGCGGTTTATGGTCTTGCCGAAGATGGATACGCATTTCGTGATTGAAGACGTATCGTTGAGCTTCTGGTAGCAGAAAGGATACCTGCCGCGGTTGGTTATGTGCTTTATGACGGTTCTAGCCTCCATCAGATCGCTTACCACAAAATGATCTGAAGGCGTTGAGAAGTAGTTCAAACCGTAGACTATGGAAGGTAAGGACACATACTGGTAGGATATCACCCAATCGCATACTGAGATTCCCGCCAGTTTTGCCTTTTCCAAACATATGGGAACGATGTAAGCATCCAGAACATCGCCGCTGCTGGGGATGGTTTTGATGCCTTCGTTCTCACTCTTGACAATAGTGTAGTACGGCTCTGTTTTATAGAAGTAACTCTCATTAACTATATATTGAGAGCCATCTTCCTTTAGAGTGTACATGATATCCTTTTTAGGAATATGATCTTGCCGTTTGTTCATTTAAATCATCACCGCTGGACCAGCGTGCGAGAAAATAGATATAATACCGAAAAAGAAATCATGCCCCTTTAGCCCAATATGACTCGATATAGAAGTTTTGCCAGAGAAATACACCCTACGGTGTTTGCTAAGGCTACGGTGCCTGTCCGGGTCAGAAGCTAAGTCATTTTCAGGAATTTCAAATCTCCTCTTGGACGTATAGCTAATTTGTAGTATTTATCTTTGACGACCAAAGACGGATTCCATCCGGATAATTCTCGTTGCTCGTTAATCTTTCCAGCAAATTCAGAGCATTTCAAGGTTTTCCGGCTTGACTCTCTCGCGAATATTGTTCCGGGAGTTGCACGAATCTATTGGTTACCTCAAGCAGCTTTTTCCAGCAGATCCATGATCATCTTCGGATCATTGACCGGCAAATGGCAGATATGACCTGAGCAGACATAGGCAGTTGGTTTTCCATCCAGTCTGGAGAGGAGCTGCATGGTTTTTATCATATCACTCATATTATTTATTTCATTTTCAGGTGCTGCTACCACCGTCTTGTTAGGCAGGAATCGAGAATAGATTTCCTTAAGCATCGCGCGAATGCCTTCTTCCCCTGGCTCACCAACCAGCACAACCTCGGAGGAGGGACCTAGTGCAAAGTCCAGGGCACACAGTAGCATGCTGTGACCCAGTGGGCTGCTATTTGCTCCGCCAGCGAAAGCTCGGCCTACCGTTAGAGCCCTATCTTCCAAATCAGCATCGCCCGTGAGATGCGAAAGCCGCAGAAAATTGAGCATGGACACGGAGTTGCCGCAAGGAATCGCTCCATCGTAGGCCTCCTTTTTGCGCACCAGCAGCTGCTCTCCATCATCCGGGGCGAAGAATAAGCAGCCGCTGCCTTCATCCCAGAAGTGCTCCAGCAGAACCTTATTCAGCTCCAGGGCCGCCTTGAGATACTTAATGTCAAAAATGGTTTCATAAAGATCAATTAGGCCCGAGACGAGAAAGGCGTAATCGTCCAAGTTGGCCTGGATGCTCGCCCCGTTTTTATAGCGATGCCACAGCCTGCCTTCCGAAGTGCGCATCTTCTCCAGAATAAAGTCCGCTGCCCCTTTGGCCTTTTCCGCATAGCTGGGCTCATGCAGAGACTGAGCCGCCCTGCAATAGGCCGACATCATCAGGCCGTTCCAGTCTGCCAAAATCTTGTCATCTCTTAAGGGTCGGACCCTATTCTCCCTGGCAGCAAGAAGCTTGATTCTGCATTTCTCCAGCCGGTCTCGCAGATCAGCTTCCTTTATCCCCATGACGCCGGCAGCATCTTCCAGGGACGATACCAACCGCAGGATATTTTTTCCCTTTTCGAAGTTCCCGAGCTCATGGACATCAAAAAGCCTTATCAGAAGGCCAAACTCCTCCTTCTCTAGAATCGCTTTCAGCTCTTTTGCCGTCCAAAGATAGAACCGGCCTTCCTCGCCCTCACTGTCCGCGTCCTGCGCGGAATAAAATCCACCCTCAGGGGAGGCCATATCTCGATGAACGTATTGCAGGATCTCGTTTATGGCAGAAGCATACTCCTTCTTCCCTGTGGCCTGGTAGGCCTCGCTAAAGGCCATGACCAGCATGGCCTGGTCATAGAGCATCTTCTCAAAATGGGGAACGAACCATTGTGCATCCGTTGAATATCTATGAAACCCAAAACCCACATGGTCGCAGATTCCACCGGATCTCATGGCTTGCAGAGTGCGTTCGACCATCTCCAACGCATGGGGATTGCCGCTTCGCCTCCAGTAGCGCAGCAAAAAGAGGAGGTTGTGTGGCGCGGGAAATTTGGGGGCGGTGCCAAAACCGCCGTTTTGCATGTCGAAGATGCCGGCCAATTCTTCAAATGCCTTATCAAGAGTTGATGCATCCAGTTCTGGTCCGTGGGCCTGGGGCATTTCGGCCTGTCGGAGATAGTCCGTTACCTTGTCAGCGGAGCTGAGAAGCTCTGCCCTGTTCTTATCCCAGAGGTCCTTGATTTTAGGGATGAGATCCAGCATCCCGGACTGGCCAAATCGGCCTTTTTTGGGAATATAGGTGCCTGCAAAAAATGGCTTCTTTTCAGGGGTCATGATAATAGTAAGAGGCCATCCTCCGCGTCCGGTCATGCCCATTGCAGCCGCCATGTAGATTTGATCGATATCCGGACGCTCTTCCCG
>Ga0209254_10003930_pt1 | contig 13578 bp, 11 predicted proteins | sample FrelakmetDIP11DI_FD_187148 | JGI IMG/M metagenome (GOLD analysis project Ga0209254, IMG submission 187148) | Freshwater lake sediment microbial communities from the University of Notre Dame, USA, for methane emissions studies - DIP11 DI (SPAdes)... | ecosystem: Environmental > Aquatic >...
CGGAGGGGTCGAGGGGATCGAGCGGATCCGGCGGTGCTAGCGTCTCAATCGGGGCTCCGGCGGGCGACACCCAGGCGGGCACGGGCGATCGAAGCACGCTGCGCCGCCGCTGGCTCTCGTAGATCACGCCAAGCGCGATCATCGAGTACGCGGCAAAGGCCTCGGTCGCCGCGGCGGTGATCCCCGTGCGGACCGGGTTCCCGTCCCCGAGCGGGACGGTGACCAGGGTGACGGCGACGTTGACGAGCAGCCCGATCGTGGCGACCGTGAGTCCCCAGCCGAGCATCCGCGCCACCGCGCCGCGCGAGACCAGCCATGTCGCGCCAAGGCCCTGGCCGATGCCGGCCCCGTCGAAGATCGCCAGCGACCAGAAGACCAGCCGCACCGCGAGGTAGATGGCGGGGACGAGGGCCGTGATGGTGACCACGACGGTGAGGCCCGGCCCGCCCGCCAGCGAGAGGATCGCGAGGACGGCGAAGGCCGCGCCGAAGCCGAGCGTCACCAGCATGTCCGCGACAAACGCGCGAAGGCCCCTGCTCACGATCCAGCCGGGCATCACCCGGTAGCCGCGCAGCCCCGCGACCGCGATCGACAGGTAGACCCAGCCGGCCACCATCGAGACCGTGCCGGTGACGAAGGTGCTCGCAAGGAACCCGGGCAGGTACGGCCCGATCACCGTCATGGGGTCGGCTCCGGGCGTGAAGGTCGTGGGGAGGGCACCCGGCGCCGGCGCTACCTCGCCGATCAGCCAGGCGACGACCGTCGTCACCGCGGCCACGATGGCAACGGGCAGGGACCACAGGTCGATCGTCGTCCGCCAGTACCGGGCGGCGACCGACAGCCCCTCGCCGAGCGTGATCCCGGCGGGATCGGACGAGAACGAGATGGACGCCATGCGCCCAGCCTATCGCCCGCGGCAGCGATACTGCGAGCCATGAGCCCGACTCCGGTCCGCGTCCTCGTCGAGACCACCCCGAAGAGAGCCTTCGTGTCCGCGCTGGACTGGCCGGGCTGGTCTCGCGGGGCGAGGGCTGAAGAGGCCGCCGTCGAGGCGCTGCTGGCCGTGGCACCCAGGTACACGCCGGTCGCGGCCGCAGCCGGCTACTCGCTCGATGTCGATGGCCTCGTGATCGAGGTCACGGAGCGTTTGGGCGGCGATGCCGGCACAGCGTTCGGCGTGCCGGCGATCGTGGCCGCCGCGGACCGCGAACCGGTGGAGGCGGCAGCGGCGCATCGCCAGGCCGCGATCGTCGAAGCCGCCTGGGCCGAGCTCGACCGGATCGCCGCCGCTGCCCCGGAGGAGCTTCGCAAGGGACCGCGCGGCGGGGGCCGGGACCGCTCGAAGGTGGTGCGGCACGTCGTCGAGGCCGAGGCCGCCTATGCCGCGGCGATGGGCCGCAAGCACCGGCCCGACGATCCGGCCGCCCTCGCGGCCATGCGCGCGGACATCCTCCACATCCTCCGCCAGCCCTCCGACGGCTCGTCCATCGCCGGCCGCAGGTGGCCGCCGCGTTACGCCGCCCGCCGCATCGCCTGGCACGTGCTGGACCACGCCTGGGAGATCGAGGACCGCTCAGAACCCGGCGCCGGGTAGGTACCCTCTGCCGATGACCGACACCCTTCTCTGCTTCCGCTCCGTGACCGAGCTCGCGGGGATGATCGCGCACCGAGAGGTGTCGTCGGCCGAGGTCGTCGCGGCGTGTCTGGCGCGTATCGAGGAGGTCAACCCGAGGCTCAACGCGGTCGTGCGGCTCGCGGACGGCGCCCCCGGGGAGGCCCGGCGCGCCGACGAGGACCTGGCGCGCGGCACGGTTCGTGGCCCCCTTCACGGCGTCCCGTTCACGATCAAGGACTCGCTGGACACTGCGGGGCTCGTCACGACCGCGGGCACGGTCGGCTGGGCGAACCGCGTCCCGGAGCGCGACGCCACCGTCGTCGCCCGCCTGAGGGCCGCGGGCGGGATCCTGCTGGGCAAGACGAACACGCCGGAGTTCACCTGGTCGGACGAGACGGACAACGACGTCTACGGCCGGACGTCCAACCCGTACGACCTCGACCGCACGCCGGGCGGCAGCAGCGGCGGCCCGGCTGCGATGGTCGCCGCGGGTGGCTCCCCCTTCGACATCGGCAGCGACACCGGCGACAGCATCCGCCAGCCGGCCCACGTGTGCGGGATCGCCGGCCTCAAGCCGACCAGCGGCCGCGTGCCGCGGACCGGGCATTGGCCGGGGTTCACAGGGCTCCTGGAGTCCTTCACCCAGCTGGGGCCGATGGCGCGGCGGGTCGACGACCTGGTCCTCCTCCTGCCGCTGATCGCCGGGCCCGACGGCGAGGACCCCCACGTCGCGCCGGTGCCGCTGCGTGACCCGACGGAGGTGCCGGTGAACCGGCTCCGGGTGGTGATGTTCACCGACAACCGGATCCGGACGCCGACGCCCGAGACGGTGTCGGCCGTCGAGATGGCGGCGCGCGCACTGGAGGCCGCAGGGGCCGCGGTCGAGGTGCGCCTCCCGCCCGATCTGGGCGCCGCCTGGGACGCGTGGGACGGCCTCGTCCGCGCCGACGGCTGGTCCTGGCTGCGGCGCCTGATCGCCGCCGCCGGAACCCCCGGCATGGGCTCGTACGACAGCCGCGGCTGGCTGTCCGAGGCGGCGCCGCTGCCCGGTGAGGAGCTCGGCGCCCTCGTGGAGCGGGTCGATGAGATCCGGTCACGGATGCTCCGCTGGATCCAGGGCACGGACGTCATCCTGTGCCCGGTGATGCCGCTGCCGGCGATCCACCACGGGGACAGCTGCGCCGACTGGTTCGGTGACACCTACAGCGACGTCCACAACCTCACCGGCTGGCCCGCGGCGGTCGTGCGGGGTGGGGCCTCGCCGGAGGGCCTGCCGATCGGCGTCCAGCTCGTGGCGCGACCGTGGCGCGAGGACGTGGCGCTCGCCGCTGCCCGGGCCATCGAGGCCGCGTCTGGCGGGTGGCAGCGGCCGCCGCTGTGAGCTGAACGCGCCGCGGACACGCTGCGCGGGACCACGACCCTCGCGCGGCCCGCATCCGCCGGGACCCTCGGCCCCCGCAGCACCCCCTGCGCCCAGCCGCCTTCGGGCCCTTCGGCCGATCACACCGCGACAAGTCTCAGGCACGCTCCCCTTGAACCTGTCGCGTCCCTGGAGTGGTCGCGTCCCTGGAGGGAGTCTGAAGCACCCGTGGATCCGCTCATGCTCGCGCGGTGGCAGTTCGGGATCACCACCGTCTACCACTTCCTGTTCGTCCCGCTGACCATCGGCCTCGCGTTCACGGTGGCCGGGTTCCAGACGGCGTGGTACCGCACCGGCAAGGACGAGTACCTGCGGCTCACGCGGTTCTTCGGGGAGCTGTTCCTGATCAACTTCGCGATCGGCGTCGTGACCGGCATCGTCCAGGAGTTCCAGTTCGGCATGAACTGGAGCAGCTACAGCCGGTTCGTGGGCGACATCTTCGGTGCCCCGCTCGCCATCGAGGGCCTGCTTGCGTTCTTCCTCGAGTCCACCTTTCTGGGGCTCTGGATCTTCGGCTGGGACCGCCTCAGCAAGCGCGTCCACCTCGCCACCATCTGGATCGCGGCCACGGGCACGCTGCTCTCGGCGTACTTCATCCTCGCCGCCAACTCCTGGATGCAGCACCCGGTTGGCTACGTGGTCAACCCCGCCACGGGTCGCGCCGAGCTCACCGACTTCCTCGCGCTCCTGACCAACAGCACCACGCTGATCACGTTCCCGCACACGATCGCGGCCGCGTTCATGACCACCGGGGCGTTCCTCGCGGGGATCGCGATGTACCGGATGCTCAAGGACCGGGGCCGCCCCGAGGACGCCGCGCCCTTCCGGTCGGCCGCCAAGGCCGGTGCCGTGATGCTCCTGGTGTCCGGCCTGCTGGTCGCGGTCACCGGCGACATCCAGGGCAAGATCATGACCGAGCAGCAGCCGATGAAGATGGCGGCGGCCGAAGCGCTCTGGGAGACCGAGCAGCCGGCCTCGTTCTCGATCTTCACGATCGGCACGCCGGACGGGTCGGAGGACGTCTTCTCGATCCGGATCCCGTTCCTCCTCTCCTTCCTCGCCACCGGCACCTTCGACGGCAAGGTGGAGGGCATCAACGACCTCCAGGCGCAGGCGGTGGCGCGCTTCGGGCCCGGGGACTACTCGCCCAACATCCCGATCACGTACTGGACCTTCCGGTGGATGATCGGGATGGGCGCGCTGGCGGCCCTCGCCGCGGCCTGGTTCCTGTTCCGGATGCGGAAGGGCCGCACGCCCGCCGGCCGGACCGTGCTGGTCGCGGTGCTGCTTCCGTTCCTGCCGCTCGCCGCCAACTCGTTCGCGTGGATGTTCACGGAGATCGGACGCCAGCCCTGGATCGTGTTCGGCCTCATGCAGACGGCGACCGCGGTGTCGCCGAGCGTGAGCGCGATCGAGGTGCTGCTGACGATGGTCGGCTTCACCCTCCTGTACGGCGCCATGGCGGTGGTGATGGTCGGGCTCGTCGTCCGGCGCGTGCGGGCGGGCCTGCCGCCGGCGACCAGCGACCGCGGGTTCGAGCACGAGGCCGAGCCGGCGCTCGGTCTCGGGTACTAGGGGAGCGGCATGGAGCTCACGACCGTCTGGTTCGCGCTGATCGCCGTCCTCTGGATCGGCTACTTCGTCCTCGAGGGCTTCGACTTCGGGGTTGGCATCCTGCTCCCGGTCCTGGGCCGTGACGAGCCCGAGCGTCGCGCGATGCTGCGCACGATCGGTCCCGTCTGGGATGGCAACGAGGTCTGGCTGCTGGTCGCGGGCGGGGCCACGTTCGCGGCCTTCCCGGAGTGGTACGCCACCCTGTTCTCGGGGTTCTACCTCGCCCTGTTCCTGATCCTCGTGGCCCTGATCGTGCGCGGCATGGGCATCGAGTACCGCAACAAGCGCGGCGACGCGGCCTGGCGCAGCCGGTGGGACAGGGTGATCGCCATCGGCAGCCTCGTGCCGGCGCTCCTGTGGGGCGTGGCGTTCGCGAACATCGTGGCGGGCGTGCCGATCGATGCCGACAAGGAGTTCACGGGCAACCTGCTGACGCTGCTCAACCCGTTCGGCCTCCTGGGCGGGCTCACGACCCTCCTGCTGTTCGTGACCCACGGCCTGGTGTTCCTGGCCCTCAAGACCGACGGCGAGCTTCGCGAACGGGCGACCACCCTCGCGCCGAAGGTGGGGTTGCCGACGGCGGTCGTCGCGGTCGCGTTCCTCGCGTGGACCAACGTCCAGACCGGCACCACGCTGTCGATGGTGGTCGCTGCGCTGGCGGCGCTCGCCTTCGTGGGCGCGCTGGTGGCGGCAACGGTCCGCCGCGAGGGGTGGGCGTTCCTCGGGACGGCGGTCACCATCGCGCTGGCGGTGGCCAGCCTGTTCCTGGCGCTGTTCCCGGACGTGATGCCGTCCTCCACGGACCCCGCCTTCAGCCTGACCACGACGAACGCGGCCTCGACGCCGTATACCCTCACGATCATGACCGCCGTGGCCGTGGTGTTCACGCCGCTGGTCCTGGTCTACCAGGGGTGGACGTACTGGGTCTTCCGCAAGCGCGTCACCGTCACCCGCGAACCCGCGAAGCCCTGAGGCTCGCGGTCGCGAGGCTCGCGGCCGTCGCACCGGCCGATGACCGGGGCGCGTTCCCGGCCGCGTTCCAGGCCGCCGCGTGAACCTCCACCGCCGGCTGCTCGCCTCCGGGCGACTGGCAACGGCAGCCCTCGCGGTGGCCGTCGGGCTCGGTGTCGCGAGCGCCTTGCTCGCGGTTGCCCAAGCCGGGCTCCTGGCCCGCTGCATCGCGGGAGCCTTCATGGGCGGAGAGGATGCGGCGGCCCTCGCGGTGCCGCTGGCTGCGCTCGCGGCGGTCCTCGTGGCACGCGCGGTCCTGGGGTGGCTCTCGGAGGTCGCCGCCCAGCGGACCAGCGGTGCCGTCAAGCGTGACCTGCGCAGGCGGCTGCTGGCTCGGGCCGTGGGGCTCGGGCCGCGCTGGGCGGCGGGGCAGGCGAGCGGCGAGGTGGTCCTGCTGGCCACCCGTGGCCTCGACGCCCTCGACGGGTACTACGGGCGCTATCTCCCGCAGCTGGGGCTGGCCGCGACCGTGCCGGTGGTGGTGATCGCGTGCCTGTTCGCGGTCGATGCGATCGCGGCGCTGACGGTGATGCTGACGGTGCCGCTCATCCCGGTGTTCATGGTGCTGATCGGGCGCATGTCGGCTGCGCATCGCGCCCGGCGCTGGGCCGCCCTCGCGCGGCTGGCCCACCGGTTCACGGACGTCGTGGCGGGGCTGCCGACCCTTCGCGCCTACGGCGGGGCCGCGGCCCAGGTGGACATCCTGCGGCGGATCACCGACACCTACCGCTCCACGACGATGTCCACGCTAAGGGTGGCGTTCCTGTCCGCGCTGGTCCTCGAGCTGCTGGCGACGATCTCCGTCGCCCTGGTGGCCGTCGGGATCGGGCTCCGGCTTGCCGTGGGTGGGATGACGCTGGAGGTCGGGCTGTTCGCGCTGATCCTGGCGCCCGAGGCGTACCTGCCGCTCCGGCGCCTGGGCTCGGAGTTCCACGCGAGCGAGGAGGGGCTCTCGGCCGCGGCGGGGGCGTTTGCGATCATCGATGCGCCGGGGACGACGCCGCGGCGGGGGCGGGCGGTGCCGCACGGGCCGATCGGGCTGATGGTGGAGGACCTATGGGTCGAGCAGCCGGGGCGCGAGGCGGCCGCGCCGGCCGGCGCATCGCTCGTCGTTCGGCCCGGCGAGGTCGTGGCGGTCACGGGCGAGAGCGGCGCCGGCAAGACAACGCTGCTGGCCGTGATCCTGGCCACGCTCGAGCCGTCGGCGGGGCGGGCGCTGCTCGTGGCGGCGGACGGCACCACGACGGACGTTCGAGACCTCGATGCCGATGGCTGGCGCCGGTCCGTCGCCTGGGTGCCGCAGGCGCCGTACCTGTTTGCCGGGACCGTGGCGGCGAACGTGCGGCTGGGCGCGCCGGACGCGGCCGATGACGACGTCGCGGCGGCGCTGGCGGCAGCCGGCCTCCACGACGTGGCGCCTGGGCTCGTGCTGGGCGAGCGCGGGCGCGGCCTCTCGAGCGGGCAGCGGCGCAGGGTGGGCATCGCCCGGGCGCTCGTGCGACGGACCCCGATCCTCCTCCTCGACGAGCCGACGGCAGGCCTGGACCCGACGGCCGAGGCGGCGGTGCTGGCGGCCGTTCGGACGGAGGCGGATCGGGGTGCCGCGGTGCTGCTGGTGGCGCATCGGCCGGGTGCGGTGGCCGGGGCCGACCACGCCGTCGAGGTCCGGTGGGCGGCGGTCATGCCGGCGGTCATGCCGGCGGTGTCGCCGGCGGGGTCGCCGGCGGGGTCATCGGCTCCGGCTGCCCCGGCATCGGGGGCAACCTCGTGAGCGCCCTGTTCGCGGTCATTCGGATCGGGCGGCCCGTCACCGGGCGCCTCCTGCTCGCGGTCCTCGCCGGGGTCAGCGCCGGGGGCGCGGCGATCGGGCTGGCCGCGGTGTCCGCGTGGCTGGTCTCGCGGGCTGCGGAGCAGCCCCCGATGTTCGTCCTGCTGCTCGCGGTCACCGCGGTCCGGGCCTTCGGCATCGCCCGCGGCGTGTTCCGCTACGCGGAGCGCGTCGCCGCCCATGACGCCGCGTTCCGGGTCCTGGCTGAGCTGCGGGCCACGGCCTATGCGCGGCTCGCGCGGCTCGCCCCGGCCGGCCTCGCGGAGCTCCGGTCGGGGGACCTCCTGGCCCGGCTGGTCGGCGACGTGGACGGGCTGGCGGACCTGTGGCTGCGCGTGGTGCTGCCGTACGCGTCCGTGGGGATCGTGGCCGCCGGGGCCGTGCTGCTGGTCGGCGGCCTGGCACCGGCGGCGGGCGTCGTGCTGGCTGTCACGCTGCTCGTCACGGCACTGGCCGCACCGCTGGCCTCGGGTGCGGTGGCGCGTCGCGCGGAGGGATCGCTGGCCCCGGTCCGCGGGGAGCTGGCGGAGACGGCGCTGGACCTGCTGCACGGCGCGCCGGAGATCATGGCGCTGGGGGCGGCTCCGCGTGCGCTTGCGACGGCGGGTGAGGTGGATGCGAGGCTGGCGGCCGCCGAGCGTCGCTCCGCGCTGGGGGCGGGGGTCGGCAGCCTCCTCGCCGGGCTCTCCGGGGGGGCGGCCGTCTGGCTGGCGCTCGTCCTGGGGATCGCCGCCGTGCGGGACGGCAGCCTCGGTGGGGTGGCCCTCGCCGTCGTCGTCCTGACGCCCATCGCCGCCCACGAGCTCACGGCACCGCTGGCCGGGGCCGCGCGGCAACTGCCGGGGCTGGCCGCATCCGCGTCCCGCATCGGGGACATCCTCCGTCGCCCGGATCCCGTGCCGGATCCCGCGGCGCCGGACCAGGTGCCAGACGGGCCGCTGGGAATCCGCGCGGTCGCCCTGACCCTGCGCTACCCCGGGGCGTCGCGGGACGCCCTCGCGCGTCTCGACCTGGACATCGGGGCCGGCGAGCGGGTCGTGGTCACGGGGCCCAGCGGCGCCGGCAAGAGCACCTTCGCGGCGGCATGTCTCCGGTTTCTGGAGCCATCGGGGGGCTCCCTGGCGCTCATCGGGGCGGCGGCCGAGGCCGATGTGCAGACCCTCGACGGCGACGACGTGCGCCGCGCCGTCGGCCTGTGCGAGCAGGACCCGCACATCTTCGATGCGACCCTCGCCGACAACCTGCGCCTGGCACGGCCGGGCGCGGAGATCGCGGCCCTGGAGGTCGCACTGCGGGCCGCGGGCCTGCTCGACTGGGTCCAATCCCTGCCGGAGGGCCTGGGCACCGCGGTCGGTGAGCGCGGTGCCCGCCTGTCGGGCGGCCAGCGCCAGCGCCTCGCGCTCGCCCGCGCGCTCCTGGCGGATGCCCGCGTGCTGGTCCTGGACGAGCCGACGGAGCACCTGGACGAAGCCGCCGCCCGCGCGTTCGTGGCGGACCTGCCCGCGGCGACGCGCGGACGCACGCTCGTGGTGCTCACGCATCGCCCCGAGCTGTTCCGGGGCGACGCCTGGACCCGCGGTCCGGAGTTGGTGGTGGCGGTGGATCCCGGGTAAGGCCGGCCTAGCCCGGGCCAGGCGGGGGCGAACCCGGGCTCAGGCGCCCGTGGGCTCCTCGACTGCCGCCTTGACGGTCTCGACGGTATCGGTCATGGCCGCGCCGGCGTCCGCGGCACCCTCCGCGACCTCGTCGGCAGTCGTGCCGGCACGGTCGCGAACCTGGGTGATCCGTTCCTCGAGGCGGGTCTGGAGCTCTGAGACCCGCGCCTCGAGGCGCGTGCCGAGGGCTTCGAAGTCCCGCCGGTCAAGGTCGGAGCGGACCTCGTCGAACGCCTCGCGAAGGTCGCGGCCGCTCTGGAGCGAGTAGGCGACCGTGCCCACGGCGCCGAGGACGAGCCCCGTGAGCAGGCCGAGGATGAACTTCATGGCGATGTCTCCCAGTGGTGGCTGTCTCCGGGAGCAGGATACCGCCGCCCCAGTGGTTCCGGGCTCGGCGAGCCGGGTCGCGCGATCAGCCGAACAGGGCCCCGAGGTCATCCGGGTCGATGGGCGCCTCATCCGTTCGCAGTCCTGCCAGGTACGCCGCGCGCCCGAACAGCCGGCCCGGCGTGGCGCCGGCGTCCAGCAGGGAGCGCACGGCCGTGTCAGCTTCCGCCTTGGACAGCTTCTGCCCGGAGACCCGCCGGACCAGTGGATGGTGGAGGAACTGCGGCGGCGACTCCCGCCCGAGCAGGCGGGCCAGTCGCAGCTGGACGGGCGTCGAATCCAGGAGGTCCCGGCCGCGGATCACGAGGTCCACGCCGTTCCGCTGGTCGTCCACGACCACGCAGAACGGGTACGTCCAGTTGCCCACGCGGTCACGGACCAGCAGGTCCCCGCCGCCCGCCGGCTCGTCCGCCAGGGGTCCCGCCAGGAGGTCCACCCAGCGCTCCGAGCCCGCGCCCACCGCCACCCGCAGGCCCGTGCTCCCGTCCTTGGGGAGCGCCAGCTCGCGACAGCGTCCCGGACAGCTGATCCCCTGCCACGGGCGCCCGTGTCCCGCGGTGTACGCGGCGAACGTCGCCCGGGAGCACGCACACGCGTACACGAGCCCGTCCGCCCGCAGGCGCTCCAGTGCCGCCTCGTACGCCCAGGCGACGGACGACTGGCGGTACGGCGTCGGGCCGGCGCGGAACGCGGCGACGGGCGGCTCGTCCGGGACCAGCCCCAGGCGCTCCAGATCGTCCAGCAGCGCCGCCTCGAACGCCGGCCGCGACCGCTGCCGGTCGTGGTCCTCGATCCGCAGGATCACCCGCCCGCTCATCGCCCGGGCGATGCCCCACGTGTACAGCGCGTTGACGAGGTGGCCGAGATGGAGGTAGCCCGTGGGCGCCGGCGCGAACCGCGTCACGGGCCGCGCCGGGAGCACGCGGGGGTCAGGCCGGGCGGAGCCGGTCACCACGGGGACGAACAGCTCATCCTCGCCCCCGCTCGCGCGCCCCTCCGCGTCCTCGCCCGCGCGCCCCTTCGCGCCACCGCCCGCGTCCCCGGGCGATGGGCTGGACCCGTCAGCTCCCGGATCGGCCGTCATGAGTCCGGTCGCGCGTCTCTATGCCGCGGGTGGCGGACACGATCCGCCGGTAGATCGACAGCAGGTCCGCCTGCGCCAGCGGCCCCGGGTTGCCCATCGCGACCCGGAGGAGCACCTCACGCTCGCGCTCCGGGTCCTTGATCGCCCGCCGTCCGGCCAGGCGCTTCGCCCGTCCCGCCGAACGGCCCAGCACCGCGCGCTCGTTGAGCAGCTCCACGATCCGCCGGTCCAGCTCGTCGATTCGGTCCCGGATCCGGTCCAGCTCCAGCGCCGCCTCATCGCGGTCCTGCGGAGTCGGGCGTTCGCCGTCCCTGCCGCCCTGGCGGGTCACGCTGCGCCCCCGAACCGCGCAGCGATCGCCTCGAGGGCCAGGTGGTAGCCGCGAGCACCCTGCCCCACGATCGAGGCCGTCGCGATGTCGTGCAGGAAGTTCACCCGCCGGAACGCGTCGCGCTTCCAGGGGTCCGAGAGGTGGACCTCCCAGAACGGGCGCTCGATGGCAAGCAGGGCGTCACGCAGCGCCACCGAGGTGTGCGTGTAGCCGGCCGCGTTGACGATCGAGATGTCGAAGTCGCGGACCTGGAGGCGGTCGATGAGGTCGCCCTCGTGGTTCGACTGGTAGAAGGCGATCTCCAGCCCCAGCTCAGCGGCGTGCGAGGCCAGGCCCGCGTGGATCTCGTCCAGCGTCTCGCGCCCGTAGATCGCCGGCTCCCGGGTCCCGAGCAGGTTGAGGTTGGGGCCCTGGAGGACCAGCACGCGCGTCATCCCAGACCTCCCGTTCCGGCCGGCATCCCGGCCAGCACCTCCGCGACCGCCGCCTCCACGAGCCCGGTTGGCACATCGTCGCGGATCGCCATGCCCTCGCCGGTCGGCAGCACCCATCGGAGCCGGCCGCCCGCGTGCTTCTTGTCGGTGCTGGTCGCGTCCACCACCGCCTCGAGCGGGTAGGGGAGCGGCGCCCGCCCGAGGTCGAGGCGGTCCAGCAGGCCCTCGATCCGCGCAGCGCGGTCCACCGGCGTGATCCCCACGGCCGTCCCGATCCGCGTCGCCGCGCGCAGCCCGTAGGCCACCGCCTCACCGTGGAGCAGGTTCGCGTACCCATCGACCGCCTCCAGGGCGTGGGCCACCGTGTGGCCCAGGTTCAGCGCGATCCGCCCGCCCGTCGCGCCCCGCTCGCGCTCGTCGGCGGTCACGACCTCCACCTTTGCCCAGCCGGCCCGCTCCACGACCTCGGCCACGGCCCCGCCGGCGAAGGCCGCGGCGTCACCCCGCGCGACGGCCTCCGCGTCCGCCTCCAGCGTGGCGAACAACGACTCGTCACCCAGAGCCGCCATCTTGACGATCTCGCCCAGGGCGGCCCGCAGCTGGCGCCCGGGGAGGGTCCGCAGGGCCGCAACGTCCACGATCACCGCGGCCGGCTGGTGGAACGCGCCCAGGAGGTTCTTGCCCTCCGGCAGGTCCACGCCCGTCTTGCCGCCGATTGACGAGTCCACCTGGGCCACCAGCGTCGTGGGCACCCCGATCCAGGGCACGCCGCGCAGGTACGTCGCCGCGAGGAACCCCGCCGGGTCTCCGAGCGCCCCGCCACCGATGGCGATGAGCGGCTCCCGCCGCTCGACGCGCAGGCGGGCCAGGTTCCGCGCCGCCTCCTCGATCACCGTCATCCGCTTGGCGGCCTCGCCGCCCGGCAGCATGACCACCTCGACCGGCCACCCATCGGCGCCCAGGGCCGCGGCAACGCCCTCGCCGAACGCCGCCCACGCCCCCGGCTCGGACACGACCACGGCCCGCCGCCCGTCCAGCCGCCGGAGCATGGCCCCGATCGCTGCGGCCGCGATCCCTTCGCCGACCATGATCTCGCCGATCTTCGTGGACGCGCGCAGCAACGTGGTCGAAGCCGTCGGACCTGCGTCCAGCAACCGCTCCGCGGCGCCGATCACGCTCGCCACCTCGGCCACGCCGTTGATGCGGTGGGCGGCCCCGTAGAAGCGCTTGCGCTCCGCGGCGAGGGTCCGGATGGTCCGGAGCGGGTCCCCGCCATGGACCAGCGGCCGGACAGTGGGGGAGCGGCGCAGGCGCTGGGCGAGGACCTCCGGCCGGACGTCCAGCCAGGCCACGACGCGGCCCCGGAAGAGCGACCAGCGGTTCCGCGGGTCGAGGATCGCGCCGCCGCCGGGTGAGATCACTCGGCGCAGGTTCGGAGCGGGATCCGCGGTGCCCAGCGCGGCCACCGCCTGCCGCTCGCGTCGCCGGAAGCCGGCCTCGCCCTCGGCCGCGAAGATCTCCGGGATGGTCATCCCGGCCGCCGCCTCGACCTGGTCGTCGAGGTCCACGAAGGCGGCCCCGTGGCGGGCCGCCAGCCGACGGCCGACCGCGGTCTTGCCACTCCCCGGCAGCCCGATGAGGACGAGGTCCACCGCGGACCCTCAGGCCTCGTCGGCCGCGCCGGCGATCCGGGCCCGGTACCGCGCCAGGTTGCCGGCCACCTCGGCCATCGAGTCCCCGCCGGTCTTGTCCAGGACGAAGGCGGCCAGCGTCAGCATCACCATCGCCTCGCCGATGACGCCGGCCGCGGGGACGACGGAGATGTCGCTCCGCTCGTAGTGGGCCCTGTCCAGCGCCTCGCCCGTTCGCAGGTCCGCGGTGGGCAGCGGCCGGGCCAGCGTCGAGATCGGCTTGACCGCGCCGCGCACGACGATCGGCTCGCCGTTGGTCACGCCGCCGGTGAGCCCGCCCGCGTTGTTCGTCCGGTGGACCCACGTCCCGTCCGGACGCCGCCCCTCGATGATGTCGTGGACCTGCGACCCGAACCGGCGGGTCTGCTCGAACCCGAGTCCGAGCTCAACGCCCTTGACGATGTTGATGCCCATGACCGCCGCCGCCAGGGCCGCGTCGAGGCGGCGGTCCCAGTGGACGTAGCTGCCGAGGCCGATCGGGGCGCCGTGGACGACCACCTCGAACACG
>Ga0209254_10003931_pt1 | contig 13577 bp, 10 predicted proteins | sample FrelakmetDIP11DI_FD_187148 | JGI IMG/M metagenome (GOLD analysis project Ga0209254, IMG submission 187148) | Freshwater lake sediment microbial communities from the University of Notre Dame, USA, for methane emissions studies - DIP11 DI (SPAdes)... | ecosystem: Environmental > Aquatic >...
GTTCAGCGTGTCGCGGTGCTCGGTGAAGAGAACCAACTTCTGGTGCGGTGATGGCGTGGGCGGAGGGATCTTGCCGGAACCGAAGGGTTTGGCCGGTTCGGGCGGCTTTTCCTCCCCGCCTTCCTCCGTTTCGGCCGCCAGCGCGTTGACCTCATCGTGCTGGAATTGCATCTCCCTGGCCGGACGATTCTGTTCCTCCATAACCTTGATCTCGTCCTCTGTACGCACTTGAACCTTTGACACGATGCCGATCACCTCACGTTTCACGCTGTCCAGCATCGACGTGAACATTTCGAAAGCCTCCCGCTTGTATTCCTGCTTCGGGTCTTTCTGGGCGTAGCCGCGCAGATGGATGCCCTGGCGCAGATGATCCATCGCCGCAAGGTGCTCTTTCCAGGCGTTATCCAGCACTTGCAGCATCACCGACTTCTCGAAGTGGCGCATGACCGGCAGCCCGATGGCAGCCGCCTTGTCGTTGTAATTGTTATCAACCACATCCTGGATCATTTCCAGGAGCTTGTCTTCATGCAGGTAATGGTCGCTCTCCAGCCAGTCATGAACCGGCACGGTCACGCCCAGTTCATGTTCCAGCGCCTCTTCCAAACCTTTGACATCCCATTGTTCCTCCATCGTCTGAGGCGGAATGTATTGCTCGACCATCTGGCCGACGACATCGTGGCGCATGGCGGCGATCGTCTCCGAGATATCTTCAGCAGCCATCAAGTCATCACGCTGATGGTAGATCACGCGGCGCTGGTCGTTCGCAACATTGTCGTATTCCAGCAACTGCTTGCGAATATCGAAGTTGCGCGCTTCGACCTTACGCTGAGCGTTTTCGATGGCTTTCGTGACCCATGGATGCTCAATGGCCTCGCCTTCCTGCATGCCCAGCTTTTGCATCAGCGAAGCGACGCGATCAGAGGCGAAGATACGCATCAGGCTGTCTTCCAGCGAGAGATAGAAACGGGTCGAACCCGGATCACCCTGACGTCCCGAGCGCCCACGCAACTGGTTGTCGATACGGCGCGATTCATGCCTTTCAGAACCGATGACATGGAGGCCGCCATTGGCGACCACCTGCTCATGCCGCTGTATCCAGGCTTCCCGCGCGGCGGCGACATCCGCCGGCTCGGTGAGACCGAGTCGGCCGACTTCCTCTTCCAGGTTACCGCCCAGCACAATGTCGGTGCCTCGGCCGGCCATGTTGGTAGCGATGGTCACTGCGGCGGGCCGCCCCGCCTCAGCGATGATATGGGCTTCCCTTTCGTGATGCTTCGCGTTCAAGACCTGATGCGCGACCGCCGACTTTTTCAGCAGGGAAGACAGGTACTCAGAATTTTCGATGGACGTCGTACCCACCAGAACCGGCTGACCGCGCTGCACACAATCCTTGATGTCCTCGAGGATGGCATCGTATTTCTCGCGCACTGACAGATAGACCAGATCCCCCATATCCGAACGGATCATTGGGCGGTTGGGCGGAATGACCACAACCTCCAGTCCGTAAATCTGTTGGAATTCGAATGCCTCGGTATCTGCGGTGCCGGTCATGCCGGATAGCTTGTCGTAAAGCCGGAAATAGTTTTGGAAGGTGATCGACGCCAGCGTCTGGTTTTCGTTCTGTACCGGGACGTTTTCCTTGGCTTCAACGGCCTGGTGCAAGCCTTCCGACCAGCGCCGGCCGGTCATCGCGCGACCCGTGAACTCGTCGACGATGATAATCTGATCGTCCCTGACGATGTAGTCCACGTCTTTCTGGAACAGGACATGCGCCCGCAGCGAGGCGTTGATGTAATGCATCAGGCGGATATTCACGGCGTCGTAGAGGCTCTCGTTCGCGTGAATCAGGCCATGCTGCGCCATCATGTTTTCGATGTGCTCGTGCCCTTCCTCGGTCAAATACACCTGACGAGCCTTTTCGTCCACGCTGTAATCGCCGGGACCGTCCTCTTTTTGCTGGCGCGTGAGGAGAGGAATCAGCCGGTTGACCTTATGATAGAGGTCACTGCGGTCTTCCGTGGGACCCGAAATAATTAGGGGGGTTCGGGCTTCGTCGATCAGGATGGAATCCACCTCGTCGACAATCGCGAAATAGCGTTCGCGCTGCACGCGCTGGTCCTGAGTGAAGGCCATGTTGTCGCGCAGATAATCGAAGCCGAACTCGTTGTTGGTGCCGTAAGTGATATCGGCTGCATAGGCTTGACGACGCTCTTCGTGGTTCAGAGCGCTCACGATCACGCCGGTGGTCATGCCAAGAAAGCCATAAACCCTGCCCATCCACTCGGCGTCGCGGCGCGCGAGATAGTCGTTTACCGTGACGACATGCACTCCCTTTCCTGGTAGCGCATTCAAGTATGCCGCCAGGGTAGCGACCAGGGTCTTGCCCTCGCCGGTTTTCATTTCGGCAATCTTGCCGTCGTCGAGCACCATGCCACCAATCAGCTGCACATCGAAGTGGCGCATATTCAGGACGCGCCTCGAAGCTTCGCGGACAGTTGCGAACGCTTCTGGCAGGAGTGAGGGGATAGTTTCGCCTTCGGCCAGGCGATCCCTGAACTCCAGGGTCTTGTCCCTTAGTGACGCGTCCGAAAGCTTTTCAAAGCCGGGCTCTAGCAGGTTGATTTTCTTGACAAGTTTTCTCTTTCTCTTGACGAGTCGGTCATTGCGACTGCCAAATATCTTCTTGACCACCTTACCTAGCATCTTGTTTCAATTCCAAGCAGAAAAATAAATATTTCCGATGATACCGTAAAAACCACTGATTTAATAATGACTATGGCGGGGCGGGCGGCAGTGCTTCAATTGCAGGAGGCAAAGCTGCTGCCTTCGAGAGTTACCCGAAGTCTGTTACGGAAACAGCGATGAGTTGCCGACTGAAAGTCCGACCGGCGAAGCGTGAAGAACGATGATACGGGAACCGCAACGCGCCGCCCAATATCTGAACAGCTCGATTTTCCGCTCCTTGCTGGACAGAGTCGAACTGCACAGACAGATCCTGAGTCTCGCCCGGGGCGTTTTACCCGAGACCCTCGCCGCACATTGCCAGGATTGTTTGATCAAGGGCAGTCGCGTGCTGGTCTTCACAGACTCCCCCGCATGGGCTTCCCAGTTGCGGTTTTATGCACCCAACATTCTGGCGCAACTCAACTCATCCGCCGGACATCATTTCAGTGAGGTCCAGGTGCGCAATCTCAGACTCGAAGCCCCCGCCGACACGCACAAACCGATGAAAAGACCGTCCCCGTCAGTTGCTCGCCTACTCAATTTGAGCGGTCTTGACGCGCCGTCCGTTGAAATCGGGGAGGCTCTGGTGAGGCTCGGCGCAACGATCGAGCGCTACGCCGGGCGAAACTGACATCCGCTCCAATTCGCTAGCGAGCCGGGATGCCTCAAAAAGCGGCTCTTTACCCCAAGGCCCGTGCCGTTCGCATATATGAGATCGGCAGGCCTTCCTCATCGCTGAAAGTCACCGATTCCCAGGCGTCCTTCTGGTTGAGCAACTCTCTCAATAACTGGTTGTTCAGACCGTGTCCGGACTTGTAGCCAACGAACGATCCAATCAAGCTATGGCCCAGGAGATACAGATCGCCGATGGCGTCCAGAATCTTGTGCTTGACAAACTCATCCGCATAACGCAGGCCGTCTTCGTTGAGAATGCGATAATTGTCCACGACGATGGCATTGTCCATGCTGCCGCCCAGTGCCAGCCTTTTTTTCCGCAGCGCCTCAATATCGCGCATGAAACCGAAGGTTCTGGCGCGGCTAACCTCCTTCACGAAGGAGGTCGAGGAGAAGTCGATGCTGGCGGTCTGCGTGTCCTGGTGAAAAGCAGGGTGGTCGAAATCAATAGTGAAAGTCACCTTGAAGCCGTCGTAGGGCTCAAACTTCGCCCATTTGTCGCCATCTTCCACGACGACCTCGCGCTTGATGCGGATAAATCGCTTCGGCGCTTCCTGTTCCTGCACGCCGGCGGACTGAATCAGAAAAACAAAGGGGCCTGCGCTGCCATCCATGATCGGGACTTCCGGTGCGCTGACATCGACATAGGCATTGTCGACGCCCAGGCCGGCGAACGCGGAGAGCAGATGCTCGACGGTGGAAATCTTGATGTTGCCGTTAACCAGTGTCGTCGACAGGCTCGTTTCGCCCACATTCTCCGGCTTGGCATCTATCACGACCGGTTCGGCCAAATCCACGCGCCGAAACTTGATGCCGTTGTTTGCAGTGGCCGGGCGCAGGGTCAAATAGACCTTTTCCCCCGTGTGTAACCCAACCCCTGTTGCTCTGATGACGTTTTTCAGTGTTCTCTGCCTGATCATCCGATTCCCCTACGGTAGATTATCCCGTTTATCACGTTAAACCGGCTTCGCTCTCACAGAAGCCGCGTCAGCTGCCGGGAGAGGTGGACAAGCACGAACTCGCCCCCCTCGCGGCAGGTCTGACTGAAGGTCTTTAGTCGGCCTGCCGTCTGAGAAAAGCCGGAATATCAAGAAACTCGAAATCATTCTCCTTTTTTGCGTCGGCTCGGGACTCGTGCTTCGGCTTGTTGCGGATGACCGTGGGGCGCTCCAGCGTACCGTAATCGATCTGGCCATTGTGCTTCTGCACGAGTCTTATCGGTGACTCGTTAATCTGTCGGTGATTCGCCAAGCCTGTCGCCACTACGGTGACCCGCAGTTCATCCCCTAGATCAGGATCGATCGAGAGTCCGATCACCACATTCGCATCATCGGACGCGAACTCCTTGACCGCGCTGCCGACTTCGTCAAATTCGCCAATCGCCAGACCAGGGCCTCCAGCTATATTGACCAGAATACCACGCGCGCCCTGGAGATTGATGTCGTCAAGCAAAGGACTGGCAATGGCTCTCTCGGCCGCTTCCCTCGCCCGGCTTACGCCGCTGGCGACACCGGACCCCATCATGGCCATACCCATTTCCGACATCACCGTACGCACGTCGGCAAAGTCCACGTTGATCAGGCCAGGACGGGTGATCAAGTCCGCAATACCCTGCACGGCGCCCAGCAGCACATCATTCGCAGCGGCGAAAGCACTGATTAGACTGACGTCCTTCCCCAGTACCGGCAACAGTTTCTCGTTCGGTATCGTGATCAGCGAATCGACAAACTGGCTCAGTTCCTCAATACCTTTCTCGGCCACGGCGCGTCGTTTCTTGCCTTCAAACGGGAACGGCTTGGTCACCACGGCCACGGTCAGGATACCCGCTTCTTTGGCAATTTCAGCAATGACCGGTGCGGCGCCGGTCCCCGTGCCACCACCCATGCCTGCAGTGATGAACACCATGTCCGAGCCGTCGAGCATTTCCAGGATGCGCTCACGGTCATCCAGCGCGGCCTGCCGGCCGATGTCCGGATTGGCGCCTGCGCCCAGCCCCTTAGTCAGGGTATTGCCCAACTGGATCACAGAACGCGACTGGATGTTCTTGAGCGCCTGGGCATCGGTATTGGCGCAAATGAAATCCACGCCCTCGATATGACTGGTCACCATATGGTTTACGGCATTACCGCCTCCACCTCCGACACCAACCACTTTTATGATCGCCTTCTGGCTATATGAATCCACCAATTCGAATTTCATCGTTTCCACCTCCGTACCCTCTCTGTGACTGGAGTTTAAAAGTTACCTTGAAACCAATTTTTCATTTTCGCCCACATCCCCTTGAAGCCGCCGCCAACCAATGGACTCTTCTCTCCCAACGCATTGTGCTGACGGCCGAATAGCAGGAGCCCGACACCGGTCGCATAGATGGGATTGCGGACCACGTCATTCAGCCCCGAAACATATTGCGGTATGCCGAGACGCACCGGCATGTGAAAAATCTCTTCTGCCAATTCCACCAAACCCTCGACCCTGGCGCTGCCGCCGCTCAACACGATACCCGCAGCGATCAGATCCTCGAAGCCGCTGCGACGCAACTCCGCCTGCACCAGCAGCAACAATTCCTCGTAACGCGGCTCGACGATCTCCGCCAGGTTGAGCCTGGAAATCTGCCGAGTGGGACGATCACCGATGCTGGGCACCTCGATGGTATCGTCCAGATTCGCCAATTGTGTCAGTGCACAGGCGTGCTTGGTCTTAATCTCCTCGGCATGCTGGGTGGGCGTGCGCAGGGCCACGGCGATATCATTGGTGACCTGATCGCCGGCGATCGGTATCACCGCCGTATGTCGAATCGCTCCATCGGTGAACACGGCGATATCGGTCGTGCCGCCGCCAATGTCAACGAGGCAAACACCCAGATCCTTCTCGTCCTCGGTCAGCACCGCTGAACAGGAAGCCAACTGCTCAAGGATTATGTCCTCCACCTCCAGACCGCAGCGGCGAATGCATTTGACGATATTCTGCGCTGCGCTCACGGCGCCGGTGACGATATGTACCCGTGCCTCCAGCCGGATGCCAGACATGCCGATGGGCTCCTTGATGCCTTCCTGACGGTCGATGACGAACTCCTGAGGCAGTATGTGAAGGATTTTTTGATCGGCCGGAATGGCCACAGCCCGAGCCGAGTCGATCACCCGATCCACATCGCTTTGAGTAACCTCTTTATCCTTGATCGCGACGATGCCATGGGAGTTCATGCTACTGATGTGGCTGCCTGCAATACCGGCGTAAACGGAATGAATCCGGCAACCCGCCATCAATTCCGCTTCCTCAATGGCTCTCTGGATCGACTGCACCGTTGTTTCCAGATTGACCACCACCCCCTTTTTCAAACCACGGGATGGATGAGTGCCAATGCCGATGACCTCTATCTCGCCCTCCTCACTCATCTCCCCAACGATAGCGGCCACCTTCGAGGTGCCGATATCGAGCCCGACGATCAAGTTTCGATCTGATTTTCTGGCCATTTCTGTCAATAGTCCCTAGCGCTAGGTTAACGGCATTGCCGATCGGATGAAATCTCGCCGACCAGCCTGCTGAGGCGAATTGTCAGCACTGCCCCCCTCGGACTTCCAAACCACGGCAAAGCCGTTGGGATAGCGCATATCTAATCGCTGAATGTCTGCCATCCGCTCTTCGCCCAGTCGTGGAACGAATTGCAGGAAACGATCCATTGCCTCTAAAGGATCTTGCCTACCGAAATGGATTTCCATACCGCCGGTGAGCCTAGCCATCCAGGCTCGCCGTTTGCTCAGATCCAGGGCGGCGACGCTCATCCCTTGGTTTTTCAATTTACTATTCAGCTTGTTCAAGGTGCTCAACAAATAATTCTCCATGCCCGTGGGACCATAGATGACCGGGAGCTGCGGCAAAGCCGCGTGCGCCCCTGGCGCAAAAGATTCACCGCGCTGGTTCAGCAAGGCATGCTTGCCCCAGCGCGCAACTGCTTGATGTTCGTTAATCCGCAGCACCAAGGTGTCCGGCCAAACGCGAACGGCCTGGACTCCGTCAACCCAGGGCAACGACTTGGCCACCGCCTCGACTGCCCTCAGATCCAGCGAAACGTAACCAGCGCTCGCTGCGGGCAGAAGCGCTTGCCGCAGCCCGGCAACATCCAGATGCTGGATCGGGCCCTCTACCCGAACATACCGTATCGGCAGAAGAATCTCGTCTCGCGGCGTCTTCCAAGCAATGCCCCCCAGACACAATGCGAAAACGGCAAGCAGGGTCGACAGTCTAAAACCCAGACTGCCGTGGCTGTCATCCTTGCGCCCGCCCCTGTCAGGCACGCCTGACCCCTTGCGCCTCAAGCCTTGGGCTCTCTTAGGCTCGTTTCCAGAATGCGCCATACCAACTCCTCGAATTCGACTCCCGCCGCCTTGGCGGCCATGGGCACCAGACTGTGGTCGGTCATGCCGGGCACCGTGTTGATTTCGATTAGCCAAGCATTACCCTGGCCGTCGACCAACAGGTCGACCCGAGCCCAACCGCTGACGCCGATGCACTGGCTCGCCCGCAAGGCAAGATCTTGCAGGGCCGACTCGTCTGCCGGGCACAAACCGCAGGGGCAATGGTACTGCGTCGTTTCGGCACGGTATTTGGCGTCAAAGTCGTAAAACGCATTCGGGGTTTCCAGCCGGATCAGGGGCAAGGGCGCATCGTTCAACAGCGCCACCGTGTATTCCTTACCCGTAACCCAGGCTTCGGCAAAAACCGGGCAATCATATTGTGAAGCCCGCTTCCAAGCCTCATCCAGTTCGCTTCCATTTTCTGCCCGGCTCATGCCGAGACTGGAGCCCTCCGCCGCGGGCTTGACAATCACCGGAAAACCCAATGCTTCCGCGCAAACTTCCCGATCCTTCGGCCCTTCCAGCAACATCCAGCGCGGCGTGGGCAGACCCGCCCCCTGCCAGCACAACTTGGTCTTCAACTTGTCCATGCTCAACGCCGACGCCAATACGCCGCTGCCGGTGTAAGGCAGCTCCAGCGCTTCCAGTGCGCCCTGCAACACCCCGTCCTCACCGCCGCGTCCGTGCAGTATGTTAAAAACCCGATCAAATTTCTGGGCCAGCAGGGGCTCCAGTAGGTGTTTCCCCACCTCGACGCCGACGGCGTCCACACCCCGTGCCAGCAAGCCGGACAGCACCGCACGCCCGCTTTTCAGCGAGACTTCCCGTTCCGCAGAAACTCCACCCATCAGTACGGCCACCCGACCGAAATCCGCCGCCTGTAAGGCTCGACCGTTCACCGAGACTCCCTAACAATTTGAACGGCCGGCTCGCCGACAATCCGCACCTCGGGATCCAGGCTGACCTGGTACTTCAGCTCGACTTGCGCACGCACATACGAGATCAGGGTTTCGATATCCGTAGCCTTGGCTCCACCGCTGTTGACTATGAAATTGGCGTGCTTCTCAGACACGCAGGCCTCGCCAATGCAATATCCCTTCAGCCCGCATCCCTCGATCAAGCGAGCTGCGTAATCACCAGCGGGATTGCGGAACACGGATCCGCAGCTGGGTTGATTGGTTGGCTGAGTGGCCGCTCGTCTCGCCAATAGCGCCTTGATTCTCTCGCGGCTGGCGTCAGGGTCACCGGGGGCAAGCTTCAATTCGGCGGCCAAGAACCATTCGTCCGCCGCCCCACACACCTTGCGGTAACCCACCACGAAGTCTTCCGGGGCGCGGGTTTGCCGGACTCCCCTGCGGTTAATCGTAATGACCCGATCGACCAGGCTCCATGTCTCGCCGCCAAAAGCGCCCGCGTTCATGGCAAGGGCTCCGCCCATCGTTCCAGGAATACCCGCCAGAAACTCTGCGCCATTAAGATGCTGTTCGGCGCAAAACTTGGCGACATGCGCACACGGCACCCCGGCCTCCGTGTAGACCCCCTCGGCGCCGAGCCGCTTCATCACCTTCAGCCGGCCTCTTGTGCAAATTACCGTGCCACGCAAACCCGCGTCCCGGACCAACACATTACTGCCCAGCCCCAGCCAAAACAGCGGCTCGTCCTCGGGCAAGGCTTGCAGAAAAACCACGAGATCGTCCGCGTCGGCCGGCCAATATAACCGATCGGCCAGCCCCCCCACACGCCAGGAGGTATATTCCGAGAGCGGCTCGTTCAGACGCAGCTCGCCCCGCAACGAAAGTGCATCACCGGCAAACCCGACATCGGAAGGATTCACCACCATCCCCATCACCCACCGAGCTCCGAATCCAGCGCCCGTAGCAACGGCCCCAGACACAGCGGCAGTTGTGCCGCCACGGCGCCGATATTGCCTGCGCCCAGCGTCAACAGCACGTCACCTGGCTGCAGAATGCCCGGCAAAATATCGGTCAGTTCGGTTACCTTCTCGACGAAAATCGGATCAACCTGGCCTCGCACCCGGATCGCCCGCGACAGAGAACGCCCATCCGCTCCGGCCAGCATCGCTTCACCGGCAGGGTATACTTCGAGCAATACGAGCACGTCCGCTTGCGACAATATCTTTACAAAATCCTCAAACAGGTCGCGGGTACGCGTGTAACGATGCGGCTGGAACACCAGCACCAGCCTACGCTCCGGCCAGGCCTGCCGGGCAGAGTCGAGCGTTGCCGCGACTTCTCTGGGGTGATGCCCGTAATCGTCCACGAGGGTCACGACTTGGTTTCCGAAGGGCAATTCCCCATTAATCTGGAAGCGCCGACCGATACCCTTGAAACCGGCCAGCGCACGCTGAATGACTTCATCGGCAACACCCAGTTCGGAACATACGCCAATCACTGCAAGGGAGTTGAGGATATTGTGGTGGCCCGGCAGGTTGAGAACCACCTCCAGCCTGCCCTCGCACTCCGCACGGACGACGGCAAAGCGGGTGCGCAGGCCCTCGCGAACAATGTCGACCGCCCGAATATCGGCATCAGGGCTCACACCATAGGTTTTGACCGGCTTGTCGATCTGCGGAATGACATCTCTTACCCCCGGATCGTCCAGGCAAACCAGCACCAGTCCGTAAAAAGGCACGTGGTGCAAAAATTCGATAAAGGTGCTTTTCAAGCGCTGAAAATCGCCGCCGTAGGTTTCCATGTGATCCTGGTCGATATTGGTCACGATGGCGATCAGCGGCTGCAGGTGCAGGAAGGAGGCATCGCTTTCATCAGCCTCGGCGACCAGATAAGCGCCCTTGCCCAGTTGCGCATTGGCGCCCACGCTGTTGAGGCGGCCACCAATCACGAAGGTCGGATCGAGCCCAGCCTCCGCAAGAACGCTCGCAGTCAGGCTAGTTGTCGTGGTCTTGCCGTGGGTGCCGGCGACCGCGATCCCATAACGAAAACGCATCAGTTCGGCCAGCATTTCGGCGCGCGAAATGACTGGGATCTTGTTGCGGCGCGCGGCATCTACCTCAATATTGGCGCGATTGACCGCGCTGGAGATCACTACCACCTCGGCCCGCTCAATGTTCTCCGAGCTGTGGCCAATCCGGATATTCGCTCCCAAGTCGGCTAACCTCTGCGTGTTGGCATTATTCTGCAAATCCGAACCGGAAACCTCGAAACCCAGATTGATCAGAACCTCGGCTATGCCGCTCATACCCGTGCCGCCTATGCCGACGAAATGAATGCGACGGATGCGGTTCATGCCCGATTGTCCAACCAGTTGCTGAGGGCGTGTCATGCGCAGGCTTCGGAAAGGCAAATCTCTGCAACGACATGGGCCGCATCCAGCCTGGCCAGTGTTCGGGCTCGGCGCGACATCTCCGGAAGCAGCTTGGTTTCTTGAACGAACACAGTCAGTTCTTGCGACAAATTCTTGGGGGTCAGTTCGGATTGCGGAATCAGCACCGCAGCGCCCGCATCGGCGAGATAGCGCGCGTTCTGAGTCTGATGGTCGTCGATGGCATAAGGATACGGCACCAGTACCGAAGGCAACCCCGCCGCAGCGAGCTCGCTCACGGTCATGGCGCCCGCGCGACAAATGGCCAGATCGGCCCACCGATAGGCGTCCGCCATATCCTCGATGAACGCAACGACGCGGGCCTGGACACCGAGGCGCTGATACAGCGCCCCGGTCTCGGCGCACATTGCCTCACCGCTCTGGTGCAGCACCTCCATTGGCCCGGCCATCGCCAAAGCCTCGGGCACAACGCGGTTCAGCGCCATCGCCCCTTGACTGCCACCCAACACTAAGACTTTCAGTTTCTCTCCTCGTTCGGATCGTTCCGCCGAAACGGCCTCGACAATCTCCCGCCGCAGCGGATTGCCGACGCAGCGTACACCCGATACCGAGGAGAAACTGCCTGGGAAAGCCTCCAGGACAACACGCGCCCATTTTACCAACATCCGATTGGTTGTGCCCGGAATTCGATTCTGTTCATGTATCACGAGCGGAATGCGCATGAGCTTAGCCATGACCCCGCCCGGACCGGCAACGAACCCGCCCATACCCAGCACCACGTTCGGCTTGTTCCGCGTCAGAATCCTGCCTGCCTGCAGACAGGCCAGGATCAGCCGGAACGGCGCTTTGAGCTTCGCCAACAGGCCCTTGCCCCGGAAACCGGCAACGGCCAGCCACTCAATCGGAATGCCGGCGTCGGGTACCAGCCGTGCTTCCATCCCGGCTTTCGTCCCCATCCACGCCACCTCGCAGCCCTGCTCACGCAGCTCGCGCGCGACCGCCAACGCTGGATAAATGTGGCCGCCGGTGCCACCGGCCAGGATCATGACGCGCGAAGCCATGCTGACCTCTCGCGCGGTGCGCCCGCATAAGCCTCGACGACTTCGCTGCGCACCCTGAAGAGCAGCGCCAACGCCGAGCACATCACAATCATGCTGCCGCCGCCATAACTCATCAGTGGCAGGGTCAAACCCTTGGTTGGCAACATGCCCATGTTGACGCCCATATTGATGAAGGCCTGGATGCCGAACCAGACCCCGAGTCCATAGGCAAGAAACGCCGCGAAGCGGTTGCGCGCACGAGCCGCGAGTTGGCCGATCACGAAGGCACGCCATACGATCACGGAAAACAGGAGAATGACGACGATGGTGCCGAATAGCCCCATCTCCTCGCCGATCACGGAAAACAGGAAATCGGTGTGCGCCTCGGGCAGATAGAAAAGTTTTTGCACACTCGATCCCAGGCCTACGCCCACCCATTCGCCACGCCCGAAGGCAATGAGGGCTTGGGTCAGCTGGAAACCGGAGTCGAGTGGGTCAGCCCAGGGATCGGCGAAACTCAGAACCCGCTTGAGTCGGTAGGAGGATGAAAAAATTAACGCCGCGCCCAAACCACCGACCACCCCGAGCAATATGCCAAACTGCCATAGCTGCGCACCAGCCAGGAACAGCATTCCCAATGCCACCGCCATGATGACGGCAGTCGATCCGAAGTCCGGCTCCATCAGCAACAGCGCACTCGCCAAGGAGAGCAGCGCGAGCGGCCGGATCATGCCCGACACCGAGGTGCGGACAGTCTGCACGTGGCGGTTGATATAGCTCGCCATATAAATCACGGCGATCAATTTGAACACTTCGGATACCTGGATGCGAACACCCACGATACTCAGCCAGCGTGAACTGCCATTTACCGATTTGCCTAAACCGGGGATCAAAACCAAGATCAGCAAAATCAAGCCAATCAGTAATAGGGGCTTGGATGATTTCTCCCAAAACTCCAGCCTCCGGCAGGCGACGAAGATCCCCACGATCAGACCCATCGCGACATGAACCAACTGATGTTTGGGGAAATAGAAGCTGTCGTCCGCCAATTTCTCACCCAAATGAAGCGAGGCCGAAGCCACCATGATGTAACCCAGTATCAACAATCCCATCGACGCGCTGAGCAATACCGTGTCCAGGTAAAAGCGATGATGCCCCCATTGCAGCACCAGCCCCCGGCTCTTACCCGCGACTCTCGTTTTCATGCGGACAGACTCCTGACCGCCTCGGCGAACATTTGGCCCCGCTCCTGATAATCCCTATATTGATCCAGACTCGCACAAGCCGGCGCCAACAGCACCGTATCCCCCGTCTGCGCCAGCATGCGCGCCGCTTCCACTGCCTGCTTCATTTTCTCAACACGGACGGTCGGCACCACCGCCTTAAGAACCGCGTCCAATCGAGCAGCGTCTCGGCCCATCAACACCGCCGCTCGCAGTCTTTTCGCCGCCACCGGCGCGAGCGCCGAGAAATCCGCGCCCTT
>Ga0209254_10003932_pt1 | contig 13577 bp, 10 predicted proteins | sample FrelakmetDIP11DI_FD_187148 | JGI IMG/M metagenome (GOLD analysis project Ga0209254, IMG submission 187148) | Freshwater lake sediment microbial communities from the University of Notre Dame, USA, for methane emissions studies - DIP11 DI (SPAdes)... | ecosystem: Environmental > Aquatic >...
GGCGCAGCGAGCATGCCGGCCAACGACTCCGGCACATGGCGCGCCAGCGATTGCCGACCGGCGGCGAAGATCGCATCCGGCAGGCCATAGGCGGCAAGCAGCATGCGAGCCGTGCGCGGACCGATCTCGGGGGTCAGTGTCAGCCGCAGCCAGGCAGCGCGTTCGGCAGGTTCCATGGCGCAAGCGTAGCGTCGGCCGGCGCATCGCTCGACGCGAATATCCGACGGCCGGCGACACGGGCGGCGGCCAGCGCCGCAGATCAAAACGGCCGCCAAAGGCGGCCGCTGCCGTCGCGCGAGCCCCGTCTGACCCTACTCGGGCTGTGTGAAGCGGTCGCCGACCTTGACCGGCTTGGTCACGCGCAGCACCAGCGCGTAGGAGATCTCGTCGAAGACGCGGAAGACGAACATATGGCCAATTCGCTCGTCCGGCAGTTTGATGTACTCGTTCCGGCCGCTGGTGCGGTCGAGCACCGTCTCGCCGGTGTCGAGCAGCGCCACCACGTGGCCGACCTCGACACCGTGGCGGGCGCCGCGGTTCAGGGCAACGATGCTCTGCGTGCCGGTCTCGTTCAGGCCGCTGTAGATGGAGACGATGCGGCCGTCGATCGGCTGCTCGGGTCGTCGCGGCACGTAGTTGATCACCGGCACACGGGTCACCGGCGCCAGGCGGTCGCCCATGCCGATCTCCTCCTTGCTTTCCAGAATCCGCAGGGTGGCAACGTCGCCCCCTTTGGTGATCTGCCCGAGACCCAGATAGAAGGCTTCGTAGGCGATCGGCCGTCGCCGCTCGACGTCGTCCGGGTCGTACAGCGGGCGGGCCGGGCGAAAGATGGCATAGCGCTCGATCTTCTCGTCGGCGATGCCGCGCGCATAAGCGGTGTCGCCGACGCCTACGTAGACCCGCTGTTCCTGCGTGGCGACGATGCGGGCGAACTTGTCCAGTTCGTCGGGCGAGATGACTGCCGGCCGGGACAGGAACGGCTCGATGACGCGACTGGGGATGCTGGGGATCGCCTCCCGCTCGCCGCCGACATCGCGCACGGTCGGCGACAGCCGGACCACGTCGCCCGGCTGCTCGGCCCCACCGCCAACGAGTTCGAGCCGCGCCCGGCCGTCGCTCTTGACGAGCCGGAGCATCTGCCCCGGGTAGATCAGGTGCGGATTGGCGATCTGCTCCCTGTTCATCCCCCACAGCTCGGGCCAGCGCCACGGGCTGGTGAGAAAGATGCTCGAGATGTCCCACAGGGTGTCGCCGCGCTTGACCGTATACGTGTCCGGTGCATTGGCGGCCAGCGCCGACAGCGGAACACCGAGTTGCGCGACCTGGCTGGCTGTCTGCCGCTGCTCCTCGGTGACCGGATAGCGGACCGTGGCCGGCTGAGCGGCCGCAATGGCCGGGCCGGCGACGAGGGCCGTCGCCACGGCCACCTTGCCGGCGCGCAGCGCGGCACTGCGGATGGATTGCTGGAGCGCGAACATTGAGACTCCCAGGCGCGGATCAATCGCGGCAACTGACGATGGGTGCGCCGCCGAGGCAGCGCCACAACATCAGAGACTGCTTAAAATTCTGCCCGTAGGGGCTTGATGCCGCAACGGATATCGCTCAGCCGAAGCGATTAGCCCAAGCGGCGAAGTCAAGGCCTTGCGGATGATCGGTGGGCATCGTAATGGCTCGCCCGCACAATGCAGTATCGACCCGACGCCTGAGAACAGACCTTGGCCAAGCTGACCATCCTCGAGTACCCCGATCCGCGGCTGCGCACCGTCGCCCGCCCGGTCACGGCCTTCGACGCCAGCCTGCGCCGGTTGATCAGCGACATGGCCGAGACCATGTATGCCGCGCCGGGAGTCGGCCTGGCCGCCACGCAGGTCGACCAGCACATCCAACTGATCGTCATGGACGTGTCCGAGACCAAGGACCAGCTGCGCGTCTTCGTCAATCCCCGGATCACCTGGGCCTCGGACGAAACCATCGTGTGCGAGGAAGGCTGCCTGTCAGTGCCCGACATCTACGACGAGGTCCGGCGGCCGGCGCGCGTTCGCGCGCGCGCGCAGGACGCCGATGGCAAGACGTTCGAGCTCGACTGCGAGGGGCTGCTCGCAGTATGTGTGCAGCACGAGATGGATCACCTGACCGGCAAGGTCTTTGTCGACTACCTGTCGGCGCTGAAGCAGGATCGCATCCGCACCAAGCTGAAAAAGCGCAAGGCGCGCGAGGCCGCCTAGCAGCCGGGCTCAGGCAGGAGCCCTGGCCGGCAGCGCGGCGATCGACGCGATCTCGTCGGCGATCCGCGGCAGCAGCGCCGGCGGCAGGTCATGGCCCATGCCTTCGATGACGACCAGTTTCGCGCCGGGGATGGACTCGGCGGTTTCCATGCCTGCCGCCACCGGCAGCAGCGGATCGAGGCGGCCGTGCAGCACCAATGTCGGCGCGGTGATCCGTTTCAGCCACTGGCGCCGGTCGCCGGTGGCAAGCACCGCGAGCAGCTGCCGGCGCGAGGCGGCCGTGTCCAGGCCGCGGCGGGCGATGCGCTCGTAATGCGCCCGCTGGGCGGCGCGCTCCTGCGGCGCCATCGGCGTGCCGATCACGCTGAACTTGCGCTCCAGGCCGTCGATGAGCGACTGCAGGTCGCGCGGATCCTTCGGTCGTCGCAGGACGGCGCGGATAGCCCGCGGACGCCCCCAAGCCACCCGCGGGCTCGCGTTGCCGGTCGACGACATGATCGACGTCAGGCTCATGACCCGCTGCGGGTAATTCGCCGCCATTAGCTGGGCGATCATGCCGCCCATCGACACGCCGACGATGTGCGCCCGCGCGATGCCGAGCGCATCGAGCAGGCCGACCGCGTCGGCGGCCATGTCGTGCAGCGTGTAGGGCGCCGGCACGGGCAGCCTCAGCGCGGCGCGCGCAATGGCCATCGGCACCGGAATCGTCCGCACGCCGCTGAACTTCGTCGAGCCGCCGGCATCCCGGTTGTCGAAGGTGATCACGCAGGCACCGCGCTCGATGAGCAGGTCAACCAGCGCCGGCGGCCAGGCCGCCGCCGGCATGCTCAGGCCCATGATCGCCAGCAGCGGCGGCGCGCCCGCCGCGCCGCGCACCTCGTAGTCGATCGTCAGCCCGCTGACGGCGACGGTGGGCATCGATCTCCCGGCGTCGAAGGCGGCGAGGTGGCTCAGTCGGCCTCGCGCCGGCTGCTGCGCGGTTTGCGCGGCGCGCGCGCAGGCGTGGCAGTGGTTCGATCCGCGCGGCGCGGCTTCGCCGATGCCCGCCTGCGCTTCGGCAGCGGTGGCAGCGCCAGTGCGGCAAGCTCATCGAAGGCGGCGCGCAGCGACTGCGCCAGCGGCGCGGCATCGGGCACCAGCCGCTGCGCCGCCACCAGGCCGAAATCCAGCGAATCCGTGTAGCGCATCACGGTGATGTTCAGTCCGAGCCCGTGCTCGACGATCGACAGCGGCCACCAGGTGCGCAGCCGCGCGCCGGCGATGTAAAGCGGCATCGGCGGCCCGGGCACATTGGAGACGACCACGTTGGCCAGCCGCGGCAGCCGCTCGGCCAGCCCGCTGCCGTACAGCGCGGCGGCAGCGGTGAGCAGCCAGGGCAATCCGAAAGAGGGCAACGACAGGCCGAAGGCCGGCTGCAGTCCGCGCGACATCGCCTTGGCCGCACCGGCCGCGACATGAACGGCGCGCAGCCGCTCGAGCGGATCGGCGATGTCGGTGGCAAGGCTCGCCTGCGCCATCGTCGCCTGCGTGTTCATCTGCTGGTCGCCGCTGGCGCGCAACGACACCGGCATCGCCGCCAGCAGCGACTTGTCCGGCAGTTGGTCGCGTGCGTCGAGGTATTCGCGCAGTGCGCCGCCGACGAGCGCCAGCACTACGTCGTTGAGCGTCACTTCCTGCGCGGCGGCAATGGCCTGCAACGTCGCCAGCGGGAGCCTTGCCGTGGCAATGCTGCGGCGGCCGTCGATCGACTGGTTGAAGACCGTTTCGGGCGCGAGGCTGAGGTGGCGGGCCCAGGCCGCGAGCACGCCGCTACCGCCGCCCCTGAGCGCGCCGAACGCCGCGCGCGCGAGCGACGGCGCCTGCTGCAGCAGACTGATGCCGGCACGGCCGTTGTGCGCGAGCGCGGCAGCGAGCAGCTTCACCGCGCCCGGCGCCGGCTCCTCTGCCCTTGCGCGAGAGCTGTCGTCGCGAATCTCCCGCCTCGCTGCGGCGTCGGGCTCGACGTCGAGCAGCGCCTGTGCCAGCACGACGCCGGCAGCGCCATCGATGGCTGCATGGTGCAGCTTCGAATACAGCGCATAGCCGCCGTCGGCAAGGCCCTCGATGAGGAAGAACTGCCACAGCGGCCGCCTGCGGTCGAGCCGTTGCCCATGCAGCCGTGCCACCGTCGTTTCGAGTTCCCGCAGCGTGCCCGGCGCCGGCAGCCGCACCCGCTTCAGGTGATGCGACATGTCGACGCGTCCGTCGACCCAGACCGGATTGGCCACCGCCAGCGGCAGCGTGCGCAGGCGCCGCGTGAACACGGGCGAGGTCGCAAGGCGCTCAGCGAGATGACGGCGAATGACCGAAAAGAGGTCGACGCCATCGGCCGGTGCGTCGAGCAGATGCAGCGCGCCGACGTGCATCGGCGTATCTGCCGTTTCGAGGTGGAGGAAAAGCGCGTCGATCCCGCCCAGCGGTCTCATCTCGTCTGTCCTGATGTCGGCTGCAAGGCCGTCACGCCTCCACCGATCGTACGCCGCCGCGGGCCGCCGCCACGCCCCTCCTAGAATGCGCGCATGCGCATTGTCTTCGCCGGCACCCCCGAATTCGCCGCCACCGCGCTGGCCGCAATCGTCGACGCGGGGCTCGAGGTGGTGCTGGTGCTGACCCAGCCGGACCGCCCCGCCGGCCGCGGCATGAAGCTGGCGCCGAGCCCGGTCAAGCAGCTGGCGCTGGCGCGCGGCATCGAAGTCGCCACGCCGCAGTGGCTGAGCCTGAAGAAAGGCGGCGAGGCCGCCGTCGCCGCGCACGCAAAGTTGCGGGCGGCGCAGGCGGACGTGATGGTGGTTGCCGCCTACGGGCTGATCCTGCCGCAGGCCGTGCTCGACATCCCGCGCGGCCTGCCTGATGCAGGCTGCGGCCGCATCACCGCACTGAACATCCACGGCTCGCTGCTGCCGCGCTGGCGCGGCGCGGCACCGGTGGCGCGGGCGATCGAGGCCGGCGACGCTGTAACCGGCATCACGATCATGCAGATGGACGCCGGCCTCGATACCGGCCCGATGTTGCTCGCTGAATCGACGCCGATCCTGGAGCAGGACAGCACGGCGACGCTGACCGCGCGCCTGGCCTCGATCGGCGCGCGCTTGATCGTCGATGCGCTGCGCGAAGGCGCGGCGGGTCGGTTGAAGGCGCTGCCGCAACCCGCTGAAGGTGTGACCTACGCGCACAAGCTCGACAAGCGCGAGGCCTGGCTCGACTTCGCCCTCGACGCCGAGCTGCTCGCCCGCAGGGTCCGCGCGTTCGATCCGTTCCCGGTTGCCTGCGCGCGGCGCGGCGAAGCGACGCTGAAGTTCTGGCGCGCGCGTGCCCTGCCGGGCCACGCCGGTGCTTCGCCCGGCACGGTGCTGGCGACCTGCGCACCTGGACTGCACATTGCCTGCGGCGAGGGCACACTGGTGATGACGGAACTGCAGCGACCCGGCGGCCGGCGAGTGAGCGCCGCCGACTTCCTTGCCGGCATGCCGATCGCTGTCGGCGAGGTGCTCGCCGGCCCGCCCCCCGAGGCGGCCGCCGCTGAATGAACGGCAACGCGCCGCCGCTGGCCGATGCGCTGCGCGTGGCGGCGGCGGCCTGGCGCGGGCTGCGCGGCGGCAATTCGCTCGACCGTGCGCTCGCCGGCGCGATGGACGAGTTCGCCGCGGAATCGCCCGCACCCGCCCACCCGCGGCTGGCCGCGGCGGCGAAGGACATCGCCTACGGCGCAACGAGGCACCTGGCGCTGATCGAGGCGATGCGGGACAAGCTCGCGCATCGCGCACCCGACCCGGCGGTCTCGTCGCTGCTTGCGGTGGCGCTCGGACAGCTGCTGGCGCCGCGCCACGCGAGCTACGTCGTGGTCGACCAGGCCGTGCAGGCCGCCAAGGCGCAGTCTGAAACGCGCGCGGCCGCCGGTTTCGTCAATGCGGTGCTGCGCAACGCGATCCGCCGGATGCCGACGCTGCGACCGGAACTCGAGCGGCAGCCGACCGTCGCCTTCAATGCGCCGCGCTGGTGGATCGATCTTCTGCGCGAAGCCGAGCCGGCGCACTTCGCGCGGATCCTGCAGCTGCAGCAGCAGGTGCCGCCGCTTGTGCTGCGCGTCAACCGGCGGTGCGGCAGTGTCGAGGCCTATCTGCAGCGACTGCACGACGAAGGCATCGAGGCGAGCCGGGTCGGTCCAACCGCGGTCTGGCTGCACACGCCGCTGCCGGTGGCGGACATTCCCGGCTTCGTCACGGGTGACGTCTCGGTGCAGGACGCCGGTGCCCAGCTGGCGGTGCAACTGCTGCAGGTCGAAGACGGCATGCGCGTCCTGGATGCCTGCGCCGCGCCCGGCGGCAAGACGGCGCACCTTGCCGAGGTCGCCGATAACCTCACCATCGACGCGGTCGAACTCGATGCGACGCGGACCGAGCGTATCGAGGAGAACCTGCGCCGCACCCGCGCGCGCAGCCACGCGCTGATCCGCCTGCATGTCGCCGACGCGGCGCAGCCGGAGCGCTTTGCGCAAGGGCGCTACCAGCGCATCCTGCTCGATGCGCCGTGCACGGCCTCGGGCATCGTGCGCCGACATCCCGACATCCCGTGGCTACGCCGGCCGGCTGATGTTGCGCAATTAGCAACGCTGCAGGCGCGATTGCTGGACGCGCTGTGGCCGCTGCTGGAGCCCGCTGGTAGATTGCTCTACGTCGTGTGCTCGGTATTTGCCGAAGAGGGGCCGCGCCAGGCCGATCGCTTCGCGGCGCGGCATGGCGATGCCCGGCCGCTGGCCCTGCCCGGCATCGACGGCGGTCAGCTGCGGCTGCCGCCGACACATGGCACGGCCTGGGCAGAGGGCCTGCCGAGCGTTCACGACGGCTTCTTTTTCGCGATTTTCGAAAAGACGTAGATCCCGATGCTGCGCGCGGCCGGTCCGGTCCTCGACGGCGCTGCGCCGAAAGCATCGCCGGTCAGGCACATGCTGTGCGCCGCCCTCCTGGCGTTGGGGGCGCTGTTTTGCCTCGCCGCGCCGGCCAGCGCGAGCGACCGCATCGAGGTCCGCAGCGCCGAACTGCGTCCCGCCGCCGATGGCGACGGCATCGACCTGGATGCCACGTTCGACTTCGACCTGCCGTGGACGCTGGAAGACGCAGTCAGCCGCGGCGTGCCGCTTTACTTCGTGGTCGACTTCGAGCTTTACCGGTCGCGCTGGTACTGGTTCGACGAACGCCGCGTCGCCGCGTCGCTGACCTACCGGCTGAGCTACAGCCCGCTGACCCGGGAGTACCGGCTGGCGCGCGGCACACTGGCGCTGCCGTTCGACACGCTTGGCGAGGCGCTGGCCGTCCTGCGCCGCGTCAGCAACTGGACCGTCGTCGAGCGAGGCGTACTCACCCCCGGGCCGAGCTACTGGGCCCAGGTGCGCATGCGGCTGGACACCACGCAACTGCCACGACCGTTCCAGATCGGCGCCATCACCAGCCGGGACTGGACGCTGCTGTCCGAATGGCGCAATGTGCCGGTCAGGCCCGACCTGGTGCGCTGACCGGGCGCGGCGCGGTCGGCACCAGCGGTTGCCGGAACTGCGTTGGCCGGCCTGACCGAATCGCACCATGTCGCCGCTGATCCGCTACTCGTTCATCACCGCGCTCGCACTGGGCGGCGTCGCGCTGTTCCTGCTCGCCTCGGCGGCGAGCAGCACAGCGACCTTCGGCCGCCACTACCCGCTGCTGCTGGCAATCAACGGCGCCATCGCGGCGGCGCTGCTGGTGCTCGTGCTGGCGCTCGTCGGTCGGGTGGTGCGCCGCTACCGCGCGCGCCGCTTCGGCGCCAAGCTGATGGCGCGCTTCGCGGTCGCCTTCGCGATGATGGGCGTGCTGCCCGGCGCGCTGATCTACGTGGTGTCGGTCCAGTTCCTGTCGCGCTCGATCGAGTCGTGGTTCGACGTCCGGGTCGACCGGGCGCTGGAATCGGGCCTGTCGATCGGCCGCGCCGCGCTCGAAGCGCAGCTTGCCGACCTGACGACCAAGGCGCGCACCATCGCACTGGACTTGGCCGAGGTGCCGGAATCGATGCAGCTGGCTGCCCTCGACCGCGCCCGCGAAGGTGCCGGCATCCAGGAGGCGCTGCTGATCAGTGGCAGCGGCCAGCTGGTCGGCTCTTCAGGCCAGCGCCCCGCGAGCTGGGTGCCCGAGTTGCCGTCGGCCGCGGATCTGAACCTGGCTCGCACGCAGCGGCAGCTGGCGCTGATCGAAGGCGATCCGTTGGCCACCGACGAGCGCGCCGGCGTGCGCACGCGGGTGCTGGTGGCGATCCCGGCGCTCGGTGCCGCCCCCGGCCTCGCCGGCAGCCAGTTGCGCGAAGCCTTTCGCGCCGAACCCTCGGCGCCGAGCCTCGCGCCGCGCCGCGCCGAGCCACGTTTCCTGCAGATGACCCAGCGGCTGCCGCCGACGGTTGCCGCCAACGCTGCGGCGCTGCAAAGCGGCTACCGCGACTACCAGGAACTGTCGCTCGCCCGCAGCGGGCTCAAGCAGATTTACACCGTGACGCTGACACTGACGCTGATCCTTGCCGTGTTTGCGGCGGTGGCCGGCGGCATCCTGCTCGCCAGTTCGATGACCGCGCCGCTGGTGCAGGTCGCCGAGGGCACCAAGGCAGTGGCCGAGGGCAACTTCCGCCGCCTGCGCGAATTCGCCGGCAAGGACGAACTGAACGACCTGACCCAGTCGTTCAACGCGATGACGCGCCAGCTGTCGGAGGCGCGCGACGCCGTCGAGGCGCGCTCGCGCGAACTGGAAAACGCGCGCGCCTATCTCGAACGCGTGCTGACCAACCTGTCGGCGGGCGTGATCGTGCTCGACCGCGAGCTGCGGCTCGTCACCGCCAACCATGGCGCCAGTCGCATCCTCGGCCTGCCGCTGGCCGCCGGCGGCCGCAAGCTGGCCGAGCTGGTGCCCGAGTTCGCCAGCCAGGTGGAGGCCGCACTGGCGGACCAGTCACTGGCCACTTTGCCGAACGAGTCCTGGCAACGGCAGATCGAGATCAAGCGCTCCTCCGCGGTCGACGGCGAGACGCTGTCGCTGCTGGCGCGCGGCTCGCAGCTGCCGCTCGAGGACGGCCCCGGCTACGTGGTCGTGTTCGACGACATCACGCAGGTGATCTCCGCCCAGCGGGCGCTGGCCTGGGGCGAGGTGGCGCGCCGCCTGGCGCACGAGATCAAGAACCCGCTGACGCCGATCCAGCTTGCCGCCGAGCGTCTGGAAATGAAGCTGGTGAAGCGGCTTTCGCTCGAGGACGCGGCCGTGCTGACGCGCGGCGCGAAAACCATCGTCAACCAGGTCGCCGCGATGAAGCGCATGGTCGACGATTTCCGCAACTACGCGCGCGTGCCACCGGCGCACCTGGCGCCGCTGGACCTGAACGGACTGGTCGAGGAACTGGCGGCGCTCTATGGCGCCGAGCGCGGCGCCAGCGGCGATGTGCCGCTGCGGCTGGAACTGGCCAGCGGCCTGCCGCGCATACGGGGCGACGCGACGCAGCTGCGCCAGGTGGTGCACAACCTGCTGGCCAACGCGCAGGAAGCGGCGCAAGGCGGCACTCGGCCACCGCGAGTGACGGTGCGCACCGAGGCGCTGTCGGCGCACGCCGGCGCAGCGGCACAGGCGGTGCGCCTGACCGTCGAGGACAATGGGCCGGGGTTCGCAGCGAATATACTTCGCCGCGCCTTCGAGCCTTACGTGACGACCAAGCCCAGCGGCACGGGTCTCGGCTTGCCGATAGTGAAGAAGATCGTGGAGGAGCATGACGCGCGCATCGAACTGGCGAACCTCGGTGCGGGCGGTGCAGCGGTGACGATCGTGTTCCGCCGCCTCGCCGATGAGGCCGCGCAGGCAATCGCCGATGCAACGGCGTCGGTCCACTGAAGTGAAGATGCGAACAAAGGTCAGTGCGTGTTGCCCGCGGCCGCTGCAGCGGCCGCAATCGTGCGCGTTCGGCGCCGCCCATCCGCTTGGCCGGCCATCATGCCGCCACCCCAACTGACGCCGGTCAAGCACAGGCGCTGACTGCCGAACATGTCCACCATTCTGGTTGTCGACGACGAAATCGGGATCCGCGAACTGCTGTCGGAGATCCTTTCCGACGAGGGCCACGCGGTGCTGACGGCCGAGAACGCCGCGGCGGCGCGCGCGCTGCGCCAAGCCGAGATGCCCGACCTGGTGCTGCTCGACATCTGGATGCCCGACACCGACGGCGTGACGCTGCTCAAGGAGTGGGCGGCCAGCGGACAGCTGACGATGCCGGTGATCATGATGTCCGGTCACGCGACCATCGATACCGCGGTCGAGGCCACCCGTTTCGGCGCGCTCGACTTTCTCGAGAAGCCGATAGCGCTGGCGCGCCTGCTGGCCGCCGTGCGCAGCGGGCTCGAGCGGGGCAAGTCGAGGCTCGGCATGATGGCGGCCAGCGCTGCGCAGCCGCTCGCCGGCGTCGCCCCACGCGGCGACGAGGCACGACCGGCCGCCGCGGAAGCGCGCGAGGTGGCCGCGCCAGCGCCGCCCGCGCCGCCGGCAAACGCTGCCTCGGTGGCGCTCGACCAGCCGCTGCGCGAAGCACGCGACCAGTTCGAGCGCGTCTACTTCGAATACCACCTGGCGCGCGAGTCCTACTCGATGACCCGGGTGGCCGATCGTGCCGGCCTGGAGCGCACGCACCTCTATCGCAAGCTCAAGCAGCTCGGCATCGAGCTGGTGCGCGGCAACCGGCGCACGCAGGGCGCCGAGGAGCCCGCGGCCAGCGAACCGCTGCCGCAGCCGGCGGAGGGCGGCGATCGCTGACCCGAGCACAGCGGCGCAGCCGATGCGCCCGCCGGGCCGCCACCGCAATGGTGGACTGCCGAGCCTGCCGCGAGGGCACTTCCCTTTCCGCGACGGCAGGCGACCGGCACCGGCGCACCAATCGAGCGGGCGGGGATGAAGATCATCATCCTCGGCGCCGGCCGGGTCGGCACCTCGGTGGCCGAGAGCCTCGTGTCGGAGGCAAACGACATCACGGTGATCGACAGTGATCCGGTCCGCGTCGCCGATCTGCAGAGCCGCTACGACCTGCGCGGCCTGGTCGGCAACGCCACCCAGCCGTCGCTGCTGAAGGACGCCGGCGCGGTCGACGCCGACATGCTGATCGCGGTCACGGCGATCGACGAGGTCAACCTGGTCGCCTGCAAGATCGCCGCCGACGTCTACAACGTGCCGACACGCATCGCCCGCGTGCGCAACACCGAGCTGCAGCAGCACCCGCGGCTGCTCGGCGACGAGGGCTTTCGCGTCAGCCACATCATCTGGCCGGAGCAGAGCGTCACCGACATGCTGCTGCGGCTGATCGAGTTTCCCGAGGCGCTGCAGGTGCTCGACTTCGCCGACAGCCGGGCGAGCCTGATCGCGGTGCGCACCTTTGCCGGCGGCCCGCTGGTGTCGCACCCGATCCAGGACCTGCGCAAGCACATCCCGGGCGTGGACACCCGCATCGTCGCCATCTTCCGCAACGACCGTTCGATCCAGTGCGAGGGCTCGACGATGATCCAGCCCGGCGACGAGGTGTTCTTCCTCGCCGGCAGCCAGCACATCCGCACCGTCATGCGCGAGCTGCGCCGCATGGACAAGCCGGTGAAGCGGGTGATCATCGCCGGCGGCGGCAACATCGGCCTGCGGCTGGCGCGGGCGCTGGACACCGGCGAGGGCATCGACCGGGGCGCGGGCTTCAACGTCAAGATCATCGAGTCCAACAAGCGCCGCTGCGAATACCTGGCGGCGCAGCTGTCGAACCGCGTACTGGTACTGAACGGCGACGCCACCGACGAGGACCTGCTGAACGAGGAAGCGGTCGCCGAATGCGACCTGTTCGCCGCCCTCACCAACGACGACGAGAACAACATCATGAGCGCCCTGCTCGCCAAACGGATGGGGGCGCGGCGAACGATCGCGCTGATCAACCGCAGGAGCTACGGCGAGCTGATGCAGGGCGGCCAGATCGACATCGCCATCTCGCCCAGCCACGCGACGCTGTCGAACCTGCTCAAGTACGTCCGTCGCGGCGACGTGGTCGCGGCGCACAGTCTGCGCCGCGGCGCCGCCGAGGCGCTCGAGATCATCGCCCACGGCGACTCGAAGAGCTCGAAGGTGGTCGGCCGCCGCATCGAGCAGATCGAGCTGCCGAAGGGGGCGACCATCGGTGCGGTGATCCGTGGCACCGGCGCCGACGCCCGCGTGCTGATGGCGCATCACGACACGGTGATCGACCCCGAGGACCACCTGATCGTCTTCGTCGCCAACAAGCGGATGATTGCCCGCGTCGAAAAGATGTTCCAGGTTGGAGTCGGCTTCTTCTGAGACTATAGTTAGGCGTGGTTTCCGCCCACGGCTCGCTGGCGACCGGACGGTCGCCAGGTGTCGACGCACCACAGTTCTGGACCGCAGGCAGATTGAAGCGGAAGTTTTTTACCAAGGAGACGACAATGGACTTCCTCAAGAGCAAAGACGCAAGACCGGCGCGGCGCAAGTTCATGGGCGCGGCAGCGGCGGCGGCGCTCGGCACGCCGATGATCGCCAAGGGCCAGACCGGCCCGATCAGCATGCGCTGGCAGTCGACCTGGCCGTCGAAGGACATCTTCCACGAGTACGCGCTGGACTTCGCCAAGAAGGTCAACGACATGACCGGCGGCGAGCTGAAGATCGAGGTGCTGCCGGCCGGCGCCGTGGTGCCCGCCTTCGGGCTGCTCGACGCGGTGTCCAAGGGCACGCTCGACGGCGGCCACGGCGTGCTCGTCTACCACTACGGCAAGCAGAACGCGCTGGCGCTGTGGGGCTCGGGACCGGCGTTCGGCATGGACGCCAACATGCTGCTGTCCTGGCACAAGTACGGCGGCGGCAAGGAACTGCTCGCCAAGCTGTACAACTCGATCGGCGCCAACGTCGTGTCCTTCCCCTACGGGCCGATGCCGACCCAGCCGCTCGGCTGGTTCAAGAAGCCGATCACCAAGGTCGAGGACTTCAAGGGCCTGAAGTTCCGCACGGTCGGCATCTCGATTGACGTGTTCACGGCGCTCGGCGCCGCGGTCAACGCGCTGCCTGGCGGCGAGATCGTGCCGGCGATGGACCGCGGCCTGCTGGATGCGGCCGAGTTCAACAATGCCTCCTCCGACAGCCTGCTCGGCTTTGCCGACGTGTCCAAGGTGTGCATGCTGCAGAGCTACCACCAGAACGCCGAGCAGTTCGAGATCACGTTCAACAAGACCAAGTACGACGCGCTGCCGGCGAAGATGAAGGCGATCATCGAGAACGCCGTCGAGGCCGC
>Ga0209254_10003933_pt1 | contig 13576 bp, 14 predicted proteins | sample FrelakmetDIP11DI_FD_187148 | JGI IMG/M metagenome (GOLD analysis project Ga0209254, IMG submission 187148) | Freshwater lake sediment microbial communities from the University of Notre Dame, USA, for methane emissions studies - DIP11 DI (SPAdes)... | ecosystem: Environmental > Aquatic >...
CGATGCGCTCGCGCGGGAGCACGCGGACCTCGCCATGCTCTCTCGCACGCACGGCCAGCCCGCCACGCCGACGACGCTCGGCAAGGAAATGGCGAACGTCGCGTCGCGGCTGAAGCGGGCGCGCGGCAAGCTCGCCGGCGTCGAGATGCTGGGCAAGCTGAACGGCGCCACCGGAAACTTCAACGCGCACGTGGTGGCGGTGCCGGATATGGACTGGCCCGCCTTCGCCCGCCACTTCGTGACGGGGCTCGGGATCGCCTACAACCCGCTCACGATCCAGATCGAGCCCCACGACGCGCTCGCGGAGGCCTTCGACGCCCTCGCGCGCCTCAACACGATCCTGCTCGACCTCGACCGCGACGTCTGGGGCTACATCTCGCTCGGGTATTTCCGCCAGAAGGTGAAAGCGGGCGAGGTGGGCTCCTCGACGATGCCCCACAAGGTGAACCCGATCGACTTCGAGAACTCCGAGGGCAACCTGGGGCTCGCGAACGCCCTCCTGCGCCACCTCTCGGAGAAGCTCCCGGTCTCGCGCTGGCAGCGCGACCTCACGGACTCGACCGTGCTTCGCAACATGGGCGTCGCTTTCGGCTACTGCCTGCTCGCCTACGACTCGTGCCTGCGCGGACTGGGCAAGCTCGAGGCCAATCCGGAGCGCATCGCCGCGGACCTCGAGGGCTGCTGGGACGTCCTGGCCGAGCCGGTGCAGACGGTCATGCGCGCGCACCGCATCGAGGGCTCGTACGAGAAGCTCAAGGAACTCACGCGCGGCAAGGGCGGCATCACGCCCGAGGAACTTCGGGCCTTCGTGCGCGCGCTGCCGCTGCCCGATGACGCGAAGGCCCGCCTCCTCGCCCTCACGCCGTCCACCTACGTGGGCCTCGCACCGAAGCTCGCTCGCGAGAGCTAGCGGGCGAGCGCGGCCTTGTCCGCGAGCGTGCCGACGTCGCCGCAGACCTCGCCGCCTTCCTGCACCAGCAACTTGCCGTAGCGCACCTTGCCGTTGATGCGGCCCGTCGCGTGCACGACGAGGCGGCCACGGACGGTGAGTTCGCCGTCGAAGGCGCCGCGTATCTCCGCGACCTCGATGTCGACGTTGCCGCGGAAGGATCCGCCCTCGGCGATCTGGAGCGCGCGGCTCACCATCGTCGCCTCCACGCGGCCCTCGACCACGAGCGTGTCGCAGTCGTCGATCTCCACGCCCTTCAGCTTGATGTTCGGACCGACGATGAGGCGCGAGCCGGCGCCTTCCTCGGGCCGGATGGCCGGCTCGGGAATCGGCTGCGCGGGAGGCCGCGGCACCGTCGAAAGCACGGGCGCCGGTGGCGCGGGAACGGCCTGGGGGGGTCTCGTGACCGGTGCGCCGGGTGCATCCTTGCGGCCGAAAAGGCCATCGGGGTATCGCATCGGAGTTCTCCTGGGGAGCGTGAGCGTGCCATTCGCATACATTCTTCGTGCCAACGGCGATTCGCCAGAAACCCCTTTTCGTATCAATGGGTTGAGCAACCTCGCCCAAGGGGACGCCCGGTTCGCGGGTCGGGCTGGGGCGACGGGAATGCGGCCGATGAAGGCAACCGACTGAATACGCGGGTGATGTGCCGTCTCAACCCGCCGACAGTCGGGATTGGCGAGGGAGAATGCGCCGCAGTCCGCCAGGGGCTAGAATTCCCAAGGCATCTGCCCCCGCTACCCGAACCCAAGGAGAACCCATGAAGAGACTCATCGCCGCCATCGCCATCGCCCTGCTCACCGCGACAGGCGCCGCCTATGCCAAGGAAGAACCGAAGAAGGCCGCTCCCGCCGCCGAGAAGAAGGCCGAGGCGCTCCTCGACATCAACACGGCCTCGCGCGATGAGCTCATGAAGCTCAAGGGCGTGGGCGACGCGCGCGCGGACGCGATCATCAAGGGACGCCCGTACAAGGGCAAGAACGAGTTGCTCGACAAGAAGATCGTCCCGGAAAACGTCTACAACGACATCAAGGACAAGATCATCGCCAAGCAGGACGCCGCCCCGGCGCCCAAGAAGGACGAGAAGAAGAAGTAGTCGTCCCCGCACCACGCACGAACGGGCGGCCTCGGCCGCCCGTTCTCGTTTCGGGACCTGCGCGGCGCGTCAGGGCGCCGCCGCTTCCTCGCCGTACTGCGGATTCATGCGCTCGGCCCTGGCGCCCATCTTGCTCAGGGCGCTCAGGTAGGCTTTCACCGACGCGACGACGATGTCCGTGTCGGCGCCCATCCCGTTCACGATGCGCCCGTCCTTCGAAAGGCGCACCGTCACTTCGCCCTGCGAGTCGGTGCCGGACGTGATGTTGTTGACGGAGTACAGCAGCAGCTCCGTCCCGCTGTGGAGCATGTCCTCGATCGCCTGGAAGGCGGCGTCGACCGGCCCGGCTCCCCGCGCCTCGGCCCGCATTTCGTGTCCCGCATCGGCGATGACCACGCGCGCGAAGGGCGGCTCGCCGGTTTCCGAATGCGCCACCAGCGACACGAGCTTGAAGCGCTCGTGCTCGGGCGTCACGCTCTCGTCGGACACGAGCGCCTGGAGGTCCTCGTCGAAGATCTCGCGCTTCTTGTCGGCGAGTTCCTTGAACTTGGCGAAGGCGGCGTTGAGCGCCTCCTCCGAGCCCAGCACGATGCCGAGTTCGGCCAGCCGGGACCTGAACGCGTTGCGTCCCGAGAGCTTGCCCAGCGTGAGGCGGTTCGCGCCCCAGCCCACGTCCTCGGCGCGCATGATCTCGTAGGTCTCGCGGTGCTTGAGCACGCCGTCCTGGTGGATGCCGGACTCGTGCGCGAACGCGTTGGCGCCCACGACGGCCTTGTTCGGCTGCACGGGGTAGCCCGTGATCGTCGACACGAGCTTGCTCGCGGGCACGATCTGCGTCGTGTCGATGGCGGTGCTGCAGGTGAAGAGGTCGGCGCGCGTGCGTACCGCCATGACCACCTCCTCGAGCGAGGCGTTGCCCGCCCGCTCGCCCAGCCCGTTGATGGTGCACTCCACCTGGCGGGCGCCGTTCATGACGGCGGCGAGCGAATTGGCCACGGCCATGCCCAGGTCGTTGTGGCAATGCGTGGACCAGACCGCCTTGTCGGCGTTGGGAATGCGCTCGATCAGCGTGCGGAAGAGATGGCCCCAACGTTCCGGGATGCTGTAGCCGACCGTGTCCGGCACGTTGATGGTGCGCGCGCCGGCGGCGATGGTCGCCTCGAAGACGCGGCACAGGAAGTCCGTCTCGGAGCGCACCGCGTCCTCGGCGGAGAACTCGACGTCGTCCGTGTACTCGCGGGCGAGCTTCACCGCCTTCACCGCGGCCTCGAGCACCTGGTCCTCCGACATGCGCAACTTGAGCTTCATGTGGATCGGGCTCGTCGCGATGAAGGTATGGATGCGCTTTCGTCTCGCCGGCGCCACCGCCTCGCCGGCGCGGCGGATGTCGGTCTCGTTGGCGCGGGCGAGCGAGCACACGGTGGACTCGTGCACGGCCTCGGCGACGGCGCGGATCGCCTCGAAGTCGCCCGGACTCGCGGCCGCGAAGCCCGCCTCGATCACGTCCACCTTGAGCTTCTCGAGCTGCTTGCCGATGCGCACCTTGTCCTCGCGCGTCATGGAGGCGCCCGGGCTCTGTTCGCCGTCGCGCATGGTGGTGTCGAAGATGATCAACTGGTCCTGCATGGTGTTCTCCGTCGAATGGGGATGGAACCTCGCCATCCCTTGTCCTGCCGGGTGGCGCCGCAACTGCCGAATTGGGGGGGGGTGTATTTAGCGCGCGAGGCGCAGCAGCAGGCCGGGGAGGCCCGCGGAAAGGCGAAGCAGGAGGTCGGCACAGGGTGCGACGGGATTCATGCCAAGGACTATAGCATGGCGTGCGCAGGTCGCCGCGTCAGGGCGCCGGGGGCGCGATCTCGCGCCCGGGCCTTGCCCCGGCCTTCAGCAGGGCGGCCGCCATGTCGTGCGAGCCGTGCTCCTCGGCGATGTCGAGCGCCGCAAGACCGCCGTTGTCCAGGACGTTCGGATCGGCACCGGCGGCGAGGAGAACCTCGAGCGCTTCCTTGTAGCCCATCTCGGCCGCAAGCGCGAGGGCGGTCAGGCCGTGCTCGTCCCTCAGGTCGAGACTCGCCCCGCGGGCGATCATCAGCTCGATGGCGGGCAGGTTCGTCTCCTCGACGGCCACCATGAGGACCGAGCGGCCGCCGCCGTTGATCACGGTGTCCGGCGGCGTCGCGTGCAGCATGCGCGAAAGCCCGGCCACGTCGCCCGCCTCGATCGCGTCGCGAATGCTCCGGTACTGCTTTTCCTTCGCCTCCATGCGCACGCGCTGGACGGCCCAGAGCACGTAGCCGGAGAAACCGTAAACGACCATGATGCCCCAGAGCACATGCGAGGGCTCGATCGAGATGAGCATCAGCGCGACCACGATGACCAGCGTCATCCAGAAAGGCACCGCGCGGCGCAGGTTCAGGTCCTTGCCGCTGTAGAAGCGGACGTTCGACACCATCGTGACGCCCGCATAGACCGTGAGCGCGGCGGCGAACCACTTCACCTGGCCGCCCTTCACCTGGTAGTCGTTCAGCACCCAGATCATGCCCGCCACCAGCAGCCCCGCGGCCGGGCTCGGCAAGCCGGTGAACCAGCGCTTGTCGGCGACCGAAAGTTGCGTGTTGAAGCGCGCGAGGCGCAGCGCCGCCCCGACGCAGTAGACGAACGCGGCGATCCAGCCGATGCGGCCCATGTCCCGCAGCGCCCACTCGTACATCACCAGCGCCGGCGCCGCCCCGAAGGAGACCATGTCCGCCAGGCTGTCGTACTCGGCGCCGAAGGCCGACTGCGTGCCCGTAAGCCGCGCCACGCGGCCGTCGAGCCCGTCGAGCACGGCCGCCACGAAGATCGCGATGGCCGCGCGCTCGAACTCGTGGTTCATCCCCTGCACGATCGCGTAGAAGCCGGCGAAGAGCGCGCTCGTCGTGAACAGGTTCGGCAGCAGGTAGATGCCGCGCTTCCTGAACGGCTCGATGAACGTGGGACGCGGACGGCCGGATGGAGCGCTCATGGGTGCCCCTATCGGGAACGGGGCAGCTCGGCGAGCACGGTGCTCGTGGCCGAGACGCGGTCGCCGATCGCCACGAGCGGGCGCGAGCCCGGCGGCAGGTACACGTCGACGCGCGAGCCGAAGCGGATGAATCCGTAGCGCTGGCCGCGGGCGAGCCGGTCGCCCTTGCCGACGTAGCACAGGATCCGCCGGGCGATGAGCCCGGCCACCTGCACGCTCGTCACGTCGTGGCCGTCCGCGGTGCGCAGGTGGACGGCGTTCCTCTCGTTGTCGGTGGAGGCCTTGTCGAGATCGGCGTTCACGAACAGGCCCGGGAAGTACCAGACGTTCTCGACCGTGCCATCGACCGGCGAGCGGTTCGAGTGCACGTTGAAGACGTTCATGAAGACGCTCACCTTCACGCTGTCGCGCTTGAGGTACTCGTCCTTCGCCTCGCCCACCTGCACGATGCGCCCGTCCGCCGGCGAAAGGACGAGCCCCTCGCCCGCCGGTACCTCGCGCGGCGGGTCGCGGAAGAACTGCAGCACGAAAAGGGCCGCGAGCCAGAACGGCAACGACCACCCTCCGAGGAAGGCGGTGGCCACGACGGCGGCGAGCGTCGTCGCCGCGAGGAACGGCCAGCCCTCGCGGGCGATGATGGGGTGCGGATAGTGCGCCACGGCCCCGCTCCGCTAGTTCCGGCTCTGGTCGACGAGCTTGTTCTTCCGGATCCAGGGCATCATGGCGCGCAGCTTCTCGCCGACCTTTTCGATCTCGTGCTCGGCCAGCAGCCGGCGCTTGGCATTGAGGGTCGGCGCTCCCGCCCGGTTCTCGAGGATGAAGTCGCGCGCGTACTCGCCGTTCTGGATGCGCGAGAGGCACTCCTTCATCGCGAGCTTCGCCTCGGGGCCGATCACCTTCGGGCCGGTCACGTATTCGCCGTACTCCGCGTTGTTGGAGATCGAGTAGTTCATGTTGGCGATGCCGCCCTCGTAGATGAGGTCGACGATCAGCTTGGTCTCGTGCAGGCACTCGAAGTACGCCATCTCGGGCGCGTAGCCGGCATCGACCAGCGTCTCGTAGCCCGCCTTGATGAGCTCCACGATGCCGCCGCACAGCACGGTCTGCTCGCCGAACAGGTCGGTCTCGGTCTCCTCGCGGAAGTTGGTCTCGATGACGCCGCCGCGCGTGCCGCCGATGGCGCAGGCGTACGAAAGGGCGACGTCCTTCGCCTTGCCCGTGGCGTTCTGGTGCACCGCGATCAGCGCCGGCACGCCGCCACCCTGGACGTAGGTCGAGCGCACGAGGTGGCCCGGGCCCTTCGGGGCGATCATGATGACGTCGACGTCCTTCGGCGGCTGGATCTGGCCGAAGTGGATGTTGAAGCCGTGGGCGAAGGCGAGCGCCGCGCCCTTCCTGAGGTTGGGAGCGATCGATTCGCTCCACACGGCGGCGTGGTTTTCGTCCGGCAGCAGGATCATCACGAGATCCGCGCCCTTCACGGCGGCGCCCACGTCCTTCACGTCGAGCTTCGCCTTCTTCGCCTTGTCCCAGGAGGCGCCGCCGGGCCTCAGGCCCACCGTCACCTTCACGCCGGAATCCTTGAGGTTCTGCGCGTGCGCGTGGCCCTGCGAGCCGTAGCCGATGATGGTGACCTTCTTGCCCTTCACGAGCGAGAGGTCGGCGTCCTTGTCGTAGTAGACCTTCATGTTCGGTTCCTCGATGTCTTTGTGCGTGAAATCAGGCCTTGAGAACCCACTCGCCCCGGCCGATGCCCGAGACGCCGGTGCGGACGGTTTCCAGGATCGCGCCCTTGTCGAGCGCTTCCAGGAAGGCATCGAGCTTGTCCGTGGTGCCGGTGAGCTCGATGGTGTAGGACTTGTCGGTCACGTCGATGACGCGACCCCGGAAGATGTCCGCGGTGCGCTTCATCTCCTCCCGGTCCTTGCCGGAGGCGCGCACCTTGACGAGCATCAGCTCGCGCTCGATGTGGCGGCCTTCCGAGAGGTCGACGACCTTCACCACGTCCACCAGCTTGTTCAGCTGCTTGGTGATCTGCTCGACGATCTCGTCCGAGCCGGTGGTGACGATGGTCATGCGGGACATCGTCGCGTCCTCGGTGGGCGCGACGGTGAGCGATTCGATGTTGTAGCCGCGGGCGGAGAACAGGCCCGAGACGCGCGAGAGCGCGCCGGCTTCGTTTTCGACGAGGATGGAGAGGATGTGGCGCATGGTCGGATGGGCTTTGGAGGAGCCCGGCTCGCCGCCAGGGCGGCAAGCCGGGGAGGATCGGCAGGCCGCGCCGGCCGGGGCCGGTGCGCCCCTTCGGGCGGCTAGAGGTCCTCGGCGAGGATCATCTCCGACATGCCCTTGCCGCCGGGCACCATCGGGAAGACGTTCTCCGTCTGGTCGGTGATGATGTCGAGGAAGACGAGCCGGTCCTTGAGCTTGAAGGCCTCGCGAAGCGCCCCTTCCACGTCGCCGGGCTTGTCCACCCGCATGCCGACGTGGCCGTAGGCCTCGGCGAGTTTCACGAAATCCGGCAGGGCGTCCATGTAGGACTCGGCGTAGCGGTTGCCGTGGAAGAACTCCTGCCACTGCCGCACCATGCCCATGTAGCGGTTGTTCAGGTTCACGAGCTTGACCGGCAGGTGGTACTGCTTGCAGGTCGAGAGTTCCTGGATGCACATCTGGATGGAGGCCTCGCCCGTCACGCAGGCGACGTCCGCGTCCGGGAAGGCGAGCTTCACGCCCATGGCGTAAGGCAGGCCCACGCCCATCGTCCCCAGGCCGCCGGAATTGATCCAGCGCCGCGGCTTGTCGAACCGGTAGAACTGGGCGGCCCACATCTGGTGCTGGCCGACGTCCGAGGTGACGTAGGCGTCGCCCTTCGTGATCTCCCAGAGCTTCTCGATCACGTACTGCGGCTTGATGATCGCGGCCGTGCGGTCGTACTTGAGGCAATCCCTGGCGCGCCAGGTGCCGATCTGGTCCCACCAGGCGGCGAGCGCCGTGGCATCCGGCTTGTCCTTGGCCGCCTTGAGCAGCCCGAGCATGTCGCCGAGAACGTCCTTCACGTGGCCCACGATCGGCACGTCCACGCGCACCCGCTTGGAGATGGACGACGGATCGACGTCGATGTGGACGATCTTGCGCGTCGGGTTGCCGGCCACGAAGTGCGAGGGGTTGCCGATCACCCGGTCGTCGAAGCGCGCGCCCACGGCGAGGAGCACGTCGCAGTTCTGCATGGCCATGTTGGCCTCGACCGTGCCGTGCATGCCCAGCATGCCGACGAAGCGCTTGTCGGAGGCGGGAAAGGCGCCCAGGCCCATCAGGGTCTCGGTGCACGGATAGTCGAGCAGCCGCACGAGCTCGGTGAGCTCCGCGCTCGCCTCGCCCAGCACCACGCCGCCGCCCACGTAGATCATCGGGCGCTTGGCCTCGAGGAGCAGCTGGACGGCCTTCTTGATCTGGCCGCTGTGCCCCTTCACTACCGGGCTGTAGGAGCGCAGGTGGATCCTGTCCGGATAGTGGAAGCGGGCCGTCTGCGCGGAGACGTCCTTCGGGATGTCGACGAGCACCGGGCCGGGGCGGCCGGTGGTCGCGATGTAGAAGGCCTTCTTGATGGTGACGGCGAGCTGGTTCACGTCCTTCACGAGGAAGTTGTGCTTCACGCAGGGGCGCGTGATCCCCACGGTGTCGCATTCCTGGAAGGCGTCCTCGCCGATCGCGTGGGTCGGCACCTGGCCGGTGATCACGACCAGGGGGATCGAGTCCATGTAGGCCGTGGCGATGCCCGTCACGGCATTGGTTACGCCGGGGCCGCTCGTCACCAGGGCGACGCCGGGACGGCCCGTGGCGCGGGCATAGCCGTCCGCCGCGTGCAGGGCCGCTTGCTCGTGGCGCACCAGGATGTGATTGAACGCCTTCTGGTTGAAGATGGCGTCGTAGATGTGCAGGACCGCACCGCCCGGATAGCCGAACACGAACTCCACCCCTTCTTCCTTCAGGCAGCGGACGACGATCTCGGCACCCGTGAGGGTTTCGCCGGTTTCCGCGAGCGGGGGGAGCTTGAGTTCCATAAGGCCTTGTAATTCCGCGAAGTTTTGAAGGGGAACCTAGAACATTAGCCGGGCGACCCCGATTGGTCAAGCCGCATTCGGGAGGAAGCGCTTGCGCCGCGCGGCCGGGCTGGCCGGGGGGCTTTGCTATAGTCGCGGCCAGCGGGCGAGAACGACCCGCGCCGGTGGGCGCCGACGGCGGCGCACCCCGGGAAGGAGCCCCCTGGCCACCCGAAAAGAACTGTCGGACTTCCTCGCCTCGGTCGAGCGTCGCGCTTTCAAGCAGTGCGTCTTCTCCGTCCATGACGAGGAGAGCGCGCACGACATCGTGCAGGACGCGATGCTCAAGCTCGCGGAGAAATACGCCGACCGGCCGCCCGCGGAGCTTCCCCTGCTTTTCCAGCGGATCCTGCAGAACGCCATCCGGGACCACTTCCGGCGTGGCAAGGTTCGCTCGACCTGGACGACGCTCCTGTCCTCGCTCGGGCTGGGCGGCGAGGACGAGGACGGCGACCCGCTCGAGGCCTTCGAGATAGAAGACCTCGGAAACGTCCCGGCGGGGCCCGCGGAACGCCTGGAGCAATCCCAAGTCATGTCATTGATCGAAGATGCGGTCCAGGCGCTGCCCGAACGTCAACGCCAAGCGTTCCTCCTGCGTTATTGGGAGGAGTTCGATGTCAGTGAAACAGCCAAGGCCATGGGTTGCTCGGAAGGCAGCGTGAAAACGCACTGCTCCCGGGCCTCGCACGCCTTGGCAAAGGCCCTGAAAGCGAAGGGTGTAAGCCTATGAACGAAAAAGACTTTGGCGCCAAGATCCGGCCTTGGCTGGAACGCTCCGCCGGCCAGGCCGGCGAACTGCAGGCTACCCGCCTGAAGGCCGCCCGCCTGCGCGCGCTCGATGCCTACCGTGACCCCGTGCGGCTGTTCGGCCTGGTGACGGTGGGTGCCGGCACCGCCCGGACCCTCAAGTACGGCGTCCTGCAGCAACTGCTCCTTTGGCTGCCGCTCGTCGTGCTCGTGGCCACGCTGGCGGCCAAGGTCCTCAATCCGGAGGTCGACATCGGCGAGCTCGACGCGCAGTTGCTCACGGGCGAGCTCCCCATCGACGCCTTCCTCGACAAGGACTTCGACGCGTGGCTCAAGAGCGCCTCCGGCGACTTCTAGCGGCGGGCGTCGCGGCGCTCGCCCTCGCGGCCTTGCCGAACGCGGCGGCGCAGGCCAAGGATCCGCCCAAGACGCCGCCGACGCCCTGGGGCAGCTTGGCGCCCCCGGATCGCGCCGTCCTCCAGCCGCTCGAGAAGGACTGGGACCGGCTTCCCGGCTACCAGCAACAACGGCTGCAGTCGGCGGCCCGCCAGTACCCGAAGATGCAGCCGATCCAGCAGGAGCGCTTCCAGGAGCGCATCCGGGACTGGGCCGCGATGACGCCCGAGCAGCGAAAGGCAGCGCGGGAGACATTCCAGGGCATGAAGAAGCTGCCTCCGTCCAAGCAGCACGAGCTGCGCGAACGCTGGCTCCAGGAAAGGCAGGCCGCCCCCGCAGCCCCGAAGCCTGCGCCGTGAGCGCAGCCGCGCCCTGGCGCTCGCCGGGTCTCGCGCGGCGGTTCGCGTGCGCCGTCTACGAGTTGCTCATCCTCGCCGCACTGGTGCTGATAGCCTGCTTTCCGTTTCTCGCCTTCATCGGTGACGCCACAGGCGGCTGGAAGCGGCACGTGATGCAGGTTTACGTCCTGGCGGTCGTCGGCGCGTACCTGGTGTGGTTCTGGTCCCACGGCGGCCAGACCCTCGCGATGAAGACGTGGCGAATCCGGGTGGAGTCGGCCGAGGGCGGTCCGGTGACAAGGCCGGCGGCGATCCGGCGTTACCTGTTCGCTCTCGCGGGGCTTGCCTGCCTCGGGCTCGGGTTCCTGTGGGCCTTCCTCGACCGCGATCGCCAGTTCCTGCACGATCGACTCGCGCGCACCCGCCTCGCGTCGGCCGAAGGCTAGCGACGCTCCGCCTGCGCGATGCCCGCTGCGGCGACCGCCAGGAAGATCACCGTCGGCAACCCCGCCGAGAGCATCGCCGGCCAGTCGTTCAGCAGCCCCACATGGGAGAAGAGCCGGCCGGCGAAGTGGAAACCCAGCCCGAGCAGGATCCCCATGACGATCTTCGCGCCCGTGCCCGCGGTGCGCTGCTTCTGGATCGCGAACGGGATGGCCAGCACCATCATCACGATGGCGGCCACCGGGTAGAGCACCTTCTGCCACAGCGCGATCTCGTAGCGGGTGGTCTTTTGCCGGTTGTCGCGCAGGTGATCGATGTACGAGGCGAGGTTCATCACCGACATGCGTTCCGGCACGATCTTGAGCACCGAGAGGATGTCGGGCGTGAGCACGGAGTTCCACGTCGCCGTGGGCAGGCGCTCGAGCACGGCGCGCTCGCCCTCGAACCGGGTGAGTTCCACGTTCGCGAGGCTCCACCGGTTGCGCCCCTCGTAGATGCCCTTCTCCGCCCGGCTGATGGCGGTGAGGCGATAGGAGGGGTCGAATTCGTAGATCCTCAGGTTGAGGAGCGTCGTGTCCACCGTGACGTCCTGGATGTTCACGAAGCTGCGGTCGTCCTTCACCCAGAATCCCGAGCGGAACTCGCGGGCCACGATGGAACTCGTGGCCTTGAGGCGAAGGCTCTTGGCCGCATCCTCCGTGTAGGGCGTCACGAACTCCCCCACCACCGCGGTCGCGGCGGCCACGACGAGGCCGGCGCCGGCCACGTGCAGCGCGAGCTGCCTCATGGACAGCCCCGAGGCGCGCATCACGGTGAGTTCCGACTGCTCCGACATGCGCGCGAGCGCGAAGAGCGTGCCGATGAGCCCGGCCGCCGGCATGAGGACGTGGGCATGCGAGGGCAGCGTGAGCAGGACGTAGGCGATCATCGCCGTGAGCCGGTAGTTGCCGCGGCCCAGGTCGTCCAGTTCCTTGATCAGGTCGAAGAAGCCGAAGAGCGCGAGCAGCGCCGCGAGCACCAGCGCGCTGGTGGCGAGGATCTCGCGCGCGAAGTAGCGGAAGAGCATCCCGCCCTCAGGCGCCGCCCTTGAGCCTCGCGAGCGTCACGAGGAGGAGCATCCACGCCCAGAGCAGCAGCCCGAAGGCGACGAACGGGATGTGCCGGTCCGGCATGAACTTCGGCGTGACGAAGCGCGTGGCGCGCGTCACCGGCGAAGTGACGATCTTGAATATCTGGTAGACGACGTTCGTGTCCCGGCGCGCGCCGGCGAAGATCGCGACGATCGCCTGCCCGAGGTACGCGAATCCCGCGACCTCGACCATGGCCTTGGCGGCGCGGATCAGCAGTTCGATGTCCATGGGGGGAGTGCCGGAAATGAAAAAGGCCCGCGCCGAATGGCGCGGGCCCATTGTGCCACGGTCAGCAGAGGCTCAGGTGCCCCGGGTGTCGATGTCGCCGGTCAGGTTCGGGTAGCGAACGTGATCGACCAGCTCCTGCACTTCCTTGTCCGGCGCCGGGGTGATGAGGCTCACCACGAAGATCGTGATGAGACCCACCGGCACGCCGAACATGCCCGCCGAGATCGGGTTGAGCCCGAACCACAGCGGCATCGGCGCGATGCCGAACATCTTGGTGAAGAACGGATACGTGTTGACCATGTAGTACAGGCAGATGCCCATGCCCGCCAGCATGCCGATGATCGCGCCCCACTTGCTCGCCCGCTTCCAGAAGATGCCCAGGACGAGGGCCGGGAAGAGCGCCGAGGCCGCGATCGAGAACGCCGCGCCCACCAGGAACAGGATGTCTCCCGGTTTCAGGGACGTCACGTACGCCGCGACGATGGCCACGCCCAGCAGCAGGAACTTGGACACCGTGATGCGCATCGCCGGCGAGGCGTTCGGGTTGATCATCTTGTAGTACAGGTCGTGCGACAGGGCGTTCGCGATCGTGAGCAGCAGGCCGTCGGCCGTCGAGAGCGCCGCGGCGAGGCCGCCCGCGGCCACCAGGCCCGAGATCACGTACGGCAGGCCCGCGATTTCCGGCGTCGCGAGCACGATCAGGTCGCCACCGATCACGATTTCGGCGAGCTGCACGATGCCGTCCTTGTTGATGTCGGTGATGTTGAGCAGCGTCTTGTCCACCGCCTGCCATGCGTTCACCCAGGCTGGCAGGTCGGTGAATTTCGATCCGACCACCAGGGTGTAGACGTCGAACTTCGCAAGCACCGCGAGGGCGGGCGCCGTGAAGTACAGCAGGAAGATGAAGAAGAGCGACCAGAACACCGACACGCGCGCCTCCTGCACCGAGGGCGTCGTGTAGTAGCGCATCAGGATGTGCGGAAGGGCCGCGGTGCCGAACATCATGCAGAACACGATGCCGATGAAGTTCCACTTGGCGACGTCGCGGGCCTTCTCATTCGCACCCGGGAACGGCGTCGCGTGCGGACGGGGCGGGCCCGTGCGACCGGCGGCGGCGCCCTTGTCGGCCGTCCACTTGGCCTTGGCG
>Ga0209254_10003934_pt1 | contig 13574 bp, 12 predicted proteins | sample FrelakmetDIP11DI_FD_187148 | JGI IMG/M metagenome (GOLD analysis project Ga0209254, IMG submission 187148) | Freshwater lake sediment microbial communities from the University of Notre Dame, USA, for methane emissions studies - DIP11 DI (SPAdes)... | ecosystem: Environmental > Aquatic >...
CACGCCGCCGTACTCGTCGACGACGATGGCGATGTGGTTGCGGTTGGCGCGGAACTCGCGCAGCAGCACGTTGAGCCGCTTCGACTCCGGCACGAACACGGCCGGCCGCAGCGTGTCGCGCAGCACGAAGCCCTCCGGGTTCGCGTAGTAGTTGAGCAGCTCCTTGGCGAGCAGGATGCCGACGATGTCGTCCTTGCTCTCGCCGATCACCGGGAAGCGCGAGTGCTTGGTCTCGATGACGAGCGGGATGAACGCCTCGGGCGCGTCGTCGATCGACACGCAGTCCATCTGCGCGCGCGGGATCATGATGTCGCGCACGGTCATCTCCGACACCGACAGCACGCCCTCGATCATCGACAGTGCGTCGGCGTCGAGCAGACGTCGGTCGAAGGCGCCGCGCAGCAGCGCCATCAGCTCTTCGCGGTCCTCGGGCTCGCGGGTCAGCAGCGCGGTAAGGCGCTCGAGCAGCGTCGGCTTCGGGAGACGGGTTTCGGCAGATTCCATGGGCCTAGGGAAGCTCTGCATGGCCCGGGAAAGCGCGTCCCGAAGGGCGGCCGGGCAAGCTGCAGGCAAGTGAAGGATCGAGGTCGTGCATGTGAGGCCGCGCGCGCCGCGCAGTTATGCAGAGCTTCCCTGGGGTTGCGCGTACGGGTCCGGGTGGCGCAGTGCGAGCAGGATCGCGCTCTCGCGCGCCTCCATCGCGGCGGCGCCGGCGTCGGTGTCGTGTTCGTGGCCCTGCAGGTGCAGCATGCCGTGGACGACGAGATGCGCGCAGTGCGCCCGCGCTGTCTTGCCCTGCGCGAGCGCCTCGCGGCGCAGGACGGGGACGCACAATACGATGTCGCCGGCGAGCGGAATGGCATCATCGTACACGAACGTCAGCACGTTCGTCGCGTAGTCGCGACCGCGCCAGCGGGCGTTGAGCGCGCGTCCCTCGCGGCTGCCGACGAAGCGCAGCGTCACGTCGGCGTCGCGCTCGAGCGCCGCGCGCGCCCAGCGGCGCAGCGTCGCGCGCACCGGCAGCGCGTCCGCGGCGTGCGCGTACTGCACGCACAGCCCCAGCGTCGGCAGCTTCCGCTGCCTAGGCGCGGCCGTCCGAGCCGCGGGCATGGTCGTCGCGCTCGTAGGCGTCGATGATCTTCTGCACCAGGGGATGGCGCACGACGTCGGCGCTGGTGAAGCGCGTGAAGGCGATGCCGCGCACGCCGGAGAGCACGCGCTGCGCCTCGATCAGCCCCGACTTCTGCCCGCGTGCGAGGTCGATCTGCGTGATGTCGCCGTTGATCACCGCCTTCGTGCCGAAGCCGATGCGCGTGAGGAACATCTTCATCTGCTCCGGCGTCGTGTTCTGCGCCTCGTCGAGGATGATGAAGCTGTGGTTGAGCGTGCGGCCGCGCATGTAGGCGAGCGGCGCGATCTCGATCATCTGGCGCTCGAAGAGCTTGCTCACCTTGTCGAAGCCCATCAGGTCGTAGAGCGCGTCGTACAGCGGGCGCAGGTAGGGGTCGACCTTCTGCGCCAGGTCGCCGGGCAGGAAGCCGAGCCGCTCGCCGGCCTCGACCGCCGGACGCACGAGCACGAGTCGCTTGACCGCGTCGCGCTCGAGCGCGTCCACTGCGCAGGCCACCGCAAGATAGGTCTTGCCCGTGCCGGCGGGACCGATGCCGATCGTGATGTCGTGCGCCTGGATGTCGCGCAGATACGCGCTCTGGTTCGGCGTGCGCCCGTGCAGGTCGACGCGGCGGGTGCGCAGGTGCGGGCCCTCGTCCTCGGCACCGGCCGGCTCGGTCGCGCCGTAGTGCGAGATGATCTCGACCAGGCCCAGCTGGATGTCGTCGACCGACAGCGGCTTCTGCGCCGCGTCGTAGAAGCGTCGCAGCGCCTGCGCCGCCCGCTCGGTACGCGACACGGCGCCGGCGATGGTGAAGTCGCCGCCGCGATGGCTGATGGCGACGTCGAAGGCCGCCTCGATCTGGCGCAGGTTCGCGTCCAGAGGCCCGCAGAGGTTGGCGAGCGCGCGGTTGTCGAGCGGCGAAAGCGAGAGCTGCGTCTGCGCGTGGCGGGGCGTCATCGAGGGGGCGTGCCGGAGGCGCGAACCGACGCGCCCCGAAGCGCCATCATACCGCCTGTCGAATCAGCGGCGCCTTCAGCGCCTCGTCGATCACCGCCAGCGACTCGGCCACGTGCGCCCTCGCTTCCTCGGACAGCGCACGGTGGTCCTTCGCCTTCGCGAGCTCGGCGCGCAGCCGCTGCGCGTCCGCGCGCAGCAGCGCGCGCGCGTCGGCGGGCATCGCGCCGGAGGGCCGCGTCACGGCGGTGGCAAGCCGCAGCGTGTGCTCGCGCTGCAGGTTGCGCCGCGCGAGCGGGATGTCGCGGCCGGACGCAAGCTCGCTCCACACTGCGGCGTGAAGCGTCGCGTAGAGTTCGGCGAGGCGCAGCGCCTTCGCCGGATCGTCGACCTTCGCCTCGTTGTTGATCAGGCGCTGCGCCACGCTGTCGCCCATCAGCGTGCCGAGCACCTGGCGTTGCATGGCAAGCACCTGCTGGTCGACCGCAACGTCGACGGAGGGCACCGAGCGTCCGAGCTCGACTGCGTCGTCGATGTCGAACGACGTCACCGCCATGCGGCGCAGGAACGACGGCGCGAAGCGGAAGCTGTCGGCGGAGAACACCTGGGTGGCGATCAGCTGCAGCGCCGCGCGCTGCTTCTCGGCGGGAATGGGCGTCAGCGGATCGCGGCCCGAGCCGGCGCGGTCGCGCAGCGTGGTCAGCCCGCCGATGTACTTGGCGGCGTACATCGCCGACTGCGACGCCTCGGCGAGCGCGCGCGTGAAGTTGCGCCGCAGCACCGCGTAGCTGTCGCCGGTCTTCAGCTCTCGCGTCTCGGTGCCGCGCAGGAGCTCGCGCACCAGCGCGAAGCGCTTCTGCGCATACGCCAGCGGCTCGGCGCCGAGGTCGCCCTGGTTGTTCTGCGGGTCGAGCGACAGGAGGCTCGCGTCCTCATCGGTGGCGAAGGCGAGCTCCCGCTCGCTCGAGCGCGAGGCGATCGCCGCGACTCCTCGCGCCTCCTCGTCGGGCGCGAACTCGCGGTAGCCGTACTCGATCGCCCAGTAGTCGTAGGGCCCGAGCGTGTTCATCTGGTAGGCGCCCTGACGCGCTCCGGCGAGCGCGATGTTCCAGGGGTTGTACTCCATCACCGAGCCCGAGATGCCGCGGGCCCCGGTGAACTCGGCGTCGGCGAGCTGCTCCTCGCTGTAGATCGTCGAGGCGCGGAAATTGTGGCGCAGACCCAGCGTGTGGCCCATCTCGTGCATCGCCAGGTCCTTGAGGAACGCGGCGACGAAGCGGTCGACATCCGGGCTGTCGGGTGCGAGTTCGCCGCGCGATTCGAGCAGCGCGAGCCCGAACACCGCCTCGCCGGTCGCCATTTCGTCGTACTCGCAGGCGAGCGGGTGCCCCGCGGTGGTACCCGCGCCCGGCGCGCGCGGCAGGAACTCCGAGCGCAGGTTGCGCACGACGCGCAGGTTGTTCGCGTCGATGCCGATGTCCGCGTCGAGGATCTCGCCGGTGCGCGGATCGACGACCGAAGGCCCTATGGCCCCGAACGACGTGTGCGCCGCCGTGATCCAGCGCACCGACGCGTGGGCGGTGTCGCTGGTGTCGAAGTTCGCGTCGTCGGGCTGCTCCAGCACGCGGATCGCGTCCTTGAAGCCGATGCGCTCGAACGCCTTGTTCCACTCGAGGATGCCGGCGCGGACCGGCGGGCGGTACTTCTCCGGGATGTTGCGGTCGAGCCAGTAGATGATCGGCTGCTTCGGCTCGGACAGCGCTTCGGCCGGGTGTTGCTTCTCGAGCCGCCAGCGGTAGACGTGGCGCGTCACCGGCACCCGTGGCACGTCGCTGGTGAAGTCGAGCTGCTCGACTGCGAAGTACCCGATGCGCTCGTCGGCGAGTCGCGGGCGCATCGGCTCGGCGGGCAGTGCTGACAGCGTGTAGTGGAAGCCGAGGAACAGGCTGCGTACGTCCGGCAGCGTCGTGGGGAGCGTAGGCGTGCCCGCGCCGCCGCTGCTGCCGGGGGTCGGGCGGGCGGGGCGGGCGAGCGCGTAGTGCGCGCTGACCTCGAAGGTCACCAGCTCGGGCTTCGCGACAGCGCGCGTCAGCGCCGAATTGCGCGCATCGAACGAATAGGACTGGCGGTACGCGCGCTCGAGGAACAGCGCCGCGCCTGGCAGGTCCGCGAGGAACACGGTGCCGGCGTCGATCAGCACCGACTTGCGTTCGGGATGCGGCAGCGAGACGACGGCGGCCGAGGCGAGCAGGCTGTCGGAAAAGCCGGAGGCCACCGCGCGCGCTTCGGCTGTGCCGGACTTGGCGACGTACTTCATGTTCTTCGCCACGAGCTGCACCAGCGAGCCGTTCTTGCGCAGCTCGATTGCCTGTGCGAGCCCCGCGGGGTACGACATCATCCCGCCGAACAGGCGGGCTTCACCGATGCCCTGGTTCAGGTTCGACTTGAGGAAGTAGAGCCGGCCGAACTGCTCGGGCTGGATCTCGAGGAACGTGCGGTCGTCCTTGGTCCAGATGCGGAACAGGCCATCGTCGGACTTCGCATCCTTCACTACCTCGGCGAACGGGCGCGGTCCCGATCCGGGCGGCGTGGCCGCGGGCGCAGCGGCGGGTGTCGTCGCCGCAGGGGCGCCTGCCGCAGGGCGGCTGGGCGCACCGGTCTGCGACGGCGCCGGCGCGACGTTCGCGGCGAGTGCCTGCTCCGCGGCGGGTGCGGCGCTCGGCGTGGCCGCGGGTGCGGTCGCGGGCGCGGTCGCGCAGCCGGCGAGGGCGGCGGTGAGCGCGATGGCCGCGCAGCGCGGCAGGATGCGGATCAATGGCATGGCGGCGATTCCAGGGGCTGCGGCGCATGAGCGGGCGCCGGGTGTTGGCGGCATTGTCGCGCTACCGGGCATCGCCGGGGGAGCCGTTCGGGCGGCGCAGTTCGCCGCGCAGCGAGTGGGGGTAGGCGTGCGTGACGACGACGTCCACGTAGGTCCCTTGGAGCGCTGGCGCCCCGGGGAAGTTCACCACGCGGTTGTCCGGCGCGCGGCCGGCGAGCTCGGCGCCGTTTTTCGCCGCCACGCCGGTCACCAGCACGCGCTGCACGCTGCCGACCTGCGCGTCGCTGTTCGCGCGATACGCAGTCGCGAGCGTGGCCTGCAGGCGCTCGAGGCGCGCCTGCGCGATCTCGCGCGGGATCGCGCCCGGCAAATCGGCTGCCGGTGTTCCTGGGCGTGCGCTGTAGAGGAAGCTGAAGCTGCCGTCGAAGCCGACCTCGTCGACCAGCCGCATCGTCGCGTCGAAGTCGCTCTCGGTCTCGCCGGGGAAGCCGACGATGAAGTCCGACGTGAGCGCCAGGCCCGGCCGCGCCGCGCGCAGCCTTCGCACGATCGACTTGTACTCGAGCGCGGTGTAGCCGCGCTTCATCGCGGCGAGGATGCGGTCGGAGCCCGACTGCACCGGCAGGTGCAGCTGCGGCGCGAGCTTGCCGCAACGGGCGTGCGCGTCGATCAGCCGCGGCGTCGTCTCGCGCGGGTGCGAGGTCGTGTAGCGGATGCGCGCGATGCCGGGGATCTCGGCGACGTGCTCGATCAGGGACGCGAAGTCCGCGACGCCGTCGCCGGCCGCACCGCGATACGCGTTGACGTTCTGCCCGAGCAGCGTCACCTCCATCACGCCTTGCAGCGCGAGGTCGGCGATCTCGACGAGCACGTCGTCGAGCGGCCGCGACACCTCCTCGCCGCGCGTGTACGGCACGACGCAGAACGTGCAGTACTTGCTGCAGCCCTCCATGACCGAGACGAACGCGGCCGCGCCCTCGACGCGCGGCGGCGGCAGGTGGTCGAACTTCTCGATCGCGGGAAACGACACGTCGACCTGCGCCACGCCCGAGGCGCGGCGGCGCTCGATCAGTGCGGGCAGCCGGTGCAGCGTCTGCGGCCCGAACACCACGTCGACGTACGGCGCGCGACGCACGATGCCGGCGCCTTCCTGGCTGGCGACGCAGCCGCCCACGCCGACGATCAGGTCGGGCCGCGCCGCCTTGAGCGCGCGCACGCGGCCGAGGTCGTGGAACACGCGCTCCTGCGCCTTCTCGCGCACCGAGCAGGTGTTGAACAGGATGATGTCGGCCTCCTCGGGGGTGCCGACGAGCGTGGCGCCTCCGGCCGCGTCGAGCACGTCGGCCATCTTGTCCGAGTCGTACTCGTTCATCTGGCAGCCGAACGTGCGGATGTAGAGCTTGCGCGCCATGCGTGCTCCGGGGCCGGTGGTGTGTCCGGGGGGAGGGGCGCGAAGTATACCCGCGGTTGCCCTGTCGCGGCACCCTCGGGTGCCGCTCGAGCCCGGCGGGACGACGCGGTCCTGGACACGCAACAATGTTGCATAATGGCGGTCGCGCCCATTTCCCGACCTTGCCATGGATCGCCGCCGCTTCCTCGTCCTTATCGCCGCCACGCCGGCCGTGGCGCCAGCGCAGCACAAGCACGACCACAAGCCGAAGCACGGCGGATCGATCCGCGAGACCGGCGGCTTCGTCTACGAGTTCAAGGCCGGGTCGGCCCGCATCGAGGTGTGGGTGACCGACGAAGCCGACAAGCCGGTGCCGGTGCGCGGGTCGACCGCGAAGGTCACGCTGATCGACTCCGGTACGCGCGCCGAGGTTCCGCTCGTCCCCGGCGAGGACAACCGCTTTGCTGCCACCGGCGGCTTCGCCGTCAAGCCCGGGATGAGCGCACTGCTCGAGGTGGCGGTCGGCGGCAAGAGCGTGGCGAAGCTGCGCTACACACTCAAGTAGCAGTGCCCCTCACCCCCGACCCCTCTCCCGCCTGCCGGCAGGAGAGGGGAGTGTTGCCCTCACCGCGCTGCGCTTCTCTCCCCTCGCCCCGCGTCAGCGGGGAGAGGGGTTGGGGGTGAGGGGCGGCGAGGAGTAACATCGGTCTCGCAGGTGTCCGCCGCGGATTGCTTCGCGGCGGGTGAAACGGGAATGCGGTGACGCGCGACGCGCGGATTCCGCAGCTGCCCCCGCAACGGTAAGCCCTCAACAGGGGCGCCCACTCATGCCACTGCCGCGCACGCGCGGCGGGAAGGCGGGCGTTCCGCAAGGCGAGCCCGGAGACCGGCCTGCATCCCGGTGGCGCGGCGCTCTACGCGTTCGCGCCGTCCTTCGCCAGTCGCCGTGCGGGGTCGCACGGCCGGATGAGGATTGCTCCGATGTCCCGCCTTCCCTTGCGATCGAAGCTGCGATGGCTCGTAGCGCCGATCGCGTGCGCGGCGCACGCCCAGGAAGCGCCGCTCGTGCCGCTGCCGCCGGTGGTAGTGACCGCGGCGCGCGGACCGCAGTCGCTCGACCGCCTGGTCGCCGACGTGACGGTGATCGATGCCGAGGAGATCGCGCGCAGCGGCGCGCAGGGGATCGTCGAGCTGCTGCAGCGCCAGCCCGGCGTGGAGGTCACGCAGAACGGTGGCCCGGGCGCCACGTCGGGTGTGTTCCTGCGTGGCGCCAACCGTGGCCAGACGCTGCTGCTCGTCGACGGGATGCGCGTGGCTTCGGCGACCGTGGGCGCGCCGTCGTTCGAGGCCGTGCCGCTCGACCGCATCGAGCGCATCGAGATCCTGCGCGGGCCCGCGTCGTCGCTGTACGGCGCCGACGCGATCGGCGGCGTGATCCAGATCTTCACGAAGCAGCCCGCGTCGGGCGCGTCGCTCGACGCGAGCGCGGGTTACGGCACCTACGACACGCGCACGGCGTCCGCAGGCGCGACGCTGGTGCTCGGCGCGGCGCGACTCGCGGTGAGCGCCGGGGGACGGCGCAGCGACGGCTTCGACGCCACCAACGACAGCGCATCGCCGTTCGTGCGCAACCCCGACCGCGATGGCTACCAAAGCGAGGACTACTCGGCGCGCGCGACGTTCGCGATCGCGCCGGGCCACGAGTTCTCCGCAGTCGTGCAGCGCAACCGTCTCGACGCGCAGTTCGACGGTGGACCGGACTTCGACGACCGCACGCTGACCACGCTCGCGATCTGGCAGGTCGCGAGCCGCAATCGCCTTGCCGAAGGCTGGACGTCGCACCTCCAGCTCGGCGAGACGCGCGACGACTCGGTGTCGCGCACGGCGTACGGCGACTTCCCGTTCCTCACCCGCCAGCGCCAGCTCAAGTGGCAGCACGACGTCGACGTGCCGCACGGCGTGCTCTCCGCGGCCTACGAGCGGCGCGAGGAGTCCATCGACGAGGACGCGGGATTTGCCGTCACGAAGCGCACGACGAACGCGGTCGTGGGTGTGTGGCAGTTCAGCCTCGACGCGCACGCGCTGCAGGCGAACCTGCGCCGCGACGACTCGAGCCAGTACGGCGGGCAGACGACCGGCGCGATCGCGTGGGGCTGGCGCTTCGCGCCCGAGTGGCGCGTCACCGCGGGTTACGCGACCGCGTTCAAGGCGCCGTCGTTCAACGATCTCTACTACCCCGGTTTCTCCAATCCGGACCTGCGCCCCGAGCGCGCGCGCAATGTGGAGGCCGGCCTGCGCTGGTCGCGCGCGCAGGGCGATTGGCGCACGGCGGCCGGCGTGACCGCCTGGCACAACGAGGTGAGCGACCTGATCGTGTTCCAGTGCGACGCGGCGTTCAATTGCGTGCCGCGCAACGTGAGCGACGCCACACTCGCCGGTGCGACGATCGTCGTCGACGCGGCGTGGCGGGCGACGTCGTTGCAGTTCTCGCTGGACCTGCAGGACCCGACCGACGACGCGACCGGCAATCTGCTGCCGCGCCGCGCGCAGCGCCACGGCGCGCTGGCGCTCGCGCACACGCTGGGACCGCTGCGGCTGGGCGCGGAGGTCGTCGCGTCGTCGCATCGCTACGACGATGCGGAAAACCGGAGACGGCTGGCCGGCTACGCCATCGTCAATCTCACGGCCGAGTGGGCCGCCGGGAAGGGCGTGACGGTGCTCGCGCGCGCGGACAACGTCGGCGATCGCGACTACGAGCTGGCCGCCGGCTACGCGACCGGCGGAGCGCGCGCATTCATCGGCGTGCGCTGGCAGCCATGATGCGATTGGCTTTCGCGCTGCTGCTGGTCGCCTGTGGCGCGGTGTCGGCCGACGTGCGCGTGCGCGACGACGCGGGTGCGGAGGTCGTGCTCGCGGCACCCGCGCGGCGCATCGTCAGCCTCGCGCCGCACGCCACCGAGCTCCTGTTCGCCGCGGGCGCGGGCGAGCGCGTCGTCGGCGTCGTCCGCGGCTCCGATCACCCGGCGGCGGCGCGTTCCTTGCCTGTGGTCGGCGACGCGCACGCGATCGACGTCGAGCGCATCCTCCTCGCGCGGCCCGACCTCATCGTCGCCTGGCCGTGGACCGTGCCCGCGCAGGTGGAGAAGCTGCGCGCAGGAGGGATCGCGATCTACACCAGCGACCCGCGCACGATCGACGGCATCGCGGCGAGCATCGGACGTCTCGGCGTGCTCGCGGGGACGCCCGATGCAGCGGACACCGCTACGCGCGCTTTTCGCGCCACGCTCGCCGCGGCGCGCGCCGATGGAAGCCCTGGGGGCGTGCGCGTGTTCTACGAGATCTGGCATCAGCCGCTCTTTACGATCGGCGGGAAGCACCTGATCAGCCAGGCAATCGCCCTGTGCGGCGGGGAAAACGTGTTCGCGGCGCAGGCGGTGCCCGCGCCGCAGGTGAGCGTGGAGGCTGTGATCGCCGCGCGACCGCAGGTGATCGTGGCGGGCACCGACGACGCGATACGCCCTGACTGGCTCGACACGTGGCGGCGCTGGCCCGGCATCCCTGCTGTGCGCGACGACCGCCTGCGAGTCGTCGACGCGAACCTGCTGCACCGTCCCGGCCCGCGCTTTGCCGACGGGGTCGCGCAGCTCTGCGCCGCCCTTGGGAAGTGAGGGTCAGACCCTCGTTGCTCGGGGTCTGACCCTCACCTCTCCGCGCGACGCGCCTCCCGCCATCGAGGGTCTGACCCTCGTTTTTCAGCGGGGGAGCCAGGTGCGCAGGTCGTCGCTGCCGACCTCGATGAGCGTGCGCCCGAACAGCGCGGACAGCGCGGAAGCGTTCAGCACCGCTGCGGCGCGGTCGGCGCGCGCGCTGCCGTGACCGATGGCGATGGCGTGGTCGCAGAAGCGGCTGGCGAGGTGCAGGTCGTGCAGCACCATCACCAATCCCCGGCCGGACTCGCGCGCCAGTTTCGTCAGCACCTCGACGGCCAGTGCCTGCTGCGCCACGTCGAGGTGCGACGAGGGCTCGTCCAGGAGCGCGAGCGGTGCGTCCTGCGCGAGCATTGCGGCGAGCGCGACGCGACGCCGCTCGCCGCCCGACAGCTCGCGAACGTCGCGCTCGGCGAGCGAGGCGATGCCGAGGCGCTCCAGCGCCGCACGAGCCAGCGCGAGGTCGCGCTCGCCCTCCCACGCGAAGCGCGCGAGGTGCGGGTGACGGCCGGCGAGCACGGTGGCGAGCGCCGTGGCGGGAAAGGCGTCGTGCGAGTCCTGCGGCAGGTACGCCCGCCGTCGTGCCTGTTCGCGCGCCGGCAGCTTGCTCGCGTCGTCGCCGCCATAGCGGACGACACCCGCCGCGCAAGGCAGCAGGCCGGCGAGCGTGCGCAGCAGCGTGGTCTTGCCCGCGCCGTTCGGTCCGACGATCGCCCAGCACTCCCCGGGTCCGACGGCGAAAGCGAAGTCGCGCGCGAGCACGCGCCCCGCCATGGCGATCGACAGGCCGCGCGCCTCGAGCATCGGCGCAGTCGACACAGCGCTCATGCCTCGCGCCGCAGCAGCCAGAGGAACATGGGGACGCCGATGAGCGCAGTCAGCACGCCGACCGGCAGCTCGAGCGGCGCAGCAATCGTGCGCGCAATCGTGTCGGCGACGACGAGCAGGGTGCCGCCGGCGAGCGCGGCGGCGGGCAACAGCAATCGCTGGTCGTTGCCGAGCACCAGGCGCAGCGCGTGCGGGACGACGAGACCGACGAAGCCGACGGCGCCGGCTGTCGTCACGGCCGCCGCAGTGGCGAGCGAGGCGAGCACGTAAAGCGCAAGCGAGACGCGCGCCACCTCGACACCGAGCGTCGCGGCCGCGGCGCCGCTGCCGGCCATCGCGTTGAGGTCCCGCGCGAGTGCCAGCGCGGCTGCGAGCACGAGGGCGAGCACAAGCAACGGCGCCGTCGCGGAGGGTGCGCCCGCGAGGTCGCCGAGGAGCCAGTGCACCATGCCCTTGACCTGCGCGGCGGGTGCCAGCGTCAGCAGCAACGCGATCAGCGCACCCCAGCCGGCAGCGACGACCACGCCGGTGAGCAGCAGCCGCGTGGGGGCCCACGCGCCTTGCGCACCGCCGCGCGCGAGCGCGAACACGACGAACGTGGAGGCGAGCGCGCCGGCGAATGCGAGCGGCCCGACCAGCGCCGTCGCTCCGAGCAGCAACGCCGCGAGCGCGCCCACCGCGGCCCCGCCCGACAGGCCGAGCACGTACGGGTCGGCGAGCGGGTTGCGCAGCAGCACCTGCATCAGCGCGCCGGCGAGTGCCAGCGAACCGCCGACCGCGAACGCGGCGAGCGCGCGCGGCAGCCGCAGGTCGCGCACGATGCGCGCCGCTTCGTCCTGTCTCCCTTCGCGCAGCGCCGCGGCAACGTCCGCTGGCGCGACCGCCACGCTGCCGGTCGCCAGCGCGAACGCGAGTGCGCAAGCGGCGGCGAGGAGGAGCACGGCGAGGACGCCGAGCGTGCGGGCGACGGTGAGCGGGGCGCGCATGACGCGCGTAGCGAACTGGGCGGACAGGGCGGCCGATTATAGGCGCGCCTATAATGCTTCGCTTGCGTCTCTCCACCGGATCCGGATGAACAAGGCCTTCACGCGCGAGACCGACCTCGAGGACGAGGACGGCGACGAGGACGGCCACGCCTCGCCGCTGCCGCCGGGCACGCGCAACTACATGACGCCCGGGGGCTTCGCGCGCCTCAAGGCCGAGCTCGACGCGCTGGTGGGCGGCGAGCGGCCCGAGGTGGTTGCGACGATCGCCTGGGCCGCGGGCAATGGCGACCGCTCCGAGAACGGCGACTACATCTATGGCAAGAAGCGGCTGCGCGAGATCGACCGGCACATCCGCTTCCTCGTCCGCCGTCTGGACAACGCCGAGATCGTCGACCCGGGGGCGCCGCGCGACGAGGACGCGGCGGAGCGCGTGTTCTTCGGCGCGACCGTCACGGTGCGTGGCGTCGAGCGCGGCGACGAGCGCACGCTCGCGATCGTGGGCATCGACGAAACCGACACCGCGCGTGGCTACATCAGCTGGATCTCGCCGATGGCGCGCTCGCTGATACGCGCGCGCGAAGGCGACGTGGTCACCGTGCGCACGCCGGCCGGCGTGGAGGAGCTCGAGGTCGTTGCGATCGTCTATCGGGCGCTCGCGACCGGCGGGCCCGCGGCGGCCGCGGCGGGTTGACGCTGTGTACGAGCGCCTTCTATAGTGATCGCATGATCGACGACCTCGCCCTGCTCGAACAGAAGGTGTACGCGCTGGTCGCGCTCGTCGAGGAGCTGCGCGAGGCGAATGCGGCGCTGGTGCGCGACGCCGCGTCGGCCCACGAGCAGAACCGCGTGCTGGCACAGCGCATGCAGGCGGCGTCGGCGCGGCTCGACGCGCTCATCGCCCGGTTGCCGTCCGACGTGGTGCAGCCGTGAAGGGCACGGGCTCCACGGAGCAGGCCGCGAGTGCAGGGGGATCCTCGATGCAGCTCGACGTGACCATCCTCGGCCGCGAGTACCGCGTGGCCTGCGGCGAGGACGAGAAGGCGGCGCTGCTCGAGGCCGTCGCGTTCCTCGACGGCCGCATGCGCGAGATACGCGATAGCGGCAAGATCGGCGGCGCGGAGCGCATCGCGGTGATGGCTGCGCTCAACATCGCGCACGATCTGTTGCGCGAACGCAAGAATCCTGCGCCTGCCGTCGCGGTTTCCGTTGACGGGACGGAAGCTGCGGGTAGAATTCATCGCATGAGCGCGGCGATCGACGCCACGCTTGCCGCCGCGCAGGAGCGGCTCTTCTGAGAGGCCACGCGAAGCACGACGACTTTCGATCAATCCCCTGCGGTGTTCGAGCGCTGCCTTAGCACTCCTTGAACCAATGCCTAGCGGCGAGGTCGCCTCGATGTCCATGCGAACCTGTGTGCGTTCCTATGCGGAAGCGCCTGACGGTTCGGGCTCGGCGACCGCCTTGAACCTCGGTTCAGGGTCTAGGCAGCACGGCACAGGCGGGGACCCTTGAAGGCCGGGCCCGGGACCGAAGCGTCCAGGTACGGCGAGCGACGCGGCGCGCGAGCAATCGGCGCCGCGTTGCATTTGCAGGGTGCTTCCCCGACCGTTCGCCCGTAGCGAGCCTGTCATACTGCCGCAAGGAGCCGCAGGGGTTACAGGGGTGAGGGTGCGCCACTGGCTGATGAAATCCGAGCCGGACGAATTCTCGATCGACGACCTTGCCCGCGCGCGCGGGCAGTCGACATCGTGGTTCGGCGTGCGCAACTACCAGG
>Ga0209254_10003935_pt1 | contig 13574 bp, 10 predicted proteins | sample FrelakmetDIP11DI_FD_187148 | JGI IMG/M metagenome (GOLD analysis project Ga0209254, IMG submission 187148) | Freshwater lake sediment microbial communities from the University of Notre Dame, USA, for methane emissions studies - DIP11 DI (SPAdes)... | ecosystem: Environmental > Aquatic >...
GTGATCATCGCCATTGCCCGCAACGGCCGGCGGGTGGACCGCAAGATTGGCGACGTCGAGATCCTCGCCGGAGACACCCTGTTGCTCGAAACCCGGCCAAGCTTTGTTGAGCAGCAGAAGAACTCCCGGGACTTTCTGTTGGTAAGCCGGATCGGCAACCACCACCCACCGCGTCATGAGCGCGCCCCCTTGGCCATTGGCATCACCGCCGCCATGGTCGCGGTGGCGACCGTCGGTTGGTTCTCCATGCTGGAGGCCGCGCTGCTCGCGGCGGGGCTCATGATTCTCACCCAGTGCACCAACGGCCGGACGGCCCGCCAGGCACCGGACTGGCAGGTGCTGGTGGTGATCGCCACCTCCTTCGGTATCGGCACCGCCCTGGAGACCACAGGGGCCGCGTCCCTGGTGGCCGGCGGGCTGATCGGGCTGGCCAAGGGAGACCCCTGGGGGTCCCTGGCCCTGGTCTTCGTGGCCACCTCGCTGCTGACCTCCTTCGCCACCAACAACGTGGCCGCGGTTCTGGTCTTCCCCATCGCCGTCCAGGCAGCGGCCGCCATCGGGGTTTCCCCCCTGCCCTTCGTCATCACCGTGATGATCGGCGCATCCGCCGAGTTCGCCACCCCCATCGGCTATCAGACCAACCTGATGGTCTACAACGTCGGCGGCTACCACTTCACGGACTTCGTCCGCGTGGGTTTGCCCCTGAACGTATTGGTGGGGATAGTGACGATCCTGGTGGTACCCCTGGTCTGGCACTTTTAGATCAGCTCGGGCAGCATGCGAAGTGAGGGAGACCGGGCCGCACCGTCGACGGCCACCTCGCGGGTGTACTCCCGATAACCGATGGCGAGGGTCGCGCGCTCGCGGGTTGACAGTGGTCCGATACTCCACTGAAATGTACGCTTCCTCGTACATCTAGAGACCCACATGGAGCACCTCTCCGCAACCGAGCTTCGCAATAATCTCAAGGCCGTCCTGGACAAGGTCAACGCGGATCGGAAACCGATCAGCATCGGACGCAGCGGTGGGCGGGAGGTCGTGCTGTTGGATGGCGAGGACTATCGCAGCATCCTGGAGACCCTCTACCTGGTCCAGAATCCTGTCAATGCCGAGCGCTTGAGGCTCGGCATGGCGCAGCACCGGGATGGTCAACGGATCGAAGTCGATGTTGCGGCTTACCTGGACTGAGACCGGACTCGAAGACCTGGAGGGGTGGGCCAAGAAGGACCCCAAGAAGCTCAGACGGATCGTCGAGCTCTGCCTGGCGGCCTGCCGCACACCAACCATTGGAATTGGAAAGCCGGAGCCGCTGCGCTTCGATTTTCAGGGCTACTGGTCGAGGCGGATCGACCAGGAGCACCGCCTGGTCTACGGCTTCGACGACAGTGATTTGACCGTGATCCAGTGTCGCTTCCATTACCAGCGCGGCTGAGCCGACCAAGCCAACCGTGCCAGTGCAACGACTCGTTCGCGTCCAACTGCGACCCAAGAGGGCCCGAAGGGATTCTCGGGATCCATCGGTTGGCGGGCCCTTGTACAATCTCCGCCGTTCCGACAACCATTTCCATACAGGGAGCCTGCGCTTGAAACGGTCTCATCCCGCGAACCTCCTCACCCTATCGGTTCTGTGGTGCCTGCTGCTCGTCGCTGCCCCCGGCCATACGGACTCCTCGGCCTGGTCCAAGGTCTCCGCGCCCAGCCAGGGGCAGACGCGGGTCATCGGGGGCGCGTCCAACGGCTGCGTGGGTGGGGCCCAGGCCCTGCCCGAGGCCGGGCCGGGCTACGTGAGCGTTCGCCGCTACCGCAACCGCTACTACGGTCACCCGGAGCTGGTGCGGGTGATCGGCGATCTGGGGGTGGCAGCCCAGTCCAAGGGCCTGGAGCTCGTCATGGTGGGGGACCTGAGCCAGCCGCGGGGCGGGCGCATGCCCTCCTCTCACCGCAGCCACCAGAACGGCCTGGACGCCGACATCTGGTTCACCCTGGCGAAGACGCCCCAGGCCGCCGCACGCCTGATGGACAACAGGGATGACCCCCAGAGCATGGTGAAGACCGGGGGGCTCTTCATGGCGGACGCCTGGGGCCCGGATCAGCGCTTCCTGCTGGAGACGGCGGCGCGCCACCCCAAGGTCGACCGCATCTTCGTCAACCCGGCGATCAAGCGCGCGGTCTGCCAGGAGGTGACGGGGGACCGTAGCTGGCTGCGGAAGCTCAGGCCCTGGTTCGGACACGACGCCCACTTCCACGTGCGCCTGCGCTGCCCGGCCGACAGCCCCCAGTGCGACCAGCAGGCTGCCCTACCGCCCGGGGACGGGTGCGGGGCGGATCTCGCCTGGTGGTTCAGCGACGAGGCCCGCAGCCCCTTCAAGCGCAAGGATCAGCCCAAGGCGGATCCCCAACCCCCTGCGGCCTGCATGGCCCTGCTGCGATAGGGCTCTTGGACGGAATAAAAAGGATTCTCCCGATTAACAGGATGTTGTAGGATTATCCTAGATTAGTAATCATCTAAATGCTGTCTAATGCCCCTGAGCCGGCACGATCGATTCCAGGGCGCGGCGCAGGGCCCCCTCCACCGCCTTTGGGTCCACTGGATAGGGGATGGCCTCGAAGATCGGGAAGCGGGCCATCAGCAGATCCAGCTTAGGTCTCACCTCCGGGAGATAGAAGCAGATCACCCGCACCCCGGCGTGGCGCTGGAGGATGGCCATCAGGGTCTCCAGGTTGCTGGTGCGGTCCCGAAAGTCGGACTGGAAGTTGTACTCGGCGACGATGATGTCCGGGACGCGCCTCTTGAGCGCCGCCTGGGCCTTGCGCTGGGAGCTGACCAGCTCGAAGTCCAGCCCCAGCTCCCGATATAGGGGGGTCAGGTTCGGATAGCCCCCCAGCTCGACGATGGCGAGCAGGGTCGGCGCCTGCTCGGCTCGCCCGGCGACCATCAGGCGAACACCACCCAGGTGGTGGCGATGTATTTGACCCCCTCCCGCAGCACCGCCGCCCGGTGCTCGTGGGTCCAGAAGGGCGGGAACAGGACCAGCTTGCCCCGCTCCGGACGCACGCTCACCTGCTGGTAGAGGAACTCCGTCTCCCCGCCCGGGCCCGGCACGTCGTTCAGGTACCACAGGGCCACGAGCTGGCGCTGACTCAGCTCATGGCTGCCCCCGTCCACGTGCCAGTGGTAGTACTCGCCCGGCAGGTAGCGCTGGACCTGGTAGCCCTCGTCCTTGAAGGGCCCCTTGAAGTAGGGAAAGGTCTCGCGGAACTCCTTGATGGCGGCGGCGAGCGACCGGAAGAACATCTGATCCACGTCCTTCCACTCCGGCTTGTTGCTCACCACGACATCCGTGGTGCGCTTGACCCCCAGGTCCTCGGTTCGAAGCTGCCCCACCCGCCCGCGGTACTGATGCTCCGGGTGGGCCTCGAAACGGGCGATCACCTCGTCGCAGAAGGCCGGCGGCAGGGCCAGAGGCCGCTCGAAGATCAGGCTGAGTGGCCTGACCTCACGGATGGTGGTGAGGGGGACCAGGGTACGTTCGGCGAGGGCGTTCATGTGGCAAGGCTCGGCGTGATGCGTCCCGCCATTGTCACGAGGGTCCACTCCCCCGGTCAAACCCCTCTGATCCTGAGGATCCTGAGGGCCCGCGGACCCCCGCCGAGGCCCGCTCTGGACCCCGGCTACAGGTAGCGCTCCACCGCCCTGCGACCGTAACGGTCGAGCTCGCGGGTGTCGGGCACCAGGTAGCGGATGCCCTGAGCGTCTTGGATCAGGGCGCTGTAGGGTCCCAGCCGGCGCACGTCGTCCTCGCTCTTGAGCACGAAGCGCGTGGGACCTCGGTCGGTCTCCACGTCCCACTCGGCGGGCTCCAGGTAGCTGGAGACCTGCAGGACTCGCCGAATCACCGGCACGAACTCCCGGCGCGCGAGCTCCTGAGCCAGGAGCTCCCGGTTGTCCGGGGGCAGCGCGGCCAGATCGGGGATGCAGACGAGCTCGCGACCCTCCGCGTCGCAGAGGACGAACCAGCGCGCCGGATCGCTGATCGGGAAGGCGCGCACCGGGAGCACACCCACATGGCTCTCGCCGTCTCCGAGCGTCAAGACCAGCCGGCCCCAGGGGTCAAGCGTAAAATCCAGGTTGGTATCCACCACTGGCTCCACCCCTCAGAGCGGGGACCTCGTCGAAAAAATGACAGCCGCTCACAGGCTCAGGTGCTGAGTCGCCTGCTCCAGCTGGGCATGATACAGACGCGCATAGGTGCCCTTCCGCTCCAGGAGCTCCCTGTGGCTCCCGACCTCCACGATGCGCCCTCGCTCCAGCACCACCAGGCGGTCCGCCCGGCGCAGGGTGCTCAGGCGATGGGCGATGGCAATGGTCGTGCGACCACGGGTCAGATTGTCGAGCGCCTCCTGGATCCTGCGCTCCGTCTCCGTATCCACGGAGGAGGTCGCCTCGTCGAGGATCAGGATCTGGGGATCCGTGAGCAAGGCGCGGGCGATCGAGATGCGCTGGCGCTCCCCGCCCGACAGGGCCTGGCCTCGCTCGCCCACCAGGGAATCGTAGCCGTCGGGCAGGCGCAGGATGAACTCGTGGGCGCTGGCGGCACGTGCCGCCGCCATGATCTCCGCCCGCGTGGCGCTGGGCCGACCGTAGGCGATGTTCTCGGCGATGGTCCCGAAGAAGAGAAAGGGCTCCTGCAGCACGATCCCGATGTTGCGCCGATAGGCCTCCAGGGGGAAGGAGCGGATGTCCACACCGTCCACCAGGATGGCGCCCTCGGCGACGTCAAAGAAACGGCAGATCAGGTTGACCAAGGTGGTCTTGCCAGCCCCCGTGTGGCCCACCAGACCCACCAGCTCGCCCGGCTGGATCACCAGGTCGAGATCGTGAAGCACCCGCCGCGGCCCGTAGTTGAAGGCAACCCGGCGCAGCTCGATGGCGCCCCGCACCCGGCCGGGGTCTACCGGGTCCGTCGGCTCCGGCACGCTGGGAACCCGATCGAGGATCTCGAAGACGCGGTGGGTGGCCGCGGCGGCACGCTGGATGGCCGCAACCATTCGGCTGAGCGCGTCCAGACGGGTGTAAAACCGCCCCATGTAGGCGATGAAGGCGGTCAACACCCCCACGGTCACGTCGCCCTGCGCGACCTGCCAGACACCGAAGGCCCAGACGAGCAGGAGTCCCAGGTCGGTGAGGAAGGTCACCGTGGGACCGAAGACGGCCCACAGGGTGTTGACCCTGGTATTGGCGGCGACGACGCCTTGGTTGGCCTGATTGAAGCGGTCGATCTCCCGCTGCTCCTGGGTGAAGGCCTTGACCACCCGGATGCCCGGGATGGTGTCCGCCAACACACTGACCATGTCTGCCCAGGCCCGGCTACCCCGCTCGAAACCGTGGCGCATCCGCGCCCGAACCCGCATGGTCAGCCACACGATGGCGGGGAAGGGTGCTAGGGTCACGAGCGCCAGCTTGGCGTCGATGGACAGCAGGATGGCCGCGACCATGAGGATCATGAGTAGATCGGCGACCAGGTCGAGGAGGTTCGAGGACAGAAAGCTGCAGATCCGATCGGTGTCGCCGCTCACCCGGGCGATCAGGTCCCCAGTGCGCTTCCCCCCGAAGAACTCGAGGGACAGCATCTGCAGGTGGGCGTAGGTCTGGGCGCGCAGGTCGGCGGCGATGCGCTCGCTCGCGGCGGCCATGACGTAGGTACGGGCCCAGCCCAGCAGCCAGGCAACCAGGGCCGCCCCGCCCAAGCCCCCCAGATAAAGGGCGGCCAAACTGGCGTCCACTGGCACCCCGCCCGTCTGACTGGGGATCAACACCTCATCGACCAGAGGCATCGTCAGGTAGGGGGGCACCAGGCTGGCCGCTGTGCTGGCGAGCAAGAGCACGAAGCCGAGGCCAATGAGTCTGGCACGCGGACGGGCGAAGCGCACCAACCGCCACAGTGAGCGGCCCGGCGGGGGCAGCGGAGGGGCGTTGCAGAAGAAGCACTCCGTCTGCCCGGGCTCGATCACGGCACCGCAGGCGGGACAGATGGACCCCAGGTCTTCGCCCTCTTCGGGCGAGCTACCCGCCAGCCTGGCGATTACTCTGTTTACGCGCACCGCGAAACGCTGCGCGGCCGGCGCGCGGGCCGCCGTGTAACGCCAGACCCCAAGCCGGCTGGTGCGTCCCATGGCCTCGAGCAATCCGACCCCGCCCTGCTCACTGGCGCGCAACCGCGTCAGATCCGATAGGGGCCAGGACTGACCACCCCCGGACGCGCGGTCACCGCGACACAGGAGCCGGCGGTCGGTCAGGCAGACCTGGTCGCGCACGTAGTGAAGTCGCAGGTCGAGGTCCGGCTCGAAGGCGCCGAGAAAGGCCTCACCCGGATCAAGGGGCCCGGCGCACTGAAGGGACGAGGCTAGAGCGCGCGACCCGGACTGGGCAGCAATCCTCGGGGACTCGGCCATTAGGCTGCTCGGTCGCTAGGCTGCGCGATTCCGACCGGAAGGTCGGCGGGACCCGACCTCCCACCGCTCCAGCGGATCTTACAACTCACCCGAAAAAAACGGCTTAACATGTTTATTTGTCATGATACCTTCGTTGCGTGTCAGCGGCGCGAAGGCAGGCCTCGACGGCCTAATGGACTAAGGGGCCAGACTGGACCCAGTGCCTCGGGGCTCGCCTCGGCGCCCCGGGCAGCAGTCGCTCCCCGCAGCGGCCCGGGCTCGACTTGGATCGCGCCCTAAAATACCATGGCGGGCGACGCTTTAGGCTCGGCGCCACCACTGATATCCACTGCTGATGACGGGGATCAAGGGTCCATTAACGACCCAGACCGATCGGAATCCCGAGCCCACCATTTGAGGGGACCATCGCAATAAACCCGCCCCGCGATGACGATTCGTGGATCGTCGCGTGCTACCGGCATGCAGCGCGAGCCCCGTTTCAAAAAGAAGTACAACCAGATGGAAATCAAGCGCACGCGCCTGCTTCAGGGGCCCAATATCTGGGCCGATCATCCGATCTCGGAGACTTGGCTGGATTTTTCGGGCCTGCCGACCGAGGAGCTTACCGGACTGCCGGCCCGGCTTCGGGTGGGCCTTAGCACCCTGCTCCCAAGCGACGGCGGGCCCCCAGGCCTCGGCGCGGTCACGGACAGATCGGGGCAGTGCCTATGGCTGGCCCGAACCCTGGCGTGGATCATGATCGAGCTCGCCCGCCGACTCGGCCACCATCCAGGGTTCAGCCGCACGCGGTTGGCCCCCGGCACGGACCTCTATCAGATCGCCTTGGACCACCGGGAGGAGCTCATCCCTGAGGCCCTTGGGCATAGTGCCCTGCGCATAGTCCATGCGCTGCGGACCGGCGGGACCCACGATCTTGCCCAGGAACTCGATGGGCTCAGGGCCGCCGCGCGGCAGGCACATCCCTCGGCCTCCGCGGGCGCCCTGCTCGCCGCGGCCCGGGCCCGCGGCATTCCCGTGAAGCGGCTGGGTCGCGACCTGCTGCTCCTAGGCCAGGGCAACCGCCAGCGACGCATCCTGGAGACCCATAGTGACCGCGCCAGTCCCGCGGCGGAGTGGGCCGCGCGAGACCGAGCCTTGCTGCGGACCCTGCTCGGCTGCGCCGGGGTGCCCTGTGCGGACGAAGCGGCGACCGGGGCCCATTACCGGGCACTGGTGGCGGGCGGACGGCTGGCGGCGGCCCTGCACTGGCACCCGCTCCCGGCCACAGATTGTCGGGATGGGACGGCAGTGGATGTCAGTGCGCTCGTTCACCCGGAGGTAGCTGCCCGGGCCTGCAGCGCCGCTATGGTGCTGGGGCTCGACGTGGCCGAGGTCCGTCTGATTGCCGGGGACATCACCCAGCCCCTGGAGGCCCAGGGGGGCAAGGTCACGGAGGTGATTCCGGCACCCCCGCTAGACCTTTTCCTGGAGGCCGCCCCGGCAGCTCCCGCGGCAGAGCGTGTCTTGGAGGCGCTCTTCCCGGCGGGCGAGAGCGGCCGCATCCCGGTCATCGCCGTTACCGGTACCAACGGCAAGACGACGGTGACGCGGCTCATCGCCCATGCCTTTGGCCTGCGTGGCCGGTTTGTCGGCATGACGTGCACTGACGGCATCTTTCTGGCCGGGCAGTGTATCGATACGGACGATTGCAGCGGCCCCCAGAGCGCCCGATTGGTCCTCATGAATCCGCAGGTGGAGGTGGCGGTCCTAGAGACCGCCCGCGGCGGTATCCTCCGCGAAGGTCTGGGGTTCGATGTCTGCGATCTGGCGGTGGTCACCAACATCGGCGAGGGGGATCACCTGGGGCTCGGCGGGATAGAGACGTCACAGCAGCTCGCGGAGGTCAAGCAGACCATCGTGCGCGCCGTAGCACCTTGGGGAACCGCGGTGCTCAACGCCGCGGATCCCCTGGTCGCACCCATGGCGGATCGGTGTCGGGGGCACCTGCTCTTTTTTGCCCCCGATGGCGAGCACCCGCACCTGCTTCAGCATCGGCGGGCCGGCGGCCAGGTCGCCTTCGTGCGGGACCAGGCCCTGGTCCTGGCGGACGGCGTTGTGGAGCTGCCGCCGATCCCTCTGTATCGAATCCCTCTGACCCGCGGCGGACGCATCGGCTTCCAGGTGGAGAATGTCCTGGCCTGCGCCGGCGCACTCTGGGCCCTGCATCTACCCTATGACACCCTGGTGCTCGCCCTGGAGACCTTCGGCGGCGACCTCGATCAAAGCCCGGGTCGGTTCAACGTGCTGGAGATGAGCGGTGCCACCGTCGTCTTCGACTACGGTCACAACCCCTCAGCCCTCCTGGCCATGATCGAGGCCCTGGGGCGCTTCCCCCAGCGCCGACGTATCGCTGTCTACTCCGCGGCCGGTGACCGACGCGACGTGGACATGATCCGCCAAGGGGAGATGCTGGGGCAGGCATTCGACCAGGTGATCCTGTATGAGGACCACTACACGCGCGGCCGCCTGCCGGGGGAGATCATGTCCCTCTTCCGCCAGGGCCTCACCGCCGGATCACGGGTGCAGGGGGTGCAAACCATCCACGGTTGGCAGCACGCCGTCGATGCGGCACTCTGGCTAGCCCATCCGGGCGACCTGCTGTTGGTACAAGCGGACCGGATCGACGAGACGGTCGCCTATGTGCGCGAGCGACTCGCGGCAGATCAGGCGCGCGGCGAGTTGCCGCTTACGCGTGCGGCGAAGGCGGGGACGGCGGTCTCCGACCCTCGCCCGCTGCTGGCTCAGACCTGAGCCTGGGCGGCCAGTAGACCAGAGGTCAAGGGTGCTGGAGATCCGACGTATCTGGGCCCTGCTGGGGCCCAACATCTGGGCCGACTATCCGGTACTGGAGCTTGAGCTGGACCTGGGGGAACTGCGGGACCGCTCCTCAGAGGAGATCCCGGGCTTCAACCAGCGGCTCAAGGCCTGGCTGCCCTCCCTCATCGAGCATCGCTGCAGCGTGGGCGAGCGGGGCGGCTTCTTCCAGCGCCTGGAGCGCGGCACCTACATGGCCCACATCCTGGAGCACGTAGCCTTGGAGCTCCAGACCCTCGCCGGGACCCCAGTGGGATTCGGCCGGGCTAGGGAGACCAGCGTCGAGGGGGTCTATAAGGTCGCGATCGAATTCGACGAGGAGCCCCTTGCCCGCGCCTGCGTGGAGACCGCCCGAGCCCTGCTACTGGCGGCCGTGGAAGGCCGGCCCTTCAACCTGGACCCCGAGCTGGATCGGCTCAGGGGGCTCTGTCGGGAGGTGTGCCTGGGGCCCAGCACCGCCGCGATCGCCCGCGCCGCGCGCGCCCGGCGCATCCCCGTGCGCCGGCTCAATGGGGACAACCTGCTGCAGCTCGGCTGGGGTGTACGCCAGAGGCGGGTCTGGACCGCGGAGACCGACCGCACGGGGGCGATCGCAGAGTCCATCGCCCAGGATAAGGAGCTGACCCGCCGCCTGCTGCGCGCCGTCGGGGTCCCGGTGCCGGAGGGCCGCCCCGTCGAGAGCGCGGCAGACGCCTGGGCCCTCGCCCAAGAGCTCGGGGGGCCGGTAGTCATCAAGCCGCAGTTCGGCAACCATGGCCGGGGGGTCACCGCCGATCTGAGGACGCGAGAGCAGGTCGAGCAGGCCTATACGGCCGCCCGGGAGGAGGGCTCCCGCATCCTTTGCGAGCGCTGCATCACTGGGGCAGACCACCGTCTCTTGGTGGTCGGGGAGCACCTGGTGGCCGCGGCTCGGCGGGAGCCGGCCCAGGTGGTGGGCGATGGCCGTTCCACCGTCCGCGAGCTGGTGGCCGAGGTCAACCGCGATCCCCGGCGCAGCGATGGCCACGCCACCATGCTGAGCGCCATCAGGCTCGACCCCATTGCGCTGGCGGTGCTGCGGGAGCAGGGGCTGGATGCCGACTCAGTCCCGCCCACCGGGAGCAGGGTGCTACTGCGCCGCAATGCCAACCTGAGCACCGGCGGCACCGCCACCGATGTGACCCGCCGAGTCCACCCCGAGGTCGCGGCGCGCGCCGTGGAGGCCGCCCGAGTCGTCGGGTTGGACATCGCCGGGATTGACGTGCTTGCCGAGGATATCGGCCAGCCCCTCGAGGCGCAGGGGGGCGCGGTGGTCGAGGTCAACGCCGGTCCCGGACTGCGCATGCATCTAGAGCCGTCGGGTGGGGAGTCTCAGCCGGTGGGCGAGGCGATCATCGACCTGCTCTTCCCGACTGGGGAGGACGGGCGCATCCCCGTAGTTGCGGTGACCGGTGTCAACGGCAAGACCACCACGACCCGACTCATCGCCCACATCCTGAGCCGCGGCGGCGCCCTGGTGGCCATGGCGAGCACCGATGGCCTGTACTTGGGGGAGAGGCGCATCGACCGCCGGGACTGCGCGGGGCCCCAGAGCGCCCGCTCCGCCCTTCTGCACCCCCGGGTGGAGGCCGCGGTGCTCGAGACCGCTCGCGGCGGCATCCTGCGCGAGGGACTGGGGTTCGATCGCTGTCTGGTGGGGGTCGTCACCAACATCGGCCAAGGGGACCACTTGGGGCTGCGCGGCATCGAGACCCTGGAGGAGCTTGCCCGGGTCAAGCGCTGCGTGGTGGAGGCCGTACCCCCTGAGGGGACTGCCGTGCTCAATGCGCAGGATCTCCTCGTGGCTGACATGGCGAGCCGGTGCCGCGGATCCGTATGCTGGTTTGCCCGCGACCCAGACCATTCCCTCATGCAGGAGCATCGCGCCCAGGGCGGTCGCGCCGTTCTGGCGCAAGACGGCTTCATCCTGCTCGCCTCTGGCGCCCTTGAGGAGCGGCTGCTCCCCCTATCCGAGGTGCCCATGACGGGGGGCGGACGCATCGGCTTCCAGGTGGAGAACGCGCTGGCCGCCACGGCGGCCGCCTGGGCCCTTGGGGTCTCCTTGGATCAGCTGCGCGCGGGCCTCAAGACCTTCCTCCGGGACCCGAGACAGTGTCCCGGACGCTGGAACGTCTTCTCCTTCGGCGAAGCCACGGTCATCCTGGACTATGCCCACAATCCCTCCGCCTGGGAGGCGCTGGTGGCCGCCCTGGATACCCTGCCCGCCCGGCACCGGGCGGTCGTTTTCGCCGGATTCGACCGAGACGACCCAGCCGTCGTCGAGGTCGGCCGCATCCTGGGAGACGGCTTTGACCGCGTTGTCCTGGTGGCGGACAAGGGCTTTCGCGATCGTGCTGACGGGGAGCTGAACAACTTGCTGCGCCAGGGCATGGAGAAAGGCGGCCGCGTTAGGGAGATCTGCGAGTCCCCAGATGAGTTGAGTGCCATTGACGAGGCCCTTGACAGCCTGGCCCCAGGGGACGTCTTGGTGCTTGGAGGCGAGTCCATCGAGTCAGGTCTCGCCTTGGTGCAGCGGCGTCTTGCCATGGCCCCCCAAGTCGAATCTATCTGATCGATCGATACCGATCAGTATCGAGTTTCGAGTTGCGAGTAGCGAGGATTGCTAGTCCAGCCCGAAACATAGGTGCGGAGGGAGTAGAGAACCGGGGTGGAGCGGGTGTGCCTATCTGATCGATCGGGGGTCCTCGGCAGGCGCCCCCGCTCAGCCCGGGCGGGCGGAGCGCAGCTGCTCGGTGAGCTTCTCCATCTCGCGGCGCAGCTCCAGGTTCTCGAAGGGCCGCAGGGCCGGCACCTGGCGGCTCATCAATCCCTCCAGCAGGCGTTGGCTGGAGCGCACCAGCCCCACCAGCTCCCCGGAGACCCGCACCGTCTCAAAGGTGTTCCAGGCGGCCGCGATGTCCTTGTCCAGCTCGTCGCGGGCCCGGCGCACCTGCTCGGCCTGGTCGCTGAGATATCGGCGATAAACCGCCGCCGCCTCCAGGGTGAGCTGCTGCGCCTCCAGGTTAGCGGCGAGCAGATCCAACTTACCGGGGGACTGCTTCTGTAACCGGCGCGTCTCGGCCATCAGCGACTGGGTGCGGGCGATGATGTCGTCAATCTGGGGCAGATACTGCTCCCCGATGGACTCTTCGATCTGGACGTGCATGCGATGCAGGGCCCGCAGCAAGACCACGTACATGCCGTAATAGCGTCGGGCGCTGGCGAGGTCCTCCCCGCTCTGGCTCACCAGCTGCTCGAGCTGGGCGGTGACGGACTTGACGTTATCGAAGAGCACGCCCAGGTCCACCATGTTGTCGCCCACCACGGTGGAGAGCAGAAACTCCACCTGCTCGTCGCTGAGCTCCACCCCGAGGGAGCGCACCGCCGCGGCGAACTCGCCCTTGACCGCCTGCAGCTCCGCGGCTAGCCGCCGGCTGTCGGTCTCCCGCTCAGCGATCAGCCTGTCGTAGTCCGTCACGGTGCGCTGGATCGCGGAATCGGCAGGGGCCGAGACCCGGCGTTGGCGATACCCGGCGATGTCGGCGCGGGCGCGCTCGATCTCGGTCTGGAGGATGCGGATACGGTCCCGGAACCGCTGCACCGGCGAGGTGGAGAGGATCTCCACCGTGTCATCCAAGAGACCGGTGATCTTGGAGCGATTGGAGGCCTGGTCTGGACCGAACCAGGCACTTTCCGGGAGCTCCACCTGGCGCTCCTCTAGGCTCAGAGTCTCATCCAGCTTGGGGAGCAGCTCTTTCCAGACCTGGTTGAAGCCTTCGCCCCCGCCGGCCAAGCCCTTGGCGTCCTCCACCGCGCGCTCCGCCAGCTCCCGGGAGCGCTGCCACCAGCCCCCCGCGGTCTCGCGGGTGCGTTCCCACAGCTCCGAGCCCATCGATGGAAGAGGCCCCGAGACCTGGGGCTCGGATTGCGGCTCGGCAGGGCGCTCGGCCTGATGCTCGATAGGCGGCTCCACTGGCGCCGCAACGGAGGGCTCCTGAGCCAGAGCGCTCGCCCAAGGGGCCAACAGCAAGGCGCCCAGGCTGCCGAGCAGGCACAGCCGCCGCAACTCGCTTCTACCGACAGGGATTGAGGGTGGGAGGGACATCAGTCGCTAACGCGCGCCAAGGGGCCAGACGGATCAGGGACACGAGTCTATCCGAAGAGCCCCCCAGGCCAGCCCTGAAGCATGACCGCGCCAGGCCATTATTGGCGGGGTCCGGCGGTGGGTCGAGAAAAGTTTTGTTCGCACA
>Ga0209254_10003936_pt1 | contig 13571 bp, 13 predicted proteins | sample FrelakmetDIP11DI_FD_187148 | JGI IMG/M metagenome (GOLD analysis project Ga0209254, IMG submission 187148) | Freshwater lake sediment microbial communities from the University of Notre Dame, USA, for methane emissions studies - DIP11 DI (SPAdes)... | ecosystem: Environmental > Aquatic >...
GGTCGAGCAGCCCTTTCGTGGGAGGCAGATTCATTCTCTTCATGAGATTCGGATTTGCCACGTCGGCGTCGATCAGCAGCACCGTGCTGTCGACCTCCGACGCAATGCTCAATGCGAGATTCAGGGCCACGAAGCTCTTGCCTTCGCCCGGTAGAGCGCTGGTGATCATCACGCGGTTGCCGCGCTCGACGGTCGACCCCGCGCCGCCCTGTGCATTCTTGATGATCGGGCGCTTCAGGACGCGAAATTCGTCGGCGATCTGGGAACGTTGCGCTTCTGGCGTGATGTAGCCCGCCTTCGCCAGGGCAACGAGGTCGATTTCGACCAACCGGCTCCGTCGGCCCGACTCGGCCGGACGCCGCGACTTCGCAGACGGCGCACCCGACGGGTCCCGGTGTCGGGGCTACGTTCGTCCCATCACGCCACGCGCCCGCGGGTGGCATCCTGTGCCCCACATGACCGACAACCACGCCGATCCCCGCAAGCCATCCTCGCGGACCATGCGCAGCGGGCGCGTCTCCATGAGCCCCGCGACCGCGGCCCGGCTCTCGGGTTCCCGGACCACGGAGGACGAGAAGCTCCTCGGTGGTCGCCACCCGGAGCGGCCGGCGTTCCTGGAGACGGACACGTGGCGCGCCCTCCGGATCCTGTCGGAGTTCGTCGAGGGGTTCGAGGCGCTCGCCGGCGTCGGGGCCGCGGTCGCGGTCTTCGGCTCGGCGCGGACGCCCGAGGGCGACCCGTCGTACGAGCTGGCGCGGCGCATCGGCGCGGAGCTCGCCAGGGCCGGTTTCGCGGTCATCACCGGCGGCGGCCCGGGCACGATGGAGGCCGCCAACCGCGGGGCCCACGAGGCAGGTGGCCTCTCGATCGGCTGCAACATCGAGCTGCCGCACGAGCAGCACCCCAACACCTATGTCGACTTGTCGGTCGAGTTCCATTACTTCTTCGCCCGCAAGACGATGTTCGTGAAGTACGCCGACGCGTTCATCATCATGCCCGGCGGCTTCGGCACCCTGGACGAGCTGTTCGAGTCGCTCACGCTCATCCAGACCGGCAAGATCCGCAACTTCCCGGTCGTGCTGATCGGACACGCCTACTGGGACGGGCTCATCGCCTGGATGCGGGACGTGCAGCTGCCGTCGGGAGCGATCAGCCAGGCCGACCTCGACCACCTCCGGGTCACGGACGATCCGCTCGAGGCCGTCTCGATCGTCACCGAGTACGCGAAGTCGAACGGTATCGACAAGTGACCGTCGGGGTCAGGCCGGGACGGCCACCTCGATGACGCCATCCACGACGCGCACCGGGTAGTAGCGGAAGCGGCGGACGCGGGTCAGGCGTCGCGCCTCGGTCTTTGCGCCGGGCGGGTCCGGCTTCGGGTCGCGGCCGGGGGGTGTCCAGGTCGGGTGATACCGGCCGTCCGGGTCCATGCCCCCGGTGTTGGGCATCTGCACCGGGTCCCCGGACGCGAGGTCGAACCGGCCCCCATGGAGCGGACAGGTGATGACACACGCGTCCAGCTCGCCGATGGACAGCGGTGCGGCCATGTGCGGGCACCGGTCGTCCACCGCGGCGAGGCCGCCGGCGGTGTGCGCCAGGAGCACGTCGAGGTCCCCGAGGATCACCCGCCGCATCGCGCCCGGCGGGAGGTCAGCCGCCCCGAGCACGGCCCGGAACGGGGCCACGCCGGCTCCGGGGGCCATGAGCTCGGGGCGAAAAGGCAGGGTCTCGGTCACGCACAGATGGTAGCGCGGGACACTGAAGGGCCTGGCCGGCCCGAGGGGGCGGCCAGGCGAGAGGAGGCGGGCCTGGGGCTCAGTCCAGCGCGGGCTCGAGCACCACGCCCGGGTCCGAGGGCACGCCCGCTCCCGCGGCCTGCGACTCCTCGACCACCTCGGCGGCCAGGTTCTCACGCCGGCCGGCGGTCTTGCGGAGCGGGATCTGGCGCATGAACAGGGTCACCACGACGAGCGCCGCGAGCGTGCTCCCCACGCCAACCAGGAACACCTGGCCGATCGCCAGGCTGATGGCCTGGTGGATGCCGAACACGATGTCCGGGAGGATCGGCTTGACGGCCTCCTGTAACTGCGCCGGGACCGCGGCGAGGATGAACGCCCCCAGGTCCTTGCCCGCCTGGAAGAAGTTGGTGGCGTTGCCGCCGTCCTGGCTGATGAACTGGTCGACCATCTGCCGCGGCAGGCCCGCGGCGACCACCTGGACCGGGATCTCGTCGGCCAGCCTGGTGGCGAAGATCGTGGTCAGCGCGGCCAGGCCAACGGACCCTCCGATCTGGCGGAAGAACGTGAGGTTCGAGGTGGCGACGCCGAGCGAGCGCATGGGGACCGCGTTCTGGACCACGATCGTGAACACCCCGAGCGTGGGGCCGATGCCCAGGCCGGTGATGAACATCCACGACCAAAGGACCGGCAGCGGCGTGTCCGCCCGGATGTTGGACATCAGGTACAGGCCCACGGCCATGACGGCGAGGCCGGCCATGATGATCGGCTTGTACTTCCCGGTCTTCGAGACCAGGATCCCGGAGCCGACCGAGCTGATGATCACGCCGGCCAGCAGCGCCAGCGTGTAGAGCCCCGAATACGTGGGCGTGGCGCCCTGCACGAACTGGAACCACTGCGGCAGGAAGACGGCTGCCCCGAAGAACCCGATGCTCACCAGGAAGGTGGCGATGATCGAGGACGAGTAGGTCCGGTCCCTCCACAGGCCGAGCGGGACGATCGGCTCCTTGGCCCGCGACTCGATGAAGATGAACACCCCCCACAGCGCGAGGCCGATGAGGATCAGGCCGCCAACGGCGAAGGTGCCCCAGTCGTTGGTCTGCTTGTTCGTGAGCCCGATGAGGAACGCCGCCACCGCGACCGTGAATACGGCTCCGCCGAGGTAGTCGAAGTTGTGGGAGGCGTCGGGGCGCTTGACCGTCGGCAGCAGGCGGGCGATGACCGCCAGCGCCACGATCCCGATCGGGATGTTGATGAAGAAGATCAGGTGCCACGACCAGTTCTCGGTGAGGAAGCCGCCGAGGAGCGGGCCGAGGATGGCCGCGACGCCGAACACGGCCCCGAACAGGCCCTGGTACTTGCCGCGCTCCTGGGCGGTGAACAGGTCGCCGATCACCGCGAGGCTGATGGGGAAGAGCGCTCCGGCGCCGAGTCCCTGGATGCCCCGGAAGATGATCAGCTGGGTCATGTTCTGGCTCAGGCCCGAGAGTGCCGATCCGATCAGGAACACCGTGATGCCGATCATCAGCATCGGCTTGCGGCCATACAGGTCGGACAGCTTGCCGTAGAACGGCACCGTGATCGTGGACGTGAGCAGGTAGATGGTGATCGTCCAGGTCAGCAGCGACTGGCCGCCGAGGTCCGTGACGATGGTGGGCAGCGCGACCGCGACGATGGTCTGGTCGAGCGCCCCCAGGAAGAGCCCCAGCAGGATGGCGAAGAGGATCTCCATCTTCGCCCGGTGGGGGAGGTCGAGGGCACCGAAGCCGTGGGTGGGGCCCTCGTCGTGCTCCATGGGCATGGGTTCCAAGCGAGTTCCTTTCGTCAGGCGCCGGCAGGGCCGGTGATCGGGGACGCGCCCGCGCCGTCTGGGGCGGGCTGCACGAGAGCGGGCGGTGCTAGAGCGGGCTGCCGGTGGCCGGGCTGGCCGTGGGCGTGGGCGTGGGAACACTGGGTGAGAGCGGTGCTGCGGCCTGGGGCGTCCGCCAGCTCCGCGGTGATCGCCGCCTGCAGGTCGCCCGCAGCCACGGCCAAGCGGTCGAGCTGCTCGGGTGACAGGCGGGCGAGCGCGGATCCGAGGACATCGCTCTTCACGAGCTCCGCCTCGTCCACCAGGTCCAAGCCGGCCCGCGTGGGACGCACCAGGACGACTCGGCGGTCGCCCGGGACCCTGACCCGCTCGACCAGGCCACGCTCTTCCATCCGGTCGATGATCCCGGTCGCGCTCGACAGGGAGGCGTCAAGGATCTCGGCGAGGTGACCCATTGGCATGGCGTCGTGGTGGCGGAGCAGCGTCAGGACGTGGAAATGGGTCATGCTGATGCCGAGCCGCACCAGTCGCTGGGATCCGGCGCACCGCAGGGAGCCGACGGCGCGGCCGAGGTTGGCCAGGACCTGCTCTGCGGCGTCCCGGCGGTCGGTCCCCGCGTTGGTGGTGTCAGTGGTTCGCATGGAATGCAGTATTTACGTTACACGAATAGTTGTGTCAAGCGGAACCATTCGTGCTGCATGGAGGATCACCGTGCGCTTTGCCCTGATGATCGAGCCGCAGCAGGGGCTGACCTACGTGGAGCAGCTTGCGATCGCGCGGCGCGCCGAGGCGGCCGGCTTCGAGACGCTGTTCCGCTCGGACCACTACGAGAGCTTCCCGGGTGGGTCCGGCGCCCACACCACGGATGCCTGGGCGGTGGTCGCCGGTCTCGCGCGCGACACGGACCGGATTGGCCTCGGGGTCCTCGTCTCGCCCGTGACGTTCCGGACGCCGGGCAACCTGGCCAAGGTCGTCGTGACCGTGGACGAGATGAGCGGCGGGCGGGTCGAGGTGGGCGTGGGCGCAGGTTGGCACGCCGATGAGCATCGGCGGCACGGCTTCCCGTTTCCCGGGATCGGGGAGCGGGCTGACCTCCTGGAGGAGACCCTGGCGATCCTCCACGGGCTGTGGGACGAGCCGGACGGCTGGTCGTTCACCGGGCGGCACTACGCGGTGGAGGACGCCCTGTTCCGGCCGAAACCGGCCGACCTGCCCGGACGGGGCGGCGGCCGTCCACGCATCCTCGTGGGCGGGGGAGGCTCACCGCGCTCGTACCGGATCGCGGCGCGCTATGCGGACGAGTTCAACCTCGCTTCCTCGAGCCCGGAGGTCGCGGCCCGGAAGTACGCCGCACTCGATGAGGCGGTGCGGGCGGTCGGACGCGACCCGGCGACGCTGACGAAGTCGGCGATGGTCGGCGTGCTCATCGGGCGCGACGCCGGCGAGGTCCGGCGCCGGGAGCGTGACGTGCTGGCCGTGTTCGGCGCGGACGAAGAGGCGGAGACCTGGCTCGAGGAGCGCCGGCCGCGCTGGATCCGCGGCACGCCGGAGGAGGCGCGGGAGAAGGTGCGCCAGCTCGCGGCAACCGGCGTCGAGCGAATCATGCTGCAGGACTTCCTGCCACGGGATCTCGACATGATCGACCTCGCCGCGGAGGCACTCTTCGGCTGAGGGGCGGCGTCGGGCGTGATCCCGGCCCGGTCCGTGCAACCGGCGTCGAGGCGTCCGCCGGTCAGGCGCGACCCAGGATCGCGAGCACCTGCTCCGCGACCCGCGACGGCGACAGCCCGTACAGGTCCAGCAGCTCGTCGTTCGGGCCCGACTGGACGTAGGTGTCCTGGAGCCCGATCCGGTTGAGCTGCGTCGGGCGTAGCTCGCCCAGCACCTCGGCCACCGCGCCGCCCAGCCCGCCGAGGACCGTGTGCTCCTCGACGGTGATCACGCGGCTGGTCCGGTCCGCGGCGGCCACGATCGCCTCCGCGTCGAGCGGCTTGACCGTCGGCACGTGGAGGACGTGCGCGTCCACGCCCCGGGCGGAGAGCAGCTCCGCCGCCTCCACGACGCGCGGGGTCTGGGTTCCCGTGCCGATCAGCGTGACGTCGCGCCCCTCGCGGACCACGACGGCCTTGCCGAACGCGAAGCGGTAGCTCGCGTCGAACAACCGGGCCGTCGCGTCGCGCACCAGGCGCACGTAGCACGGCCCCCGGTAGGACGCGGCCCAGCGCAGGGCCAGGTCGGCCTCCACGTCGTCCGCCGGCGCCACCGAGACCATGCCCGGCATGGCCCGCATGATCGCGAGGTCGTCCACGATGATGTGGCTCATCCCCGTCTGGCCCGTGAACAGTCCCGCATACCCGGGGGTGATCTTCACGTTCGCGCCCGTCTGGGCGATCAGCACCCGGATCTGGTCCAGCGGCCGGACGACCGCGAACGAGACGAACGTGCTGATGAAGGGGATGAGGCCCATGGTCGCCATGCCGGCCGCCACCCCCAGCATGTTCTGCTCGGCGATGCCCATCTGGAGGTAGCGGTCCGGGTGGGCCTTCTCGAAGATGTCGGCCCGCGTGGACGAGCCCACGTCGCCGTCCAGCATCACGATCCGCGGGTCGTCGGCGGCCAGCGCGGCGACGGTCTCACCGAAGATCTCCCGCATCGGGCGGCCCATCGGCAGCGTCATCGTGCGGCCCCTTCCACGGCGCCGGTCTCGCCCAGCTCGGTCATCGCGATCTCGAACTCCTCGGGCTTGATCGCCCGCGTGTGCCAGAAGTAGCGGCCCTCCATGTAGGAGACGCCCTTGCCCTTCACGGTGTGGGCGATGACCACGGTCGGGCGGCCGTCACCCCGCTCGGCCTCGCGCAGCACGCGGACGATGGCGGGCATGTCGTGCCCGTCCACCTCGAGGACGCGCCAGCCGAATGCGGCCCACTTGCCGGCCAGCTCGCCCGGGACCTGGGGCGGGATGCGCCCATCCGGTCCGTCGCCCGGCCAGCCGTACTGCTGGAGCTTGTTGTGGTCGATGATCGCGACGAGGTTGTCCAGCCGGTAGCGCGGGGCGGCCATCGCCGCCTCCCAGACCTCGCCCTCCTGGCATTCGCCGTCGCCCAGCATCACGAAGGCGCGCACGTTGCGTCCCGTGAGGCGGGCGCCGAGCGCCATGCCCATGGCGGCGGAGATCCCCATGCCCAGCGATCCAGTGGACATGTCGAGCCCGGGCAGGCGGGTCATGTCGGGATGGCCCTGGAGCCGCGAGTGGGCGGCGTCGAACGTGAGCAGCTCTTCCACCGGGAAGTAGCCGCGCAGCGCCATCGCGGCGTAGAGCGCGATCGACGAGTGGCCCTTGGACAGGACGAAGCGGTCCCGGTCGGGCCAGGCGGGCTCGTCCGGGCGGATCCGCATCACGTGGAAGTAGAGCGCGGCCAGGAGGTCCGCGGCGGAGAGGGGACCGCCCAGGTGCCCGGCACGGGCGTGGTTGACGGCCCGCACCAGCTCCACGCGGATGCGGCGGGCAGCCTCCTGCAGGCGCTCGATCTCGGCGGCGTCGGCCATCGCGGGGGCAGAGTCGAGGGCGCTCATCGCGGGTCCTTCTTCTCGTAGGAGCCCGAGACGACCGGCGGCGAGAACAGGCAGAGCAGCTCCAGCGGCTCCAGGCCGTCCGCCTCGGTGGCGTGGAAGGTGCCCGGCGACACGTGCACCACGACACCGGGCTCCACCTCCGCCACGCCGTCCGAGGTCACGATCCGGCCACGGCCCGCGGCACAGTAGATCGTCTCCTCCTCGGCTGCGTGGACGTGCCCCTCCGGTCTCGAGCCCGGGGGATACACCGAGACGCCCAGGGACACCAGGTTCGAGACACCGTCCCGGGGACCGAAGTACGAGTGCCAGACCCGGCCGGGGAGCGGAACCCGCTCCGCCTCGTCGCGTGCGACCCGCTTGATCATCGACGAACCTCTCTGCGGCCGCGCCGACGTGGGCGGGAGGGGGCCCGGGTCGGCGGATGAACAATCGATTATCGAGGATACGCGTCGTGGCAACCGCGGTCAAGGCCCGGGCGATCGTCAGCCGGGGGCGCAGCGACCCGAGACGCACGACGGCCCCGGGATGAACCCGGGGCCGTCGTGCTGGTCCGCCTTGCCTGGATCGGGGCCCTCCGCCGATGGCGGAGGGCCCTTTCGAATGGTGCCAGGCCAGCTAACGGGCTCTTACCACGTGCACTTGTTGGGCGGGTTCTCGGGCGTGCACTTCGCGTAGGTCACGATCTGCTCGAGAAGATCCAGCCCCTTAGCGGCATCGAGGAGTACCGGTTCGCCGGCCTTCCCGTCCGCCATGAACGGAATGTACGCCGGGGTGACGGCGTTGACGCCGCCATCGGTGTACGTGCCGGGACCGGTGACGCCCTCGTAGTCGATGTCCTTGCCTTCGCGGATCAGCTTCAGGCAGTCGGCGTACGTGTAGCAGATGTCTCCCGGCGGGTCGCCGACCTTGAACATGGCCGGCGCCCAGGCGCTCGCCTTGTACGAACCAGCGGCCTCGACGGCCAGGGCCGTCTGGACCAGGAGGTCATAGGTCGAGAAGGCGTACTGGCCCGTCGCGTCGTAGGCCACGTCCGGCAGCTGCTTGTCCCACAGCGGCTGGAAGAAGGCCCAGGCAGGGGTTGTCTTGTTGGGTGCGAACGACGGGAAGCCGATCGCCGTCTGCGTGGCGATGGTATCGGTGCCCAGCGTCTTGATGAACTGCTCCTCGCTCCACCCGGTCTCGCCGATCCAGGTGAGCTTCATGCCTGCCGCGGCCGCCTGCTTGATCAGCGTGGCGGATTCGGTCGATCCCGCCTGGACGATGACGGCATCGGGCTTCAGGTTGGCGATCTTCTGGGCCTCTGCCTGGTAGGAGGGCTGTGAGGCCGCGACGTCGATGCGCTGCAGGACGTTGAGGCCCAGGATCCCGGCAGCCTTTTCCGCCGCGTCGGCGGCCAGCTGGAAGCCTTCGACCTGGGTGGCGAAGATCACGATGTTCTTGGCGCCGATCGACTCCGCGTACAGGCTCCCGTATGTCCCCAGCGCCTGGTCCAGGCCCTGCCCCCGGAAGATCGCCTCTGCGGCCTTGCCGCCGAGGTTGCCCGGGATGGCCCCGCCGTGGACCGATGGCACCAGAGGCGAATCGTTCTCCGCCCAGTAATCCATCATGTAGTCGCGGTAGGTCCGGTACTGGTGGGCGATGCTCACCAGGATCTCGGCACCGTACTGCTCGAGGCAGGTCTTCGCCGCCTGGCCCTCCTTGTCATCCCCGATGTCCTCGGAGCGCAGCTCCCAGGTCCGGCCGAGCGGCGGGTCGAGGTTGATGACCTCCTCGATCGGGAAGCGCACATCGTTGGTGAGCGACTTCCCGTAGTCCGCGAACGAGCCGGTGTAGTAGGCGAGCTCGCACACGACCACCGGTTCGGTCGACATGGACGGCTCGGTGGTGGCGGCGGCCGACGCGGCGGCCGACGCGGCGGCCGTGGCTCCGGGGGTTGCGGGCGCCGTGGTGGCGGTGCCGCCGCTGCTGCACGCGGAGGCGAGCAGTGCGATCACCGCGATCCCGACCAGGACCCGGGCCGATTTCATGCTACCGATCCTCATTGCGTTTCTCCTCCTGTGTCCTGCCCAAACGGGTGGGTCTCAGATGCGGTATCCCTCCTTGAGTTGCTGGGTCGTCAGTTCGGCAGCGTCCAGCACGGCGAACGCCTCGCCAAGGCTCAGCACCATCACCCGGTCGGCGACCTGGAGAGTCTTGGTGGCGTTCTGCTCGGCGAGGACGATGGCGACGCCCCTGGTCTCGTGGATCTCCTTGATCTTGTCGAAGAACATGTCGACGTAGAGCGGCGAGAGGCCGGCCGTGGGCTCGTCGAGGAGCAGCACCCTGGGGTCCTGCATCAGGGCCCGCCCGCAGGCCACCATCCGTGACTCGCCGCCGCTCAGGGTCCCCGCCTTCTGCGCCCGGAGGGTCCGCAGATCCGGGAACAGGTCGAGCACCTCGGTCATCCGCTCGTCGCGCGAGCGCTCGCCGATCATTCCTCCCACGAGGAGGTTCTCCAGGACGGTGAGATCGGGGAAGATGCCCTTCTCCTGGGGCACGTATCCGATCCCCCGGCCGGCGGTCTCGTACGGGGGCAGCGCGGACACGTCCTCGCCCTGGAACCTGATCGTCCCGGACATCAGGGCGATGAGGCGTGCCAGGGTCGCCAGCAGCGTGGTCTTCCCCGCACCGTTGGCCCCCAGGACGGCGAAGATCTCGTTGCCGACCGTGAAGTCGAGCCCCTTGAGGACGGTGACCCCGTGGTAGCCGCTGCGCAGGCCCTCGACCTCGAGCGTGACGGATCCGGCCGTCTCAGACATGGCCTTCACCCAGGTACTTCTCGACGACCGTCCTGTTGGCGCGGATCGACTGCGGGTCGCCCCTCAGCACCACGCTGCCCTCGGCCATGAACAGGACCTCGTCGCAGAGGCTCCAGATGACGTTGAGGTCGTGCTCGACGACAACCACCGACGTGCCCGCGGCGGCGAGGTCCCGGACCACGGTCATGACCTTCTCGACCAGGTCCTCGGGGAGGCCGGCCGTGGGCTCGTCGAGCAGGAGGAACGTGGGCTTGATGAGCAGGCAGCGCACGATGTCGAGGAGCTTCTTCTCGCCGGCCGACATCGCGAACGCCGTCGGGTCGGAGAACCCGAAATAGTCCAGGTGGTGCCGGATCTCGTCCTCGTGCCGCTTGAAGACCGTCCCCTCGCTGAAGACCCGGTGGGGCTGCTCGTACCTGGACTCGGCGACGGCGAGCAGGAGCGAGTCCCAGACGGTGAGCTTGTCGAAGTCCATGATCACCTGGTTGGACTTCACGACACCGTGGCGGGCCATCCGGTGGGGGGGCAGGCTCGACAGCACCACCTCGCCGCCCCCGGGCGGGAGGAGGGAGACCTTGCCGCGGTCGAGCGGGGTCGAGTGCATGATCATGCGCATCAGCGTCGTCTTGCCGGCGCCGTTGGGCCCGATCAGGCCCTGGATCGGCTGCTCGCCCAGGACCAGGTCGTCCACGTTCACCACGACGCGGCCGGAGAAGCTCTTGACGGCCCCCCGGACATGGATCCGGGGACGGGTCACGGCCACGGCTTCGACCACGTCAGCGACCATGGATCTTCCCCATCAGCTTGTCGCGCTGCATGTCGCCGAGGATGCCCAACGGCCGGAACAGGAGGACGAGCATCAGCGTCAGGCCGAACGCGGCCTCTCTCATCACGGGGATCGTCTGGGTGTACCACTCCTTGGGGAGCGGCAGGTAGGACTGGATCACGATGTCGAACAGCCCCACCGTGAGGACGACGCCGACCACCGCTCCCCAGACGCGCGCCGTCCCGCCCAGCACGAGCCCAACCATCGCGGCGAGGGTGACGCCGACCCCGACCTGGCCGACATCGAGGTAGCGCGCCATGACCCCGTTCATCGCACCGATCAGCCCCATTCCTGCCGAGGCGACGGCGAACAGCCAGAGCTTGGCCCGGAACGTCGACTTCCCCAGGCTGCGGGCCAGCGGCTCGTTGCCGCCCACGGCGATCAGGAGGCGCCCGTACGGCGAGCGGTGGACCCGCCAGACGTAGAGGAGGATCGCGACCACCACGGCGGTCATGATCACCAGCCACAGGAACTCGTTGTCCTTGACCTTGCCGATATCGAAGGGGAAGTCGAGCCCTCCCATGCCGCGCGCACCACCGGTGAGGTCGTCCTGGGTGGTCGCCAGGATCTGGACGGCGGTGGCGAACCCGAGCGTGACCACGAGCACGCCGTCGGTGTCCAGGTCGGAGATCAGCCACCCGACGAGGAGCCCGGCCGCGCCGGAGACCAGGGTCGCAGCGGCGGCGCAGGCGAGGAACAGCCAGGGCTCCCCGAACGGCAAGCCGACCTGGGTGTACAGGACGCCGAAGACGTACATCCCGAGGCCCCAGAACCCGACCACGCCGAAGTTGGCGATCCGGGCGAGGCCCAGCTGGAGGTGGAGGAGCAGCCCGAGGCCGATCACCATCGCGACCTGGAACAGGCCCGAGATGAGGAAGGCGTCGATCCAGTCGAGGGTCATCGCACTACACCTTCGCTCGCTCGGTGAGCCGCGTGCCGCGCACCTTGATGACGATGACGAAGGCGACGATCAGCACCAGCTGCGCATACAGGCTCTGGTCGAACTGGAGCTGCATCGCGGCCAGCGCCACGCTGGTGCCGACCCCGACGACGATGACGCCGCCGAGCCCCCAGCTCCCCCCCACGAGGGCCACCATCAGGATCAGGAGGAACTGCCGCCAGCCGAGCAGCGCCGAGACGTTCGACCCGACGCCGTAGAACGCGCCCGCCAGCCCGCCGGCGACGCCCGCGATGAACCAGATCAGCACCGTGACGGCGAGCGGCCGGATCCCGCTGACCTGCGCCAGGTCCTCGTCGTTGGCAAGCGCCCGGACCTGGAGGCCGTACCTGGATCGCTGGATGAACAGGTAGAGCAGCCCGGAGAGCACCGCGACGCTCGCGAGGGCGAGCAGGCGGAACGACGTCACGCCGGTCCCCAGGACCATGATCGTGTCGGGTGGCGGCACGTCGTAGAACCGCACCGGGTAGCCGAACACGAACTGCAGGGCGTGCCGCAGGAAGATCGACAGGCCGAAGGAGATGATGATCAGCTCCAGCACGCCGACGTTGCGGCGCTTCGCCGGCCGGAAGATGGCGAGGTACGTGGCGACGCTGAGGACGCCCGCCAGCAGCCCGGCGGGGATCAGGACGGCGTAGAAGTTGAGGTCGAACGTCGTGTTGATCCACATCCCGAAGTAGGCGCCGAGCGTGATGGTCTCCGAGTACGCCACGTTGATGAGGCCGGTGAGCTTGTACAGCAGGGCGAAGCCGATCGCGGCGAGGACGAGGGGCGCGTTCTCGGTGAGGCCGATGACGAGGGACTGGGTGATGAAGTCCATCAGCCGTCACCCGCGGGTCGCGGTCGCACGCCATCACGGTGCCTGACGGTGCCGGATCGCTGCGTTCCGCTGGGCTCCAAGGGCGTCCCTCTGGTCGCGTCCGGCCTCTCGAAGAGGCCGGTCCATACCGCTGCGCGTGAATGCTCAACGATGGCACGCAAACCGGGGACGCGCGGTCGCGGGATCATCGATTATCGAGGATAGTAGACGGCGCTCAACCCCGACGCAAGCGATAATCAATGACCCCGACGGGCGGGGGTAGGGCCGGAGGGCACGATGGCGGCAGACCCGCGCGCGATGGAGGGCCGGCAGCTGGCCGGCCTGCTCAAGGTGCTCGCGGCGGCAGCGGCGATGGGCACGCTGGGGCCGGTCGCGGCGCTGGCCTACGGCGAGGGCGTCGAACCCGCGACGTTCAGCGCCCTCAGGGCAGGGATCGGCGCCGCGATCCTCGGGGCGCTCGTCCTTTCCCGCCGCCAGCCGTCCGTCAGCCTCGCCCGGCTGGCGCTCCGGCAGCGGGTCCTGCTCGCGCTGGCCGTGGCCGTCAACGGCCTGATGAACCTCGTCCTGTTCTTCGCCTTCGGGGCGATGGCCGTCGGGCTCGTGATGGTCATCTTCTACTGCTACCCGGTGCTCGTCGCGATGATGTCCGCCGCGCTCGGCCGGGAGCGGCTGACCCCCGTCCGGATCCTCGCTCTCGCCTTGGCCTGTGCGGGGCTCGCGCTCGCCCTCGGCAGCCAGCTCGGCCCCGAGGCCCACGCGACCGCGGCCGGTGTCGCCCTGGCCGGCATCGCCGCGACCTGCCACGCGGTCTACCTGGTGGCGATCCGCGGCGGGTTCGACGACGTGCCGTCCGTCCAGGCCACGTCGCTGGTCCTCGCCGGCGGGCTGGTGATCTCGGGCACGGCCGCGCTCTTGATCGGGGGGCCGGGAGTGGTGGGAGAGTGGCTCGCGTCGCCCGTCGCCTGGGCGGCCATCCTGTGCGCGGGGACCTTCGGCGCGCTGCCCAAGGTCTGGGTGATGGGCGGCGTGCGCCTGATCGGCAGCACCCGG
>Ga0209254_10003937_pt1 | contig 13571 bp, 15 predicted proteins | sample FrelakmetDIP11DI_FD_187148 | JGI IMG/M metagenome (GOLD analysis project Ga0209254, IMG submission 187148) | Freshwater lake sediment microbial communities from the University of Notre Dame, USA, for methane emissions studies - DIP11 DI (SPAdes)... | ecosystem: Environmental > Aquatic >...
CCTTCGGGCGGTACCGGGCGCCTGCCGGTCGGCCTGCAGTTCGTGGGCGACTACTTCTCGGAAGCGAAGATGCTCGGCATCGCGCACCAATACCAGCTCGCGACCGACTGGCATCTTCGGGCGCCGCAGGAACTCAAAGCTTAACCACGGAGGCCCAAAGGCGCGGAGGGAGAGAATGCCGATGCCCGCCGGACCCGGTCGGGCACTTCTCCGTGTCTTTGTGCCTTCGTTGCGAAGGGGCTTTAAATCGATGGAATGGGAAACCGTCATCGGCCTCGAGACCCACGCCCAGCTCTCGACCCGGTCGAAGATCTTCTCCGGCGCCGCGACCGCCTTCGGGGCGGCGCCGAACTCGCAGGCCTCGGCGGTCGACATCGCCCTGCCCGGCGTGTTGCCGGTGCTCAACAAGGGCGCGGTGGAGCGCGCGCTCCGGTTCGGGATCGCGATCGGCGCGAGCATCAACCGCAAGTCGGTGTTCGCACGCAAGAACTATTTCTACCCCGATCTTCCGAAGGGCTACCAGATATCGCAATACGAGCTCCCGATCGTTCAGGGCGGCGCGATCCGCATCGTCACGAAGCACGGTGAGAAGACGGTGCGGCTCACGCGTGCGCACCTCGAGGAGGACGCCGGCAAGTCGCTGCACGAGGACTTCCACGGCATGAGCGGCATCGATCTGAACCGCGCCGGCACGCCGCTTCTCGAAATCGTCTCCGAGCCCGACATGCGCGGCGCCGAGGAGGCCGTTGCGTACGCGCGGACCCTGCATGCGCTGGTGCGCTGGATCGACATTTGCGACGGCAACATGCAGGAAGGATCCTTCCGCTGCGACGCGAACGTCTCGATCCGTCCGCAGGGCGAGACCACGCTCGGCACGCGCTGCGAGATCAAGAACCTCAACTCGTTCCGGTTCCTCGAGCGCGCGATCGAGTACGAGGTGCGGCGCCAGATCGAGGTGATCCAGGACGGCGGACGCATCGTGCAGGAGACGCGCCTCTACGACCCCGACCGCGACGAGACGCGCTCCATGCGCTCCAAGGAGGAAGCGCACGACTACCGCTACTTCCCGGATCCGGACCTGCTGCCATTGGTGGTGTCCGAGCCGTGGATCGATGCGGTGAAGGCTGCTCTGCCGGAGCTTCCCGAGGCGAAGCGCGAGCGCTTTCAGCGCGACTGGGGTCTTTCGGCCCACGACGCCGCGATGCTCACCCAGTCCCGCGAAATGGCGGCGTACTTCGAAGACGTCGTCTCGGTCGGCGCGGAACCGAAGACCGCGGCCAACTGGGTGATGGGCGAACTGTCGGCGGCGCTGAACCGCGACGACCTGGACATCGTCGCGAGCCCGGTGTCGAGCCGCGCGCTTGCGGCGCTGCTCGCCCGCGTGCGGGACAACACGATCTCCGGAAAGATCGCGAAGGAAGTATTCGACGCGATGTGGGCCGGCGAGGGCGAGGCGGATGCGATTATCGGGACGCGAGGCCTTGAGCAGATTACCGACGCCGGCGCGATAGAGCGTCTCGTCGACGTGGTCCTGGCCGCGAACCCGAAGTCGGTCGAGGAGTTCCGCGCGGGCAAGGCGAGGGCGTTCAACGCTCTCGTCGGCCAGGTGATGAAGGCGAGCAAGGGGAAGGCCAACCCCGCCGCCGTGAACGAACTCCTGAAGCGCAAGCTCGGGGCGCGCTGAACCGCAAAGGCGCCCCGACAGGGGAAATCCACTTCCCCTCACGCCACAACGCGCGAAGCCCCGGGTATGAAGTGACCCCTTAGTCGAGGGGCGCTTATCGCTTGTCCATGCTCGACGCCGCGGTGACCGTCTGGGGCGCGACCACGGGACCGGGCTTCACGATGCCCTTCGTGAGTTCGAGGTAGCGACGTTTGTCCTCGTCGTACTTCGCGTTGATCGCGGCGATGTCCTTGTTCTTCTTGTCGATCGCTTGGCGCTGCGCGTTGAGCTCGATCTCGTTGTTTTGCACTTCCTGCTTGAGCTGCGCCGGTACGGGCTTCTTGACGTAGAACTCGAGCTCGGCCTTGAGCCGCTCCTGACGCTTGAGCGCCTCCGCGAGCTTGGCTTGGGAGTCCTTGATGGAGTCGCTGGCGGCCTGCAGGGCGCGGGAGCGGGACTCGTCGATGTCCTTGTCGCTCGAGTACGTGTCGAGCAGCGCCTGGTTCTTGCGATTTTCCTCGCGCATGCGGATGAGTTCGTCCTGCGCGCGGCGCTTGTCCGCCTCGCGTGCGGCGACCAGTTCGGGGGACAGCGCCGCCTGCACCTGCTTGAGCACTGCGCCCTGCCTGCTGAGCTGGTCCATCGCTTTCCCGGTCGCTTCGACCGGGGGACGCTCGGAGTAATAGACCTTGCCGTTCGCGTCCACGTATTTGTAGAGCTTGCCGGCCGTCTGGGCGGCGGCTGGGAGCGCCGTTCCCAGCGCAAGCACGAGCGCCGCGAGCAGTGTCTTGGAGTGGTTCATGTTGTCGCTCCGAAGATCGATCGATAAGCAGTCACGGCAGCGAGGTGCTCGGCGAGCGCCGCGCTCCCCGCCAGATAGTCGAGGAGGTGGTCGAGCGTCGCGATCGCGACCACCGGGATTCCGAAGTTCTTGTGTACTTCCTGCACTGCCGAGAGCTCGCCGGTACCCCGTTCCATCCGATCGAGCGAGATGGCCACCCCCGCGGGCGTCGCACCTGCGGCTCGGATGATGTCCACCGACTCGCGCACGGCAGTACCGGCGGTCATGACGTCGTCGACGATGAGCACCCGCCCGGCGATGGGCGCACCGATGGTGTTGCCGCCCTCACCATGCGCTTTCGCCTCCTTGCGGTTGAAGCACCACGGCACGTCGCGGCCGCGGCGGGCCAGCGCCATCGCGGTGGCGCCGGCGAGGAGGATGCCCTTGTACGCGGGGCCGAACAGCATGTCGAAGCCCACGCCCGACGACTCGATCGCGCGTGCGTAGAATTCCGCAAGCCGGTCGAGGCGCGCGCCCGTGTTAAACAACCCTGCGTTGAAGAAATATGGCGTGTTCCTGCCAGATTTCGTCACGAAGCTGCCGAAGCGCAGCACGCCGCTCTCGACGGCGAAGGCAATGAACTCGGTACGAAAGTCGGTCACGACGCCACCCTGAATATTTTCCACATTTCTTCCTGAATTCAGAATGTTACGCGTCGTCACCGTGAACCTCAACGGGGTCCGCTCGGCGGTGGCCAAGGGTTTCCTCGGCTGGGTCGGACGGCAGAGAGCGGACATAGTTTGCGTTCAGGAAGTCAAGGCACACGTCGTCGACCTCGACAAAGCAATCCTTGCGCCATCTCGGTACGAAGGGCACTTCCACTGCGCGGACAAGAAGGGCTACAGCGGTGTCGCGATGTATACCCGCGTGAAGCCGGATCGGGTGACCTGCGGCATCGGCAGCCGCGAGTTCGACGCCGAGGGGCGGTATCTCCAGGCCGACTTCGGCAATCTCTCGGTCGTGTCGCTCTACCTGCCGTCCGGCTCCAGCTCACCGGAGCGGCAGCAGGCCAAGTTCCGCTTTCTCGATGAGTTCCTGCCGGTACTCACCCGATTGCGAAAATCAGGCCGCGAGTTCGTCTTGTGCGGCGACTGGAACATCGCGCACAAGGAGATCGACCTCCGCAACTGGCGTTCGAATCAGAAGAACTCGGGATTCCTCCCCGAAGAGCGTGCCTGGCTCACGCGCGTCGTCGATGAACTCGGCTGGGTGGACGTGTTTCGTCGCCTGGACCCACGGCCCGAGCAGTACACCTGGTGGTCGAATCGCGGGCAAGCGTGGGCCAAGAACGTCGGCTGGCGGATCGATTACCAGATCGCGACCCCGGGCGTGGCAGGGAAAGCCCGGCGCGCGGCGATCTACAAGGCACGGCGCTTCTCTGACCATGCGCCGCTAACGATCGACTATGACGTGGATCTCGGGGCGCGGTAGCCCTACGTTTGCCGCGGCGCGTCAGACCAGCAACCCGAGCGAGCGACCCACCCACCGCCCCGTTCGCCAGAGGAAGAAACCGCTACGCGCCAAGGCGAAGGCGCGGCGCGGGCGCACGATGACGAAGATCGCGACGGCTACGAGGACGAGGCCCGAATGCGCGCGCACCGTCTGCCCAACCGAAACGGCGGCATCCGCCACGCGCAAGGGCGTCGCAAGCACCATGAGTCCGGCCGCGAGGTCGTCGCGCTCGGCTGCTGCTCGCAGCACCAGCCCCTGTCGCCGGGCGCGAATCGCGTCGACGCGCGTCATCCGCCGAGGCGCTCCAGGTCCCTGGCAAGCTCACCGAGCGTGGTCCCGAAGAGCTTGGGTCGATTGCGCGCCCTCGTGCGCACCGCATGCGCGAGGAAAGCCGCTGCGAGCAGGAAGAGCACCGCGAAACCGCCCAGCGCGGCGAGCGGGTGCGAGTCCCAAAGCAGCACGACGATGAAGGCGACGGCGAGCGTGACCGCGATCTGGAGGCAGAACGCCGCCGCGATCGCCGCGAGCACGAGCTCGGTGAATCGGACGCCTTCTTCTTCGAGCTCGGTGCCGGCGATCTCGAGCCGCGTGTGCACCAGCCCGAGGGCGGTGCGCGCGAGCCGTCGAAGCGAGCCCGCCAGCCCCGGCGCGGTGCTAGGCTCGGTCATCAGGCAGGCGCCGGGCTAGCGGCGTGCGATCAGCATGCCGACGATGACGCCGACCGCAGCGGCGAAACCGACCGCCCTCCAAGGGTTGGCGTGCACGTACTCGTCGGTCGCTTGCGCGGCCGCTTTCGCCTGGCGCGCGACGGCTTCTTCGGCGTCGCTCACCTTGACTTTCGCGGCGCGGAGGCTTTCTTCGACGCGGGCACGGGCCACTTGCGCCTTTTCCCCAGCCTGTCCGGCCGTTGCCCGGAGAAGCTCCTCGGCATCGCTGATGACCGCTTTCATACCGGTTACGAGCTTGTCGCGACCGATCGTTTCGACCGTGGTTTCGTTCATGATGGACCTCCTTGTTGTTTCGCGGCGCGGGCCCAACCCGGCCAGCCTGAGGTGAGGCTAGCCGCTTTCGACGCTCAAGACAACCACCGGCGTCAAAACAGGAGGCGTTCGCGAAATCAGGGTCTCTGGCAATGAATGCCGGTCCCGGCCGGGCCCGGCATTCAGCGCTGGCCCGGGAGCGACGCCGCGTAGTCGAGCATTCGTTTCGCCCAGGGCAGGAGGAGGTAGGCGGGAAACGAGAGAAAGAAGGTGAGCAGGAAATACGGGGGGTAGCCCATCGCTTCGGCGCCGAACCCGCTCGCCCAGCCCGCGACGGCACGCGCCCCGGCGAAAAGCGACGAGAGCAGCGCATACTCAGTGGCCGAGCGGCGTTTGTCCACGATCGCCATCAGGAAAGCCACGAACGCGGCCGTGCCGAGCCCGCCGGTCAACGACTCTGTCGCGCTGGCGGCGTAGACCAGCATGCGGTGCTCGAGCGTCGGGGACCCCAGCCCGGCGGACGCGAGCGGGATCATCGAGGCGGCCGCCACGTAGCCGAGGTTGGACGCCGCCTGCCATAGGCCGAGCACCCAGAGCGCCTTGAAGATGCCGGCCCGATCGACGTACCAGCCGCCCAACAGGCCGCCGGCGATCGAGAGTGCGAGGCCGATGTTCACCGACACGAGGCCGATGTCGGTGGCACTGAAGCCGCTGTCGACCCAGAACGGCTTCACCATGAAGCCCATCGACGCGTCGCCGAGCTTGAACAGCAGCACGAACGCGAGCACCGGCAGGATTTTCGGCCGGTCGAGGAGTTCGAACAGGGCGCCGAACATCGGGCCGCGCTCGGTCTTCGCCTTCCGGGGCGCGTTGCGCGCGCGAAGCCAGACGGATGCCAGCACCACCGCGGCGAGCGCCCACGCGACCGGCCAGAGCGGCGGCCACTTCTGCGACCACTTCATTGCGTTGTTGATCAGCCAAAGCGTGCCGAGGGCGAGCGCGACCACGGCCGCGGCGGTACGCGGCTGGGCGGCGATCGCCGCAAGCTCCGCCCCGAGCGAAATCCCGGCGCCGCGCTCGACCTCCCGCTCGCGTGGCGCCGCGAGGCAGCCCAGGGTCGTGAGCACGAGAATGCCTGCGGCCGCGAGAAAAGCGCCGTGCCAGCCGAGGTAGTCGGAGAGGATGAGGATCGCGCCGGCGGTCAGCATGCCGACGCGCGCGAGCCCGATGCGCACGCCGTTCGCGAGGCCGATCTCGTGTTTCTCGAGGTACTCGATGGTGTAGCCGTCGACGGCGATGTCGTTGGTCGCCGAAAGCACCGTGAAGACGAAGATCGCGAACCACACCCAGGTCCCGACCCCGAGCACGTAGGCGAACGCGAGCATGACGGCCCCCATCGCGAGATCCGCCGCTGCCATCCAGAGGCGGTGGTGGCGATAGTGATCGACCGCTGGCGCCCAAAGGAACTTCAGCGACCACGGCAGTTGCAGCAGCGACAGGAAGCCGATCGACTTGAGGTCGACCCCCTGCTGGCGGAAGTAGACTGGGAAGATCTCGTAGAAGACGCCCAGCGGAAAGCCCGAGGCGAAGGACAGCAGCCCGATCCAGAACAGCTTGGAGCGACGGATGGGCTGCGCTGCGCGCAGAGCTTCTTCAGCCACGGATCAGGGGGATCTCGGTGTCACGGAGACGCCGATTCTACGTTCCGGGGTCGACTCGCCCGAGCGTTGTCTGCCCGTCGGGAGCACAACCGCCGCCTTTTCTCACGTGTTCGCGCAGATGTCGGGACAGGACGAACGTCGCGTGCGCTTCGCGAAACGAGCCACGTGATGCGCCGGCAGCGGGTTCTCTCAGGTTTCGTTCTCGAATCGGAACACCGCCAGGCTCCCGAGCAGGTTCGGCAGGAACGAAACCGGGCGGCCCTCGGTGAGCACCAGCCGCTCGAGGATGCGGATGCGGTGCGTGGCACATAAGGATTCGAAGTCGCGGATGGTGCAAAGATGCACGTTCGGCGTGTCGTACCAGTGGTAGGGAAGCTCGCCGGACACCGGCATCCGGCCGCGGATCACTTGCCACCGATGCGACCAATGCCCGAAGTTCGGGAAGGTGACGATCGCCTCGCGGCCGACGCGCAGCATCTCGCGCACGATCGCCTCGGTGTGGCGGACCGCCTGCAGCGTGAGCGACAAGATCACGTAGTCGAACGAGCCCGTGTCGAAGTCGGCGAGGCCGCGCTCCAGGTCGCCCTGCAGCACGTTCACCCCATTTGCAACGCTCGCGATCACTTTAGCGTCCTCGATCTCGACGCCGTAGCCGCGAACGCTGCGCGTCTCCGCGAGATGGCGCAGCAGCAGCCCATCGCCGCAGCCTAGATCGAGCACGCTCGCGTCCGGCTTCACCCACGCGGCAATCGCCTCGAGGTCCGGGCGGCTCGCGAGCCTGCGTTGCTGTTCGCCGGTCATGCCGCGAAGCCGCTCGCGAGCGCTTCCTCGTCGTCCGGCCGCCCGATCGGCTCCCCCGGCAGCGCGATCGACGCCGCGGTCTTCCCGTCCGCGCCGACCTCCCGCGCAAGGTTGTCGAAGTGCGCCCGTGCCACGGCGTGATAGCGCTCGTCGTCGAGCAGGAACGCGTCATGACCGTGCGGCGCATCGATCTCGGCGTAGGCGACGTTGCGCCGATTGTCCACGAGCGCCTTCACGATCTCCCGGGAGCGCGCCGGCGAAAAGCGCCAATCGGAGGTGAAGGACACGACGAGGAACCGGCATTTCGCCGGTGCGATTGCCGCCGTAAGATTGCCGCCGAAGTCGTGCGCGGGATCGAAGTAGTCCAGGGCGCGGGTGATGAGGAGATAGGTGTTCGCGTCGAAGTACTCGGCGAACTTTTCGCTCTGGTGCTTCAGGTAGGACTCGATCTCGAAGTCGATGTCGAAGTGGTAGCCGATGGCGTCGGCGCGAAGCGAGCGGCCGAACTTCTCCATCATGGCGCCGTCGGACAGGTACGTGATGTGGCCGATCATCCGGGCGAGTCGCAAACCGCGCTTGGGCTTCACGCCGTGTTCGTAGTAGTCGCCACCGTGGAAGTCGGGGTCGGTGACGATGGCCCGCCGCGCCACTTCGTTGAACGCGATGTTCTGCGCGGTGAGCTTGGGCGTCGCTGCGACCACGATCGCGCTCGCCAGCCGGTCCGGGTAGAGCGTCGCCCAGGACAGCGCCTGCATGCCGCCGAGGCTGCCGCCCATGACAGCCGCGAAGCGCTCAATGCCGAGGGCATCCGCGAGCCGAGTCTGGGTCGCGACCCAGTCCTCCACCGTGACCACCGGGAAGCGCGAGCCATAGTGCTTGCCGCTCGCCCAGTCGAGCGACCCCGGCCCCGTGGAGCCGAAACAGCTCCCGAGGTTGTTCACGCCGACCACGAAGAACCGCTCGGTGTCGAGCGGCTTCCCGGGCCCGATCATGTTGTCCCACCAACCGACCTTCTTCGGGTCGTGGGCGTAGTAGCCGGCGACGTGGTGCGAAGCGTTCAGCGCGTGACAGACGAGGACGGCGTTCGATCGCGCCGCGTTCAGCGTGCCGTAGGTCTCGTAGACGAGGTCGTAACCGTCGAGCGTTGCGCCGCTTCGGAATCTGAGCGGGGCGGCGAAGTGGAGGCGGCGCGCCGTGACGGCGCCGACGGAACCTGATGCGTGCGACATGCCGGTCGTTTCAGAAAACAAAAAAAACCCGTCGGAGCCTGCGCGGCTCGAACGGGTTGCCCTCGCTTTAGCCGGATTTAGAGGCGGCCCGACGTCTGTTTCCGTCAGTGCCTCAGCGCCCGCAAGCTGATATCAAATCGGCGCAACTACAGTGTAGCACACGGCGCTGCGCGACCCGCTGCCGTAGAAGCGCCCTCCGGCCTCGCACGGGGAAGGTCGGGATGGGGTGCGAATTGGCGGAACACCACACCTCTAGGCCTTCGCGGCCCGCCGCTGCCAGTCTTCGCGACGGAAGCGACCCCGCGCGGCGCGCGGCGGCGGCGGGGTTTCCGCGTACTCGGTGATTTTCGCGAGCACGAAGCTCGAAACATCCTGCGGCACGCTCGCCGCGTCGCGGGCGAATCGCTCCCCGATGCTCTTTGCGGGAAAGCGGCTCGCGGCGAGGTCCGTCGACCCCGGGCCGGGCGGCACCCCGTCGTGAAAGAACCCCAGGTCTTCGCGCCACACCAACGCACGCTCGCTCGACGCACCGCCGTAGCAGAGCTGGAACATCAGCACCTGGCGGGTCTCCGACTGCCAGACGAACAGTTCGAAATAGTCGTCGTGGAACCAGCGCCGTACCCGGCCCGGCTCGTCCTGACGTACACCTGCGATTTCGCGGAGCATCCGATCCCTCCCGGCGCCGTCCACCGCTCGGCCTGGAGAGCACCTCGCGGGCGATCGCCCTGCCACATTTTCGCATGCGGCCGCTGCCGACGCCGCAACCGCGGCGCGCCTTTGCCGGTCTCCGAGCCGATCCGGGGCACGGCGCCCCCGCGCGAGGTCGCACGAGCGCGAGTCGCGGCCCGCCGAGAGGGTGCTGAAGGCCCGTATGTCTTGCTCGGGGGCCTGCCAGATCATCCCAAGTTAGTTTGCACGCCGCGAGACGGCACAGCCCCTTGTGGTCCCCGAGCGACGAGCAATCGCCGCTCCGCAGCGGCGCTTCTTCCTCTAGGCGTTCAGACGCTCGACCAGGCCCTGCACTTTCTCGCGGTCCTCGGCGCGCAAGATGCGCGCGGCGAGCGCTTCGGCATCAAGCACGCTCGCGTGCAGGATCTGCTGCTTCACTGACAGAATCTGAGCGGGGTGCATCGAGAAGTGCCGCAGGCCGAAGCCGAGCAGGAGCCGCGTCATCAGCGGATCGCCCGCCATCTCGCCGCACACCGCCACCGGAACACCGGCCTTGTTCGCCGTGCGGATGGTATGCGCGACGAGCCAGAGCACCGCCGGATGCAGCGGATCGTAGAGGTGTGCGACGGCATCGTCGGTACGATCGATCGCGAGCGTGTACTGGATCAGGTCGTTGGTGCCGATCGAGAGAAAGTCGAGCTTCTTGAGGAAGAGTCCGAGCGCGAGCGCCGCGCCGGGCACTTCGACCATGCCGCCGATCTCGATCTCGCGGTCGTAGGGGAGTCCTTGAGCGTCGAGCGAGGCTTTTGCCTGCCGCACGAACTGGAGCACCTGCTCGATCTCGTGCGCGTGCGCGAGCATCGGAACGAGGAGGCGGACGCGGCCGTAGTGCGACGCGCGCAGCACCGCGCGCAGCTGCGTCATGAACATCTGCGGCTCGGCGAGGCAATATCGGATCGCACGCAGCCCGAGCGCCGGGTTGGGGCCGGAGCTTTCGGCACCGTCCACCGCCTTGTCGGCGCCGAGATCGAGGGTGCGGATCGTCACCGGACGGCCCTGCATGGCGACCGCGACGTCGCGATAGGCTTCGAACTGCTCCTGCTCGTCGGGGAGGTCGTTCCTCGTGAGGAACAGGAACTCGCTCCTGAAGAGCCCGACGCCTGCCGCGCCCGATTCGAGCGCCTCCTCCACGTCTTGCGGCAGCTCGATGTTGGCCAGCAGCTCGACCTCCATGCCATCGAGCGTCGTCGCTCGCGCCGACCTGAGGCGCTTCAGCTGTTCGCGTTCCAGCCGCAGCTGGCTGCGGCGGAGCTCGTATTCGGCGAGAACGTTGCGCTCGGGGTTGACGATCAGCACGCCCTGCCGCCCGTCGACGATCAGGAGCTCCCCCTCGCGGATCAGGCTGCGGGCGTAGTGCAGACCTACGACCGCAGGTAGGTTGAGGCTGCGCGCCACGATCGCCGTGTGCGAGGTCACGCCGCCCAGATCGGTGGCGAAACCGGCGAACTGATGCCGCTTGAAGAGCAGCATGTCCGCGGGCGAAAGGTCGTGCGCGACGACCACGAGCTGCTCGACGTTCGCGGGCGGCGGCGGCGCCTGACCGGTGCCGAGCAAAGCCTTCAGCACGCGCTCCACCACCTGCTGGACGTCCGCCTTGCGCTCGCGCAGGTAGGTGTCCTCGATCTCCTCGAACTGCGCGACCAGGGATTCCATCTGCTGCACGAGCGCCCACTCGGCGTTGCAGCGGCGGGAGCGGATGATCTCCTGGGGCACCTGCGAGATCGAAGGGTCGCTGAGGATCATGAGATGCAGGTTGACGAACGCGCCCATCTCGGTGGGGGCCGTCGACGGGACGCTCGCGGCGAGGCCGACCAGCTCACCCTTCACCTGCGCGAGGGCTTCATCGAGGCGCCTGATCTCGGCGTCGATTCGCCCGGTCGGGATCTCGTAGTGGGCGACCTCGAGCCGCGCGGTCGAGGCCAGGTGCGCGTAGCCGATCGCGATGCCGCCGAAGACGCCCACACCGTGCAGCGTGAAGCTGCCGTTGGTGCTTACCGTCGCAGTCGGCTCGCGCGTCGCCTGCGGCTCGTCGATTTTCACGGTGCGACCATCCCGTGTGCGTCCGTCATCATTGCCTCACTCCCCTTCGCCGAAACGGTTGGCGATGAGCTGCGTCAGCGCAGCGATCGCAGCGTCCGCATCGTCGCCGTTGGCCTCGATCTCGATCCGGCTCCCCATGCCGGCCGCGAGCATCATGACACCCATGATGCTCTTGGCGTTCACGCGCCGGCCGTTGCGCGACAACCAGATTTCCGCACCGAACGCCGACGCCATCTGCGTAAGCTTGGCGGAGGCACGCGCGTGCAGGCCCAGCTTGTTCACGATCTCGATCTCGGTTTGCGCCATCGCTCTTGTTCTCGTCGTTCGCTTCAGGTTTTCGCCGCGAGCTGCGTCACCCCTTCGCGGCCACCGCTCAGCGCCTTGAGAAGCACGACCTCGAGTGGCTGTTCGCGATAAGTGAGAGCACGCACGAGCATCGGCAGGCTCATGCCCGACACGCCCTCGACCCTCCCTGGCGAGAGGAGCCGCGTGGCGACGTTCGACGGCGTCGCCCCCAGCATATCGGTGAGGACGAGCACGCCGCCGCCGTCGTCGACGGAGCTCGCAAGCTCGCGCGCCCGCGGCAGCAGCGCCTCGGGATCGTCCCGAACCGTAACGCCGAGATGCGCGACACCCGTCAGGACGCGCCCGAGCACGTGGCTCGCGGACTGCACAAGCGCCTCGGCGAGCGTCCCATGCGCAACGATCAGGATTCCCACCATGCCGACGAAGATACCCGGCGGCCCGCAGCGAGGCAAGGCAACTCGCCGCATCGGCCGCCGCCGCGCCGGTCGGGGGGGGGCCGGCGATCGGCGGCCTGCCAACCCGCCCGCGGGTGAGGCGCATGCATCGCCACGGACGCCAGGTCAAAAGGACGGCGCACCATCTTGGGGTGAGAAGACCACGCGAACGCCTCGGCGCGCGCGAGTGATCTCCTTCGCGACCGAACCTCATGATTCCTCGAGCGCATCCTCGAGGGCATCGACGAACATGGCCGCCACGTCGAAGCCGGTCTGCTGGGTGATCTCCTGGAAACAGGTCGGGCTGGTCACGTTCACCTCGGTGAGGTAGTCGCCGATGACGTCCAGTCCGACGAGCAGCAGGCCGCGGCGATTGAGCTCGGGGCCGAGCGCCTCGGCGATCTCGCGATCCCGCGCAGTCAGGGGGCGTGCGACGCCCGTCCCGCCGGCGGCGAGATTGCCGCGGCTCTCGCCCGCCTTGGGAATGCGCGCGAGCACGTAGGGCACAGGCTTGCCCGCGATCAGCAACACGCGCTTGTCGCCGTCGCGGATCTCGGGAATGTAGCGCTGCGCCATGATCGTGCGGTGGCCGTGCTGCGTCAGCGTCTCGATGATGACGTTGCGGTTCGGATCGCTGTCGGTGACGCGGAACACCGAGGCGCCCCCCATGCCGTCGAGCGGTTTGAGCACGACGTCGCCGTGCATCGCGACGAACGCGTCGAGCTGCGGCATCAGGCGCGCAACGAGCGTGGGCGTCGCGAAGCGCCCGAACTGCGCGATGGTGAGCTTCTCGTTGTGGTCGCGGAGCGCACGCGGGTCGTTGAAGACGCGCGCTCCCTCGCGCGCCGCCTCCTCGAGCAGCCAGGTGCTGGTCAGATACTCCAGGTCGAACGGCGGGTCTTTCCTCATCAGCACGGCATCGAACGCCGCGAGCGGCGTCTCTTGCGGCGGCAGGTCGAGGCGATACCAATGCTCGTCGTGGATCTCCGGGTTGCCGAGGCGCGTCTCCGGCGCGAGGAGATGCAGGCGGCAGTGCTCGACGAGCACGCGCCCGCCCTTCCACATCAGCCCCTCCTGCGGCGCGAAATGCAGCTCGTGCCCGCGTTGGGCTGCCTCCGCCATCATCGCGAAGGAGGAGTCCTTGTAGGTCTTGATCGACGGGAGCGGGTCGAGGATGAAGAGGAACTTCATGTCACTCCAAAAGCTCTTTTACCGCGAGGGAACCCAGACACCAGGAAGACGTTCTCGCTTGCCCGCAATCAGGAATTCTAGCCCATGGGATGTTGCCGGCCTTCGGGAAGCAACGCCCGGCCGCCGCGGGCCGGCGCCGCCGGTGATGTCTGGCTTACCCGTCGCGGCGGTCAACACCGGTTCACTAGACCGAGCTTCGCGGGGAAGCATCCATTCGGACACTACTTTGCGCCGCGCGAGTCCG
>Ga0209254_10003938_pt1 | contig 13570 bp, 13 predicted proteins | sample FrelakmetDIP11DI_FD_187148 | JGI IMG/M metagenome (GOLD analysis project Ga0209254, IMG submission 187148) | Freshwater lake sediment microbial communities from the University of Notre Dame, USA, for methane emissions studies - DIP11 DI (SPAdes)... | ecosystem: Environmental > Aquatic >...
CTCGCCGCCCGCCGCCAGACTCACCACCCCGCGGCGAGACTCAGTAGCAGCACTCCCTACAGCTCGTCCGGCAGCTCCTTGAGCTCGGCCAGCGAGAACACCGGGCCGTCCACGCACACGTACTTCGGACCCACGTTGCAGCGGCCGCAGATGCCGATGCCGCACTTCATGCGCTTCTCGAGCGTGGTGTAGGTCTGCTCGTCGGTGAAGCCCAGCTTCTGGAAGCTCATGAGAGCGAACTTGATCATGATGGGCGGTCCGCAGGTGATGGCGATGGTGTTGGCGGGATCGGGGTTCATACGCTCGAGCACGTGCGGCACCAGGCCCACGTCGCACTGCCAACCGTCACAGTCGCGGTCGATGGTGAGGACGAGTTCGAGATCATCCCGCTTCTGCCAGTCGTCAATGTCTGCCTGGTAGGTGAAGTTCTCCGGAGCTGTGGCGCCGTAGAGGATGGTGATACCGGCATAGTCTGAGCGGTGCTCGAGGGTGTACTCGATGGTGGCCTTGAGCGCGGCCGAGCCGATGCCGCCCATGACGTAGAGGATCCTCTGGCCTTTCCAGGCTTCTACCGGGAAGCCGCAGCCCATGGGGGCGCGGATGCCCACCTTGTCGCCTTCGGAGAGGTTGTGGATGGCCTTGGTGACCTCGCCGGCCTTCATGACCGAGAACTGGATGAACTCTTTCTCGGAGGGCTTGGAGGTGATGGCGAAGGTCGACTCACCCACGCCGAAGATGCCCAGCTGGCCGACCTGCCCGGGCAGGAAGCTGAAGCTCTCCTGCACGGCGGGGTCGTCGAACCGCAGGCGGAGGGTCTTGATGTTGGGGGTCTCCTGGATGATCTCGATCGCGGTCGCGATCTCGGGCAGGTAGGGGTTGCCGCCCAGCTTGCCGGCGCGGGCCGTGCTGGCGCCGGCGACCACGTCGGCCGCGGTGAGGCGGGTCTTGCCGTTGTCAGCCATCTACGCCTCCTTCCCGTCGGGCGAGGCGGGCGCGGCTCGTGTGGCCTCGACTGGGAGGGCCGGCGGTGCCGCGGTGCTCTCGGCGGCGCACTCCGCCGCGGGCGCGGCGATCGCCTGGGCCGGAGTCGTCCCGACCGGCGTCCCCATCACCCGCAGGACCTCGCGGATGTCGATGCGCGTCGGGCAGTGCATGATGCAGCGGCCGCAGCCGGAGCAGAGCAGGCTGTCGTACTTGTCCGGGTAGTACCAGAACTTGTGGCTGAAGCGGTTGCGGAACCGGTTGGACTTGGCCGCCCGCGGGTTGTGGCCCGAGGTCTCCTCGGTGTAGAGGGGATTGAAGCAGTTATCCCAGACCCGGTAGCGCTCGCCGGTGCTCTCCACCAACTCATCGTTGATGGAGAAGCAATAGCAGTTGGGACATACATAGGTGCAGGTGCCGCAGGAGATGCAGCGCATGCACAGGTCGTGCCAACCCTCGCCCCCGATGTTGTCATGCAGGTTGTCACGGATGCCTTCGAGGGCGAAGGGCACGTCCACCTTCCCGGTGGCCTGTAGCTTCACCTCAGCCGCTTCGCTCTCTTGGGCGTCGCTGGCGTCGCCAAGGCCGGCGAACGCGGTCGCCGCCTCCCCCTTCTCGGTAAAGGTCTCGACCGCGAAGCCGTCCTTCACCTGGGTGAAGAGCGCGTCGACACCCTCGTGGCCAGCCGGGCAGCCGCCGATGGCCGTGCAGAAGCAGGTGGACCGGGGCTCGCGGCAGGTGACGGCCAGCAGGGTGGTCGCCTCGCGCCGCGCGCTGTACAGAGGATCGAAGTAGAAGCCGCCGTACCCGCCGAAAACGTTGTCCATCTGCACGAAGCCCCGGGCATCGCAGGGGCGCAGGCCGAAGATCACCTGAGCCGGAGCCTCGTTCAGAGCCTCGACGTCCACCGTCTCGCAGGGGATCGCCGATTCGGAAGCACTCTCCGCTTCACCCTCGCCATCCTCCGCGGCGGGGGCCATGCTGTACCCGAACTTCAGAAAGGTCTCGCTCTGCAGGAACACGAACTCCTTGGGCGACTGCTTGGCCAGCAGGACGTCGAGCTCCACGTCCTTGCCCGCCGCCCAAGGCTGGAACTGCACCACGCCGTCTGTTTTGATCGGGGCCACCACGCGCGTCTTCTCGGCCAGAGAGCTCAGGAAGGCCGGCAGCTGATCTGCGCTCAAGTATTTGATCGCCATCGTCCCTCCTTTCAGTCGCCGAATTGGTCGGTGAGGTCGAACACCTGGAACACCGGCTTCTCGTCGAGCTTGGTGCCCGGCTCGAATCGGAACATGTCGTAGATCTCCTTGTTCATCTTCCGGTGTAGCAGGTAGAGCGGTATCTCCACCGGGCAGGCCCGGTCGCAGGCGCCGCACGACGGGCAGCGGCCGGCCACGTGGAACATGTGCACCATCTGGAACAGGAGGTTCTCCTTGGGTCCTACCTTCTGGCTCACCAGCTCCGGCTGGCGCGAACGGTTCACGCACTTGTCCCAGCAGAAGCACACCGGGCACACGTTGATACAGGCGAAGCAACGGACGCAGGTCGAGTAGATCTGCTCCAGCAGGGCCTGCTTGTCGTCATCGGACAGGTTCTCGTAGTCGGCGACGTCGCTCCAATCGGGCTCCGCGTGCTTGCGATCGGGCTCCTCTACCGGGGGACCGGCGGTGTCATCCGCGTAGACGGCGTTAGGGTAGCGACACCGGCCGCACACATCGAGCAGAACCGAGTCTTTGGCGAATTCTTTCCCGCTCCCTTGCCTGGTGGTGACGGACACCTTGCCGTCGGAGCAGGAGATGGCGACCAGCTCGTCGGCGGACTCCTTCTCCAGCTTGCGCCGGTCGACGATGCCGTCACAGGGGACGCCCACCACGTAGAGCGTGTCCTTGTCGACCAGCTCTTCCTGGAGCAGCGCCACCAGGGTGCGGCTATCGCAGCCCTTGACGCACACGCCGATCTTGGCGCCGGCGGGGTCGGGCATGTTGCGCTTGAGGAAGGTCACCAGGTTGTGGTGGCAGAGCTCGTTCCAGACTAGCTGTTCGACCTCGGCCGGATCTTTCACGAAGGCCGGCACGACCTCGGACGAGTTGTGGCCCTGCTTCCAACCGATGAAGTAATCCACTCGGCCGTCCCGCAGCGCAGCGGCGGCGAATTCCCGGATGTGGTCTTGCCGGCTCACAGGGCCCTCCCCTCACGAGGGCCGAGCTTCTCCACCCCGGCCACAAACTCGGTGACCACCTTCTGCCAGCGCTGCCCTTCCGAAGCCGAGACCCAGGTCCACTTGAAGCGCTCCTTGGGGATGCCCAGATGGTGGATCATCCGCTCGAGCAGCTCGAACTTGCGCCGGGCGTAGTAGTTGCCTTCGGAGTAGTGGCAGTCACCGGGATGGCAGCCGCTGATGAGAACACCGTCGGCCCCCTTCTCGAAGGCTTTGAGGGCGAACAGTGGGTCGATGCGGCCCGTGCAGGGCACCCGCACCAGCCGGATGTTCGCCGGCTGTTTGAAGCGGCCCACCCCGGCCGTGTCGGCGCCTGCGTAGCTACACCAGTTGCAGACGATGCCGATGATCTTCACCGGCCGGTCGCCGGCGGCGCCGGGTGCCCCGGCCGCCGGGCTACCGCCGGGCGCGGCGCTCGTGGAGGCGGCGCCGCTGGCTTGAGTTGTCGTTGCTTCGGCCATCTTCACCGCCTTTCTATACGAGGAGGACTTCCTCGATCTGGTCGAGGATCGCGTCTGTCGGGAATCCCTTGAGCGAGATGCAGTTCACCGGGCAGTTGGCGACGCATACGCCGCAGCCCTGGCAGACCGTCTCGATCACGTGGCTCTTGAACTCGCCCGGGCGCACCTCCAGCTTCTCCGGAGCGCTGAACGGGCACACCTCGATGCACTTCCAGCAGGACACGCAGTCCTTCTGGCCGACGATGGCGATCATCGGACTGGTCTTGAGCTTGTCCTTGGCCAAGAGGCCGACGACCTTGGAGGCCGTGCCGGAGGCCTGCGCCACCGTGGCCGGGATGTCCTTGGGCGCCTGGCAGGCGCCGGCCAGGAACACGCCGGCCGTGTTGGTCTCGACCGGGCGCAGCTTCGGGTGGCCTTCCTTCATGAAGCCGAACTCGTCGTAGCTGATGTTGAGCTTCTGAGCCAACTCGACCGCGCCGGGGGATGACGTGATGCCACTCGCCAGCACCACCAGGTCGGCGGCGATCTCCACCTGCTCGCCCAGCAGGGTATCCGAGCCGCGCACCATGACCTTGCCGTTCTCTTCGTAGAGCTTGGAGACCCGACCCCGGACGTACTTGACGCCGAACTCGGTCTGGACCCGCTTGATGAACTCCTCGTAGCCCTTGCCGGTGGCGCGGATGTCGATGTAGAAGACGTAGACCTCGGTATCCATGCCGCAGTGGTCCTTGGTCAGCAGCGCCTGCTTCGCCGTGTACATGCAGCACACGCTGGAGCAGTAAGGCCGACCCACCGACTCGTCCCGGGAGCCCACGCACTGGATGAAGACCACCGTCTTCGGGTCCTCACCATTGGAGATCCGGTGCACGTGGCCTCCGTACGGACCGGAGGCGTTCAGCATCCGCTCGTACTGAAGACCGGAGATGACGTCCTTGATCTTGCCCGAGCCGTATTCGTGGTAGCGCTCCTCCCAGGGGAAGACGTCCAGGCCTGTGGCCACGACGATCGCGCCGAACCGCTTCTGGACGATCTCTTCCTTCTGCTCGTAGTCGATGGCCCCAGCCGGGCAGACCCGTTCGCACACCCTACACTTGCCCTGGGTGAAGTAGCGGCAATAGTCGACCTGGATGGCCGCCCGCTTGGGCACCGCCTGGGGGAAGGGGATGTAGATAGCCTTGGTGGGCTCCAGCCCCACGTTGAAGATGTCCGGGGCTTTGGACGGGCATTTCTGCACGCAGATCTCGCACCCGATGCATTTGACCCAGTCGACCATGGCCGCTTTCTTGCGGATATCGACGGTGAAGTTGCCCACGTAGCCCGACACCTTGTCGACCTCGCAGTAGGCCATGAGGTCGATGTTCTCGTGCTGGGCGCAGTCGACCATGCGCGGCGTGAGGATGCAGGCCGAGCAGTCGATGGTGGGGAAGGTCTTGTCCAGTTTGGCCATGACCCCACCGATGGTGGTCTCTCTCTCGACGATGGTCACCTTGAGACCGGCGTCGGCTAAGTCGAGAGCGGCCTGGATGCCGGCCACCCCGCCGCCGATGACGAGGACGTCCTTGTTGACCTCCACCTCGTTCGCCCAGAGGGGCTCGAGTTGGCGGGCTTTCGCCACTGCCATCTTGATGATGTCCCAGGCCTTATCGGTGGCGACAGGCATGTCGGTGTGGATCCAGGAGCAGTGCTCGCGGATGTTGGCCATCTCGAACAGGTAGGGGTTGAGACCCCCGTTGTCGACGCAGCGCCGGAAGGTCATCTCGTGCATGTGGGGGGAGCAGGCGGCCACGATAACCCGGTCGAGCTTCTTGTCCTGGATGGCCTTCTGGATGGCGGCCTGGCCCGGCTCGGCGCAGGTGTACATGATGTTCTCGGCGTGTACGACGTCTTTGAGGCTGAGGGCCCGCTTGGCCACGCCGGCGACATCCACGGTACCTGCGATGTTGCTGCCGCAGTGGCAGACGAAGACTCCTATTCTCATGGCTGCACCTCCGCGTCCGGGGCTTGCGTTGCGCCGGTCGCGGCCGCCCCGGCTGTCGATGCCGCCTCGACAGTCACAGCCGCCTCGGTACTCGCGGCAGGCTCGGCAGTCGCCGCCTTGGCCTCACGGGCTGCGGCCTTGGCCGCCTTCTCAGCCGCCTTCCGTTCTTCCTCCGCCCTGATAGTCGCGGCCTCGGCGATGGCCTTCTTGACCAGCGGCTCGGGGTCGATGATGTTCTTGCTCAGCATGACGTCGTCGGCGCTCATCCCGAAGGCCAGTCCCAGCACCTGCGGCAGGTAGAGGATCGGCACCCTGTAATCGGTGCCCAGGAAGCTGTTGATCTGGGCCTGCTTGAGGTCGAGATTGACGTGGCACAGAGGGCAGCACACCACTACGGCCTCCGCGCCCGCGGACAGCGCTTGCTCCAAGATCTTGCCGCTCAGCCGGCGCTGTATCTCCATCTTGGGCATGCCCACGCTGGCGCCACAGCACTCGGTCTTGTAGTTCCACCACTTGACGTCGACCCCCGCGGCCTGGAGCAGCAGGTCCATCATCATGGGTTGCTCGTTGTCGCATTCGCCGGTCAGCTCGCTCGGACGCCCGAGGAGGCACCCGTAGTAGGGGACGACCTTGAGCTGGGAGAGGTCCGTCACCACCAGGGAGGCGACCTTCTCCTCGCCCACGAACTTGATCAGATACTCGGGAAGCGCATAGACCTTGACCTGGCCCGCATAGGGCTTGTCGAGGACCTCGTTGACCTCCGCCCGGAAGGCGTCGCTCTTGTGGATCTCGAGCTCAGCGTTCTTCTCCCGCTGATAGCAGGAAGGACAGGGAGCCAGCAGCTCGTCACCCACCTCCGCCGCCTGGCGCAGGTTGCGCGCGGCCAGAGCCTGAGCGAGGAGGTGGTCCATCATGTGCGCCGGCGTCGAGCCGCAGCAGGTCCAGTCGGGCACTTCCTTGTACTCCACCCCGAGCGCGGCGAGCACCTTGCGGGTGGAAACGTCCAGCTCGGCGGAGGAATGGCGCAGGGAGCACCCGGGATAGTAGGCGAGGCTCATTCGGCCACCTCGCTTTCGGCGGTAGGGGCGGAGACCCCGTGGGCGGCGGCGCTTTTCCCGGCCGCGGCGGCTGCCTTGGCCGCCTCGGCTGCCTTGGCCGCCTCTGCTGTGGCTTTCTCGAGCCCCGCGACCTCGGCTTTCTCTCGCGCCTTGGCTTTCTCGATGGTCTTCGTGTAAATGCGGGACACCTCGTCGGCGCCTTTGGCCTTGCGCGGGATAAGCTTCATCTTGCCTTTGGTCACCATGGGGATCGCCAGACCGGCGTCGCCCATGGCCATCTTCGGCTTCATGGTCCCCAGGTAGAACATGCCCATCATGTAGAGCTCGGGGAGTCGGCCGAAGCGGGCCACCGCTCCCATGAAGGCCTTGTTGAAGGTCTTGGCATACTCCGGGACCTCGCGCTCCTGGGCGGTGGCGATGGTCTTCAAGTCTTCGAAGATGCCTGCGATGTCGATCTCGCGCGGGCAGCGGGCCGTGCAGGTCAGACACTGGACGCACAGCTGCACCGCCGTGGAATCCAGCACCTTGTCGACCAGGCCCACCTGGAGCATCCGCATTACCTGGTTGGGAGTGTAATCGAAGGTGAAAGCGGCCGGACAGCCAGCGGAGCAGTTGCCACACTGGTAGCAGTCTCGAGTGTCCGCCTCGACCCTCTTGATCAACTTCTCCCGATAGAACGCTGCCTGTGTTGCGTCGTATCGGATCAAACCAATCCTCCTCACTGGGAAAGACGGCCCGGGGTGTGCGCGCGGCCGCGACCAGCGGCAATCAATGAAAAGCGGGCGGGCGGGCTGGTGCGGCACACCAGCGTGCAATTATATCACCTGGACAGTCCTGTCACAGACCGCCTATGGACGTCGAGTTGTCGAGGAAAGAGGCTCATTTCCAGGGAGTTCTTCTGCCCCTAGCGCATCGATAGACTCGCCGCAACCCGGGTCAACTCCGCCGCCAATCGCTCGCCTCCAAAACCCGCCCCCGCCACCAGCAGGCTGTCCTCCCCATCATCTACTGTTGCCACCAACGTGACCTCCGCGTCCCGCAGCAGGCGCAGACGCCGCCCGGCCAGTGTCTCGGCGAGGGGGACCCACTCGCCCCCCGAAAGGTCGTCTTCGGAGTTCTTCATCACCATGATATAGCCGACACCGTCGGTGTAGGTGACGCTGTATCCCCTGCCGACGGCGTATGGATTTGGATAGGCCGACCCGCTGCCGTCGCCGTTGTAGGGTGCGGCCAGCACGAAACCAGCAGGGAGATAATCGGGCAGCCAGACGTCCTCTCCGACCTCGAGGCCCGTCCGGATGTCGGCCACGATCTCGTCGGTCGGCGTCGGAGCAGGCTGGAGGGGCCCGTCGACCAGGGTGGGGTGAGCTTCATAGTACGCCCGCATCATGGGGCTGAGGGAACTTGAGGTCTGCTCGGGTGCTTGTCCGGATGCTTCGCCGGCGGACGGATCCGGGCCACAGCCCGCAGCACCGGCGATTCCGCCCAGGGCGATGGCCGCGACCAGCGCCCCTCCGACCACAAGGCCCGCCCAGCGCGATCTCGACCCTCGAGCCCTTCTTCCCCTCACAGCCTCTTTCCCGTCTTGCAAAACCCCCTCTTGCAGCCTACATTCAAGCACGCGGCACGTTCGCGGACCAGGATCTCCCCGAACAGACACAGCACCCGGCTTCGGATCGGAAAGGACGGCGCGGATGACGACCCTCGATCTCCTTTCGCTCGCTCGACGGATGATCGCCATCGACACCAGATCGGCTGTCTCCAATATCGGGCTCATCGAGTTCCTGATCCCCCTGTGCCAACTTGCCGGTCTGGAGACCTCACTTCAACAAGAGACCCAAGGGGGGGTGCAGCAGTACAACCTGCTCGCCTCCCGCGGGCCACTCGACCGAGACACGCTTCTTCTGGCGACCCACACCGACACCGTGCCTCCGGGAGATGCCTCGCTGTGGACGGCCACGGAGGGTGACCCCTTCTCCCTCACCCAGCACGAGGGCCTGCTCTACGGACTGGGCACTGCCGACGTGAAGCTCGATCTGCTCTGCAAGCTGCTGGCCTTGGAGTCGCTTCGTGACGTCCATCTGCGCCACAACGTGGCCCTCGCGGCCACGTACGGAGAGGAGACAGGCCGCTATGGCGCGAAGCTGCTGGTACGGGAGTTGCAGGTACACGGCAGCGGAGCCGTTCCGCGCTGCGTCCTGGTAGGCGAGCCCACGGGCCTACGACCCTGTACCGCGCACAAGGGCTACCTGGAGTTCCGCACCGAGGGCAGTGACCCGACTCCGCTGCGAATCCCATCCCTGCCCTGCTGGCGCCTGGTGTTTGCGGGTATCGCCGCGCACTCGTCCCAGCCTCACCGAGGGGCTTCGGCCAACACCGCCTGCCTCGATGCGTTGGCGTCTCTGGCCGGGGCGGCAGAGAGCAGCGGTGCGTATGACGTCCCCGCGCTGGTCTCAGTCCGGGGCGGGGACGCCGTCAACAAGGTGGCCGCGAGGTGTGAGGCCGTCGTGGTCGCCGGCACCGCTCCTGACGCGGGCAGCCTTCTCACTCCCGCGGCGGTCGCCGCAGGCATCAGTTGTAGCGTTGAACCTGCCGTGCCCGCCGGGGACGCAGTCTGGTCCCCAGAGCTCGCCAGGCTGCTCCTCACTGTCCACTCCCTTACCCGCGGCCTGGAGCGAGAGTTGCGCGCCGTGGAGGCACCCGGATTCGATCCTCCGTTCAGCACCGTCAACAATGGAATGGTGAAATTGGACCAGGCTCGCTCGTCGTACGTGCTGGACGTCAGGACGGTCCCGGGGGAATTGCCGACCGAGATGCTCGACGCCCACGCAACCGCGCTCAAAGCGCTGGAGGATCTGAGCCCCCCTCACGGCGAGGGCCTGAGGCTCCACACCGAGAGGATCCTCGAAAGCGCCCCCTTCCGGGCCATCGACGACTCAGACATGCTGGCGGCGCTGATGATCGAGTTGGGCACGCGCGGTCTACCGTTGGAGCCGGAGCTAAAGAGCGGTACCACGGAAGCCCCTGTCTACCAGGGGGCGGGCATGGACACGATCGTCTTCGGCCCAGGCCGGGCTGCGGGGAACATCCACAAGCCCAACGAGCACGTGCCCCTCGTCGATCTCCACCGATGCGTGGAGATCTACCGGGACGTGATCATCCGCGCCTGCGGGAGCTGAGCCTCATAGCCCATTGCCGGCGGGCGTCCGGTCGCGCAGTCCTGCCACCGGCGGGGATCCGGTCGCGCGGCTGCGCCCGGCGTCCGGGTCGAACGGATCCCGGCCCCTACCGTCCCTATTCTCCGGCCGCCTTCGTCGGCGGGTACTCTGGATAGGAGAAGATGTAAACCATGGTCATGTCCTCTTCGGAATCGTTGACCACTCCGTGCGGGACCCCCGCCGGGATGAGCACTCCCTGGCCGGCCTTGTACGAGACGAACTTCTCGCCGACCGAGAGCTTACCTTCGCCGCAGACGATATAGGCCATCTCCTCGGTCTCGTGCACCATCTGCTTCGTCGATGCCCCCGGCTTCCACGTGGAGAAGCCCATGCAGGTGCCCTCCGCCCCGTTCAAGGCCTTCGAGACCAACTCACATACCCAGCTTCCGTCGGGCAGGTCGGTCCGTTTACCCTCGCTGAGATCGACCACGCATATCTTCTCGAGTGCGCTTTCGACGTCGTTGATCCCGCCGGCTCTCTTATCGCTTTCCCCCGTATCCTCACTCATTCAGATCACCAACTCCCCGTCTTTGATGAGCACGCGGCCGTCGCCGGTCTCGACCGTCACGTTCAGCAGGTTGCCGTCGAGGTGCAGACTGCTGTGGCTGCAGCCCCCGGGATAGCAGTGGGAGTTGTCACCCAACGCGAAATGCACGGTGCCGAGCAGCCCTTTCTCCGACGCCGAGCCCCGCGGCGATTTGGTGCTGGTCCCCATGGCGAACTCGGCCACCACGTTGGCGTTCGCGTCCGAACCGGCTACCACGTTCCTCAGCCTCTCGGCTTCGGCTCCGCCGGTGATCTCCACGGCCCGGCCGTCCTTGATGATCCACGTGATGGTGTTTTGCAGTGAGCCGAAGACCCCCACTCCCAGCATGATGCCATCGACGACTATCACGCCCTCGGTCTTGTCTTCCACCGCGGCATAGGCCACTTCGCCCCACAGGGGCACGGGGCCCATCATCTCTCCGGCACCCTTGATGGGCACCACCTTCAGGGGCGGACGGTCTTTGATGCAGACCCTGACGTCCGTGCCGGCCGGGTTGGTCACCCGCACCCACTCCACCCCTTCAAGCGCGGCCATGAGCTTCTCTGCCCGGGCGACGGTCTGGTCGATCTCCTCCGTGGTCAGATCCCAGTCGGCCATGCCCTCTTCCACCGAGCCGATCTTGGCACCTTTGCTCACGCTGGCGGCCACAGGATTGACATGGGCGAAGCGGTTGGCCCACTCCAAGTTGGTGGTGATGATGATGACGTCCGAAGCCTCCATGGCGGCTGCCAGGTTCTTGGCCGGCTCCATGGGAACCTTCATCGACGCGAGCGCAGAACTGACATGATGGGAGATGTCGGCGACCACGGGATAGGCGCCCAGCGACACCGCCACCCCGGCTATAGCCTCCGCTTCACGCCGGTGATCCTCGTCACAGATGACGAGCACCGCATCCCCGGCCTTCACGGCGAAGCAGGTCTCGACGACCAGTCGGGCGCCCTTGATGAGAGTAGTGTAGGACTTCACGATGAACCTCCTTCTAATTCAGCGATCGACCACGAAACGTACGCCGCCCAAAAGACCACAGGCGGCTTCAAGCACTCCGCCCGCGATCGCCAAAGCCTTATCCGAGACCAGAAAGCAGTTTTCCCGGGTGGCCCGGGGATCAACATCGCCCAGCTTGGACCCGACGGTCACCTCCAATCCTGAGCGAAGCAGGCCGCGCAGCACTCCGTCCAGACGAGCCCGGACCGGAGCGTCTCCGACCTGGCCCACGATCTCGCCCGCCGCGACCATGGCGCCGATCTCCTTCGTGCCCTCGAACACTCCCGGTCCAGGCGCCCGAAGCACGCGCTCCTCTCCAAAGCCGCCCACCTCACCGGGAACGCCGGTGTCGGGGTAGGCCTCCCCTCGCCAGATCACCCTGCCCAGAGCATGGCCGCGTTTCGTCTCGACGACGGCGTGCGCGTCCACTCCGGCGACGAATCCCGGCCCCAGCGCTACCACGGCCTGGGCATCCGTGATCCGGGTGCCCAGGTTGCGCTTGGCCAGGATGGCGTCGACCACGAGGAGTGGCGCGATTTCGCGTCTGATGAGGGCCTCAGGGTCGATTATCACGGGAATCTTCCCGGCCGCGAGGAGCCGCCGGACCGTTTCCGCGTCCGGCGCCTTCACTCCCTCGATGCCTTCCACCTCCACGGACCCTTCATAGACGGCTTCCGCGAAAGCCACAGTGCGGCGCACCGCGGTCGGACGGTCGATCTCGGTCATTACCACTGCGAACCCGGTCCGATGAAGCCTAACCGCTATCCCGCTCGCCAGGTCCCCGGCCCCTTTGACCAGAGCCACTGGCCGCCGGCTGGGACTGACGGGGGTCACGGGCGCGGAGACCGTCATCACTCCCCACACCCCTCCCGGACTCCACTCTCAGCGGCTACGTTTCTCAGTCCGCTCAGCCTGCCGTAGCCATCGGCCACTATCTCGGCCATGATGCAAAGCGCCAACTCGGCGGGGGTCTCAGCCCCGATATCCAGACCTACGGGAGCATGAACCCGGTCGAGCAGTCCTGGATCGACCCCGGCCTCCCGGAGCTGAGCGAGAACGGCCCGCACTTTGGTGGCGCTCCCCATCATCCCGATGTAGGCGGCGGGAGAACCGATCACCGAAAGCAGGGCGTCTTTGTCGAGCTGATGGCCGTGGGTAACAATGACCACGTGGGTCGTCGACGAGATGGGGAACAGGTCCGCGGTTTGCGCCGGATCGCCGCAGATCAACCGGTCGGCCTCGGGATAGCGTTCCGAAGTCACCATGTCTTCCCGGGGGTCCAGCACCACCACCTGATAGTCGAGCAGCTTGGCGCACCGGCAGAGACTACGGCCCACGTGGCCGGCTCCCACGATGAGAAGAGCGCGATCCGGCACATGCGCCTCCAGGAAGACCGTAGCCTCCCCCCCGCACAAAGTACCCAGAGCGTGATCTCCCTGCGCGCGCAGTTCGTAGCGCTCGATGCGGGACGCCCCAGAGACAAGACAGGTCAGAGCATCGGCTATGACCTGCTTCTCCAGTGCTCCTCCCCCGATCGTCTCGACGGTCTTGCCTTCTCCCATGACGAGCATCTTCGTCCCCACGCCGCGCGGGCTGGAGCCTGAAGTCCCGATGATGGTGGCCAGGACGAACGGCACCCCTCGTCCGGTGAGGTCGGCCATCTGTGCGTACAGCTCCTGTCTCCTCATTGGTCTCCTGCCACTCGCTCTGCTAAGCAGCCCCGAATCCGAAGGGCCTCCTCGTAGTCCTCACCGGTATCGACGTCCAAGTCTAACCGACTGTCGTCCACAGGCACCAGGCTGACCCGCTCCGGATGACGCCGGGCGATCTCGCGGCCGCCGATATCGCCGCCCTGACTCAAGATCTCCGGGAAGAGCGCCGCGCTCATGAGCACCGGGTGGATAGGCCGGTTCCCAAGAACGGGTCTGACCACCCAGGCGCCGTTCTCCGCGAACCGCTCGATCAGCCCATCCACGAGCGCCGACGTGACGAACGGCTGATCCCCAAGCATGAAGACGGCCGCGTCGCAGTCCGGCCGGACGGCCCGCACCCCGGCCTGAAGAGAGGTACTCATGCCCTCGGCGTGATCAGGGTTGACCACCACGTTCACCGGCCGGTCTTTCAC
>Ga0209254_10003939_pt1 | contig 13570 bp, 10 predicted proteins | sample FrelakmetDIP11DI_FD_187148 | JGI IMG/M metagenome (GOLD analysis project Ga0209254, IMG submission 187148) | Freshwater lake sediment microbial communities from the University of Notre Dame, USA, for methane emissions studies - DIP11 DI (SPAdes)... | ecosystem: Environmental > Aquatic >...
GTCAGGACCTGGTTCCATGGCATCGGATTTCCTTCTCATATTGTCAAAGAAAGATTCCATTTTTTCCTTCTCTTCGGGTTTTGTGAGGATACTTACAAGCCAGAACATGAAAAATCCAGATAGCATTGCAATGCCAAACGAACCCGGTGTCCACTTGTAAACCAGTACCAGCTCGCCGGTTGTTAAATAATTAACAATATAATAAACTGACAGGGAAATTATTACAGCTGCAGCCGCTCCGTAGCGGTTTGCCCTTTTCCAGATTATCCCGCCCAGGAACATTATTCCCATAAATGCGGCAAGAGTTTCAGTGAAGAGGAATCCATTCAGGACATTTTTAATACTTAGTGCAAAAAGAACTCCCAGTATCGACAGGCCAAGCCCGGAATATCGTCCCATCCAAAGAAGAGTGTGATCTGAAGCATCAGGTTTAATATACTTTTTATAGAAATTTTTCGTAAACAGGGCTCCCGTATTGACCATGAAATTAGAGCAAGCCGACATATTTGCCGCCACGATTGCAGAAAGCATCAGTCCTACCAGACCAGGAACCAGAAGTTCACTGCAGGCATATCCGAAAGCCATTTCAGGATCGGCAAGAGTTACCTTGTTCCTGAAAACAAGGGCTGCAACAACCAGACCTGTTAATGCCCATCCTATCGTAACCAGCCTTTTGACCATGGATCCGAATGTCTGGCCAATCCTTCCGGCCCTTTCAGTGTTTCCTGTTGCACACATCGAGATCATATGTGGTTGGGCTGTAATTCCCACAATCCCGTTAACTGCCAGCATAGCTATAGTGAATGCATCAATTCCGCTTGCGCTGTTAAAAAGATCAAAAAAATGATCAGGAAGCACAGATTTCATATAGCCAAACCCGCCTATTTCCTTTAATCCAAGAGGTATAAGCATTACAGACAGGGCTATTATCAGGAACGACTGAATAAAATCGGTATAGGCTGCTGCTATCAGGCCGCCGACGAAACTGTAAAGGATAAATGCGACGGTCATACCGAGCACTACCATATTTGGTGATACCAGATTTCCTGTCGCAACAGAGATCACTTTGGCTGCACCCTGAAGCATAACTCCCATATTGAATACAAAAAATGAAATAGCAAAAACGGAATAGACCATCCCCATTGTGCTGCCATACCTGTCTTCAACGATTTCTCCGACTGTTGTACGCTCACTTCGCCTGTAAAATGGAGCAATAAGCCAGTAGAAAGGTGTTATCAGCATGTTCTTCCACTGGTACCATATCGTGGCAAAACCGTTACTGAATGTTGCACCTGTCTGTGCTACAGGCATTTCGGCATGAGTTCCCACGCCAAAAGCCTGCCCTATCATAATGTACCATTTGAATTTTCTCCCTCCCCTGAAATAACTGTCGCTGGTCTTGATCTTCCTCGAGATCCAAATTCCAAAGGTTGTAATTGAGACGAAGTACCCGATAAGAACAATGTAGTCAAGTGTGGTCATAAGTCACGGTTTGAGGTCTGAGGTATGCGGTGCGGGGTCCCCCTTTGAAGGGGGACGTGGGGATGTTTCCTAACTGAAAACCTTCCTCCCCTTTACCCATACTTGTTTTAATATTATATCATTTTCATTCTTTTTAAAAACTATCAGATCGGCTCTTTTTCCAGTATCCAGCGATCCTCTGTCAGACAGATTATAAATCCCTGCAACATTTAACGAGGCCATATTTACTGCTTCTCCCAATGTACAACCAGTGTATTTTATTACATTTCCCACTCCTTTTTTCAGGGGCATTGAAGCTCCGGCAAGACAATTCAGAACAGGATTTTTTATCAGGCCGTCATCAGTAAGAACGATTTCGCTTCCCAGAAATATATATTTCCCCGGCACCATTCCGATCAGGTGAGTCACATCGGATGTAAGAATCATATTATGAGGGCCCTTGACCTTGTAAAAAACCTGAATCTCTTCCGGAAGCAGGTGATGCCCATCAGCTATCACAGATGGAGTAAGAAGGTCATTTGCCAGCTGGGGCCAGAGCGGATTCATGTGCCTGTCTATCATGTTTGCACAACCATTTCCAAGATGGGTCGACAGACGCGCGCCGTTATCGACAGCTCTTTTGATCTGGTCAGCTGAAGCATTTGTATGACCCAGAGCAACAATGATATTGTGCTCAGTGCACTTCCTTATAAACTCCATACAACCATCCACTTCGGGGCTTACAGTCACCTGTTTTATATTTCCCTCTGCAGCCTCCTGGTATTTAGCAAATTCATCCCACGAAGGTTTCCGTATGAAGGCTGAAGGATGACATCCGTAAAATCCCTCTTCCGGTGAAATATAGGGACCTTCAAGGTGAAAACCGGCGACAGAGCTTCTGACTTCATTATCTTTAAGTGCCTCAGTCAGGTTCCTGAATGTTCGAAGCAGATTTTCATGACTGCTTGTAATGACAGTCGGAAGAAAACTGGTGACTCCGTCGCGTCGGATCGCTTCAACAGTCAATCTCATTTTCTCTGTTGTAAGTCCGGCGTCGGAAAAATCGACTCCCTTATACCCATTTATCTGGTTATCGATTAGTCCGGGTGCAATATAGAGATCCGCGATTTGTATTGATTCCCGGATTTCAGAAATACTGGTGACATTATCATTCCTGATCTCTATTTTTACCGGCTTACCGGTCTCATAATGAATCGCTTTTATTTCCGTAAAGTTATCCATCAATGACAATTATTAATTCAAAATGTAAGGTTTCATGCTTAATAGCAAGTTTTCATCTTTACCACTGAGTTTCACAGAGTTTTTACTGAGTTTCACGGAGTTACTCTGTGTATTACTCTGTGATACTCCGTGCAACCCCGTGGTTAATGAATTATTTTGATTTGTTTTTATTTCATTGACGTTTACAATGATTATACTGGTATTATTCCCGATGCAGAATTCTGATCAAGAAACAGATGCCAATCAGGATGTTTCTTAAGCATTGTTGCAGGAATTTTATTCGTCAGTTTGCTGGTCAGTGTTTTATAAACTGCATCAGCCTTAACCTTGTGAGGGACCACCGAAATAATTGTCCCGCACTGCATTATCTGCCAAACACTCATTGAAACAGCTTCGTCAGGAACATCATTCAAAGTCTCAAACCATCCTTCGTTTACCTGTTGCATCCTGCACTGTTCATCAAGCCTTACCACAATATAGGCATCATGAGTATCAAAATCAGCCGGAGGATCATTGAAGGCAATATGCCCGTTGATTCCGATGCCTATAATGCCTAAGTCGACAGGTTTTCTGCGAATCTCTGAAGTTAGTTCACTGATCCGTTTGTCAATATTTCCCTCGACATCGACGCTGTGGAATTTCTTTACCGGAACCAGGTTAATGAACCGCTCATATAGGTATTTCCTGAAGCTTGCAATATGAGTTTCCGGAAGTCCTGTGTACTCATCCAGGTGGAAAACTTCGACTTTCGGCCAGTCAACTTTTTCCTTAACCAGTGCCTGAAACATCTCAAACTGCGAACTGCCGGTCGATACCACCATACGGGCTTCGCCCTGCTCCTTTATTATTTCATTGAGCTTGTCAGATATCAGCCTTGCAGTATTTTTCGCTAATTCCAGGGCACTTTCAGATATGTTAATATTCATATCATTAATATTTTCTTCGATAGCTTTGATTTCATCAGTTTTATGTTTTTTACCACGGAGTTGCACTGAGTTTAACGGAGTATCACAGAGTAAAAAACAGTGTAACTCAGTGCATACTCCGTGTCACTCTGTGGTTAAATCTTCTCTTTTTTGATTGTTTATCCTGTTCCATAAAAATAGAATAATAAATTCATAAAGCAATTTTCTATCTTCACCAAAAATTTTGGTTTTATAATGCTAAAAGCGGCCATAATATCAATACTGCTTATATTATTTTGCAGCTTCAGTTCAGTCTTAAGCCAGAATAAGGGTGTCAACCGCGAAAAATACCGCATAAACATAGGTCAGACAGATAAAGTAGTACATGTTGACGGTATTCTCGATGACGGTCCATGGATGAATGCAGAACGCACAGACAGATTCCAGCGCGTTACTCCCACCGATACAGGTTTTGCCATTGCTCAAACTGAAGTCATGCTCACATATGATAAATCCAACCTGTATATTGGCATTATTTGCCACGACCCCACAAAAGGTAAAAGACCTGTCGAATCGCTGCGCCGCGACTACAGTTTTATGAAGAACGATAACTTCATGCTCTTTCTAAATCCTTATAACGATCAGACTAATGGTTTTGCTTTCGGGATATCAGCAGCAGGAGCACAGACTGAAGGTCTGCAGTATGATGGCACCAAAGTTGATTACAGCTGGGATATAAAGTGGCGGTCCGCAGTTAAAAGCTATGATGACCGTTGGGTTACAGAGTTCAGCATTCCATTCCGCAGCATACGTTATTTCGGAGGGGATAATGAATGGGGTATCAATTTTGGCCGCCTTGATCTTAAGAACAATGAGAAATCTGCCTGGGCGCCAGTGCCGCGTCAGTTTCCCCATTGTTCACTCCCATATGTGGGAACACTGGTTTGGGACCAGCCTATGGATAAAGCAGGGCTCCGTCTATCGCTCATCCCCTATGTTACAGGTAAAGTTACAAGAGATTATCAGACTGAAACAGAAGCCCAATGGAGCGGAAATGCAGGCTTTGATGCCAAGATGATACTCTCGACTTCAATGAATCTCGACCTTACGGTAAACCCTGACTATTCACAGGTTGAAGTCGATAAACAACAGACGAATCTCGACCGGTATGAACTCTTTTTTCCCGAAAAGAGGCAGTTCTATCTTGAGAACAGCGACCTTTTTGCAAGTCTTGGAACAGAATTGGTCAGGCCATTCTTTTCAAGAAGGATCGGGTTGGATAATCCTGTAATCGCAGGGGCCCGGCTGAGCGGGAATATAGGCACCAAATGGAGGATAGGGGTTATGGATATACAGACGGGTGCAGAAGGAGAAATTCATCCTGCAAACTATCTGGTCAGTGCATTGCAAAGGCAGGTTTTCAACAGGTCGAACATTACCGGATTTATAGTAAATAAACAGGTGCTCGACACAACAAACAACGAAACAGCTTCAGGTAATGTGTATAACAGGATCGCGGGCCTTGAATATAACCTTGCAAGTCGCGACAACCAGTGGACAGGAAAAGCTTACTACCATCAGAATCTTAAGGAAGATATGACCTTAAAGGATGCCGCAATGGCCTTTAATATTGGCTATTCATCCCGTTATTTTACCGCAATGGTTAACCAGGCATTTACAGGTTCAGGGTACGATGCTGAAACAGGTTATGTAAGAAGAAAGGGTTATTACCAGCTTAATCCGTCTTTTCAGTACAAGTTTTTCCCTGAGAGCAGTAAGATAATAAGCCACGGACCTGCAATAAAGCTGGATACCTATATGGATCCCTATTCATCATTTTCACTCACCGACAGGGAAACACAAATACTTTACAATGTCGAATGGCTCAATAAAAGCTATATGTCTGTGGATTTTAAAGAGACATTCATTCAACTGCAGGACCCGTTTGATCCTACCAATACCGGTGGTTTACAGCTTCCTGCCGGTTCAGAATATGACTGGAACGAGGTTGGCGCAACCTTCTCTTCCGATAACCGTAAATTATTTAATTATGTCGTTGCCGCAAGATATGGTGGATATTATAACGGCACAAGGTTAACTCTCAGGGGCGAAATGAATTACAGGGTTCAGCCTTATGCCGGCCTGGCACTGGTTACCACCTATAATGATATTATGCTTCCATCACCCTACAACAGCGCAAAACTCCTGCTTATTGGGCCAAGGTTTGATTTTACATTTACCGATAATCTGTTCTTTACCAGTTTCATTCAGTACAATAACCAGATTGACAATCTCAACCTTAACTTCCGTTTCCAATGGAGATTTGCTCCGGTATCTGATTTGTTCATTGTCTATACTGAAAACTCCTACCCTGGTAATTACACAGTTAAAAACCGTGGGCTGGTTATTAAGCTATCGTATTGGTTTAACTAGACTTTATCAGGTATTACGTATGGCGCACGCGGCGGACGTGTAAGCATTGCATTTGCCTCATCGTCATTCAGGAATTTTTCAGTAAGCGGATCAAAATTAAGAGTGCGGCCTGTTCTGTATGCTATATTGCCAAGATGAGCCAGTCCTGAAGAAAGATGGGCAGTTTCGACCGGGGCATTCAGCAGCGATTTATCATGAGCGCGGACTGCCTGGATGAAATTAAGGTAATGATCGCCGCCCTCTTTACGCGAAGGGCCTGGCTTGTAGTCTCTTCCGAGGAATGACTGATAGGTCTCATAGCCATTAACTACCAGATAGCCTTCGCTTCCGTAAAAGATGTTACCGACAGTGACTCCCTTTTCATCGTTAGTGATCCATGGACGTACTTCGAACTCAATGATTTTTTTCTCCTTCGGATAGTAATAAGTTGAAGCCAGCACTTCGGGAGTTATTTTGGCATCATTGAAAAGGAATTTTCCACCGGCTGCGGTTATCTGTTCAGGGAATCCGACATTCAATCCCCACATGCAGAGGTCAGTTTCATGAATTCCCTGGTTGCCAACATCGCCGTTTCCATAATTCCAGGTCCAGTGCCAGTTATAATGAACAATATTCCGTGAAAAAGGCTGCTTCGTTGCCGGACCAGTCCACAGATCATAATCAAGTCCTTCGGGAACAGGTTCATTGCCTTTGTTGCCGATGTCATCCCTCCACCTGAACACAAGTCCTCGTGCCATATAAACATTACCGATAAGTCCGTCGCGGAGATGCTTTATTGCTTCCTGAACTGCTACAGAGCTTCGAAGCTGAACGCCGTGCTGCACAATCCGGTCATATTTTGCTGCAGCCTCGACCATTTTGCGGCCCTCATATAAATTATGAGACCCCGGTTTTTCAACATATACATCCTTTCCGGCCTGGCAGGCCCAAATTGCTGCAAGGGAATGCCAGTGATTAGGAGTTGCAATACTCACGGCATCAATCGACTTATCCTCAAAGACTTTCCTGAGGTCCTGCTGCTGAATGACTTTTTTGCTGTACTTTTTTTCGAACTCATCAGCCCTTTTTGCCAGGACAACCAGATCGGGATCGCAAAGACATGCAACTTCAACATCGGGCAGGTTCATGAACCCTTCAATATGATTTGTCCCACGGCCATTTACCCCAAGAACAGCCACGCGGACCTTATCGTTTGCACCAAAAACACTTGCAGGAATTATTGTCGGCATTGACAGAAGTGCAGCTGCACCAGCAGAATTCCGGATAAAGTTCCTCCGGGATACCTTGTTTTTTTCTTTCATCTGTATGTTTTTTAAGTTGTTGATCTGATCGGATTTGACTGGTTAAGTTAAGAAAATAAAAATAAAATAAGAATCTGATTACCCGTAATTACTTTATCATAAAGTCCAGAAGAGGCAGGTCATTAATATAAGCCACAAGATGATCGTTTCTCCTGAGCGGGCCCACCCCTGAAGGAGTGCCGGTAAAGATAATATCTCCGGTCTTAAGTGTAAAGAAGCCTGAGACATATGACAATATCTCATTAATGCTGAATATCATATCTGAAGTATTGCTTTGCTGGACAATTTTATCATTTATTTCAAGTCTGAAATCCAGATTTCCCGGATCGCCGGCCGAACTTACCGGGATAAATTTTCCAAGAGGAGCCGCTCCATCAAAACCCTTTGATATTTCCCAGGGGAGCATCGACTTTGACAATCTTGTTTGTAAATCACGGGCCGTAATATCAATACCTGCTGTAATTTCATCATAATACCTCGGAGCAAATTTCGGCGAAATGCTTTTTCCCAGCTTTGATATTTTTACTACGACCTCAACCTCATAATGGATCTCAGATGAAAAATCAGGGAGGAAAAATGGCTTATTCTTTTTGAGTATTGAAGAATCGGGTTTCATAAAAACCACAGGCTCAGAAGGAAACGGCCGTCCCATTTCAATTGCATGCCTGCGGTAATTCATTCCAATGCAGATGATCTTCATTTTACTTCTCTCATTTTCCGAACGATCTGAGCTTGATCTCCGTAAGGATTTTCTTGGTATAAAGAGGAAAATCCCCATTCATCATCCAGGAGTAATACGAGGGCTCCTCTTTAAAGACAGTTAAAACAGGCTTACCTTTATGCTTTCCAAAATTGAATATTTCAGTACCACTCTCATCATAAATGATACGCCCGGCAAAATCAACATTACTGTTAAATGAACTGAAGACTGCAAGTTTTTCAACATCATTTTCAAGATCCTGGTACCTGTCGAGCTGGGCTTTCAAAACTTCGAAAGTGGCCTGGGTGTCAGCTTTGGAGCTATGGGCATTCTCAAGCGCCTTGCTGCAATAAAACAGGTAAGCTGCCGAAAGGGTGCGCTGCTCCTTCTTATGGAAGATCACCTGTACATCAACATATTTCCTTTTAAGAAAATTGAAATCGATATTAACCCTCAGAAATTCTTCGGCAATCACGGGGATATCGAACTTAATGGCATTATACCCGGCAAGATCAGAACCTTCAAGAAATACCGCAAGATTCTTTGCTATCTCTTTGAAAGTCGGTGCATTTTCAACATCCTTATCGGTAATTCCGTGAATTGCAGTTGATTTTGGCGGGATTGGTATTTCAGGATTGACCCTTGTGCTCATCCATTCTTCTTTCCCTCCGGGACTTATTTTAAGTACAGAGATCTCCACAATACGATCGCTCGAGACATTTATCCCGGTAGTTTCGATATCGATGAATGCTATTGGGCGCCGGAGTTTGAGTTCCAATTATCAGGCATTTATCATCATTGGCATGAGGAGCATCAGCAGGTCTTCCGATTCATTTTCGGCTTCGGCAGGAAGGAATAATCCGGCCCGGGTTGGGTCAGCAAGCTCGATCATGACATCCTGTGAAGAGATATTTGCAAGGATCTCAAGCAGGAATACCGATTTAAAACCTATCTCCATATCATCGCCTTCGTATTCGCATTTGATCTTCTCATATGCAGAAATAGAGAAATCAATATCCTGAGCGGAAATCGTTGCCTGGTTGCCTTTAAGCTGGAGTTTGACAAGGTTGCTGGCCTGGTTGGAGAATACTGATACCCTTTTCAGAGTGTTGTAGAACTCAATCCTGTCGATAGTGACTTTTCTTGGATTGTTTTTCGGAATGACAGAATTGTAGTTGGGGTAATTTCCTTCAACAAGACGACAGACCACCTTGTAATCATTCAGGTTGAAGAAAGCATTTTTATCATCAAATTCAACCGTAACAGCTCCCTCTTCCCTGGGAAGGATATTCCGAAGCAGCGATGCAGGCTTTTTCGGAAGAATAAAGGATGCATTGTCGTCAGCATGAGAGTCGGTTCTCTGATATCTGACAAGCTTATGGGCATCGGAAGCCACAAAAGTTATCTTTTCTGTCGAGGCTTCAATAAAGATACCTCCCATAACAGGACGGAGTTCATCATCAGCTGTTGCAAAAAGGGTTTTGTTGATCCCGGCAAGCATTACATCAACATTTATCACAAAAGCAAATTTCTTTTCCTTTCTGATGGAAGGCAGGGCGGGAAAATCGATCCCGTTCTGGCCTACCACATTGAATTTACCGTTTTCGGATGTAATTACGACTGCCAGCGTATCCAGGTTTATGTCAAAAGCAAGCGGCTGAACTGAAAACTCCCTCAATGTTTCAAGCAGGATCCTTGAAGGAAGAGCTATGATACCATCCCCACTGGCATTTTCAAGCTTCATCCTCGTAATCAGGGTCGATTCAAGATCAGAGGCCGTTATTTCAAGATCATTACCCGCAAGGTTAAAAAGGAAATTATCAAGTATAGGAAGAGTGTTCTTCGAGCTGATCACTCTGCTTATGGCCTGTAAATGACCGAGTAGTTCTGTGCTGGATACAACAAATTTCATTTTATATCTGGTTTAAATTACTTTATTAAAAATAAAGATTGCTGGTTGCCTGATGCTGGTTAATTAATTCCGGAGTATCAATATTACGAAAAAAACTCTTAAACACAAACAAAATATTATCGCCCGAAGAAATATGACCGCTTTTTGAGCAGGGGATCAATATCAGTATACCGGAGAATAAATAATTCATCATCACCATCTGTTTTTCCCCATAATCTGTCGGTGTCAGTTTTGTCAGTATCCTCATCAACAACTGACCGCTCCCATAGAGTTAATATCTTTCTTTCTCCACCGGAACTTAATACCGTAATCCTGTAAAGCGGCATCTCCTTTTTTATTCTCTCCTTTTCGTCCGCAGGTAAATCAAAAGCCCACGATTCGAAAGGTATATGGGTAAAATAGGTTATATAACGTATTACCCTCGATGTATCCCAGCCTGAGAGCCCTCCCGACAGGCCGGAGAGGCTTAACTTCAGGTTTTCATTTTTTATACTGAATGAAGAAGCCGTATCATCAATGTTTTCAAATTTTACCGAATATATCTCCGAGGGGAGCATGTTAAAAACTGTATAAGGCCGCCAGAAAAGCTCATTAAGAGTAAATGCCGACCCTATTTCAACTTCATTCCCGGGCACATAAACAATATAAGGTTTTGAACCTTCCCTGAGCTTCATAATATTCCCATATGTATTTGAAGTTGTTTTATATACTAAAAATGATCTGATCGTTTTCCCGTTCCCGGTTACCTTAACTTTTATTGGTTTAATGGCATTTCCTGTGATCTCCTTATCAAATAGCTCAGGTGTCACCGGTGATTTGATCTCCATTTCAGTCAATATCTTCAGGATAAACAGGATGCTGCTTTTTCGCGTTTCAAATTTTTCATTTACGACCCAATCCCTGCCTCTTTTCTCAATAATCAGTTTGTCCCTGTTATCTGTGAACTCAATCCTGGTAATCTCTTTTGCCTTATCTGTTGCAAATGAAGTATTTCTGCCACCAAAAGGTGACCTTTCTTTCAGAATATAAATAAGAAGAATCAAAAGCGGTATAGTGATTATTGTAAATCCAATAACTTTCTTCATCAATATCAGCTCTTTGTGTACTTTCTCTTCCTCAGCCAGTTGTATATAACACCGGCGATAATTACAATAAGCACTGGAAATACAATATTAATAAGCTGCCATTTAAGCCTCTCAGTTTTAATTACTGACCTGTCCAGCAGCCTGAGTTTCATCTCCCTCGATCGCAGATCCATAATGCCATTGTAATCAACAAGATAGTTCAGGCAATTGACAAGAAAATCCCTGTTACCGTACATTTCAAGGGTATACCTGTCCTGGCCAAGGGTTAATGGTATTTCATTTGCACCCGATTTCCTGACTTCATTTCTTATAATATCTCCATCGGCAATCACTATCATCTTTGTTTCGGTACTCTCAGTTTTTACCTCAAAGTTTTTGTCTTTTAACATATCAGTGGTAATCCTGCTTCTGAAAGCAGAAGTAAACCTTCCTTCAAGCAGGACAGCAACAGGTAGAAATGATTTATTGAATGAGGTGCCGTCAGGATTCCTCTCCGCTTCTTTAAGGCTTATCATGAAAGGTGGAGAAAGAGTACGGGAGTATGCAGAAGTAGAGAGGAGCACACTTTTTCTGATGTTACTGTCCAATCCGACTGTGTCGATGAAATTTGTAAATCTGCCCTGTATTTTATTAAGGTTTCTTGTAACGGGATGACCCGGATCGGGGATCAGCATGGGAAAATAGAGCCATGGCAATGATACTGGTTGCTGCCTCGACCCGCCGCTTGAAAGTATCAGCCGGATTAATCCGCAATCACTATCCTGAACAACTTCCGGATTTATTCTTGCTCCATACCTGAAGAGTTGGTCTTCAAGGTTCAGCGGCCGGTAAAGTGCAGCAGTCTCTCCAAAAACAAGGCTGTCGGAATTTACAAATACCTCCTCAACAAGCCAGAGAACTTTACCGCCGTTCATAATATACTGATCAAGCACGAACTTGTCATTTTCAGCAAACTCATTTTCCGGTCCTGCAATTACCACAGCTGCATATTCATCCAGAATGCCAGGATTCCCACCGATAATTCCCCTGTCGACAGTAAAGAACTTGGCAAGGTTAAAGGTAAGGTCAGCCACCTCAACTTCCGGTATCTCATCATGTCCCTCTATGAAAGCCACCTTATATATTGTGTCGGAACTTAATGTTGCGACCGGCTGTATCAGCTCATATTCTAGCCCTTCAATGGAATGAAGCAGATTCTCTTCCGCAGGAACCGAGGGATTATTTTTAAGGAAGTTAACAGGAACCTCGATGCCGTTGTAATTCACTATCATACCGGGGAATATTATTTTCTGGCTCGAACCTCCTTCAGCATCTCCTGCCTGTATATTAACCGGGTTCAGACCTTTCAGGATAAGCGACTGATAAAGTGCCTCCCTCTGTTCCCGGTTGTCGTCCGCGGAAGGATTGATAAAAGTGAAGTCCACTTTACGGCCCGAAGCGATCCTGAATTCATCAAGCAGCTCCCTGACCGATCGCTTGAGTCTCTTAAATGGTATAGGCATTTCGCCGTCGAGATAAACCTGCACGAAAATATCATTTCTGATACCCGACAACACCTTGCGGGTAGATTCTGAAAGTGTGTATCTTTTGTCTTCTGTCAGGTCAAGTCTTATCCTTAGAAAAGATCCGGTAATGACTACAAGAACAATAATGAGGAGATTTAGCCCAAACTGAATCCAGCTTCGTGTTCTTATGCTTTTAATATTTGAGACACCTGCCATAAATCAGTTTCCTTTATTCCAATTTCGGGACAGAAGAACAAGCCTTGTAGCTTCGTTAAAGATCAGGACAACTGCAATAAAATATATTATGTCCCTTAAATCAATCACTCCTCTGCTAATGGATTTATAATGCTCATTAATCCCCAGTCTGATCACAAATTCATCGACTTTCTTAAGGCCTGGAAGATAAGCAAAGGAATCAAAACCCATAAAAAGGAAAAAGGAAATCAGCACGGCAATTATGAATGCAATAACCTGGTTATCAGTAATAGATGAAGCAAACAGACCGGCTGAAGCATAAACTGCCGCAAGAAAGAATAATCCTGTAAAAGCGCCCAGAGTAGCTCCTTTATCAATATTCCCGGGAGATTCACCAAGAATATAAACTGAAATATAATAGATCAGTCCGGGGAACAGGGCAAGCAGAACAAGTGCCAGGGATGCAAAATACTTCCCGTAGACAATACCTCTTTCATTTACAGGTTTGGAGTAGATCAGTTCAAGGGTGCCGAGCCGTTTCTCTTCGGCGATCATCTTCATTGTGACTGAAGGCACCAGAAAAAGGAATATCCATGGCGACAGGAAAAAGAGAGTATCCAGACCTGCATATCCGCTGTCGAGGATATTCCATTCACCCGGGAACACCCACATGAAGAGGGAATTGATGAGCAGAAATACAATTATTACAATGTATCCTGTAAGGCTGCTGAAGAATCCGGTTATCTCCTTTCTGAATATTGCCAGCATACTATATTGTAACCATTTTAAAATTTAATAAACCCTCCTTAACTCCCCCTTGGAAGGGGGCCG
>Ga0209254_10003941_pt1 | contig 13569 bp, 14 predicted proteins | sample FrelakmetDIP11DI_FD_187148 | JGI IMG/M metagenome (GOLD analysis project Ga0209254, IMG submission 187148) | Freshwater lake sediment microbial communities from the University of Notre Dame, USA, for methane emissions studies - DIP11 DI (SPAdes)... | ecosystem: Environmental > Aquatic >...
GGGTGGGCTGGGAGGGAGACGTGATGTTGGATGAGCTCGGACACAGCGGATCGAAGATGGGCAGGACACGCTCGTATAAGGCGGTCGCTGTGGTGACGGAGGCTCGCCTTGGGGAGTGGATAAAGGTCAGGGTGACGGGTGTTGAGAGGGCTTATTTGATGGGTGTAGATTTATCCAGAGCAAATTGATCCACACGAGCCGCTCACGAGAATTGTTTCCACTTCCTTAAATGAGGCGTGTTTAACTAGGGTACCCATGAGTGGTAGAAGGAGGCCCCGGTCAGTTAGAAGAGCCACGTCGGAGAAGCTAGGGGGCGAGGGTAAGAAGTGTATTGACTGCAGGAAGTATTCCCGAAATACCTTCTACTGCGCGAGGGAGCATAAGGTTCTGGATCAGGGTAGGGAGGCGTGTGTAGCCTTTGCACCAAGACAGGTGCACAAGGGTAGATTACGGAAGTTCTAATCTTTTCAGGCATTATTTAGTCAATCGAGTTGGAGTTTATCTTTTAAATTTCAGCACTCGAATGGTTTTCTACTCGTATGTGAGATCCTCTTTTATTCGCTATGTAGTGTGCTCTTAACCGGTGAAGAGCGGGTGCGGAGTGTAAAAGTTGCTGTTGTCCAGGCCTCGCCGATTCTGTTTAATCGCGAGGCTACAGTCGCTAAGACGCTAGAATTGATTGGATCGGCTTCAGCTCAAGGTGCGAAGCTGATCCTCTTCCCTGAGGCGTATATCCCCGTCTACCCGAGGGGGTTATCCTTTGGGATGGTTGTGGGAAGCAGATCGCCGGAGGGGCGTAGAACTTGGAAGAGGTACTGGGATAACTCGGTGGATGTTCCCGGCCCCGTGTGCGACGCCATCGGGGAGGCAGCGCGGGTGGCTGATGCATACGTTGCGATAGGAGTCATGGAGAGAGATGGTGATTATGGTGGGGGAACCCTCTATTGCACCCTGCTCTACTTTGGACCGGATGGTAGGCTGTTAGGGAAGCATAGGAAGCTAAAGCCGACTGCAGCTGAGCGCCTCATCTGGGGGGAGGGGGATGGGAGTACATTGACTGTTATCGACACCCCACATGGGAAGATTGGTGGCCTGATCTGCTGGGAGAACTACATGCCTCTCGCCAGGGTAGCGATGTACGGCAAGGGTGTGGAGATCTACCTCGCCCCAACAGCTGATGCGAGGGAGAGTTGGCAGGCTACTATGAGACACATCGCACTCGAGGGAAGGTGCTTCATACTTAGCTGTAACCAATATGTGACGAAGGAGATGTATCCGAAGGACTTGCCCGGCGTCGAGGAGCTGCAGAGTCAACCAGAGGTAATGTGTCGAGGAGGAAGCATCATAATCTCACCACTTTCAGAGGTGCTGGCGGGTCCCCTATGGGACAAGGAGGGAATACTCTACGCAGATCTCGATCTCGGAGAAGTGGCTCGGTCTAAGCTCGACTTCGACGCCGTCGGACACTATGCTAGACCCGACGTCTTCCAGCTCACAGTAGATGAGCGCCCTAAACTGCCTGTGAGTTATAAGAAGAGTTGACAACGCGCTCGCGAATAAGTACAATTATCAGCTGCACTCATTGTACATCGAAGAAATAATGTTTTTATATACATCATAAAAGGATGTACCTTGGGGACATCTATGGAGACTGTAACGATAAAGGTTGATGAGGGCCTCAAGAGGAAGATGGAGAAACTCGACGTCAACTGGTCCGCCTTCGTCAGGGAAGCCATCAAGAACAGGGTGGAGTTGGAGGAGAGGCGGCTAGCTGCGGATATGCTTCTCTCCGACGCACGGAGCGGTAAGAGGGTCGTCCCCAACGGCTTCATAGAGAACAGCATCAGAGAGGACAGGGATAGGCGCTGAGATCCTACGTCCTTGACGCGTCGGTGGCTGCAAGGTTTGTCCTCAGGGAGGAGGAGCTACACGAGCAGACTGAGGCCGTGTTAACTGACTATAGGGAGGGCAGCATCGAGCTACACGCGCCACCGATCATCATGAGCGAGGTGGGGAGCGCCATCAGGAAGGCGTGGGTGAGAGGACTAATCACCGAGGAGGAGGCATTAAACGGGTACTCCTCCTTCATCAACTTGGGGATCTCCCTGACATCGCAGGATCCCGACAACCTGCGGGGTGTCTTAAAGACGGCGATGGGGTTAAAAGTATCCTTTTACGATGCCGAATACATGGTAACCAGCATAAAGGTCGGGGCCCCTCTCCTCACCGCGGACGACGCCCTCTTCAGGGTGTCGGGTGAAGCGGGTCGAGGTCAGCACCTTAGAGACTACAAAGCCCCGTGAACTACTACCCTACAAGCAGGGTGGCTTCTTGATTCATCGAGGCGACTCACCCAGACTCACAGAGCCGGGTGTAAGTCCCCTCTCCAACAAGCGTTGATTCGGGCCATCGCGCGCGCGACAGGCCCTTCTCGACAGTTGCACCGCACCCAGAGCACATCTGGCTACTACTCTAGAGGTCGACGGGCACCATCACACGATATGACCTTATAGCCATGTAGATCAGGTTGCCCCTCAGAGACCCCAAACCAGCATCATAGATGCTCCTCGACAGGTGCTTGTTCCTCACCATATTAGTGGATTTCAGATCGCGCGCGCATCCAGTTGAAGTGTCCTGCTATAACCTAACTTTGAGGTTCTCACCGATAGGGCTCGCTGTCCAAGGTCTAAGTCTTTAAACGTGATCTTGCTAACCTCGTCGGGTCTCAAGCCATATTTACTGAGGGAGAAAACCATAGCCTTCCTTCACTTAAGGGGTCCTGCCTGATTTTGCCTTTCGCGCTACAGCAAGTAATCATCGCAGGCGCGCAATAAAATAACAATATTCAAGTCCATGTGCAATATCTTAAATTGTTAACAACGAACTTGACCTTGGTGAGACAATGGCTCTTCAATTAAAGTCTCTTAGCATGCGAGCGCAATGATTGACATAGTTGATGAGAAATGTCTAATAAACATGAAATAAATGTAGAGATGACCCATGGATTATCTAATTCATACTGAGAATTTGATAAAAACCTATGATACGGGTTCCATCAAATATCATGCCTTACAAAGTGTAGACATATCTATTGGTTATAATGAGGTAGCGGCGATAGTTGGTCCTTCAGGTTCAGGAAAATCAACTCTTTTGCATCTTATTGGGGGTCTTGATAGACCTACGAGCGGAGTGGTTGATGTAGACGGTATTAATCTGTCAGAACTATCCGAGAATGAACTTGCAGATTATAGAAGCAAAAAGGTTGGGTTTGTATTTCAATTCTTTAATTTGATCCCGTATCTTTCTGCAGTGGAGAATCTTGAATTATCTATGTCTATTGCAAGAATTGGTAAGAAAGAAAGACGTGTTAAAGCCCTAGAGCTACTGAAAAAATTTGGTTTAGAACCACTTGCCAAGAAAAAGCCAACTGAATTAAGTGGTGGAGAGCAGCAGAGAACCGCAATAGCTCGGGCGTTAGTAAATAATCCCAGCTTGGTTCTTGCTGATGAACCAACTGGTAATCTTGATTCTTCGTCCTCTCTTGTAGTTATGGATGTTTTTAGAGAATTAATAGAGGAAAGAAACGTATCAGTTGTGATGGTTACACATAACCTTGAATTGATGAAATATTGTGATAGGATAATTAAATTGAGGGATGGCAAGTTGGAAAGTATGGAGATGAAATGAATGAGATATATGAGAAATTTTTTGTTACTAACAATTTTGATAATATCTTTACTATCATGCTCAGTCTCCGCTGAAACTGGTGATTTCACGGTTATTGACTCTTACTGGGGCACCGATCAGCGCATAGAAGTAGCGCCCGGGGAAACGGCGACACTAACAATTATTCTTAGAATAGAATTTCAAGGAACGGTGAAAAACATTGAAGCAAATTTATCCTTACCTGAAAATTTGCAGTCCATTGGAGGTTCTCAAAAGGTAACTGCAACATATTCAAGCGGTTTAACTCAAGGTTCGTTATTAAAGCTCTTATTTCCTATATATATTACACCTGAAGCTCACATAGGAATATATTCAGCTGAACTTGAAATGAGATATTATCAGGAAAACATAGTATGGAATGATCCTCCACGTATGCGCGTTAAAATACTATTTAATATTACAGGAAGACCCGAGGTTAAACTTCAAACCTCTATTTATGAATTAAAAGAGGGAAAACAAATAGCTAGTTTGGAATTAAAAAACATTGGTGAAGCCAAAGCCTATAATTTAAAGATAAATGAAATCTCATCTCCAAGTGTAATTATTGAAAATTATTATTATGAAGGTTCAATTGAGGCAGGCAAAAATCAATCAATTGATTTGATTTTAATGGTGCCACCAGGAACCGAAGGCAAAACAGTAACAGTGCTTGTTAAAGGAAGTTGTTATGGACCATTAAATATTGCTTACCAATTTTCTCAGTCTCTTCAGTTTATAATTAAACAAAGTGAAGTGAAGCCAATAATCTCAATATACTTATCATCATCAGAATTAAGTATTGGTAAGAGTGAGAATCTAACTATTTTTCTGAAAAATACAGGTTTAAATAATGTATCCGGAGTGAGAGTATCATTAACTGCTGATAATATACTAAAATTGTTTACAGTATCTGAAAACTATATTGAAAAAATTGAATCAAAAAAAGGAACAACTTTACCAGTTCAAATTTATGTACCATCAACAACCCAAGCGGCAACATCAACGTTGACTGTCTCAGCAGCCTATTTCGATGAAGGGACAAGATTAACTGATTATTATGATCAAAAATTCAATCTCCTGCTCCGAGGTTTCATAGATATTTCACTCACGGACGTAACGATTATTCCATCTTCACCTAGAATGGGAAGCTCATTTTCGATAACGATGACTGTTACAAATATCGGTACTTCAGCTGCATCTGCAGCATATGCTATTCCAAGTCTCGAAAATCTGCCTTTAAGTAGCTTCGGCTCAAAATCAAGTTACATCGGAAATGTTGAAATTAATTCACCCATAACATTTACACTTAATCTTCAAGCAAATAACTCAACCATGAAAGACATTGTTCTTCCAGTGACTCTCAAGTATATGGATAACCTGAGAACTATCCATGAAGAATATTTCAATGTATCATTTCAACTTTTGCCTCCTGTAAAAACAGATACATCAAATAGAAACACCTCAGGAAACAATAACCTCTTAACCTATTCTGTTGTTGGCATCGTTGGCTTAGCAATAGTCGGACTTATTCTTTGGAGGAGGCGACAAACAGCAGTTGGATCCCATTGATCTGCTTACTCTTTCGTTACGACAACTTAGGGAACGACGATTAAGAACAGTATTAACAGTATTGGCAGTTGCAGTGGGGGTCTCATCAATTATTGCTTTGTCAGCACAAGCTGAAGGTGTAAGTTCAAGCATCATTCGAGATTTATCAAAACTAGGTCCCGACGTTATCATTCTTAGTGGTCGTAGTGGATATTTATTCACAGACGTGGATGTAGCCCGTTTGAAAGAATTTGAGGGTGTTACATCGGTAAATCAATTGATCATGACGAGTATCAGGGTATCTGGAGTCGAAGAAACAGTGACGCTGATAGGAGCCTATTCAACAAGCCTTACAAACTTAGTCGGAGAATTAAATCTAGTTGAAGGAACCTCCTATTATGATGCGCCAGCACCTCAAGCATTAATTGGTAACAGTTTAGCATTCGATGCTAACGGTGACGCTAGATATAAAACAGGTCAGCCCTTACTGGTAACAATTGCTCAAAGGTCAATTATTCTCGAAATAGTTGGAGTTTTGGGGAGTTATGGTTCATCTCCAATAATACAACCAGATAGATCCATATTTTTACCATTGGACTACATTAAACTCATCAATAGGTTGACTGGTTACAACTATTTGCTCCTAAAGGCACAGAGCATAGACGGGGTTGAAACCATCTCCCAGCTTGTCACCAATGCTTATGGTTCTAAAGTTACGGTTTCAAGTGTTAAACAAATTAGTCAGACAGTTTCAAGCATCGCATCCCAGATTAGTCTCCTCCTCATGGGCGTTGCGGGCACCAGCTTCATAGCCGCAGGTCTGGGAACATTCAACATTATGATGATCTCGGTACTTGAGAGAGTAAGAGAGATTGGTATTCTGAAATCTCTTGGTATGAGGAATGAAAGGGTTTTAGCCCTCTACATTTCACAAGGCATATTGATAGGAATCTTAGGATGTATTACAGGTTTATTGATGGGTGTAGGTTTAGCATACTTTTTACCAGAGATACTGAGCGGGTTAAGAATTGAGGGAGTAAATACACCAAGATTTGGCTTAGGACAAAGCATAAACATAATGTCTTCTTATACTCCAATGATCACTTATCAAAATATTATACTGGCAACCGTTACCTCAATAATTGTGACATTAATATCGAGTGCTTATCCAGCATGGAAAGCCTCACAGCTGAAACCAGTTGAAGCTCTCAGATACGAATAAACCAAAAAAGCCATAATATGCAAGACTTTCTGGTCTGCTCGCTACGGCGATGACTTTGCAATTATGGTTTCCGACTCAAAGAGCAGCCTCGTAAACTCTCTCTCTCTCTCGCGAAGCACGTACATGCACTTCTAAAAATTAATCACGCGCTTGATGGGCTGGAGAACAACTAAGTTAACCAATCAAGTTCACAGATAACGCGCGCGCTCTTTTATGATCGTCCTAATTTCGCGAACAGCAACCTCTCAAACGCTTAGAAAGGCTTTTAATAACATTATAAACGGAAACACTTTTTATAACACCGTAATCAAATGACAGTCATGTCGTTCAAGGTAAGCGATTACATGGAAACGAGTTTCCTTGTCACAAGCTTTGAGACGCCGATCCATGAAGCCGCATGTATGATCGCCGATGGCGTGCACGACCTTATAGTAGTGATGGAGAAGGGAATCCCGAAGGGCTTCGTCTCAGCCGCTAATATAGTCTCCAAGGTCATCGCGGCGGGTTCAGACCCAATCAACATTAGAGTCAGGGACGTGATGACGACATCGTGTTCGACTATAAGTCCGGACGATGACCTGATGCAAGCCTCGGAGATAATCCGCGGAGGGGCTACTCTACTTTTAGTTGTTAAGAACGGAATATTCTACGGGGTGGTTACCCCAACCACTATAGCCCTGAGATTCGGTGAGTATGTGGATACAGCTATTAGAGATGTGATCAGAAATCTCTCAATATTCAGATAAATCGCATTCGAATGTGCTTACGCATTGCGCATGTGAGATCAACCATCGCGCGCGATGCGTGTTATAAGAGTGTGCGTGATTTTTTTGTTATTGGAAAAGGATTAGACTCGGGAGAAGTAGAATCGTTGTCGTCAGCAAAGTGATTATTGCGGCTTTCCTTACTCCAATTTTCTGATTAACCGAAACCGCGATGGTTAATAGAATAATATTGATTAACCAAAAAACATTGAAGGTGCCTATAAATGCGTTAATGAATCGATTTCCAATGGTTGGGATCCCGAGACTGGCATTAAACGTTAAAGCATCGATTAATCGTAATAAATGTTGAATAAGGTAGGGGGAATAAGCAAAGCCTGTTTGAGCGTAGAATTCCTTGAGTGTCCCATGGCCGCCTGACAATTTTGCGATAGCGTAGATTAAAGAGGATGTCAATATCCATGATATAATAACCCCAAAAAACCCACTTAGTCCAGAGATCATTAAGATTATTGATCTAAAGTTACCCATAGGTCCAACGGTTCCTGTGTTTGGCAGTGACGTATTGATTTTCGGCATGTAGATAATTGATGCAGCTGCTGAAACAAGTGAGATTAGTAAAATTACTATGATGCTTTTTCGTAGATCTTTTTCATCTATCGACCCAAAGGTTGACCTAGGCGAAGTAAAAACACCTATTATTGAGCCGATAAAACCCTTTTTGTTACTCATGCCTCAAAGCCTCCACGGGGCTCAAGTTAGAGGCTCTCCATGCTGGGTACAATCCCGAGAGAACACTCGTTAAAACCGCGAATCCAACCACCTCTACACTTAGCAGAAGAGATGGTGATATCTGCATTCCAATTATTTGACCTATACCCGCGCTGAGGACAATTCCTAATGCAGCTCCGATGGCTCCCCCAACGAAGCCTGTGAGAACCGACTCTGAGAGGAACATTAGAAGAATATCTCGACTCTTCGCACCCAACGCCTTCAATGTCCCAATCTCCTTCGTTCTCTCCATAACACTCACAGTCATGGTGTTGATGATACCGACACCCGCAACTATCAAAGAGATAGCCGCAATACCACCGAGAACAGCACCTATAGTGCCTAGAACGTTGTTGATCTGTGCTCTAGCTGTATCATATGTGAAGACTGAAACCGTTTTACCCATTTTATCTTTTATTGCTTTTGCAGCTTGGTTTACAAGATCAATGCTTTCTGCTTTGGCCATTATATACGAGTACTGTCCGTTGAGTTCGTAAAATTGTTCTGCATCATTAAGAGCAATTGCAATGCCATCATCGAGATTAGCTCCGAAGCTTCCACCGGTTTTTGTAAGGATTCCGATTACACGTAAAGTAATTGTTTTTTTCACACCTTTTACGGTTGCTTCGAAATTAATACGACTACCCAACTCGAGTAAAGGACTATCTTTATTCAGAGGTTGAGCTATGTTTGCTCCGATTATTGCGACACCTGAGTCTGACCTTACGAGATTCCTTCCTTGGGCGATCTCCGTACTCGTGTTTATTACCGCATATTCTTCGGTTACGCCATATACTGTTGTCGTGTATGTTGTTCCTTTCACATTAAATTGCCCAATTTTATTTGCTATTATTGGTGTGACAAGATCAATGTTTTCAACCTTAGAAATCGTGTTTATGTCTTTCCATGTTAGAGGGCTGCTCGATGAGATGCCTTGCATGTTTCTCATGTTTCCAGGGATTACAATTATTGTCTGTGGTCCTAATATCTGTAATTGGCCACCTACATTATCGCTGAGGCCTTGAGTCATTGAGATGAGCCCTGTAACAGCAGCGCATCCTATTAGAATTCCAACTAGGTTTAATACAAATCTAAATTTTCTGGACTTTACGCCCTCCCATGCCATGGTTGTAATGTCCAGTGGGTTCAATATTACTCACCTATGGTTTTATTCCGAGTATGGATCTTAGCCATCCCCAAATTCCACCATCATTTGTTGCTGCATTTTGACTAGAAGGTTTTACTACAGTAACGGGTAGGTCCAGTATTTTTTCTCTGAAGATATGTCTTTGATCTAGGTAGCTAACTTTGGCATGAATTACATCGTCTCCAAGTATTGCGTTTGGTGATACCTTTACCTGTACTGTGAATGGTACCGGACTGTCCGGATCTATGGCGCCCATATATTCATTGCTGCCAACAGTTGTTTTGAATGACCCGCTTTCAACTATACTTATACTTGTGAATTGAACTCGCGTTAACCCTATTAAGAGGAGATCTGTGTCAATTTTCCCAGTTTTTCCCTGCTCGAGTGTAAAAACCTGATCTTTTAGTAACCTGAAAGAAACGAATTCATCTATGTTGATTGTAATGACTTCGTTGGTTGTTAGAGTGATACCTTTTAAATTAAGGTATGATAAAGTCAATACTATTGTAAGTTGTCCTGGAACCGCATTACCATCGATCTGAAGATCATATGATACATCGACGGATGTGTTAGGTTTTAAATCGCCTAATGGGATTGTTGTAGAGCTTAGAGGTGCTAGAAGTCCTTTCTGATCCAGGCTAAGCTGAGCTTTCGTATTATATGCAACGGCGTCGCTGCAAATGATGTTTAAGTTCACTTTGAAATTGGTTCCCGGAATTACTGATAAACCTGGGCTTGAGTTCTTTACTACGAGAATTGGGTTCCTTGATGGGGTGACTTCGAAAGATAACGCGGAGTTTTGTCTCAGACTTTTGCCCTCCGAATTAAAGTTGAGTGAAGCTGAAATGCTGTAAGGTCCTAAGGTGGCGCTTTCGAGTATCCGTATTTTCATTATTACTTCCATTTTCTCCCCGATTTTTAGTTCAGAAATAGTCTTTATCTGGCCTTCGGTGACAGCTATAAACGAGGAACTGGAGGTAAGTGTGATATTTAGATTCTGAACATTTGAATCTCCTATGTTCTCTATTATATATGTAAATCCACCGTCATAGTTTGCGTTTATTTTCACTGATTCTGAGCTGACAATGATCTTTATTGAGGGTACAAATGCTTGGTTGACTACTATAGATATTGGAATTGTTAATGCGATCTGGTTACCTAAACGACTGTATTTGAGCTGTAGTTGCAGTGTATAAGCTCCTACAGGTACGTTTTGGTCGATGTCTAATGTGACCGGGTAGGAGACGTTTTGTTGCTGCTTTATCGTGTTGAGAACCTTGTGGGAGTTTGATAATACGGTTATTCCCGGTGTATTAGACGTCAGTATGTTTTCAACCTCGAATACATCGTAGCCACCACTATTGTTTACTTTAATAGTTAGTTTGCCTTGTCTTCCTGCAGCAAAATAGACGTTTTCTGCTGATACTTCGAGGTGAGGTGTATAGTACTCAGCATAAACTGATACAGTTGATACTGTAATCATGCATAGTATTAATACCTTAAATAAACTTCTCTTCATAATACTCATCACTTAGAACCTTTTCTCTCCTTCTACCTTTCCATCTCTAATCATTAATAATCTATCTGTTGATTGAGCTACATTAGGATCGTGAGTAACTAAGACAAATGTTTTCTTTCGTTCCTTATTTAGCTCTCTTAAAAACACGATTATCTCCTGCCCTGTTTTAGAGTCGAGATTACCCGTTACCTCGTCACAAAGGAAAATGTTCGGGTCGTTAGCAAGAGCTCTAGCTATAGCAACTCTTTGTTGTTCCCCGCCACTGAGTTGTGTTGGCTTATGATCTAATCTAGATTCAAGACCAACTTGCTTGAGTAGATCTTTTGCTCTCTCACGCCGTTTACTTCTAGATATCCCAGAAATTGATAGTGGAACCTCAACGTTATCGAGGGCATTCATACGAGTGATTAAATTAAATTGCTGAAAAATGAAACCAAGTTCTTTGTTTCTCAGGTTAGCTAATTGGTTATCGTCTAAGCCCGCAATATCTATACCTCCAATTACGACTTTTCCGGATGTTGGTCTGTCGAGTGCCCCGAGCATATTTAATAATGTTGATTTTCCGCTTCCTGAGGGTCCCATTATTGCCATGAATTCGCCGGTTTCGATTTTGATGTTAATTTTATCTAAGACTCTGAGCGTGTTTTCGCCTTGACGATATTCTTTTACTAGATCTTCGGTCTCAATTGCGTAGGTCATTATGAGGTACCTTCTAGTCCCAGAATCATTTCGTTTACTTTATATTGTTGATTTTCAAGATTGATTGACATTTTCCGTAAAATATTTAATTTTATAGTATTGTCCACGTCTTCGCTTAGTAGATTAATTATGACTTCCATGAAATTAACCTCCTGATTATCAAAATTTGTCATCGACGCTAGAGTGATATTTTTCAGGTTCGGTGAAGCCCATTTCACTATGCTTGTAAGATATTTTACAGCGAACCGAAAGTTATGTTTCAGGTGAATTGGAATCTTTAGTAGTCTTTCTCGGCCCTCGTCAGTGATATAATAGAAGTCTACGCCTCCTTTATCATGCTTTTCAATTAAATTATGTTTTTCAAGACTTTTCAGTGCAGGATAAATTGTACCCGTTTTGGGTATCCAGACGTCATTAAGCTCATCTCGGATTGTTTTCAATATATCATAGCCATATTTGGGCGAGTTTTCTAGTTGAACTAGCAACAGTAATTGTATTGGGCTCAGCCTTGGTCTAAATACATCTGGACCTAATTCCATTACCATATAATAGGCACCTACCTAGTAGACTTCTACAGAAGTTGGCGGATCAAATATAAACATTATGGATGCGCGTAGAAGATAGCTGCTATACTACTCCCAGCGCCCAGCCAGGTAGGACACGGACTGGAGAATAGCTATGTCAACTAATCATGTTCATAGTTGAATATCAGGGGAATTAAGGATAAGATAAATGTCTAGATTTATAAAAACGAAAAATTCAGCCTCTTCCCTATAGAATTCTAAATACCTTATACTTCACCCTATATCTAGACATCTCTTCAATACCTACACTGATTATACTATTCAACCATCGATATTTCACAGAGCCGGTCTCAAAAACAGGTGCGCGCGCTCATATGAATGAGTCGTTTAGTTGCTTTTCATAAGTTGTCATAACTTTTAGATGTTCACGCATCATTTTCTCTGGATTAGATAACTTCTCCTTCACACTATTTACTATATTCCTCAATTCATCAAGTCTAAGAGTATACGGCTTAACCCCGCTAGGATTATACTCCATTCTTGCGCCTCCCATTAATTCATCTGCCACAGTCCCCTTATATTCTACTGTTTTAAGAATCTGAAGATATATTGGATAATCATCTCCATCAACACGCCGTAGTATTTCCCTTTTTAATCGATCAGGCACTTCTCGTATCAAGAAAAATAGGTACAGATTTAATGCAAGTGTTTTCGGCGTTATTACCATATAATAACTATCTTCATCAAACTTTAGCTTAACCGACCGATCTAGGGAGAGACTCTCTATGATTATGTAATCAACGTGCGACCTCAGCTCAAGTTCTTCAATCTCACTATCCTTCTCCTTATTCTCCTTATCCAGGGAATAAATTCTAGAATCCTTGCTCGCCAACTCCTTTTTTAGCCTATTGTTCTCATTCATTAGGTTCAGGGTTGAATCATCGATGGCCAAATTTAGAAAGCCCCGATTAACTAACATATAGTATAATTTTTCGATCCTACTAGCGATAATCGGAGTATACTCATCGTCCTCCAATATCGAGTGAACTTCAGGTTTAGTAAAGCCCTTCCCCCTCCCGAGACTCCTAAAACTGGCGACTTTTATGTCCAACTCAAAATTATCGGGGTCAAGTGTCGAGAGTGCCGCGTATTTCCCGCAGAGTGGACAGGCTAGGTGACTCATCGAGTTAATCTCATGTAGCCTATATTATATGTCTCTCCTTCCCCAAAATTGGGGACAAGTTACTGTGGACACTACGCTGATTACTATGTTTGATTTACGTCTTTTATCCTTGTTTTGATGAAGTCAATCATCCTCTCATCAATGAAGGCCGGGCAATCATTACAGATTATTGGTAAAGGGTTTATGGCCCATTCGTTTAATCCTTCCACGTTTTTTACCATCTTGAAAATGAGATCAAATTCCTTACTGTTTAGTTGTTTCGCTTGCTTTGGTAGTTCGTTTATGTGCCAGTAGTTACAGAATCCTTCGGCGTCTATGTGGAGACAGGATAAAAATTTGAGTCTATTATTTTGGCGGCTAATTTCTTGATAGGTTGTTATGAAGGGTTCGCGCGCGCGAGGTGGTGGGGTCTTCTCGGGTGTTGTGTTAGCGTCTAGGAGGCGTTAGATAGGCGTTGAGAGGCTGTTGAGAGGGTGTTGAAAAGGTGTTGAAAAATTTCCAAATTTTACATCCCCATGGGGTAGTATAG
>Ga0209254_10003942_pt1 | contig 13568 bp, 13 predicted proteins | sample FrelakmetDIP11DI_FD_187148 | JGI IMG/M metagenome (GOLD analysis project Ga0209254, IMG submission 187148) | Freshwater lake sediment microbial communities from the University of Notre Dame, USA, for methane emissions studies - DIP11 DI (SPAdes)... | ecosystem: Environmental > Aquatic >...
CCCCTGGTCGGCCCCAGGAAGTAACCATGGTCAATTGGTAAAAAGAAACAATGCCCATCGCTTTTGATTACCTGTGATAGCCTGTTAGCTTTGCCCCAATCCATTTTTAAACTCTCCTTATTTTAATTATCAATAAATATAATAAAACAAAAAACTCAAAAGAAAAGATGCCCTTTCCAGCATTTGATATTATAGTTTAAATACTTAATATTTTAAAATGAAAAATAGGATTAAAAAACAGCTGCAATTTATTATCATCAATTTATTTTTTTATAGCCATTTTACAGGCGCTTCTTTTGCAGCAGACGGCGGCTGCATGGCTCAATAAATTCTTAAATATTTGAATTGATATATTGAATGTTTTTAAAATAAAATTTATCTGTTAAAATTAAAATATTAAATATGGGAGGTGAGGACAAGGCTAAAATTTATGAAAAAAAATGTTATTTGTCAAAAAGAAAGTAATCAAAAAGGGAGGAAAATTAAATGAAGAAAGCATTAGTTGTTTTGTTGATAATAGCTTTCGCAGCGACTATCATGCTTGCTGGTTTTGCTTGCGCACAGCCGGCAGCAGAAACAACTGCAGCAGCAGCAGAAACAACTGCAGCAGCTTCTGAAAAAAATGTTGCAGATCTTGACATTGTCTATGTTGTTAAAGCAGACGGTATTCCATGGTTTGATACTGAGAGAGCAGGTATGGATCAGTGTGCTGCAGATTATGGTTTTAAAGCTACAACTGTTGGTCCTCCAACAGCTGACGCTGCACTGCAGGCCCAGATGATTGAAGATTATCTGGCAGCCGGAGTAGAAGCTGTAGGCGTTTGTCCTAACGACCCGGCAGCTATCGAGCCTGTATTTGAGAAAGCAATGGCACAGGGTGTCATTACTTTTGCACATGAAGGTTCAAGCTTCAAGAATGTAAACTTTGACATTGAAGCTATGGATAACGTGCTATTCGGTGAGACTATAATGGAAAAGGGTGTTGATCTAACTGGTGATACAGGGCAATATGTTTGGTCAGTAGGCTGGTTGACATCAGTATCTCATAATATATGGGTAGACTCAGGTATAGCCCTTCAGCAGGAAAAGTATCCAAATAAAGTAAATGCTCTTGGATATGAGGCGGGTTCTGACAGGTATGAGGAACAGGAAGATACAACCATAGCACACGATAAGATGATAGAGTATTTAAAGACCTATCCTGATATAAATGTGCTTTTTGGAAGCCCTATGACTACATTGGTTGCTGCAGGGCTTGTAATAGAAGAAACTGGAAGCATTGACACAATAGGCGCATCCGGAACCGGCCTGCCTATCACAATAGGTGACCATATAAGAAATGGTATAAATATGGAAGGTTTCTTCTGGGATCCGTATCTGGTTGGCTATGCCATGGGTTATATTGTCATGATGGAATATCTTGGAACTCCTCTTCAACCTGGCGATCCGGTTTTGCTACCGGATGGAACGCCATTGAAAAGATATGAAGAGATAGGCATGGCAACTAATGATGTCGGCGGGACTGTACTATTTGGCGTAGGTCTTGAAAATCTAAATAAGGATAACCTTGAAGAATGGGACGCACAGTTTAAAGAATATGGATTCTAAAACATAATTAAAGGGAATTCATATATTCTTTAAATATATAAAATACAGGTTGGTTAGAGCAATTAGTTCTAACCAACCTGTATAATAAAAATATATATTTTTTAAAATAAAAATGATAATTTTTAAATAAAATGAATGATAATGTATTTTTAAAAGTTGAAAATATAAGCAAAAGATTCGGTGCAGTCCAGGCCTTAGATGAAGTCAGCCTTGAAATAAAAAAAGGAGAAATCCACTGCCTTGTAGGCGAAAATGGGTCAGGAAAATCAACCCTTATAAAAATAATCTCAGGAGTCCAGAATCCGGATGAGGGTGAAATATTTATTGAAGATAAAAGTTTTAAGAAGCTTGGAGCTATCGAAGCCACCAAAGAAGGCATACAGGTAATATACCAGGATCTTGCATTATTTCCAAACTTTTCAGCGGCGGAAAATATTTCCTTGAACCAGAGGCTTGAAAGCCGTGCAAAGTTTGTAAACTGGAAGACTGTGAAGCAGATAGCTGAAAAAGAATTAAGCGAGATCGGTAAAAAAATCGACCCTGATGAACTGGTGGAAGATTTATCAGTTTCTGATAAACAGATCGTTGCCATCACAAGAGCATTGACATCGGGCGCAAAGCTGATAATCATGGACGAACCCACAACAGCATTGACAAAAAGTGAAGTGGAGTCCTTGTTTCATATTATTACTGGATTAAAAAATAAAGGTATTTCAACGCTTTTTGTCAGCCACAAACTATCAGAAGTATTTACGATATCAGAAAAAGTCACAGTCCTTAGAGATGGTAAAAATGTAGGAACATTTGACCCTAAGGAGATCAATAATGATAAATTGGTTTTTTATATGACTGGAAGAAAAATAGAGTCGACAAAATTTGAATGCAAAATAGGCAATGCTGGCAATGGCGCCAAACCTGTTCTTGAGGTCAAGGATTTATCAAAAAAGGGAAACTATATAAATATAAATCTAAAACTTTACCCCGGGGAAATAGTCGGTATTATAGGGCTTCTTGGTTCAGGCAGGACTGAAGTGGCTTCCTCTATTTTTGGATTGATCCAGCCTGATTCAGGCCAGATAATAATGGAAGGTAAACCGGTTAAGATAAAATCTTCACAAATCGCAAAAAAAATGGGTATAAGTTTTTTACCGGAAGATAGATTAACTGAGGGGTTATTTATAACTAAAGACATTGAAAGCAATATAATAGTAACGACCTTAGGGAATTTTTTAAATAAATTTAAGTTAATAAATTTTAAAAATGTTAAGTCTGAGACAAAAAAATTAGCAGAAGAATTAAATATAAAGACACCCTCTCTCACTCTTCCTGCAACAAGTCTTTCTGGTGGAAACCAGCAAAAAGTGGTTGTAGCTAAATGGATATCGACTGATCCAAAAGTATTTATTTTGGATGGGCCCACTGTTGGGATAGATGTGGGTTCAAAAAGTGACATACATATGATAATCCGCGGCCTTGCAGAAAATGGGGTTGGAATAATGATAATATCCGATGATATACCAGAGGTTCTCCAGAATTGTAATAGGATCCTGGTAATGCAAAAAGGCCGTATTGTGAAGGAATTTGATGCATCTTGTACTACTGAAGAAGAACTTAATGAAATGATTATGATAGGGGAAGAAGTAAAAGCAAAAAGCGAAGTTTGATATTCTTTTTTTATCATATGGAGATGTTTAATGAATAGAGAGGAAAAATATTGAAAAAAGTATTTAAACAAAATGAGATATATGTATTTTTTATATTTATTGCACTTTGCATTTTAATAACTTCTTTCAACAGGTCTTTTTTCACACTGGAAACACTCTTCAGTCTATTAACCGGTCATGCTTTTGAAGGAATACTTGCGCTCGGTTTTTTTGTTGCATTGTTGTCAGGCGGGATAGACGTATCCTTTGCCGCAGTTGCTATCACCAGTGCATATATAGGTTGTCTTTTAATGATAGAGACTGGAATAGATAAAGTTATTGTAGGTCTTCTAATCAGTATGGTTATAGGCATAATCATGGGAGCTATCAACGGGATTTTGATAGGTTACTTTAAGCTACCTACTCTTATTGTGACACTGGGTACTCTAACTTTTTATTGGGGAGCGCTTACAAGCTTTCTTCAGACATTTGTGGGCAAGACCATCATTACAACTACTATGCTCCCTTCTTCTGTAATTGAATTTGGTAAGGCAGATATTTTTCAATTTACTACAAAAGATGGTACAGTTATCGGGTTTCCTCTTTCTGGAGCTATATTCATAGGTTTAGCGGTATTAACATGGGTGATTTTAAAATATACTACATTGGGTAGAAGCATTAAAGCGATTGGTGGAAGTATGGAAGCAGCCCACAGATCCGGGTTTAAGATAACTTATATTCAGGTCTTTATATATTCTTACATTGGGTTTTTGGCCAGTATTGCAGGATTCATGCATATCGCATACTTCAGGGTCGCAAGTCCTTTATATATGATAGGCACTGAAATCGCTATCATAGCAATGGTAGTTATTGGAGGTGCCAGCATAACGGGAGGCAAAGGGTCAGTAATAGGGACTGTTTTAGGAGTCGCAATATTAACTGTAATAAGGACAAGTCTAGTTCTTATGAAAGTACCAACATATTTCCAGCAATTTGTTATAGGTCTTTTAATTGTTATAAGTGTCACTGTTACTGCTCTGCGGGAGCAAAGAAAAGCCAGGGCATCAAGAGTGCTGGACGTAGAATGAGGATTGATATTTGCAGATTAATGATCAAGAAAATTTAGGAGGTGCTTTTTGATAATTTTCAGGAATAAAAAACTATTTGTTCTGTTCTGTATAACAATTTTCTTTTTTATAATTATGTCTATCGTTAGACCTGACCAATTTTTATCCCTGCGAAATTTTCAGTCTATGACCATACAAATACCGGATTTCGGGCTTCTTGCTTTGGCAATCGCATTGTGCATGATGACAGGAGGAATCGATTTATCAGTTGTTGCAATTTCTAACCTGACAGGTATTGCAACAGCATGGATGCTGACAAACTTTATAAAACCCGGGATGCCCGGATCTACGGAGACACTGCTCATAATTCTTTGCATGCTCATTGGTCTGATAATTGCTGCAACCTGCGGTGCAATCAATGGTATTTTAATTACAAGGGTTGGAATTACACCTATTCTTGCAACGCTCGGTACGATGGGATTGTTTGGAGGGCTGGGAGTAATCATAACCAAAGGTATGGGAATTACGGGACTTCCTGAAAAGTTCCTTTTTCTTGGAACGGAAATGGTTGCAAAAGCGCCAATACAATTATATATATTTATCGCAGTAATATTACTGGTTGGATTGATATTAAACAGGACATTATTCGGGTTTAATCTTTTAATGATCGGAGCCAATCCGATTTCTGCCCGTTTCTCAGGGATAAACCTTAATAATGTTTTATTGAGAGTATATATATTGTCCGGTATATTATCGGGAATTGCCGGTTTTATTATTATTGCAAAAGCAAATTCTGCAAGATCAGGTTATGCTGCATCATTTTTACTGCCCGCTGTACTGGTTGCTGTCCTGGGTGGGACTGACCCCGCTGGAGGTTTTGGAACTGTTACGGGAGTGGTACTGGCATTAATACTTGTCCAGACGTTAAAAAGCGGTTTTAATATATTAAATTTCAGTTCTTTCTTCCAGAATGTTGTGCTGGGTGGCATGTTGCTACTTGTAATGATAATAAATTTTATAGGCGCTAAAGTCGCTGAAAAAGTATCTACGAAGAAGCTGACTGCAAAAACCTTGAAGTAGCACAGATGAAGTAGCGCAGATAATAATAAATAGTATCACATACTCTACCTGACTAATAAAAACAAAATAGTTTTAATTGTTTTATTTATTCTTAAGTCTATAATATTCTTGATATTCTGCATTGTGTAAGGGTTTTATCGAAACAAAAAGTCCAATTTTATTAAATAATTGATGGGGGTCCAATGAGGTACAGATATCTGGGAAAATCCGGTCTTAGGGTATCTGAGATATGTCTTGGTACCATGACATTTACACCAAAGGGAATGTTTACTGATTATGGCGGAACCAGTCTTTCTGAATCAAAAAAAATTGTTGATTTTGCAATCGATATGGGGATAAATCTTTTTGATACTGCAGACTCATATTCAGACGGGGCTTCTGAAGAAACCCTTGGCAAAATTCTCAGGAATAAAAGAAATGATGTGCTCATCTGTACAAAAATCCGTTTTAATAACGGCAGCGGGAAAATAAGTGCGGTTGGCCTATCAAGACAGAGCATTATAGAAGGATGTAACAACAGTCTAAAAAGGCTTGGGACTGATTATATCGACATATATCTCCTGCATGCCTTTGACCAGACAGTACCGCTTGAAGAGACATTGCAGACAATGGATGACCTTGTCAAGCAGGGAAAGGTAAGATATATAGGTTGTTCGAATTTTGCCGCATGGGAGATTATGAAAACCCTTTGCATCTCTGAAAAGCTTGGCCTGGAGAAGTTGACTACATATCAGGCTTATTATTCCCTTGCTTCAAGGGAAGTGGAATTGGAGATTTTACCGCTTTGTGAAGAACAGGGCCTTGGCATAACATGCTGGAGCCCGTTATCAGGCGGATTTTTCACCGGTAAATACAGAAGAGGCAGAACTATGCCGGAAAGTGGCAGAAGAATCGATATTGAAAATGTTACCAATATATTTGCCCCCGTTGAAAACGAAAAGGGGTTTGATATTATTGAAGTTCTGGACACAATAGCCCAAAAACATAATGCCACGATACCGCAGGTAGCACTTGCTTATTTGTTGACAAGACCAGCAGTCTCATCAGTAGTCGTGGGAGCAAAAAAAATATCACATCTTGAGGATAATATTGGAGCCCCGGATTTAAGCCTGGAAAAGAAAGATACTGAAATCATAGATAATGTCAGCAAGCCGTCATATCCATATCCTCACTGGTTTAAAAAGAAAATATGGGAAAAAGACGGATTAAAAGTATAAATTTTAAAATACGAAATGAGTAAAGAAAAATAATCATTATATAAAATAGGGAGGCAATAATGGCTAAAATCTTCGGTAAAGAAATGAAAAAATCAGAGATATTAAGAAAAGTTGGAGACATAGAACAGCTGGCGCATATTTTAAGTTTGGAATTACGGGAAGGAGATGCAAGCGGGGTCAGGGCTCTGGATGTAAGGAACGGAAGCGGACTCAGGTTCCTGGTAGTGGCAGACAGGGGACTTGATATTACAACTGCTGAATTCTGCGGGATTCCACTGGCAATAAGGTTCCATCCCGGGGAAATGAGGCCAAATTTCCATGAGGACCTTCCATTTGCTTTTGTCAAGAGCTGGGCTGGAGGGCTTGTAACTACATGCGGACTTACGCAGGTTGGTGATCCGGGAAAGGATGGAATTGAAAATCTTGTACAGCACGGTGATTTCACACATATCTCCGCAAAAAACGTACAATACGAAGGAAAATGGGAGGGCGATGAATACAGGCTTCAAATAAGGGGCAGGATAACTGAGGGCGCCCTTTTTTATCCCGGTATTGAATTAAGGAGAAAGATAACTACATACATGGGTTCAAATAAATTCATTATTGAAGATGAGGTGGAAAATATTAGTTACAGGGCTGCCCCTTTCATGTTAATTTACCATTGTAATTTTGGATTTCCCTTACTTGATGAGACCTCTGAGGTCATTATCAATTCAAATTCAGTTATTGCAACAGACACCACTCCAGCAGAAGACATTGGTGAGTGGAACAGGATAATTGCCCCGCAAAAGGACTATGTCAACAGGGTCTATTATCATGATGTTAAGCCTGATGCCGATGGTCTGTGCAGAATAGGCATAATCAATAATAATATATATGAAAATAAAAAAATAAAGCTTACGATGAAATATAAAAAAGAACAGATGCCAATCCTCACACAATGGAAGCGGATGGATATGGGTGAATATGCAATAGGCCTGCAACCAGGCAACTGTCATTCTGAAGGCCGCATAAAGGAAAGAGAAGTATTTAAAACACTAAAACACCTCGAACATGGTGAGATAAGAAATTTTTCACTGGAATTTGAGGTAGAGCTAATATAATAATTAATATTGGTTAATATGGAAAGATAAAAGCTTAAGACTATTGTTTATCTATAAAATGCGTAAAAATAGAATAGTATATATAATTTTACAGTGTATTGTTTTCTTGCTTATATTAAGCATATCAATAGTTGTAAACGGTTGTTCCAGGGATGCAAAGGGGACTGTCGCTGAAACAGAAGAGACTATAACTGTTACCGGGACGCCTGAAGAAACTAGAAATGTTGAAGAGACCGCAGAGGCAACAAGTGAAGATACCAGTGAACAGACGATTCCCGAAGAAACTGCAAGCACTGAAAGTACCGATACTGATAAAAACGAAGATATAATTTTGTTTAGGGGAAACAGTGTAAACGGCAACAAGGCTGTCATGATACTTGAGGTCAATATTATCACTGGCGATATCTCAGGGCTTATACAGATGGGTTTTAAAAGTTTTGATATGGATTTAAGTAACACAAAAATATGCGACTATATTCTTGAAGGGAGTATTACCGGAAGCGTTGATTTACAGACTTTAGAAATAACAGGAGAAATAAACGGTAAAGCAGTTACCGACACACAGTCTGAAGCATGTAACGATTATAATGTTAATTACTCGATGACGGCGGTAATGATGTGGGATAAAAGCAGGATAAAAGGTTATTTTGATACAAAAACACAGGATGAATGGGAGTTTTTTTTAAAAAATGTTAATGAATAATTACAAAAATCTAAGAATGGAGGTACTGGTTGGAATCCATTTTTAAAAAAATAATAAATATCGGGATTGTGGTTGAGGATGTTGTAAAGACAATAGAGAACTTCACCCAAAAATACGGAATCGGACCATGGAGTCTATATGATTGTAGCGCTGAAAATATAAAAAATATGACTTTAAGAGGAAAGCCTGTAAATTCCAGCTTCAAACTTGCCGGATGCAGGCTGGGAGATATTGGATTTGAGCTCATTCAGCCTCTTGATGATAACAATATTTATTCTGAATTCCTAAAAAGTAAGGGTCAATACCTGCACCACATCGGGTATGAAGCCCAGGACTATGAAAGTGCGGTGGATCTTTTCATAAGAGAAGGTCTCAAGGAAGCGCAAAGCGGCAATTTTTATTCTAAAGAAAGATTTATTTTTTTTGAAAGCGAAAATCAGTTAAAGCACATTGTCAAGTTTATAGATACGGATATGGAGTATTTTAAATACCAGGAAAATGATAATGGAATAAGCATTCTTATTAAACCTGAACCATTTAAAATTTTTCCTGGAAAAAATGAGTTTTCTAAAATTATAAAGCCTGTTTTTACAAAAATAGCACAGGTCTCATTTATTGTAAAAAGTGTTGATGATATGGTTAAAAAATATAATGATATGTTGGGTATCGGTCCATGGAAAATCTGGGAATTTGGACCGGATACTGTAAATGACATGACAATAAACGGAAAGCGTTCAGACTACAGAATGAGGCTCGCCCTGGCAAAGATAGGGGATATTGACATAGAATTAATCCAGCCAAGAGACGACAAAAGCATATATGCAGATTTCCTTAAAATATATGGCGAAGGGTTCCATCATCTGGCATACGAGGTCGATGACTTTGAAATGCTGATGCAATATATGGAAAAAATCGGCATAAAAGTGTCAATGAGCGGAAACTGGTGCGGCAAACACATATGGATGTACCTTAGCACTGAAGCTGATTTAAAGCATATAGTGGAACTAAATAGCACAGAACCAGGGTTTATTTATCCTGAACCATTAGAATATTATCCTGCAGGGTAGTTTAAAGTCATACCGGATAATTCTGTAACCTCTAAACAATATAATATTTATAGAAACATAAAGAATTATTTAAAAAGTTATGAAAGAATCAATATTGGGAATTGATATAGGTACTTCCAGTATAAAATGCAGTCTCTTTGATTTTAATGGCAGGGAACTTCTAAGGTCTTCAAGTGATTATCAAAATATCTATAAGGACCCTGGAATTGTCGAAATAGATAATGAAGTCCTTTGGGGAGCAGTCGTAAAGGCCATCAAAGAAATAGTCAATCTCTGTTCGGGCAAGTATAAAATAATCTCTGTCGGGATCTGTGCAATAATGATAATGCCGGTCCTTTTGGACAGCAAAAATAATGTAATAAGACCTATAATACACTGGTTTGATTCAAGGCCGCGCCAGCAATATTATGAGATAAAACAGAAAGGTTTGGATAAGCTTATCTCAGAGTTTTCTGGCAGCGCATTTACTGGTGAAAGTACAATTAATACGCTTTCCTGGGTAAAGACCTTTGAACCCGGTAATTATAAAAAAATATCAAAATTTATTCTGCTTAAAGACTTTATAAGGTTTAAGCTTACCGGTAAAATCCTGAGTGACTTTGGAGATGCGTCAGGCAGCCAGATGTTGGATACAAGAAAGTGGAAATGGTGCAATGAATTAATCGAAGAACTTGGATTTAAAAAGCACATATTCCCTGATCTTTTTAAACCTTATGAAAACGCTGGCAATATATCCAGTGGAGCAGCAGGCTTAACAGGTCTTGAACCCGGCACTCCGGTAGCCGTAGGTTCAGGTGATGGCATAACAACAATATTTGGTCTGGGAATCTATAGAGAGGGACAGGTCGGCGTCACTGTAGGCTCAGCCGGTGTAATTGCGGCCCCTTCAAGGACCTATCCTGAAGATGATAAATACAGGGGGTATATATTCTGCCATCCGATGTGCGACAGGTGGTTTACATTGATGGCAACAGCATCTTCAGGGGCGATACTTAAATGGTATCTTGAAAACCTGGTTAACGATAAGGAAATAACGTATAGAGATCTAGATATTGAAGCAAAAAAGTCGCCTGCCGGTTCTAACGGCCTGTTATTTTTACCTTACCTGTTGGGTTCAAGGAATCCCCATAGTAATCCCAGAGCTTCCGGCACTTTTTTAGGGCTTCGCTATAATCATAAGAGAAGCGATATAACACGAGCGCTACTTGAGGGAATTTCATTTGAGCTGTTGGATATTTTCCATGCTGAAAAGGAAATACTTCTTAAAAGGAATATTACAATAAGTAAAGTAAAGTTATCCGGCGGGATAATAAATAGTAACTTCTGGATGCAGGTACTTGCAGATATTTTAGGTAAAGACATCATTACAACAAAAGTAAAGGAACTGGGGACACTTGGGTCCTCTATTATTGCAGCAGTTACAGCAGGAATCTATAGTGATCTTGAGACTGCTGTAAAAAAGATGGTAGTCGACGAAAAACTCATAGGACGGAATAGCGGACTGGAAAGCCTGTATCGTGAGAGGTTTGAAATATTTAAGGATTTATATAAGACTCTTGAACCGAAGTTTGATTTACTATTGAAGCAGGGGTTTTAATAGAATAATAATCTAAGTCTTTTATTTATAAACCGGAGGTAATATGGCAGAAAAGAAGAAAAACAATAAAATGCCTGAATGGATAGGCGCTTATCCTTATAAAAAGGATAAAAAAAGGCCTGTAGTAATAAGAAAGGAGGGCAGAAAACCCCTTATTTATGGCAGGGGTAATAATCTTGATACCACACCCCTTTCCATCAGCACGGACAAGATAGGATATCTTGGGGAATATACAGTTCCACCCGGCAGTTATTTTGATCCTCCAGACATCCATCCTGGAGACGAATGTTATTATTGCCTGGAAGGAACAGCACATTTATTTAACCCCGAAAGCGGCGAGGTTGTAGAACTTAATCCCGGAGATGCCCTTCTCATACCAAAAGGCACGTGGCATGTAGGATTTAATTTTGGGGATAAAAACTTCAGGCTCCTTGCACTTGTTGCCCCTTCAATATGGTCGGAAGACGACATGGGGCTGGATGTTAATTACGGCAAAAAACAGGCATTTTATAAAGGGGAATAAAAAAGCATATGCTTACTTAACTGTATAAAAAGCATGTAAAAAACCAATATCACATAAATAAAAAAGTAAAGTTAAAAAATAAAAAAATATAAATAATTTTAGGGAGTGAATTTAAATGGAAAATAAAGATCTGAAAGCAATTGATTTACTTGGAAGATTTCCAATTCCTGGCGAAGAAGCCAGGAAGAATAAAAGGCTCATACATATACCGCAGGATAAGATGCTAAAACTAATACACGGTAAAGAAAACCATATACTGGTATCATTTTTTGTGAGCAATGATTTTGTGCATTTTGGAAAGATACAGATACCAAAAGGAATATTTTCTGATCCGGAGACACACAAAGGCGATGAAGTACTTTTTGTATTAAAAGGAAATCTTACCGTCCAGGTATACGAGGATGATGACGATGATGATACAAGCGTGCTGCACGAATCATATGAGATACTTCCGGAAGAGCAGTTTTTAATACCGGAAGGCAGAAAACACAGATATCTTAATTTTTCTAACAATACTGTTGAAGCAATATTCGGTATTGCCCCGGAGCTATAGGAGGTGAAAATGGAAAATAATAAAGACTCAAAAAAGAAATCAAAATTTCCTGAATGGATGGGGAAACTGCCTTTTCCGCCAGATAAAAAAAAGCCGAAAGTAATTAGGAGAGAAGACGTCAAGAATACTGTTTATGGCAAGGGTAATAAACCAATAAAGGTTACTATAATCGCTGATACAAACAGGCTTTATTTTTCAGATTATTCTATAAAACCTGGAGGATGGTTTGAACCTCCTGACATTCATGCAGGAGATGAAGTCTATTACTGCCTTGAAGGAGAAGCGACAATGTTCGACCCCATAAATGGCGAAACCTTTGTTTTAAAAGAAGGGGATGGGTTCCTTATTCCCAAAGGCACATGGCACGTGGGTTATAATTTCGCAGATAAGCCATTCAGGCTGCTAACGATTATAGCGCCCAAGGCATGGGCAGACTTGAATGTTAATTTTGATGGAAAACAGGCTTTTTATAAGGATTAGCAGCATTATTCAGTATCAAGTAATAAAAAAAAGAAACAGGCAACAATATTGGCGGGAATATTTATCTGTGCAGGTTTTAATAGGTATATTTTTCTGGATTTTAATGACTATTAAATTCAAGAGAAAATACTTGAGCCGTATATTAAAATATCGGCACCCTGTTCAATTGCCATATCTGCAGTTTGGTCATTTATTGAACCGTCAACTGAGATTGTTATATCTGCGCCCGACTTTATTATCCAGGATTTAAGTTCTGAAATTTTTTTAAGAGACTTATCAATAATTTTTTGATGCCCAAAACCAGGGTAGACAGTCATGACTATTACATTATCCGAAAGGGGAAGATATTTTAATATATCATTAACTTCTATTTCAGGATCAAGCGCAATCGATGTCTTTATGTTTTTAGCTCTCAAGAATTTTAAATCCCTCTCTGCTGTTTTTGTAGCAGCTGGATGAATGGTTATTATATCTGCTCCGGCATCTATAAAAATCTCAAGGAATTCGCCAGGCTCCTGTATTTCCAGGTGGACATTAAAAATAAGCGCAGTTAATTTTCTAAGTGATTTTATTATATAAGGGCTAAAAGCAAAATTCTTGACAAAATGCCCATCCATGACATCAAAGTGAAGTCCGGTAAAACCTGAAGTTTCTATCTTTTTAATTATACTCCTGTAATCAGCGGCATCAGCTGAAAGAAGTGATGCATATTTCTCTAACACTATTTTTAACAACAATTAAACTTATTAATTGGAACAAGTAAAAACCACTGGCCAACAGAATCCTGGCTTACTGGCTTCAGTTAATATTATACCAAAATATTTTGCTATGAGGCTAAAAATTGAATATAATTTTCCTGCAGTTGAATGCCATTTTCTATTGTTAATTACTGTTAGTCTTAAAAAAGAACTAAAACATAAAATGGAG
>Ga0209254_10003943_pt1 | contig 13568 bp, 11 predicted proteins | sample FrelakmetDIP11DI_FD_187148 | JGI IMG/M metagenome (GOLD analysis project Ga0209254, IMG submission 187148) | Freshwater lake sediment microbial communities from the University of Notre Dame, USA, for methane emissions studies - DIP11 DI (SPAdes)... | ecosystem: Environmental > Aquatic >...
CTGCTGAAGATGCCGAAGATGCTGCCCAGGAGACATTTATTCGCGCTTACCAATCGCTGCGGCGCTACGATCAAAGCCGTCCTTTTGGTACCTGGCTGCTTTCGATTGCTGCTCATTATTGCATTGACCAGCTCCGGCGCAGGCGTTACCCAACCATCTCCCTTGAGGACATGACGCTGCCCGACCTGCCCGACGCCTCACCGGGCATCGAGAACCGCGTCAGCCTGAAGGAAGAGCGGCACCAGGTGCAGGCTTTATTAGAGGGTTTAGATCCGGTAGACCGGGCGGCTGTGATCATGTATTACTGGTATGATTTTTCCTACGAAGAGATATGCCAGGTTTTAAACCTGACATCAAGCGCTGTGAAAAGCCGCTTGCACCGTGCCCGGCGTGCCATGGCAGGGGAATGGCAAAAGAAACAGCCAGAAACCGGAATCGGAGAAAGGATATTCCATGAATCACCAACTGTATGAAAACTGGCTATTAAACGGCGATCCCTTGCTTCCGGATGAGGAGCAAGCCCTGCGCACTCACCTGGCAAGCTGTGCAAGCTGCCAGGATTTGGATTCAGCCTGGAGGGGCGTCGAACACAAGCTGAAATACGCTCAGCCGATCGTACCCGCTGCAGGGTTTACTGCACGTTGGATGGAAAAGTTGGCGCTTGAGCAGCAGCGGCGCCGGCGCAGGCAAAGCCTGGTGGTGCTCACGCTCAGCCTGGGTGCTGCGGGAATTTTAGCGGTGGCAATGATCAACCTGACTTATCCACTATTGCGCGTCCCTGGATTAGTCTTTTGGACATACATCTACCAGCTTTTCTCCCTCTCCCAATGGCTGAATGTTTTACGCGATCTGGGGGCTGCAGCAATTGTCTCCTCGAGACAGGAACTCACCCTGGCACCCTTGTGGATCATCTTTTTGATTGGCCTGGTATGCGAGGTCGGTGTCTTGTGGATGATTTCCCTGCGCAGGCTGGTGAATCCGAAGATAGTTCGTGTAGATTAAGCTGCGCTTATTTACGCCTTCCAGGAGAAAAACTGTGAAAACCCCCTTCCGCATTCTGATCCTGCTGACCCTTTTCATTGTCGTCCTGTGGCCACACCCGGCAGCCGCCCAGGTCTTAAATTGTAAGGAATTTGTGGCAGGTGGTAGTTATGCTTTGAAAAGCGGGGAAATTCTGGATGGGGACTTGTGCATCCTGGGTGGTTTTGCCCAGGTCGAAAATGGAGCTACTGTCGACGGTGATGTGATCCTGGTCGGTGGAACCCTGCAAATGGATGGTACTGTCTCCGCTTCCATCCAGGCGGCAGGCGGTACCGTCACCCTGGGAGAGGACAGTGAGGTGGGTGGCGACATCCACCTGTTGGGTGGAAAAGTCGTCGGGCTAGAAGAGGCTGTTGTTGCCGGCGAGGTCGACCGCTTAGGGCAGGGTTTTTTTCAATTTCCGATCCAGGGAACAACCCTGGCGCCTGCGGCACTCTATGAGAATCCGGTTATAAAGGCTTTCTGGTTGCCTTTGCGCTCCTTCTTATGGGCAGCCCTGGCAGTCCTGGTGGCGTTGATCTTGCCTCGCCAGCTCAGCAGAATTGGGCATACAGCCGCCAATAGTTACCTGGCCGCAGGAGGGATTGGACTGACCAGCATCCTGGTTGTGGCATTCAGTGCGATTCTCCTGGCAATTACCTTAATCTGCTTGCCCTTCAGTATATTGCTTCTGTTAGCATTTCTGGCAGCCTGGGCAATTGGCATGCTGGCAATCAGTATGGAAATTGGTGACGGGCTGGCCAATTTATTCAAGCAATCGTGGGTCCCAGCGGTCAGCGCGGCGATCGGCGCCTTTCTGCTGACCCTGGTGGGGAACGGAATTGCCCTGGCGGTGCCTTGCGTGGGATTTCTCCCAATATTTCTGATCGGTTGCGTGGGGATTGGCGCGGTGCTGTTGACCCGCTTTGGAACGCAACCTTACCCGCCTCAACCGCTGACGATCCTTGCGACGCCAGAAATTTCAGAACCCAAAGCCTTTTAAGGTCTGCTCGTCATCCCGCCAGTTTTTTCGAACTTTTACTCGCAAGCTCAAATACACCTTGCGGTTTGTGATTTTTTCGATTTCCACACGGGCAGCAGAACCAATTTTTTTTAGCATTTCGCCGTTTTGCCCAATCATAATCGGTTTATGCGACTCTTTTTCGACAAAGACGGTGGCTTCGATGAAAGCACCCGCATCGCCTCGTTCCAGGTATTGGTCAATGCGCACCGCGATCCCGTGCGGGACCTCGTCGCGCAGGTATATCAAGGCGGACTCACGGATTAAGTCACCGGCAATCTCGCGCTCGTATAAGTCCGTAATCTGGTCTTCTGGGAAAAAGGGCTCGCCAGGTCGTAATAACTCCAGGATGCGTTTATGCAGCGTCTCCAGCCCTGCCTGGGTCTTCGCCGACACCGGGAAGCATTCAGCCATGGGCAGTAGTTCCTGGTAAGTGGATTGCGCTTGCAGAAGGTCTGCAGGCGCGAGTAAATCTTGCTTATTGAGCGCCAGCAGTACTGGGGTACGGCGGACCCTGGAGAGGGCAGCCGCCAGCATGCGGTCTTCGTCATTCGGCGCCAGCGAGCCGTCTGCCACGAACAAGATGACGTCGCTTTCCTCCGGCGTATCCAGGGCTTCTTTGTTCATACTTTCACCGAGTTTATGCCGGGGCTGGTGAACGCCCGGCGTGTCGATAAAAATCACCTGAGCTGTTTCCGTTGTGAGGATACCCATCTGGCGTTTGCGGGTGGTTTGGGGGCGCGGGGTTACCGCCGCGATTTTTTGACCGACCAGGGCGTTGACAAGGGTTGATTTACCGACGTTGGGACGTCCCATTACGGCGACAAATCCGGATTTGTAGGTTTCAGTTTCCATGGTTTCATTTTACTAGATAATGTATGCTAGAATCGCTCCAATTATCATTCCTGGAGGCGAAACATGCACATTCTGGTGATTGGTGGAACAGGCCATATTGGATCGTTTCTCGTGCCCAGGCTCGTGAGTCTGGGTCATGAAGTCAGCGTAGCCACACGCGGCCAGCGCGATCCTTATTTACCACATACTGCCTGGCAGTCCGTCAAAAAGGTGGTGGTCGATAGGCCAGTGCTGGAAAAGGAGGGGATTTTCGGCAAGGAAATGGCCAGACTCAAGCCGGACGTGGTGATGGACCTGACCTGTTTCAGCCAGGGGAGTGCACAGCAGTTGGTTGAAGCTTTACGCGGTGAGGTGCAGCTCCTGGTGCACTGTGGGACAGTGTGGGTGCGCGGTTATGGTGTCCAGGTGCCGGCCAGGGAGGAGCAGCCTCGCAACCCGATTACTGAATATGGTCGTTTGAAGGACGAGACCGAGCGCTTTTTACTCAGCCAGGCTCAGAAACAAGGCTTCCCCGTGACAGTCCTGCACCCAGGTCATATTGTGGGACCTGGGTGGGCGCCTGTTGGGCCAACTGCCTGCCATGACTTGCAGGTCTTCCGGAAGTTAGCGCTGGGTCAGGAACTGGCTCTGCCGAACCTGGGTTTGGAAACGGTACACCACGTCCACGCCGACGACGTCGCCCAGGCATTTGTGAAAGCGATGTTAAATCCTCAGGCAGCAATCGGGCAGGGATTTTTTATTGTCTCTGAGGCGGCTTTGAGCTTGCGAGGATTTGCCGAAGCTGCGGCAGGCTGGTTCGGAAAGCAAGCTAACCTGCGTTTCCTGCCGCTCGATGAATGGACGGTAACCCTCCCGGAAGCGTATGCCGAATCCGCTCTCACGCATCTTTCGCACAGCACGAACTGTTCAATCGAAAAGGCGCGGCGACTGCTAGAATATGCACCGCGCTATACATCTCTCGAGGCAGTCTACGAATCCATCCAGTGGCTGATTGAGCACGGGGAGATCGCGCTTTAAGGGGAGCTCGTAAGAACGTGGATGGTGATCTCGGGCGGGCAAAAAAAGCGCGCCGGAACACCGCTCGTGCCAGTTCCCGGCGAGGTATAACCGAGCATCCCGGCGTGTTCCCAGGCGCAGACCGCTTTCGAGCGAGGACAATCAGCATTTATAATGAAAGGAATTCGCCCAGGCAGGCAGATTTGCCCGGCGTGAGTGTGTCCGCACAGCATCAATTGATAACCACAGGCTGCAGCCTCGCGATATATTTCCGGCGAGTGCGCCAGCAAAATCGAAAAACCAGCCTGGGGGATGCTCGAGCGTGCTCTTTGTAGATCGTCCACCTCATAAAAGTGCGGGTCATCCACACCGGAGAGATAGATGACCTGTCCGGCGCGTTCCAGGCGTATGGTTTCGTTGAGCAACATCTTTACCCCATATGATTCCAGGTAAGGTACGAATTCCAAAAAGTCGTGATTTCCCAGGACGCCCAGGGAAGGCGCTTTCAGCGCCCGGATGACTTTCTCCGTTTCTAGCATGGCAGCCTGGTACGGGCCGTAAGTGGAGGCGCGATAATCCCCACTGAGTACTGCCAGGTCATATTCCAACGGCGCCAGGCATTCGAGGATAGCCGGAGTCAGGGCAGGATGTAGATCCAGGTGCGTGTCGCTCAGGTGTAAGATACGGTAACCGTTGAATGATTCAGGCAGTTCTGCAAATTTTACGGTACGTTCAACAACCCGGATGTCGAGGCAATTTTGCAGGGCACGCTGTTTCAATCGGCTGAAGGTCAATCCAAACCGCAGCACGCGCATTAAGGAAGCAAGGTTTTCGATGTATAGCCGGTGGTAGCGCCGGTTGTACACCCGCCGAACATGGGCGACCTGGATGCTCATGCGCTGGTTAACGTGATATTCCCCGGTGCGCTGGAGGATATTCGAGTAAAGTTTAGCCTGGAGGTCGCTGTCCATGAACGGTACATTGTACCGCAGCCCGGTCATCCCTGGCAGTCGCGGCAGATGCATTCTCCGGTTTTGCTAAAGTAGGTGACCCAGTCCGTGGTACTTTTCCCGCATATTTTACAAATACCGGCGCGCGCGAACGGCTGCCACACCGGTGGTTGATCTGGTGAGTGTCTCAGCGGTGATTGTTCCGGCGAGCCGATCGCAGGTCGCGGTAGGACTGGATTGTTGTCCGAAATGGGCGCGGCTCCCGGCTCCTGAATACCCCTGGAGATGGCGCGGGCTGCATAGAATTCACGTTGTTTCTGGGTTCGTTGGTGCATCCGGAAGGCTTTTTGCTGGTAACGCCAGAGATTTTCTGGATCTTCCGGGTACAGGCATTCACCGGTTTGCGGGTGCGGTTTTACAGAACCAGAATTCTGGTTGAAACGGCGCCCTGAAAAGAGCTGAGGCGGATGCCGCAGCTTCAAGCTGCGGTAAGTGATGAAGGCGTTTGCATCGGGGTCAAGGTAAGTGATGGATAGCCCGGGGGCTTCCCCTGCAGCCTCGGCGGCAGCGTCCAGGCTTGAAGTGCGTAAATATTCGCGTTCAGTGGTTGTGAGATGCAATCGTCCAGGGTGGGGGCTGTCCTCGTGCAGGAGCTTGCTGATGAAGATCCAATTTATCAGCAGGCCCTGTCCTTCCAGGTGCCGGCGCAGTTCTTCTCGATCCTGTGGGGAAATCCTTGTGTCGAAAATCCAATACCCAAAGCCTGCTTCACCTGTCTCAACCCAGGCATCCAGCGGGCGCGGCAGTCCCGGGAGATTTTTTTCGAGGGTGATTGCCTGCGGATCAAAGTGCTCCATGAGCCACTCATAAAGCGCAGCCCGGCAGTGGAGGAGATCGGGCGATTGGTTTGCCAGCGGGCAGTTTGCCAGGTGCTTGTGGGCGAAATGCCCGCGTCTGAATATTCCTGCCCGGAGGCGCACGGGCTGGCGGCAGCCTGGGCAGACCAGGGCGCCAGCATGATCCAGGGTGCGTAACTCACCCAGGCGTGACCGCCAGACAGGCGCCAAAATCACAACTTCCTCCATCGTTTGCAGGTTCAGGCATTTGAACATATTTCGAATTATACGCAGTTTTCTTAATGATGGTCTAAGCGAAATTGTTCTTGACGGTAAAACAGGTTTTCGGTATAATGCTTCTTCGTCTATATTGGCTTTTAATAATCAGATGAGTTTGATAATGTTTGTCACCCTGCAGACTTTGGGGGTTAGCCTCACTGCGGTGACGCCATCTAAGAATCCGTACCCTATTATTTCCACCTACCAGGAGAGACCGAATGGCAACCGCTCTTCCGAGCAAATCATACGCGCGAATTGATGTCAAACTTCAACTGCCAGACCTCATCGAAGTCCAGCTGGATTCCTTCCAGCGCTTGAAATCTGAAGGCCTGACAGACCTGTTTAATGAGCTTTCGCCCATCGAGTCTTACAACAAGGGGATGAAGCTGTTTTTCCCCAGCAATACTCCCGAATCGAAAGAATTCAAGCTGACTTACTGGTTTGGCGAGCCCAAGCACAATATTGAAGAATGTGTCGAGCGTGACCTGACCTACGCCAGCCCCCTTTATGTCTCGGTTCTGCTGGCTGGCCCTGATGTTCCAGAGCCGATTAAACAGGATATCTTCCTGGGTGATTTTCCCGAGATGACCGAAAAAGGGACTTTCATCATCAACGGCACGGAACGTGTGGTGGTCTCGCAGTTGATCCGATCGCCGGGCGTCTATTTCGAAGCTCCGACAGATCGGACCACGAACCGCCCACTGGCAACAGCCAAGCTGATCCCGGACCGCGGCGCCTGGCTCGAATTCGAAACCCGCAAAAGTGATTACCTGACCCTGCGTTTCAACCGCAAGCGCACGGTACCCATAACGATTTTCCTGCGAGCTCTGGCCGCCGTTGACGATGGTCTGTCCGAAACTGCCATTAAAGAAGGCACAGATGAAGAGCTGATGCAGATCTTTGGCGATGTCGATAATAACCCGGACCGCATGTTTATCGCTTCCACTCTCTACCAGGAGCCGGAATGGGATTTGTCGCACAACCACAAGATATCGGAACTGGCGCTGCTTGAGTTCTTCAAGCGGATGCGCCCTGGCGACCCGGCAACGCTGGATAATGCCAGGGAATTTCTCGAAGAGCAGCTTTTCGACCAGCGTCATTACGACCTGGAGCGTGTCGGGCGTTATAAGCTCAACCAAAAATTAGAGCTCTACGATCACGTCGATATTAAGCACCGGCGCGTTTCGAAATGGGACATCGTGCGCCTGATCCGCCGTATGATCATGATCAACAACGGCACAGCGGCTGCAGATGATATCGATCACCTGGGCAATCGCCGGGCAAAGACGGTGGGCGAGCTGATCCAGAACAAGCTGAGGATTGGTCTACGCCGTATGGAACGCGTGATCAAGGAGCGCATGTCCATCCGCGACCAGGACCAGCTTTCTCCAATCACGTTGATTAACATCCGACCGGTGGTGGCTGCCCTGCGCGAGTTTTTCGGATCGAGCCAGCTTTCGCAATTTATGGACCAAACCAACCCGCTGGCAGAACTGCGCCATAAGCGAACCCTGTCAGCCCTGGGTCCGGGTGGGCTGCGCCGTGAACGTGCTGGATTTGATGTGCGCGATGTGCACCATTCGCACTACGGCCGCATTTGCCCGGTAGAAACGCCTGAAGGTCCGAACATCGGCTTAATCGGGCGCCTGGCTTCGTTTGCTCGCGTCAACCAATACGGATTCATCGAGACTCCTTACCGGCGTGTTCGCAAGAGCCTCAAGGTAAACGACCAGCGCCTGGTCGGTCGGCACGTGCGTGAAGCCGTTGCCGATCCTGCAACGGGCGAGATCATCGCCAATGAAAATGACTTTATTACACCTGAGATCGCGGCCAGGATCAGCACCCTCAACGTACCAGAAGTAGCGATTGTACCTTTCGTTTCGAGCGAAATGGATTACCTTTCAGCAGATGTTGAGGATAAGTACGTGATTGCCCAGGCGAATACACTGCTCAACGAGTTCAGCGAATTTTCTCGCCACCGGGTTTCGTCGCGGCTGCATTCCAAGTTTGACTTTACTCTGCCCACGAACATCGATTATATGGACGTGGCTCCTCACCAGATCGTGGGTATCAGTGCTGCCTTGATCCCGTTCCTGGAGCACGATGATGCCAACCGGGCGTTAATGGGTTCGAACATGCAGGCCCAGGCTGTGCCTTTGCTGCGACCGGATGTGCCGGTGGTATCCACGGGGATGGAATATCATGCAGCCCGTGATTCAGGACAGGTAGTGATTGCCGAGGAGGATGGCGAAGTTGTTTCCGTCACTGGAAGACAGGTCGTCATCCGCAATGCCGAAGGGCAGTTACACACTCACCTGCTGCGCAAGTACCAGCGCTCGAACCAGAGCACGTGCATCGACCAGCGTCCCGCAGTTGTCAAAGGACAGCGGGTGCATCACGGGGACGTCATCGCTGACTCCTCCTCCACGGAAAGTGGTGAGCTTGCCCTGGGTCAAAACGTGATGGTTGCCTTCATTTCATGGGAAGGCGGCAACTTTGAAGACGCTATTTTGATTTCTGAACGGCTTGTTCAGGATGATGCTTTTACTTCGGTCCATATTGAGAAGTACGAGGTCGAATCGCGTGATACTCGCCTCGGTCCAGAAGAAATCACGCGCGATATCCCGAACGTGGGCGAAGATGCGATCAAAGACCTCGACGAACGCGGGATCATCCGCATCGGCGCTGAGGTTGGACCTAATGACATCCTGGTGGGAAAGATCTCCCCGAAGGGTGAGCGTGAATTGACTCCCGAGGAGCGCTTGTTAAGGGCGATCTTCGGCGAAAAATCACGGGACGTGAAAGATACCTCGCTGCGCATGCCGCACGGCGAACGGGGCAAGGTTGTTGAGGTAAAAGTGTTTAACCGTGAAGACAATGCAGACCTGTCTGCCGGTGTGGACACGATGGTACGAGTATCCGTTGCCCAGCGGCGTAAAATAACCGCCGGTGATAAGATGGCAGGTCGCCATGGAAACAAAGGCGTTGTCTCGCGCGTCGTCCCGGTGGAAGACATGCCGTTCCTGGAAGACGGAACCCCAGTCGACATCATCCTCAATCCATTGGGTGTCCCTGGTCGTATGAACATTGGTCAAGTTTTGGAGACGCACCTGGGTTGGGCTGCAACCCGCCTGGGCTTTCGGGCAATTTCGCCGGTGTTCGATGGTGCAACGGAGCGTGAAATTGAGGCTGAGCTTGCTCGTGCCTGGATGATCGACATGGTCTGGCGCAAAATCGCTGAAGAAGCCTGGAAATGGCTGACCGAACAGGGATACGATCCCGAGACGATTGCTGAAGATGATGAAGTACGCCGGCTTTACCTGGAAGCCTGGTTGGGCGACCGGGGTTATGATGTCTTTGAGCTTATTTCGGACGTCACCTTTGCCCGGCGCTCAGCCCTGCGGGAATACCTGCGTGACCGCGGTTTTGACCCGGATGAGAACCTTGTATTTGAGAATAGCGACTTGGGTCCAACCCAGCGTCGGGAAGTTGATGAGAGGGCCATCCGCACCTGCATGCGTTTGTGGTTGATCGAAATGGGCCAGGATGTTGATGAGATTAAAGACGAAGATCTTATCCAGGTTGCCCAGGACCTTGCAATGGAAACTCGCCAGCCGGTGCCTACGCTGGGAAAATTAATCCTGCGCGATGGCAAGACCGGAGAGCCATACGACCAGGCAGTGACGGTTGGTGTGATGACCATGCTTAAGCTGCACCACCTGGTTGAAGATAAGGTGCATGCACGTTCGACTGGACCTTACAGCCTGGTATCGCAGCAGCCTTTGGGTGGTAAAGCCCAATTTGGTGGGCAGCGTTTCGGTGAGATGGAAGTTTGGGCACTAGAGGCTTACGGCGCGGCTTATACCTTGCAGGAAATGCTCACGGTTAAGTCCGATGACGTTCAAGGCCGTGTAAAGACCTACGAGGCGATCGTCAAGGGTGTGCAGATTGAAGAACCCAGTATTCCGGCATCCTTCCGGGTGTTGGTTAAGGAGCTGCAGAGCCTGGGTCTGTCAGTAGAAGCCGTGACCGAGACGGGTGAGGTCATCCGCTTTGGGAAAGATGAGGAACGCTCGAGACCGCCCAAGATGACCACCGGGCTTCTTTCGCTGGGTGAGGAATTATTGTAGCAGTTGGATGCGATGCAAGAGAATGGTCGAAATCCGTGAGAAATCTACCAATTTCGTGCAGCCATCCTTGACGTTGAAAAATCTGCATGGTAAAATCCAAGTTCGTTGCCCACATAATCGGACAGGCGGCATAACCCCCGTCTTGAAAATTTAGGGTAGGTGAATTGTATACAAGCTGAGGCCATCACGCGTTCAAGATGGCCTCGCTTGATGGATAAAAAAAGTAGGAATTGATCTTAGTTCGGAGGCAAAAGGTGCCAACCATCAATCAATTGGTCCGTAAAGGACGCAAAACTAAGCAAGAAAAAAGTAAAGCTCCAGCCTTGCTGTACTCGCTGAACTCCATGAAGCAGCGGCGCGTACGCCAGGATAAGGGTGCCCCACAGAAACGCGGGGTCTGCACCAACGTGAAAACCATGACCCCCAAGAAACCGAATTCCGCGCTGCGCAAGGTAGCGCGTGTGCGCTTGTCGAATGGGATTGAAGTGACTGCCTACATTCCCGGTGAAGGTCACACATTGCAAGAGCACTCGGTGGTCCTGGTACGCGGCGGGCGTGTGAAAGACTTGCCCGGTGTGCGCTACCATATTGTACGCGGCACCCTGGATACGGGTGGTGTGAATGCACGCATGCAGGGACGTTCGAAGTATGGCGCCAAACGACCGAAACCCGGCCAACCGCAAGCAGCAGGTAAAGGCGCTGGAAAGAAATAGGAGAGTACCATGTCTCGACGCAATAAGCCAGAAAAACGTCCTGTCCCAGGAGATGCCCGTTACAACAACTCGGACATCCAATCCTTTATCAATCGCGTCATGCGCTGCGGTAAGAAAAGCGTTGCTGCCACTTTGGTATATCACGCGTTAGACCAGGTGGAGACCCGTACCAAGCGCTCTGGGCTCGAAGTATTCGACCAGGCGATGAAGAACATTTCCCCGGTCATGGAAGTCAAGCCCCGCCGTGTGGGTGGCGCCACTTACCAGGTGCCGATGGAAGTTGCTCCTTTTCGGCGTTTTGCCCTTGCCAGCCGCTGGCTGCTAGCCGCAGCGCGCGATCGTTCGGGTAAGAACTTTGCCGAAAAACTTGCCGGTGAGATTATCGATGCTTCGAATAACACCGGGAACGCCATCCGCAAGCGCGAAGAGACCCATAAGATGGCAGAAGCGAACCGGGCTTTCTCTCATTATCGGATGTAATGATACGATCTGCCTGAAGTTGCCTGGGTGCCTTCCTGGCTTACTGAAGACCTGACGATGACTCGCTCCTATCCGCTTGAGACGTACCGTAATATTGGGATTATTGCCCATATTGACGCTGGTAAGACGACTACTACCGAGCGGATTTTGTTCTATACCGGGAAGACTTACCGGTTGGGCTCCGTTGATGACGGTACAACCGTCACGGATTGGATGGATCAGGAGCGAGAGCGCGGGATCACAATTGTCTCGGCTGCCGTTTCGGCAGAATGGAAAGGCTACCAGATCAACATCATCGACACTCCCGGTCATATTGACTTTACCGCGGAAGTGCAGCGCTCGCTGCGCGTACTCGACGGTGGTGTGGTGGTGTTCGATGCCGTGCAGGGAGTCGAACCGCAAAGTGAAACGGTCTGGCGCCAGGCAGACCGTTTTAGTGTCCCCCGAATTTGCTTCATCAATAAAATGGACCGCATTGGCGCTTCCTTTGACCGGTCTGTGGAAATGATCAAGCATCGCCTGGGTGCAAATGCTTTAAGAATGCAGCTTCCGATTGGCGCGGAATCCACATTCAAAGGCGTTATTGATTTGCTGGAAATGCAGGCCATTTACTGGGAAGAGGACGGTCGTGAGCCTCGAATCGCCGAAATTCCAGCTGACCTGGTCCAGGAAGCCGAAAGCCGGCATCATCTCCTGGTAGAAAAGATTGCCGAGTTGGATGATGACCTCACCATTAAATACCTTGAAGGTGAGGAAATTACCATCCAGGAATTACAGCAAGCCCTGCGCCGGGCAGTCCTTGCCGGGCAGGCAACCCCGGTTTTCTGCGGTAGCTCGCTGCGCAACAAGGGCGTCCAGCCGCTGCTCGATGGGGTAATTGCGTACCTGCCCTCGCCGGCAGATATCCTCCCGGTTGAGGGGCTCCACCCGCGCACGGACCAGCAGTTGTCACGACCGCCAGAAGATGACGCTCCGATGAGCGGTTTGGTTTTCAAGATTGTCACAGACCCGTACATGGGCCGGTTGGCATACGTACGCGTCTATTCAGGATCTCTAAAGCAAGGTTCCAGCGTTCTCAACAGCACCAAAGACCGCAAGGAACGTGTAGGTCGTTTGCTGAGGATGTATGCCGACCGCCGTGAGGACATCGATGAAGTGCTGGCTGGTGATATTGGAGCCATCCTGGGGATGAAAGATTCCTTCACTGGGGATACCCTCAGCGATCCCAATCATCCGGTTATCCTGGAGAACATTACCTTCCCGGAGCCGGTGATTTCGGTGGCGATTGAGCCGAAAACGACTGCAGACCAGGATAAGATGGGTGAAGCGCTGCGGAAGTTGTCAGAGGAAGATCCTACATTCAGAGTGCGTACCGATGAGGATACCGGCCAGACTTTGATCTCTGGCATGGGCGAGCTGCACCTGGACATCCTGGTTGACCGTATGCTGCGTGAGTTCCGAGTACAGGCGCGCGTTGGAAAACCACAGGTATCTTACCGCGAGTCGATTACACGTACTGTAAACAAAGCTGAAATGCGTTACGTACGCCAGTCGGGTGGCAAGGGTCAATACGGGCATGTGGTTCTTTCACTCGAACCGGGTGAGGCAGGCAGCGGGATAATCTTTGAAAATGGAATCGTCCAGGGCGCTATCCCGAAAGAATTCATCCCTGCCGTTGAAAAAGGTATTCGTGAGGCTGCCGACGCCGGTGTGTTGGCGGGGTATCCAGTGGTGGACATCAAAGTCCGCTTGTACGATGGTTCCTTTCATGAAGTCGACTCCAATGAAATGGCTTTTAAAATGGCCGGTTCTATGGCTTTCAAAGAAGGGATGCAGGCTGCCAGCCCGGTATTACTGGAGCCTATTATGAAGGTGGAAGTTGTGGCTCCCGATGAATTCCTGGGTGACATCATCGGTCAGCTCAACGCCAGGCGCGGCGAAATATTAGGAATGGAACCAAGCCCGGGGAATGTCCAGGCAGTGGATGCCATGGTGCCGTTAGCTGAAATGTTTGGGTATGCCACAAATTTACGTTCTGCCACCCAGGGGCGAGGCGTGTTTACGATGGAATTTGACCACTATGCCCGCGTTTCTGAAAATGTGGCGCGGACGATTGTGGGCGCATAAAAGTCTTCGGATCTGGACAGGGCTGGAGAATTCGAAATTATATACGTCGTTTATTCGGAATAAAGGAGAACGATAATGGGAAAGCAGAAATTTGATCGAAGCAAGCCGCACATGAACGTGGGAACGATGGGACACATCGACCACGGGAAGACGACGCTGAC
>Ga0209254_10003944_pt1 | contig 13566 bp, 8 predicted proteins | sample FrelakmetDIP11DI_FD_187148 | JGI IMG/M metagenome (GOLD analysis project Ga0209254, IMG submission 187148) | Freshwater lake sediment microbial communities from the University of Notre Dame, USA, for methane emissions studies - DIP11 DI (SPAdes)... | ecosystem: Environmental > Aquatic >...
CGCGGTGGGCCCACCAGGATTCGAACCTGGGACCTACCGGTTATGAGCCGGCGGCTCTGACCGCTGAGCTATGGGCCCTGGCGCCATCGTATCGCGGGGTCGAGGGAGCGGCAAGAACGGCGTGCGGGCAGCATCATCCTCTCTTCTATCCGCTCCCCTCCGAGAACGGCTTCAGCAGATGGGCGCGCGACGGATGGCGGAGCTTGCGCAGCGCCTTGTACTCGATCTGCCGGATCCGCTCGCGGGTGACGTTGAAGGTCCGCCCGACCTCTTCCAGGGTGTGCTCGGTGCCGTCGCCGATCCCGAACCGCAGCTTGAGGACCTGCTCCTCGCGCGGCGTCAGCGACTTGAGCACCGTCTCGGTGTGGTCCTTGAGGGTGCGCATGATCACCGCCTCGATCGGCGACACCGAGTTGGTGTCCTCGATGAAGTCGCCGAGGTGGGAGTCCTCCTCCTCGCCGATCGGCGTCTCGAGCGAGATCGGCTCCTGCGAGATCTTGTGGATCTTGCGCACCTTGCCGACCGGCATCTCCATCCGCTCCGCGATCTCCTCGACGGTCGGCTCGCGGCCGAGCTCCTGGACCAGCATCCGCGTGGTCCGGGTCAGCTTGTTGATGGTCTCGATCATGTGCACCGGGATCCGGATGGTGCGGGCCTGGTCGGCGATCGCGCGGGTGATGGCCTGGCGGATCCACCACGTGGCGTAGGTGGAGAACTTGTAGCCGCGGCGGTACTCGAACTTGTCCACCGCCTTCATCAGGCCGATGTTGCCCTCCTGGATGAGGTCGAGGAACTGGAGGCCGCGGTTGGTGTACTTCTTCGCGATCGACACGACCAGCCGGAGGTTGGCGACGATCAGCTCCTGCTTGGCGCGGTCGGTCTCGCCCTCGCCGCGGCGGACCTCGGCGAGAAGCAGCTTGAGCCGGTCGTAGGGGATCTCGAAGCGTTCCTCGAGGTGCGCGAGCTCCTCCTCGTAGCGGGCGACCCGCGCCGTGTAGAACTTGCGGCGCTCGACGTTGCGCTCCTGCTGGAGCTTCTTGCGATCCTTGGCGACGGTCTGGATCGGGATCGAAAACTGCCGGTCGACCTCGTTGAGGAAGGTGAGCAGGCGGTTGCGTGTGGTGGTGGTGAAGTCGGCCTTCCGCACCTTCAGTGCGATCTCGGCGATGTTGGCTGCGATTTTGTCCGACAGCTCGTGGTGCCGCTTGCCGGTCCTCTTGCAGCGGTGCAGCCGCTGCCGTAGCTCGTGCGACTCCTCGTCGAGATCGTTGATCTCCCCGAACAGGCGAAGGCCCTCGCGGACCCGCTCGGCCGCCTTCTCGTCGAGCTCCCGGATGTGCCCCTGGAGCAGCTCGCGCATCCCCCGGCGATCGCGCCGCGCCTGCTCGTTGGTGCGCAGGAACAGCTCGAGCAGCTGGAGGTCCTTGGACAGGGCGATGAACACGCGGGCCTCGCCGGCCTCGATCCGCTGCGCGATGTCGACCTCGCCGTCGCGGTCGAGGAGCTTGACCGTTCCCATCTCGCGCAGGTACATGCGGACCGGGTCGTTGGTCTTCTCGAGCTGCTCGCCGGCGGGCCGGCCGTCGGCCTTGCTCGGCTGCGGGGCGCCCTCGGCCTGGGCCTGGCCGCGCTCCCCCTCGCGCCCCTCGGCGGCCGTCTCGGCGGTCTCCGCGTCCACCACGTCGATGTCGAGCTCGGACAACCGCATGTAGATGTCGTCGAGCTCCTCGGCGATGCCGGTGACCTCTTCCGGCAGGTTGTCGTAGAGCTCCTCATATATGATGAAGCCCCGCTCCTTGCCGGTCTGGATCAGCTTGTTGAGCTCAGGGTACTTTTCCTCAACTTGCACGCGCATAACCTCCGCGGTCAGCGGCATCGTGGAACCAGCGAACGGCGATGGGGGCGCCGCGCTTGAGCTTGGCGGCGTGGCGTAAGCAACACGGTTCCGCCCGGAATCCTTCCCTTGTCGGGTTTTCCACCGTCAGACATCCACCGGGTTGGGGTTTAGGGCGGGCGTGGTGCGCGACACAACGACCTGCGGGCCAGGTCTCCTCGCCATCGCAGGGAATATGGGGCGTGAAAAGGGATTTGGCAACCCCTTTTGCGGGAAAACGTCAGAAATCGGCAGATTTCTGCCTCAAACGGGCTTTTTCGACCAGCAGCAGCTCGAGCTCACTGTGGTCGCCGCGTTCCTCGGCCGCCCGGATCCGGGGTGCGAGACGCCGTGAGAGCTCGCGGCCCTGCCGCTCGAGCAGCACCCGCAGCTGGGAACGGACCGAGTCGTCGGTGAGCTCCGGCCAGTCCGAGTTGCACAGCTCGGCGACAAAGCTCGTGATCCGCTCGTCCGCGCACCTCCCGAGCAGCTCGCGGACGGTGTCGGCCGGCGCGAGGTCGCCGGGCAGGTCGGTCGCGGCCTCGAGCAAGCTGCGCACGCGGTCGTCGATGATCAGCTCGGAATGCACCCGCTCGACGATGCGGGCTCGCCAGTCCGGCGAGCACTCGAGCAGGATCCGCGCGAGGTGGCGCTCGCCGGGGGCCGCCGACCGGGCGACGGCGGCTCCTGGTGGGGCGATCGGCCCCTCGCGGCGCGCCGGGGCGCGGCCGTGCTCCTCGATCTCGCGCGGCCGCAGGTAGAGGCGCCGCGCCAACTCCTCGACGAGATTCTGGCGGGTCGCGGCGTTGCTCGCCGCGCACACCAGCGGCGCCAGCTTGAGCCCCTCACGCCGCAGCGCCTCGGGCTGCTCGGGCAGGTCGCCGAGCAGGAACTCGAGCGCCGACGCGGGCCGCTTCAGGAGCTCGCGAATCGTCTCCGCGCCGCCGTCGCGGACGACGTCGTCGGGGTCGGTGCCGTCCGGCAGGACCAGCACCGCGACGTCGACGCCCGCCTCCAGGAGCACCCGGATCCCGGTCATGGCGGCTCGGCGGCCGGCCTCGTCGGCGTCGTAGCAGAGGACGACCCGGTCGCCGTCGCCGAGGCGGCGGCGCAGCAGCCGCGCGTGGTCCGGGGTCAACGCCGTGCCCAGGGTGGCGACGGCGTTGGTGATGCCGACCCGGTGCAGCGACAGGCAGTCGAAGTAGCCCTCGACGACCAACAGCTCGCCGGCCTGGTCGGCCGGCCGGCGGGCGCAGTCGAGGCAGAACAGGGTCGAGCGCTTCTGGAAGATCGGGTTCTCGGGGCTGTTGAGGTACTTGGGCTCACCGTCGCCGAGGATCCTGCCACCGAACGCGACCAGGCGGCCGTCGACGGACCGGATCGGGAAGGTGATGCGCTTGCGGAAGCGGTCGTAGGGCGAGGTTCGGGAGTCCGGCTGGACGGCCAGCCCGGCGGCGACCAGGGTGCCGGTCGGGTGGCGGCGGCCGAGCTCGTCGGTGAGCTGCCGCCAGTCGTCGGGCGCCCACCCGAAGCCGAACTGCGGCCAGGTCTCGCGGCCGAAGCCGCGGCGCTCGAGCTCGCGCCGGGCGGCGGCCCCCTCGGCGCTGCCGAGCCGGGCGGCGAAGAAGGCCTGCGCTTCCTCGAGCAGCGACCGCAGCCGGTCCGACTCCTGCCGCTGTCGCTGCGCGTCGGGGCTGCGTGGCGGCAGCTTGACGCCGTAGCGTCGCGCCAGCTGCTCGACCGCCTCCGCGAACGACAGCCGCGCGGTCTGCATCAGGAACTTGAAGATGTCGCCGCCCTGATGGCATCCGAAGCAGTAGTAGAGGCCCTTGTCCGGGTCGACCGAAAAGGAGGGCGTCTTCTCCTCGTGGAAGGGGCACAGCCCTTCGAAGGTGCGACCCCGTCGCCGCAGCCGCACCTGCTCGCCGACCACCTCGACGATGTCGGCCGCCTCGCGCACCCGCGCCACGGAGTCGCGGCTGAGGTCGATGTCGGTGGTCACTCGGCGATTGTAGTGCGTGCGCCGTCTGGGTGTCAGTCGGGGAGTGCGGGCAGAGGGTCGAGGGGGTAGGGGTTAGGTGCTAGACCCGGCCGCGCGTCTCCGTTTCCGTGCGCGGTTGCCACGACGTGGCCAGAGACGAAACCGGCTGCCCGAGATTGCCTTCAGTCCGGGCACGAACCCGTCCAGGTGTCGCAAACGAAACTCGTTGATCACCGCGAAGTGCGGATGCTGATCGCCGGTCAGCACCCGAAACGGAATCATGTCGTAGGTCGCGGCGGCCATCTTGCGCGACGAGTAGATCCCACAGCAGTACGCGTGGATCAGCAGCGCCAGCATCATCAATGATGAGAAGCTGCTTCACTTCGTCAGGATGCGCGCAGCGCATCCCGAGGAGCGTGTGGGCAGAGGCCAACAACAATCACCACGTCAGGAACGCGTACAGGGGCCTATGCCCTACACGCTCCTAAATCCTATCTGCCCTCGAGCGTGACCTCGGTGACGCCGGTGCCGCCGAGATGCTGCGGCGGGTGCGCAAACGAGCGCACGGCCGGGTGGCTGCGGCAGACCTCGGCCACCATTCGGCGCAGCGCGCCGGTGCCGTGCCCATGAACGACCCTGACCGTGCTCGACCCCGCCGCCGAGGCCTGGTCGAGGAACCGCTCGAGCGACTCCCTGGCGGCCTCGCGGTCCATGCCGAGCAGCATCAGCTCGCGCCCTGGGCTCGCCTCGGTCTCGAGCTCGACCGTGGCGCGCCGCGCCGTGACGGCGGACGGGGTGGTCAGCGCGAGCTGCGCGATGTCCACCCACAGCCGCTTGTCGCCGCTCCTGACCAGGGCCCGGGCGCCGCGTACCTCGTCGACGACGCCGCTGCCGCCGAGGCCGACAAGCCGGACCGCGTCCCCGGCCGCCGGGGTGCTCGATGCCTCGTCGTGCGGCGGCACCGACTCGTCGCGGGGCAGCGCCGCGGCCCGCAGCTGCGCGCGGCGACGCTTGCCGAGCCGCTCGCCCTCCTCGATGGCGCGGTCGAGGCGTGCCATCGCCTCGTCGAGCCGGTCCTTGGCCCGCCGGCGCAGCCGATCGAGCTCCTCGGCCGCCCGGCGCGCGATGAGGTCCCGCTCTGCAACCAGGCGCTCGAGCTCGCGGCTCGCATCCCGCTGGAGACCCTCGAGCTCACCCTTGCGCCGCTCGATCTCGAGGCGCTCGCGATCGAGGGACATCTCGACCTCCTCGAGCCGCCGCAGCCAGCGGTCGAGCTCGAGGTGGTCGCCGCCGAGCAGCTCGCCTGCGCGTCGCAGGATCGGCTCGGGGATGCCGGTCCGGCGGGCGATCTCGATCGCCCGGGACCGGCCCGGGCGGCCGAAGCTCAAGGTGTAGGTCGGCAGCTCGCGGGCCTCGTTGTAGCCCATGGCGGCGTTGGCCATTCCCTCGGCCTCGGTGGTGTTGAGGGCGATCGCCGCGAGGTGGGTGGTGGCGACGGTCAGGCAGCCGCGGCGGGTCAGCTCCTCGAGCAGGGCGAGGCCGAGGGCGGCGCCCTCCAGCGGGTCGGTGCCCGCGCCGAGCTCGTCGTAGAGGACCAACGAGCCTTCGCCGCAGCCGCTGAGAAGGGTTCGGGTGGCGGCCATCGCGCCGGAGAAGCTCGAGAGGTCGGCCGACACGTCCTGCTCATCGCCGATGTGGCACCACAGCGACTCGAACACGGGGACGGTCGTGCCGGCGTCGGCCGGCACGGGGATCCCGTGCGCGGCCATCAGCGCCATCACGCCGATCGTCTTGAGGGTCACCGTCTTGCCGCCGGCGTTCGGGCCGGACACGACCAGGGTGCGGCATCCGGCGGGAAGCCGGAAGTCGAGCGGCACCACGCGGTGGGTGGGGTCCCGCCGCTCGGCGGCGCCGAAGACCTCGCTGCGCAGCGCGAGCAGGCGCTCGTCGAGCAGAGGATGGCGTGCGCCGACGAGCACCATCTCCGTTTCTGCGGACGGGATCACGACCCGGCCGTCGACGAGCTCGCCGAACAGCGCGCGCGCCTGCGCGGCGTCGAGGGTGGCCATGATGTCGACGGCCGCGGCGAGCTCGCCGCGGACGGCGCCGAACAGCGCGGCGATCTCGACCAGAATCCGCCGGACCTCCTCGCGCTCCCGCGCGGCCGTCTCGGCGAGCTCGTTGTTGAGCTCGACCACGGCGAACGGCTCCATGAAGGCCGTGGCGCCGGTCGACGACGAGTCGAGCAGCAAGCCCTGCAGGCGGCTGCGGGCGGACGCGCGCACCGGCACGCAGTAGCGGTCGCGCCGCACCGTGGGCGGGGCGTCGGTGACCACGTCGGCGTGGCTGCGCCGGATCTCCTCGAGGCGGGCGAGGAGCTCCATGCGCAGGCGAGTCGTCGCCCGCCGCAGGCGGGCCAGCTCGGGCGAGGCATCGTCGGGGACGGTACCGTCCCGGCCGAGCTTGGGCGCCACCTCGCGGATCAGCTCCCCGGTGTCGGGGAGGGCGCGGCCGAGCTCGGGCAGGGGACCGCCATCGGCGGGCGCTGCCAGCAGCCGCGCGCGGACGGCGGCGATCCGGCGGGCGAGGGTCAGCAGCAGCAGGAGGTCGGCCGGCTCGATGGGCAGGGGCGACGCCGGGTCGAGCCACGGCAGGGCGTCATCCATGCCGGCGAACGAGAGCCGGGCATCCTCGTCGAGCAGCCGCTTGACGGCCTCGGTGAGCCGCGCCAGGCGCTCGCTCTCCTCCGCCGGGAGCAGGCCCCAGTCGGCGGTCAGAAGGCGACGGCCCGGGCCGCTCTGGGCCCGGGCCGCGACGATCAACTGGATTTTGTCGAACTCCAGCTCGGAGGCGACGCTGCGCTTCACGAGCGGATCAGAGGATGCCGGCCCTGCGCTGCTTCGCGAGCTTGCGGAGCATCTTCTTGCGGGCCTGGATCAACTGGCGCTTCTTCCGCTCGGAGGGCTTCTCGTAGAAGCGGCGTCTCTTCACCTCGGAGAGGATGCCGGACTTCTCGCACTTCCGCTTGAAGCGGCGGAGCGCCTGCTCGAACGACTCGTTGTCTCGAACTGTGACGCCCGTTGGCACGATCGGCTCACCTCCTCTCGGCGCAAACTACGCACACACGCGCGCCGCGCGGGAGGGAAGACTACCACCCGTGCAGCCGCGGGTCAAGCGATGACAGCGGCCGGGCCGGCCCAGCGGGAGCCGGCCCGCGGCTCGGATGCGGCGGTGTCGCCGCAGCGATCAGCCGACGACCTTGGTCTTGATCGCCTCGTAGTTCTTGCCGTAGACCTTGCCGGTCTTGATGTTGAAGTAGAACGCCGCGGCGCCGCCGTCGCGCTTGCGGTACAGCCAGGTCTCGATGCCCTTGGCCTGGTCTTCCTGGATGTTGGCGTAGTAGGGCACGCCGGCGATCGTGCGGACCTCGTCCATGGTCATGTTGTTCTTGACGGCGTCGAAGCGCTCCTGGGTGATGTAGCGCCAGTCATCGAGCCATGCGAGCTTCTGCTTGATCGCCGGGCTGGTTGGGAGCCCGACCTGATTGTAGAGCGACTCGGCATTGCCGAGGTGATCGACCGCCTTCGCGTAGTCGCCCGCCTTGCGCACCATGTCGTCGGCGACCAGCAGCGCCTCCCTCGCGTAGAGGTCGAGCGCCTGCTTGGTCTCGGGAGCCTGCGGGAAGTCGTTGAGCCCGATGTTGAGGCAGTCGGCGAGGGTGGTCTGGGCCGCCTCGAACGCGGCGTCCTGGGCCGTGGTGAGCTCGGCAATGGACGCGTTCGTCTGCTCGAGCATGGTCTTCTGCTCGGGGGTGCGCTTGCTCTCCTCGATCGCCAGGATGGCGGCAGCGGCCCCTTCAGCGGCGGCGAGCTTCGCCCGGGCCTGCTCGAGGACGGCTGTTTGCTGCTGGAGGGTCGCGAAGGTCTGCTTCATCTCGGCGGCCTTCGTCTCCTCCTCGGTGGGTCCCTTCTTGCAGCCGGTGAACACACCGATCGCAACGACAACGATGAGCAGGCACGGCACGACGCGGGTGGCTTTCATGGCTCCTCCCTTCCGGCGCCACGCTAACAGAACTTCAACTGACTGACAATCTGCTGCGTCGTTTTCTGCCGCTGGCGATTCGAAGAATGGGACCTTTCACCCATCTTGAGATCGCGTTTCTCTGCCAAGTTTTGAGAGGCCGCTGGACGATCGCGGCTCGCCCCCCGCAGCGGTTCCTTGACGCACGTTCGGCGGGGCGGTGATAATGCTCATCGACACCGCACAGCGGGAGGCCTCATGGACCCCTACGATGCACTCATCGGGCAGCTCAGGAGCGCACGCGAGCAGCGGCGGCAGTCGCTGAACGGCCAGCTCGGTGGGGTCCTCGAGAACCTCGCGACGGCGACCGCGGCGCTTCGCGATGCGCTATCGACGCCGGCCGAGGATGTCTTCCCGCTCGGCCAGGTCGAGACCTCCGTGACCGCGCTCCGCGACGCCGCGGCCGAGGCCGCGGCCGAGGCCGCGGCGGTGCCGCCGCCCGCCATCACCCTCGGCGTGCTGCGCGCCCTCGACTCGGCGCAGACCCAATCGGAGCTCCTGCACGGCCTGCTCAGCGAGCTCACGAACCACGCCGCGCGCGCCGTGGTACTGGTGTTCCGGCCCGGCGGGGTGAGTGCGTGGAGCGCGATCGGCTTCGACGACGTGTCGCGGCTCGGCCGCTGGTCCTGCGCCCGCGAGGACTCGCCGCTGTTCGCAGACCTCGAGGACAACCCGCGCCCCCTCGAGCTGGTCCCCCAGGAGGATGACGTCATCCGCGGCTGGCTCGAGGGTGAGACCTCCCCGCTCGACGCGCTGCTGGTGCCGATCAGCCTGCGCGGGCGGACCATGGGTGCGGTCTACGCCGATCGTCTTGCCAATGCCCCCTGGAACCCCGAGGCCGTGCAGGTGCTGGTGGCCGTCGCCTGTTGGATGATCGACACGCTCAAGTACCGCAGCGGCGGACCGTCGCCGATGCTCGGCGCGATGTCGGGCGCTCGGCTCGAGGCGCCGCCGGCGCCCGAGGAAGTGACCGCTGACGAGCCGCCACCGCCCGCGGCGTCGGCCCTCGACGAGATGGCGGCGGTACCGGGATTCGATCCGTCGGCGACGATTTCCGTTGGCGACGTCGCCCCCGCCGAGCCCGCGGTGCCGGAGTACCAGGTCGAGGTCGTGCCGGCCGAGGAGCCGGCGCGCGAGCCAGCGGACGAGATCCAGCACCGCGGCGCCGGAGCCGGCGCCGCTGCCGACACGATCGAGTTCGAAGTCGTCGAAGCCGACCGGCACCTGCCGCCGCCGGTGCAGCCGGTGACGCCGCCTCCTGACATGTGGCGTGAGCGGGCGCCCGCAGCCGATGTGGGGTTCGCCGGCCTCTCCGCAGAGGACCAGTCCAAGCACGAGGAGGCGCGCCGCTTCGCGCGCCTGCTGGTGTCCGAGATCAAGCTCTACAACGAGGAGGCGGTGGAGCGGGGTCGCGAGCAGCGCGATCTTTACCAGCGCCTGCGGGACGACATCGACCGCAGCCGGGAGATGTACGAGAAGCGGATCCCGGCCGACATCCGAGCCGCCCACGACCACTTCCGCGAGGAGCTGGTCCGCATTCTCGCGGGCGGCGATGCCGGCGCCCTCGGCATGTGAGCCGATCCCGGCCGACGCCAGAAAGCCTCTGAGCGATGCGGGCGAGACTGGTCGCGGCCGTCCTCGTGCTCGCCGCGTGCGCGGAGCGGCCACCGCTCTCCCCGCCCGCGAAGGCGGATCGCCTGGAGCTGCTCGCTCGCGCCCTCGAGCGGCGCGACGCTGATCCGGCGGCCGCCGGCGCGCTGCTCCAGGAGGCCGGCCCCGGTCCGGTCCTGGAACGCTTCCGGCTCGAGCAGTGGCTGACCGCCCTCGAGCGCGCGGGCGGCAGTGCGCAAGCGTGGCACGACGCCCTCGCCGCCGGCCTGCCGGTCGACCTGGAGTCCCGAGCGAGGCTCGGCTTGGCCCGTCGGCTCGCGGCCGAGGGGCGGGCCGCCGAGGCGGCGGCGATCCTGGAGCAGGCGCCGCAGGCGGGGCGGGTCGCGGCGGACCTGCTGCTGCTCGAGCTCGGCCAGGGGCCGTGGCGGGCGCCGGCGGCGGCGCGGCTCGCGGTCGCGGCCCCCGGCCGTCTGCGGCGGGCCGCACCCGACCTCGAGCGGAAGGTGGTGGCCAGCCTCGACCCTGAGTCGCTGCTGGTCCGCAGCGCGTCGTGGCGCGCGTCCGGGTCGCCGGCCCGCGCCGCGGCCGAGCTCGCGGGCGAGCGCTGGCGCGGCGAGCCGGAGCGGCGGCGCCGTGTCGAGCTGGCACGGGCCGAGATCGCGGCGGGCTCCCCGGAGCGCGCGCTGCGCGTCCTCCAGGGATCGGCTGCCGACGACGCGGAGGCGCAGCTCGCGCGCGGCGAGGCGTTCCGGCGGCAGGGCTGGCAGCGCTCGCCGCGGCCGGCGGCGCGCTCCTCGTTCTCGAGCTGTGTCGAGGCCGCCCGCCGCGCGGTCGCCGCCGCCGGCGAGGCGCGCTCGATCGAGGGCGAGGCCTGGCAGCTCATTGCCGAGTGCGGGACCGAAGCCGGAACGCTCGCCGAGGCGGTGGCAGCATGGTGGCGGGCCGAGGCGGTCGGCTGGACCGGTGATCGCAGAGAGTGGGTGGGCCGCCGGCTGGGCGTGGCCCTCGCGCTCGGCGGTGGCGACCGGAGCGAGGTGGCCCGTCTCGCCGGCGCGCTGCCCGACCACGAGCGCTGCTTCGCGTTCTGGGCGTCGGCGGCCGCGCCCCGGGCGCGCGTCAGCGAGCTCGCGGCGCTCGCCGACGGTGCGTTCGCCGACCTCTACGGCTTGTGGGCGCGAGAGGTCACCGACCGGCGGGCGCCGGGTCCGGCAGCGGCGGCGGCCTCCGTCGACCCCGCCCCACCGCCATGGTCGGTGGCCTGGCTGATCGAGCGCGGTTACGTCGAGGAGGCGGCTGCCGAGTGGCGCCGGATCTGCAGCGTGCGCGGCACCTGGCCGGCCGAGGCCATCGCCGAGGCCTCACTCGCCGAGCGCCGCGGCCGGCCGCTCGAGGCGGTGCGCGCGCTGCGCAGCGCCATCCCCGAGCTCGGGACCGCGACCATGGACCAGGCCCCGGCGAACGCGGTCCGCATCTACCTTCCGCTGCCCTGGAGCGCGGAGCTGGCAGCGGCGGCGGCGGAGTCCGGCGTCGAGCCGTGGCTGCTCGCCGGGGTCGCCCGCCAGGAGAGCGTGTTCGTCGCCGAGGCGCGGTCGCCACGGGGAGCGGTTGGGGTCATGCAGCTGCTGCCGACCACCGCCAGGGCCCACGCCATCGCGCTCGGGCTGGGCAGCCGCCCGGAGCTCGAGCGGCCCGAGCAGAACCTGAGGATCGGCGCCCGCGAGCTCAGGCGTCTGCTCGACCGCTTCGGCGCGGTCGAACCGGCACTGGCGGCCTACAACGCCGGCGAGGGCAGGGTCCGCCGCTGGTGGCAGGAGGAGCCCGACCGCTTCCGCTTCACCGAGGCGATTCCGATCAGCGAGACCTACACCTACGTGCGCCGGGTGCGCTTCCTGGCCGAGGCCTACCGGGTGTTCTACGCCGAGCAGTGGGGGACTCGGCCGTGATCGAGCCATCGCCAGTTGTTCGCTTGACATTATGGACACCCACCCGGCACCATGCGCGGGGGTGTACGGATGTCCGAATTGAGACTTAGTCTTCGAGAAGGACGTCGTTCCTGGGTGCTCCTGCTCGCGGTCGCGCTGCTGGCCTGTGCGACCGGCGCCGTGACCGCGGCGGCCCAGGACGCAGCCGAGGCGGTCGAGGCGATCGACAGCTCGGTCTGCGCCGACTGCCACGACCAGAGCAAGCACGGCACCGCCTACGTCGACGACCTCAGGCTCTCGATCCACGAGGGGCTCGAGTGCCTCGACTGCCACCAGGACCGTGGCACCATGCCGCACCAGGAGCAGAAGGGCTTCTCGGTCGGGTCCGAGGGCTGCCGCCAGTGCCACGACGACGCCGCCGAGCAGTACACCGCGCACGGCCGGGGGAAGCTGGGCGAGGTCGAAGACGTTCCGGACTGCAGCGACTGCCACGGCGACCACGACATCCTGCCCTCCTCGGTCAAGCGATCGAAGACCCACCCCTTGGAGCTGCCGCAGACCTGCGGAACGTGCCACGAGAACCTCGACCTCACCACCAAGCACGACATCCTGATCGACCACCCGATCCAGATCTACGAGACCAGCGTCCACGGCCGGGCCACCAAGGGCGGCATCTATCTGGCCGCCACCTGCAACGACTGCCACTCCTCCGGTGGGACCGCCCACAAGATTCTCTCGCCCGGCAATCCCGCCTCGAGCATCAACCACTTCAACATCCCCGCCACGTGCGGCAGGTGCCACCAGGCCGTCGAGCAGGACTACCTGGAGGGCATCCACGGCCAGTTCGCGGCGCGCGGCGAGACCGATGCGCCGGTGTGCACCGACTGCCACGGTGAGCACGGCATCCTGTCGCCCGACGACCCGCGCTCGCCGGTGTCGCGCTCCAAGGTCGCCGAGCTGACCTGCTCGCCGTGCCACGAGTCGACGGTGCTCAACGAGAAGTACGGCCTCGAGACCAATCGCCTGACCACCTTCATCGACTCCTACCATGGCCTCAAGAGCAAGGCCGGCGACACCCACGTCGCCAACTGCGCGTCGTGCCACGGCGTCCACCGCATCCTGCCGAGCTCGGACCCCACCTCGACCATCAATCCAAACAACCTTCAGACGACCTGTGGCGAGTGCCATCCGAACATCTCGGTGAAGATGGCGTCGAACCCGATCCACGGCGTCTCCGGAGAAGGCCTGCAAACGCCGATCGCGGCGCTGGTCGAGAAGTTCTACATCGTCGTCATCGTGGTCGTCATCGGCCTGATGGTCGTGCACTGGCTGATCGACTTGTGGCGCCACATCAAGAACCTGATCGACTCCCGGCCGCAGGTGCGGCGGATGCGCACCGACGAGGTGATCCAGCACGCCCTGCTCGCGATTGCGTTCATCGGGCTGGTGATCTCGGGCTTCGCGCTGCGCTTTGATCAGAGCTTCATCTCGCGCTTCTTCTTCGGCTGGACGGGCGGCTTCCAGCTGCGCGGCACTTTCCACCGCGTCTTCGCGGTGCTCTTCATGGGCACGGTGGCGTGGCACATGGTCTTCCTGACCACGGGGAGGGGGCGCAAGTTCGTCAAGGACATGTTCCCGGTCGGTCGCGACTTCAAGTTCTTCGTCAACCGCGCGCTTTACAACCTCGGCCTGCGCGACCACACGCCGTGCATCCAGCGCTTCAGCTACGTCGAGAAGGCGGAGTACTGGGCCCTGGTCTGGGGGACGGTGGTCATGATCATCACCGGCCTCGCGCTCTGGTTCGACAACGTCGTGATCCAGATTCTCCCCAAGGGCGTCCTCGACGTGGTGCTGGTGATCCACTACTGGGAGGCGTGGCTGGCGACGCTGGCGATCCTGGTCTGGCACATGTACTCGACCGTGTTCAACCCGCACGTCTACCCGATGAACCCGAGCTGGCTCACCGGCACCATGCCGGAGGAGATGTACCACCACGAGCACCCCGGCCACCTCGAGGAGGCGAAGCGGGACACCGAGGAGGAGATCCGTCATCAGATCGCCAAGGTGTCGGGCACGGAGAGGTCGGCTCACAAGGCGCC
>Ga0209254_10003945_pt1 | contig 13566 bp, 15 predicted proteins | sample FrelakmetDIP11DI_FD_187148 | JGI IMG/M metagenome (GOLD analysis project Ga0209254, IMG submission 187148) | Freshwater lake sediment microbial communities from the University of Notre Dame, USA, for methane emissions studies - DIP11 DI (SPAdes)... | ecosystem: Environmental > Aquatic >...
GGCCGCGGGCGAGCAGGCAGGCCAGTGCCAGCCGGATCTGGACTTCCTTGCCGAGGATGACAGTGCCGGTGGCACGCACGACATGTTCCAGCGGCTTCTTGATCGAGGGGGAGAGCATGCTGTCCAAGCTCCGCATTCGGTGGATAATGGAACCTTCGCAATCATTGTATGTCATTCGTTTCCAATGACCACGACTGCCTTCATCACCCACCGCGACTGCTTCGCCCACGACATGGGCAGCCACCATCCTGAATGTCCCGAACGCCTGTCGGCGATCCAGGATCGCCTGATCGCGGCGCAACTCGATCTTTACCTGCAGCACCACGAAGCGCCGCTCGCGACCACGGAGCAACTGGCGCGGGTGCATCCGCCGCGCTACATCAAGACGCTGGAAATGAGCGCGCCGACGACGGGCATCTTCCACGTCGACCCGGACACGGCGATGAGCCCGGGGACCTGGACGGCGGCGCTGCGCGCAGCCGGTGCCGGGGTGATGGCGGTCGACCTGGTGATGACGGGCGAGGCCGAGAACGCCTTTTGCGCCGTGCGTCCGCCCGGGCACCATGCCGAGCGGGCCAAGGCCATGGGCTTCTGCTTCTTCAACAACATCGCGGTGGCGGCGGCCCATGCCATCGCTCAGTACGGCCTCAAGCGAGTCGCGGTGATCGACTTCGACGTCCATCACGGCAACGGCACCGAGGAAATATTCGCCAACCACGAGAATGTGCTGATGGTCAGTACCTTCCAGCATCCGTTCTATCCCTATTGCGGCGCCGAGAACCAGGCGCCCAACATGTGCAACGTGCCCTTGCCGGCGCGCACGCGCGGCGACGGCTTCCGCGAGGTGGTGAACGAGGTGTGGCTGCCGCGGTTGCGCGATTACGCCCCGGAAATGGTGTTCATCTCGGCCGGCTTCGATGCCCACTACGAGGACGACATGGGTTCGCTCGGCCTGCTCGAGGCCGACTATGCCTGGGTGACCGAACAGTTGATGGCGGTCGCCCGCGAGTCGTCCAGGGGGCGCGTCGTTTCCATGCTGGAGGGAGGCTATGCCCTGTCGGCCTTGGCCCGCAGCGTCGCGGCCCATGTCAAGGTCATGGCGGACCTGCACTAACACGGTGTTACAACCTGGCCAAGCCCGGCGGGCCAATTCGACAGTAAAATCCATGACTTTCCAAATCGGACGCAACAACCCATGATTCAAGGATCGATTCCCGCCATCGTCACGCCCATGGCGGATGACGGCAGCCTCGACCTGCCGCGCCTCAAGAGCCTGCTCGACTGGCACATCGCCGAAGGCACGGACGGCGTGGTCGTCGTCGGTACCACCGGCGAGTCGCCGACGGTGGATTTCGACGAGCATCACCGCCTGATCGAGACGGCCGTCCAGCATGTCGCCGGACGCATTCCGGTGATCGCCGGCACCGGCGGCAATGCCACGGCGGAAGCCATCGAACTCGGACAGTTCGCCAGGAAGGTCGGCGCCGATGCTCACCTCTCCGTCGTTCCCTACTACAACAAGCCGACGCAGGAAGGGCTGTACCAGCACTTCAAGGCCATCGCCGAAGCCGTCGACCTGCCGCTGATTCTTTACAACGTGCCGGGGCGCACGGTGGCCGATCTGTCCAACGATACCGCGCTGCGCCTGGCGCAGGTGCCCAACATCGTCGGCATCAAGGACGCGACCGGCGACCTCGAGCGCGGCAGCGATCTGCTCAAGCGCGCGCCCAAGGATTTCGCCGTGTATAGCGGCGACGACGCCACGGCGATGCTGCTCACCCTGCTGGGAGGAAAGGGCACGATTTCGGTCACCGCCAACGTCGCGCCGCGCCTGATGCACGAGATGATCGCGGCGGCACTGGCAGGCGACGTGGCGAAAGCGCGCGAGCTCAACTTCCGTTTGCTGGGCCTGCACAGGCACCTGTTCGTCGAGGCCAATCCGATTCCGGTCAAATGGGCCTGCCAGCAGATGGGCCTGATCGGTGGCGGCATGCGCCTGCCGATGACGCCGCTGTCTCCCGAATACCACGACCGTGTCCGCGTCGCCATGCGCGAGGCCGGCATCCAACTTTGATGGAAAATATGTCAGAAAAACTCCGCTGGTTCCTCGTCATTTGCTCCGTCGCGGTGTTCGCCGGGTGTGGCAGTGTCGAGTCGAAGAAGATCGACTACAAGTCCTCGGGCAAGCTGCCGCCGCTCGAAGTCCCGCCCGACCTGACGCAGCCGACGCGCGACGACCGCTATGCCGTCCCTGACAGCGGCTCCAAGGGATCCGCCACCTTCTCGACCTACACCGGCGATCGTGCCGGCCAGCCCCGCACCGATGCCAGGAGTGATGTCCTGCCGCAGGTGAGCAACATGCGCATCGATCGTTCCGGCACCCAGCGCTGGCTGGTGGTGAGCGGCATGCCGCCCGACAAACTGTGGCCGACGGTCAAGGATTTCTGGCAGGAAAGCGGCTTCATCGTCAACGTCGAACTGCCCGAGGCCGGCGTCATGGAAACCGATTGGGCGGAAAACCGCGCCAAGATCCCACAGGATGGACTCCGCAACTGGCTCGGCAAGGCGCTCGACTCGGTCTATTCGACGGCCGAGCGTGACAAGTTCCGAACCCGCCTCGAGAAGGGCGAGGCGGGCGTGACGGAAATCTATATCAGCCATCGCGGCATGTACGAGATCTACGTCACCGAAGGCCGCAGCGAAACCAAGTGGCAGCCGCGCCCGGCCGAGCCCGAACTCGAGGCCGAGATGCTGCGACGCCTGATGGTTCGGCTCGGCGCCACCGATGCCCAGGCCAAGACCCAGGCGGCGAAGCCGGTGGCGGTCGAAGAGAAGGCCAAGCTGGCGCGCGCCACCGATGGCAGCGGCACGCTTGAGTTGCAGGAAGGTTATGACCGCGCCTGGCGGCGTGTCGGACTCGCGCTCGATCGCGTCGGTTTCACCGTCGAGGATCGCGACCGTTCGCAGGGGCTTTATTTCGTCCGCTACGTAGACTCCGAACCGACGGCGACGAAGGACGACAAGAGCTTCACTTCCAAGCTGATGTTCTGGAAGAGCGATGCGCCCAAGGTCGATCCCACTGCACGTTATCGCATCTACCTCAAGGGTGCGGGCAATGTCAGCACCGTGCAGGTGCTGACGCGCGAGGGCGGCGTAGACAAGTCCGACACGTCGAAGAAGATTCTCGGCCTGCTCTACGAGCAGCTGAAGTAGCGTGCTGAAATAGCGTGCGATTTGCCTCGCTAGGCAGCGGCAGCAAGGGCAATGCCCTGGTTGTCGAGAGCGGGCGCACGCGGATCCTGATCGACTGCGGTTTCGGCCCGCGCGAGTTGGCGGCACGCCTGGCGCGGCTGGGGCTGGCCCCGGAGGATCTGGATGCGATCCTTGTCACCCATGAACACAGCGATCACGTCGGCGGCGTGGCGCGAGCCGCCAGCCGCTTTTCCCTCAGCGTGCATATGAGCCACGGTACCTGCACGGCGGCCGATCTTGCCGGGCAGGTCGAGGTCGGCCTATTCGACAGTCATACGGCCTTTAGCCTCGGCGACCTGCAGATTCAGCCCTTCCCGGTTCCGCACGATGCACGCGAACCGACGCAGTTCGTGGTAGGCAATGGACAATGGCGCCTTGGGGTGCTGACGGATGCCGGCTGCGTGACGCCGCACATGGTCGAGATGCTCGATGGTTGCGATGGCTTGGTGCTGGAATGCAACCATGATGCGGACATGCTCCGCAACGGTAGCTATCCATGGTCACTCAAGCAGCGCGTCGGCGGACGGCTCGGTCATCTGGACAACGCGGCAGCCGCTTCTCTGTTGGAGCAGATTGATCGCCGACAGCTGCAACATGTCGTGGCGGCCCACTTGAGCGAGCAGAACAACACGGCGGACTTGGCACGGGCGGCATTGTCAGGCGTGCTGGGGTGCTCGGCGCGGGATGTAGCCGTTGCCAGTCAGTTGCATGGCTTCGACTGGCGCCAGCTCTGCTGACCTAGCCGCAAAATGAAAAAGGCCAGCCCGAAGGCTGGCCTTTTTGCGTTCCGGAGTAATCCGGATTACTTCTTGGCGGGTTCTTTCTTGGCTTCCATGCCAGCCATGCCAGCCATGCCTTTCTGGTCGCCGGCCATGCCGCCCATGCCGGCCATGCCTTTCTGGTCGCCGGCCATGCCGCCCATGCCTTTCTGGTCACCGGCCATGCCGCCCATGCCAGCCATGCCAGCCTGGCCTTCCATACCCTTCTGACCTTCCATGCCGGCCATGCCAGCCATGCCAGCCTGGGGAGCGGCGGCCGGGGCAGCAGCGGCGGGAGCGGGGGCAGCGGCGGGAGCGGGAGCGGCAGCAACCGGCTCTTCTTTTTTGCCGCAGGCGGAGACAGCGAGGGCGACCAGAGCGGCAACGAGGAGGGAGTTCTTCATGTTTTGCATTCCTTTATCGATAAGGTAAGTGTAAGTCGAAAGTAGAGCTCAAAAAAGACGGGGCGCGACCCAGTCAGCCTTGGATTATAGCAAGCTTACTCGGTTCAATGTAAACGGCATTAGACAGCATTTTTGCCGATATCAATAACCGGCTGTCGACGGCGTGCAAACCTGGCCTTCTTCCCACAGGTCGTCAAAGCGCTGCCAGTAGGGGTGGATCTCGATATTGTCGTCGCTGACCAGCTTGCCGCGCGGATGCTCGGCGTGAAAGCGGATGGCGCCATGCAACTCGTCGGCAAGGACGAAGCGGTCGGCCAGCTGCCGCAAATGGTCGGGTGTCTGGCGGATCTCGATCTGGTGGCCGTGGCTGCGGATCAGATTGAGCAGTCGCGGATGCCGCGTTCGCAACGGGTCGAGGTTGTGTAACACGATGTGCAGGCGGCGTGTCACTCCACCGCTGAGGAAACCCAGGAGGAAGGCGCTGCGCGCAGGATCGTCCAGGGTCATGCGCTCCAGGTCGCCATCGAAAATGCGCAGTTCATGGTGAGCCGCGCGCAGGGTTGCGTCTATGGCAGCGCGGTAGCCGGCTTCGCTGTCGAATGGCTCGATCATGGTTCAGTCTCCGCTCCTGTTATCGGATTTCCAGAAAGCCGCAACGATACCACTCGCACAGCAGGTCGAGACCGGCCGGACTGCAGTCGCGGATGGAGTCAAGTTCGCGGTGATCGGCCAATTGCCGGATCTGCGCGCGGTCGGCGCGGGGCACCTCGACTGCCTCGCCGTTGAGGAAAAACCTTGCTCCGGCGAACAGCAACTGGGTCCGGGCATCCAGCCGAATGCCGCGCCTGGCGCCGAGACCGGCGAAGCGGGCCGGGGCGATGGTCTTCTCGGGTGGGTCGAAGAATACGTGCGGCTTCGGTTCGGTCAACATGCCGCCAAGGAAGTCCCGGACGGAATCCCGGCTCCAGCTGACCTTGGCTAGGATGTCGGACACCTGGTCGATCATTGCGGAGCTGATTTGCGCCGGAGACTTTTGCCGCCGCAGATCGGGGTCGCGATAGCGGCCGTCGAGACGGACGGTGTCCTGCAAGTGCATCAAGAACTGCTCGGCCAGTTCCTGCGCCGGGAAGGCGCGGAAGCCGATCGACCAGGTCATGCATTCACCCTCGGCGATCCCGTCGTGCGCCCATTCGGGGGGGAGATAGAGCATGTCGCCGGGTTCGAGCAGCCATTCGTGGGTCGGACGAAAATCGGCGAGGATGCGCACCGGCAGACCATCGATCAGGCGCTGGTTGCGCTGCTTGCCGATGCGCCAGCGGCGACGGCCCATGCCTTGCAGCAGGAAGACGTCATAGCTGTCGAAATGCGGGCCGACACCGCCGCCATCGGTGGCGTAACTCACCATCAGGTCGTCGAGCCGGGCGTAGGGGATGAAGTCGAACTCGCGCATCAGGCGGTCGCCTTCGCGGCTTACCAGATTGAGGCTTTGCACCAGCACGGACCAAGGCTTGGCGTGGCGCCTGAGCGACGCCGGATTGAACGGACCGTGATCGAGCGACCAGCCGCCCGCCTGTGACACCAGGCGCGATTCGACATCGTCGCGGGCGGCCAGCGCCAGCATGTCGTCACGTCCGCCGACACCCGGGACGCCGGTAAAGCCGGGGACGGCGCCGCGCACCAGCAGGGGTTTCTTTTGCCAGTAGTCGGCAAGGAATTCATCGGCACTGAGGCCGCCAAGCAGCGTCGGGATCATGCGACCATTATAATCGCGCATTTTTTCGAGGCGCCCGCCATGCCTGAAGCCGTTGTCGAGTCACTGGATCACGAAGGACGCGGCGTCGCGCACGTCGACGGCAAGGCGATCTTCATCGAAGATGCCCTGCCGGGCGAGCGGGTCGAATATGTCAGCTATCGCCGCAAGCCGAGTTATGAAAAGGCTGACACGGTCGCCATCCTTCACGCCTCGAGCCAGCGGGTGGCGCCGCTATGCCCGCATTTCGGCGTCTGCGGCGGCTGCAGCCTGCAGCATCTCGAGGCGGGGGCGCAGACCGCGGCGAAGCAGCGCGTGCTCGAGGATGCACTCTGGCATCTTGCCCGCCTCAAGCCTGAGGTGGTATTCCCGCCCATCGCCGGTCCGGCCTGGGGCTACCGCCGCCGCGCGCGGTTGTCGGTGCGCCTGGTGCCGAAGAAGGGCGGGGTGCTGGTCGGGTTCCACGAACGGCGCAGCAGCTATGTCGCCGACATGCTCACCTGCAAGGTGCTGCCGGAGGCTGTCGCGGCGCTGCTGCCGAAGCTGCGCGAACTGGTCGCGGCGCTGTCGATCCCCGACCGGCTACCGCAAATCGAGGTGGCGGTGGCGGACAGCCAGACGGTGCTGCTGCTGCGCATCCTCGCGCCATTGACGGCGGCCGACGAGGATTTGCTGCGCGCCTTCGCCGACCGCCACAGCATCGTCTTCTATCTGCAGACGGGTGGACCGAATACCGTGGCACTGTTTTATCCCGCTGTTGTCGTGCCGCTCGACTATGCCCTGCCGGACTTCGGCGTGACTTTGCAGTTCCGCCCGACCGACTTCACCCAGATCAATTTCGGCATCAACCGCATGCTGGTACGGCGGGCGATGGGACTGCTGGCGCCGCAGGCTGGCGAGCGCATCGCCGACATGTTCTGCGGCCTCGGCAACTTTACCCTGCCGATTGCCACTCACGGCGCGAGGGTGGTCGGCGTCGAAGGCAGCCAGGCGCTCGTCGACCGCGCCCATGCCAATGCGGTGGCGAACGGGCTGGCCGATCAAACCGAGTTCCACGTCGCCAACCTGTTCGAGGCGACGGCGGAGAGCCTGGCGATGCTTGGCCCCTTCGACAAGATGCTGATCGATCCGCCGCGCGAGGGCGCAGTTGCGCTGGTCAAGGCGCTGGCCGAGCCCTATCCGCAGCGCATCGTCTATGTCTCGTGCAGTCCGGCGACGCTGGCCCGCGATGCCGCCGTGCTGGTGCATGAGCAGGGTTATCGGCTGCGTGGTGCCGGCATCGGCAACATGTTTCCGCAGACTTCGCACGTGGAGTCGATTGCGCTGTTCGAACGCCCATAAAAACAACGGCGACCCGCGGGTCGCCGTGGCGCTAGCGCCGACTTTTCTCAGTCGCGCTCGCCGCTGAAGGCAAGCAGCAGTTGCAGAAGGCTGACGAATACGTTGTAGACGTCGAGATAGACCGCCAGCGTCGCGGAGATGTAGTTGGTCTCGCCGCCCTGGACGATGCGGTTGATGTCGTAGAGGATGTAGGCGGAGAAGATGACCACGGCCAGCGCAGCGATGGCCAGCGACAGCGCCGGAATCTGGAAGAAGATGTTGGCGAGCGCCGCGACCAGGATCAGGATCATGCCGGCGAAGAGAAACTTGCCGAGGCCGGACAGGTCGCGTTTGGTGGTCGCCGCCACGCCGGCCAGGGTAAAGAAGATCGCGCCGGTACCGCCGGCGGCCATCGCGATCAGCGTGCCGCCGTTGGAGAAGCCGAGCGCCACCTGCAGGATGCGCGACAGCATCAGGCCCATGAAGAAGGTGAAGGCCAGCAGCAGGACCACGCCCATGCCGCTGTTCTTGGTCTTCTCGATGCCCCACATGAAGCCGAAGGCGATGCCGAGGAACAGCAGGAAGGAGAGCAGGGGGCTGCCGGCGAGGAAGGAAAACTTCAACTGGATGCCGACCAGCGCGCCGATCACCGTCGGCACCATGGAGAGGCCGAGGAGGGCGTAGGTGTTGCGCAAAACGCGATTCTGTTGCAGTGCGCCGTCTTGCCCGGCGGTCTGGGCGATGCCAAACTGATTATTCATGGTCTGTCTTCTCCCGTAAGAGTTGCCAACATACGAATTAGAGTGGGGCGCTGCGCCGAAGTTTCAATGGTGGCCGGAATTCCGGTGGCGGAGGCGGTGAGATTCGAACTCACGAACGCCTTGCGACGTTGCCGGTTTTCAAGACCGGTGCATTCAACCGCTCTGCCACGCCTCCGACGCGTGAAGCGGCCGCGATTTTAGCACCGGGCCGTGGCGTGTCGCCGACGATTGCTGATAGACTTTCCCGGGGAAATTCTGCCGAAAGGGATGAATATGAACAAGAGCGAACTGATCGACGCCGTTGCCAAGAAGGCCAATGCTACCAAGGCGGCTGCCGAGATCGTCGTCAGCGCCGCCATCGAGGTCATCGCCGAGGCGATCGCCCGCGGCGAGAACGTGCAATTCGTCGGTTTCGGCACCTTCAGCGTGGCCGAGCGCAAGGCGCGCACCGGACGCAATCCGCAGACGGGCAAGGAAATCAAGATTCCGGCCAAGAAGGTGGTTCGCTTCAAGGCCGGCACCGGGCTCAGTGCGGCGGCCAACAAGGGCAAGAAGAAAAAATAGTTTTTGCCGCGGTACGCCTGGAGTGGCCATGACATCGAAAAAGCCGATTCGCATTCAACTCGTCGATGACAACGAGGTGACGCGCGCGCTGCTGCGCGGCATCCTGCGCGGGGAGGAATACGAAGTCGTCGGCGAGGCCAGTGATGGCGAAAATGGCTTGGAGATGGCCCTGCGGCTTCGCCCCGACGTGCTCTGCCTCGACATCTCGATGCCGAAGACCGATGGTCTGGAGGTCTTGCGCCAGGTCCGCACGCAGATTCCCGAGACCGTGGTGCTGATGGTCACCGCGCATACCGAGCGCGAGATGGTGCAGCAGGCGATACAGAGCGGCGCCAGCGGCTATATCGTCAAGCCCTTCAATTCAGGCAAGGTGCTCGATGCCATCGGTCGCGCCGTCGGGCGCAAGCCGGCGGCGTAATCACGCCGTCCGGCCATCCGGACTACGCGCTGGCCTGGATTCGCTTGACCAGCGCCGCCGTGAACTCGCGGGTCGTGGCCTTGCCGCCGAGATCGCCGGTGCGCACCATGTCGACGTTAAGTGTGGCGTCGATGGCAGAGCGCAGCCGGTTGCCGAGGTCGCTCCGGCCGACATGGTCGAGCATCATGGCGGCAGCGAGCAGCAGCGCGATCGGGTTGGCGATGCCCTTGCCGGCGATGTCGGGGGCCGAGCCATGCACGGCTTCGAAAATGGCGGCGTGTTCGCCGATGTTGGCGCCGGGCGCCATGCCGAGACCGCCGACGAGGCCGGCGATCTCGTCGGAAAGAATGTCGCCGAACAGGTTGGTCGTCACCAGTACGTCGAATTGCCACGGGTTCATCACCAGTTTCATGGCGCAGGCATCGACGATCACCTCCTCGAACTCGATGCGGCCCTTGTACTGCGCTTCGTGGATATCCCGCGCGGTCTCGAGGAAGATGCCGGTCAGCGCCTTCATGATGTTGGCCTTGTGCACCACCGTCACCTTCTTGCGCCCCTTGCGGATCGCATAGTCGAAGGCGAAATGCACGATGCGGCGGCAACCCTGCCGGGTATTGATGCCGGTCGACATCCCCACCGCATGCGGATCACCATCGATCGGGATGAAGTGCTCGTAGCCCATGTAGAGCCCTTCGTTGTTCTCGCGCACCAGTACCAGGTCGATGTTGTCGTAGCGTCCGCCGGGAACGATGGTTTTCGCCGGGCGCAGATTGGCATAGAGCTTGAACTCTTCGCGCAGCCTGACGTTGGACGAGCGATAGCCGCCGCCGATGGGAGTTTCCAGCGGCCCCTTGAGGGCCAGCTTGGTTTTGCGGATGCTGTCGAGGCAGGCCTGGGGTAGCGGATCGCCGCAGGCGGTGACGCCGGCCATGCCGGCAATCTGGCGATCCCAGATGAACGGTGCGCCGAGTGCTGTCAGCGCTTCCAGCGTGGCTTCGGTTATCTCTGGCCCGATGCCATCACCAGGGATGAGCGTCGCGGCAATTTGGGGTGAGGTCGAGTTCATGAATCTTCATGCTCCAATCGCCCCTGCTATTTTTTGGGTGGGTTTTGGCGACCGCTGCCCCAGCGGGGGCGGTTCTTCTTGGGTTGTGCGGGTTTCTGGCCGCCGGGCGCGGGTCCCGGCCGGTTGTTCCCGCCGCCAGCCGGAGACGGGCCGATCCGGTTGCCCGGCGCGAGCTGAATCTCGAGTTCGATGATTTCGTCCCACTGCGCGTCGGTCCGATCCCGCTCCGGAATCGTCAGGAGCTCGCGCAAGCGGCGGCGCGGATCGGGGGGCAGCGGGGCTTGCGGAGGCTGCGGGGTGGGTGGCTGTTCTTGATTCATGCCCGAAATGACTGAGTTTGCGAGGTGAAACCCGCCAGGCAGGTTCCACCAATTGGCCGCAGATTACTTCTTCTTGGCGGCCTTCTTGCCAGCAACGGCGGCCTTGAAGGTGGCTCCGGCGGAGAACTTCGGCACGGTCGTCGCGGCGATCTTGATGGTGGCGCCGGTCTTGGGGTTCTTGCCGGTGCGGGCGGCACGCTTGGCAGGCTTGAAGGAGCCGAAGCCGATGAGGGTGACGGAGTCGCCCTTGGAAACTGCCTTGACGATGGCGCCGATCATGGCGGAGAGGGTGCGCTCGGCGGCGGCCTTGCTCAGCTCGGCTTCCTTGGCGGCAACTTCGATGAGTTCGGATTTGTTCATCTGCGGCTCCTGATCATGAGTGAGAAGAAAATCGATGCGCCCGAATCATAAGTCCATTTCAGGTGCCGTGGGTGACATGGAGCATGCGAATGCATAAAAATTGCCAATTTTGTAACTTTGGCGAGCGCAAAAAAGTGGGTTGCAGATCGCTGATGGTACGGCTCAGCCTGCCAAGCCACCCAGCGCCTTGTAAAGGTTCGCGGCGTTGGCGGCCCAGGCGCGGCGGGTCGCGACCATCGCCTGCTGCGCCAGAAACTGTTCGCGCTGGGCATCGTGCAGCTCGAGGTAATTCGACACGCCGGCCTTGTAGCGGGCATCGACGCGCTGCAGCCGCTCGATCTGCGCCCGATCCGCGGCTTCGAGTGCCGAGAGCTGCTGCGCGAGGTGTTCGCGCGCGGCGAGCAGGTCGGCGACCTCGCGGAAGGCCTGCTGGATCGTTTTCTCGTACTCGGCCACGGCGATGACCTTGCGCGCCTCGGCGAGGTCCACGTTGGCCTGCGTGCGGCCGGCGTCGAACAGCGGCCACTTCAGCAACGGGATGAAGCTCCAGGCGCCGCTGCCGGAATCGAAAAGCCCAGACAGCTCGCGGCTGGCGCTGCCGACGGCGCCGGTGAGCGAGATGCGCGGGAAGAAGGCCGCGCGCGCCGCGCCGATGTTGGCGTTGGCGCCGATGAGCTTCTGCTCGGCTGCGAGCACGTCGGGCCGGCGCAACAGCACTTCGGAGGGCAGCTCGACGGCGATCTCGGCGGGCGGGATAAAAGTCGGCGGTGGCGCCACGGTGACCGCGCCGGTCGGGTTGATGGATGCGGCATCGGGTGTGGCGTTGAGCAGCGACGGCAGGTTGCTGCCGACCAGCAGGCGCAGGGCGTTTTCCGCGGCGGCCTTCTGGCGGGCGAGGTTGGCGGTTTCGGCGCGCGCTGCCTGCCAGGCGCCTTCGGCAGAGAAGTAGTCGAGGTCGCCGGAGAGGCCGACGTCGCGGCGCTTCTCGATCAGGCGGCGGCTGTCCTCGCGAGTCTGCGCCGTCGCTTCGGAAAGCGCGGTGCGCAGGGTGAGCTCGCGCAGACTGAAGTAGGCGGAGGCGACGTCGCTGATCAGCGTCAGGCGGAAGGAGCGCTGGGCGTACTCGCTGGAGAGGAAGTTGGCGCGCGCCGCGTCGTCGAGCGCCCTGACCCGGCCCCAGAAGTCGAGCTCGAAGGCGGTGATGCCGAAGGCGGCGTCGTAGCGCTGGAAGGAGAGCTCGCGGCCGGTGGCGGAGAGGTCGGCGGGCGTGAGGCCGGCCGAGCGCTGGGCATTGACGTCGACGGTGGGGAAGCGGTCGGCGCGGGCGATGCCGGCCAACGCGCGGGCCTCGTCGACGCGGCCGACGGCGATGCGCAGGTCGCGGTTGTGCTCGAGCGCGGTGGCGATCAGCACCTGCAGCGTCGGATCGGGGAAGAAGCTCTTCCAGTCGTCGGAGAACCTGACGGCGGCCTTGCCGTTGGCCTGCGTCGGCCAGTCGGCCGGCACCGGCGCCGCGGGGCGCAGGTATTCGGGCACCATCGAGCAGCCGGAGACCGAGAGGGTAAGGGCGGCGGCGAGCGGAAGCAGGATCGCCTTATTCATGAGCGGACTCCACGTGATGCCGTGCGTGGCCGGGGAAGAAGCGCCTGACGACGACGAAGAACACCGGCACGAGGAACACCGCGAGCAGCGTGGCGGTGAACATGCCGCCGATGACGCCGGTGCCGATGGCGTGGCGGCTGTTGGCGCCGGCGCCGGTCGAGACCGCCAGCGGCAGCACGCCGAACATGAAGGCGATGGAGGTCATCAGGATGGGGCGGAAGCGCAGGCGACAGGCTTCGAGCGTCGCCTCGATCAGATCCTTGCCCTGTTCCTGCAGCTCGCGGGCGAACTCGATGATCAGGATCGCGTTCTTGGCCGACAGCCCGATGATGGCGATGAGGCCGACCTTGAAGTAGACGTCGTTGGGCAGGCCGCGCAGGGTCACCGCCAGCACCGAGCCGAAGATGCCGAGCGGCACCACCAGCATCACCGCGAAGGGGATGGACCAGCTCTCGTACAGCGCGGCGAGGCAGAGGAAGACCACGATCAGCGAGACGGCGAAGAGGAAGGGGGCCTGCGAACCGGAGAGGCGTTCCTCGTAGGAACTGCCCGACCATTCGAAGCCGACGCCCGGAGGCAGCTGCTTCGCCACCTGCTCCATCGCATCCATGGCATCGCCGGTGGAGCGGCCCGGGGCCGGGCTGCCGGCGATCTTCATCGCCGGCAGGCCGTTGTAGCGGTCGAGCTTGGGACTGCCGACGATCCAGGTCGCGGTGGCGATCTCGGCCAGCGGGATCATGTCGCCGCGGCCGTTCTTCAAGGGCAGGCGCAGGATGTCCTCGGGCGTGCGCCGCACCTCGGCTTCGGCCTGCATCTGCACGCGCAGGATGCGGCCCTGGCGCACGAAGTCGTTGATGTAGGCGGTGCCGAGCGTGGCCTGCAGGGTGTCGTTGAGTTCGCCGAGGTCGATGCCCAGCGCGCGCGCCTTGATGCGATCGACGCTGAGGTAGACCTGCGGGCCGGCCTCCTGGCCCTCCGGACGCACGCCGAC
>Ga0209254_10003946_pt1 | contig 13564 bp, 10 predicted proteins | sample FrelakmetDIP11DI_FD_187148 | JGI IMG/M metagenome (GOLD analysis project Ga0209254, IMG submission 187148) | Freshwater lake sediment microbial communities from the University of Notre Dame, USA, for methane emissions studies - DIP11 DI (SPAdes)... | ecosystem: Environmental > Aquatic >...
ACGCCGCGCACGGGACGGTCGAGCAGCAGCACCGCCTCGTGGAACCTCGGCCGGTCGAAGGCGAGGCGCACGCCGCGCACCCGCGTGAGCGCCTCGACGAGCTCGGCCGAGCGGTCCATGCAGGTGGAGGCGACCTGGGCGAGGCCATGCGGGCCGAGCAGCGCCATGTAGATGGTGGCCGCGGTGACCAGCAGCCCCTGGTTGGTGCAGATGTTCGAGGTCGCCTTGCTGCGGCGGATGTGCTGCTCGCGAGCCTGCAGCGTGAGCGTGAAGCCGGGCCGTCCGTCGAGGTCCACGGTGCGCCCCACGATGCGCCCCGGCATCTGGCGCACGTGCTCCATGCGCGTGGTCATGAAGCCGAAGTACGGACCGCCGGAGGACAGCGGCACGCCGAGCGGCTGCCCCTCGCCGCAGACGATGTCGGCGCCCTTGGTACCCCACTCGCCCGGTGGCTTCAGGATCGCGAGCGAGGTGGGGTTGACCACCGCGATGACCAGCATGCCCGCCTCGTGGGCGCGGTCGGTGAGCGCATCCACGTCCTCGAGCGTGCCGAAGAAGTTCGGCTGCTGGATCACCAGCGCCGTGATGTCCTCGCCGCGGTACTTCTCGAGGCTCGTGATCGTGGTGTGACCGCCGCTCGCGTCGTAAGGCAGCAGCTCGAACGCGAGGTTCTGGTTGCCTGCGACGGACTGCAACACCTGGCGGTAGGTCGGGTTCAGCGCGACCGGCACCAGGATCCGCTGCGACTTCGACTTGCGATGCGTGCGCACCGCCATCAGGCAGGCCTCCGCAAGCGCGGTGGCGCCGTCGTACAGCGAGGCGTTCGAGGCCGCCATGCCCGTCAGGCTTGCCATCATCGACTGGAATTCGTACAGCAGCTGCAGCGTGCCCTGGCTCGCCTCGGCCTGGTAGGGCGTGTAGGCGCTGTAGAACTCGCCCCGCGTGACGATGGGCCACACCGCCGCCGGCACGTGGTGGTCGTACGCGCCGGCGCCGATGAAGTTGAGCGGCTGCCCGTCGGCCGCCGCGCGCACGGACATCAGCCGACCGACCTCCATCTCCGAGAGCGCCGGCGGGACCTCGTCGAGCGACTTGGCGCGCAGGCGCGCCGGGATCTCGTCGAACAACGCCTCGGTGTCCGGCGCGCCGATTGCCGCGAGCATGTCGCGGACGTCCTCGGGAGTGTGGGGGATGAAGGGCATGTCGGTTCCGTCCCGTCAGTGGGTTTCCGCCGCAAGGGCCGCCTCGTACGCCTTCGCGTCGAGCAGTGCGGCGAACTGCGCCTTGTCTTCCGGGCGGATGCGCATGATCCAGCCCGCGCCGTAAGGGTCCTGGTTGATGAGCTCGGGCTGACCGCCGAGGTCGGCGTTGCCGGCCACCACCTCGCCGCTCACCGGGCTATATACGTCGGAGGCCGCCTTCACGGATTCGACCACCGCGCAGGATTCGCCGGCGGAGACGCGGCGGCCGGCCTCGGGCGCCTCGACGAACACGAGATCGCCGAGCGCCTGCTGGGCGTGGTCGGAGATGCCCACCGTCACGGTGCCGTCGGACTCGAGGCGCGCCCACTCGTGGGACTTCAGGAAACGCAGGTCGGCTGGAACGTTGCTCATGGTCAGCTCCGTGGTTCAGAGTGCGATCGCAGGCTTGCCGTGGCGCACGAAGGGCGGGCGCACGACCGCGGCGTTGAGCAGCCGGCCCCGGATCTCGACTTCGCAGCGGTCGGCCGTCTGGGAGGGGACGCGCGCGAGCGCGATGGACCGCTCCAACGTCGGGGAGAAGGTGCCACTGGTGACCTCGCCCTCGCCCACCGACGGGACGACGACCTTCTGGTGCGAGCGCAGCACGCCGCGGTCCGCCAGCACGAGGCCGACGAGCTTGCGCGGGACGCCGCGCGCCTTCTGCCCGGCGAGCGCGCCGCGGCCGATAAAGTCGCGGTCCTGGGGATCCCAGGCAATCGTCCAGCCGAGCCCGGACTCCAGCGGCGAGGTGGTCTCGTCCATGTCGCTGCCGTAGAGGTTCATGCCGGCCTCGAGGCGCAGCGTGTCGCGGGCGCCGAGACCGCAGTGCGCGACGCCCGCCGCGTGCAGCCGCGCCCAGAAGGCCGGCGCCTCGGTGGCGGGCAGCATGATCTCCCAGCCGTCCTCGCCCGTGTAGCCGGTGCGCGCCACGAACCAGTGGTCGGACGCCGCGCCGAAGAAGTGGTCGAGCTCGAGCGCGCGGGCCGCGAAGGCCGGCTCGAGCAGCCCGGAGGCCTTCAGGCGCGCATTGGGACCCTGCACGGCGATCATCGAGAGGTCGAATCGCGGCTCGACCGACACGCCGAAGGCGCCCGCCTGCGCGCGCATCCACTCGAGGTCCTTGTCGCGCGTGCCGGCGTTCACGACCATGCGGTACCAGCGATCGTCGAGGTAGTAGACGATCAGGTCGTCGATGACGCCGCCGTCCTCGCGCAGCATGCACGAGTACAGCGCCTTGCCGGGCTGCACGAGCTTGGCGACGTCGTTCGCGAGCAGCCGGCGCAGGTAGTCGCGCACCCGCTCGCCGCGCAGGTCCACGACGCACATGTGCGAGACGTCGAACATGCCGGCGTCGCGGCGCACCGCGTGGTGCTCCTCGATCTGCGAGCCGTAGTTGACCGGCATGTCCCAGCCGCCGAAGTCCACCATGCGGGCGCCGGCGGCGGTGTGGACGTCATGGAGAGGCGTTCGCAATCCCATCGTCGTTTTCCTGGAAGCCGAGCAATAAAAAAGGCGGCGGGCCACGCCGGCCTGCCGCCCCTCTGTCCTGTGACCTGAGAGATCGGGTACCGGTCGTCCGGCGCCTCGCCCCTTCGGTGGGCCTCCCGCGAGGCCGCTCTCCAGAGCCCATCAGGCGTCGCCGTACATTTGCCTGAGCGTTTCCGGGCGGGTTGCGCCTTCGGCGGACCGGGTCGGTCTCTCTCCGGACGGGCCTTGCGATGGGTGGCCGCGATGTTACCCGAGCGCCGGTCGGGCGGCCAGCGCCGCCTGCGCCGCGCGGCTTGTCATTTACGGTCCCGCACCGGAACATTCCACCCCCTCCCGAACCGCGACCAGGACTCCCCGATGCGTGGCCTGATACTGACCCTCGTGATGGCGGCCGCGATTGCGTCCGCGACGGCCGTCGAGTCCGCGCCGAACGCCGGGCAGCGCCTGCACGAGCTCTTCGAGGCACAGTGGGAGCGCGGCCTGCGCGAGAACCCGCTCCGGGCCAGCTACCTGGGCGACCGACGCTTCGACGACCGCTGGCCGGATGTCTCGGCGGATGCAATCGCCCGCAGCCACGCGGCCGATCGCGCCGTGCTCGAGGCGCTCGCCGCGATCCCGGTCGCCGAGCTGTCCGAGGCGGACCGCCTCAACCACGAGCTCTTCGGCCGCACATACCGTCAGGAGATCGACGCTCACGCGTGGGGTCTGCAGTACCTGCCGATCACGCAGCGGCGCGGCATCCAGTCTGCGCACCAGGTGGCCGAGGTGCTGCCGTTCGCGACCCTGCGCGACTACGAGAACTGGGTCGCGCGTCTCGAAGGTGTGGACGCCTACGTGGACCAGACCATCGCACTGATGCGTGAGGGCAAGTCGCGGGGGCTGGCGCAGCCGTGCATCATCATGGAGCGCATTCCCGCGCAGATTGCCAAGCAGGTGGTGGACGACCCGGCGCAGAGCCTGTTCTACGCGCCGCTGGCGCGCATGCCGGCTGCCATCCCGGCCGCCGACCGTGAGCGCCTCGACGACGCCGCGCGCGGCGCCATCACGCGCGGGGTGGTGCCGGCGTATCGCCGCCTGCAGGAGTTCTTCGATCGCGAGTACCTGCCAGCCTGCCGCCAGAGCGTGGGCATCTGGGACACCCCGGGCGGCGAGGCCTGGTACCGCAACCGCATCCGCTGGTTCACGACCACCGAGATGACGGCCGACGAGATCCACGCCATCGGCCTTCGCGAGGTCGAGCGTATCCGCGGCGAGATGCACAAGGTGATCGAGCAGGTGGGCTTCAAGGGCACGTTCGAGGAGTTTCTCGCGTTCCTGCGCACCGATCCGCGCTTCCGCTACACGGACCCGCAAGCGCTGCTGCAGGCCTACCTCGTCATGGCGAAGCGGATCGACCCGCTGCTGCCGCAGTACTTCGGCCGGCTGCCGCGCATGCCCTACGGCGTGCGGCCGATCCCGGCGGAGTCGGCGCCCGACACGACCACGGCCTACTACCAGCCACCGTCCATGGACGGCCGCCGCGCCGGCTACTACTACGTGAACCTCTACAAGCCCGAGGAGCGGCCGACCTACGAAATCCCGGTGCTGTCGATCCACGAGGCGGTGCCCGGCCACCACCTGCAGATCGCGCTGGCGCAGGAGCTCGGCGAGCAGCCGAAGTTCCGGCGCAATTTCGAGGCCACCGCGTTCGTCGAGGGCTGGGCGCTCTACAGCGAGAGCCTCGGCGAGGAGATGGGCTTCTACGCCGACCCGTACGATAAGTTCGGGCAGCTCACCTACGAGATGTGGCGCGCCGTGCGCCTGGTCGTGGACACAGGGCTGCATCACAAGCGCTGGACGCGCCAGCAGGCGATCGATTTCTTCAAGGCCAACGCGGCCAAGACCGAGCTCGACATCGTCAACGAGATCGACCGCTACATCTCCTGGCCCGGCCAGGCGCTCGCCTACAAGATCGGCGAGCTGCGCATCAAGGAGCTGCGGGCACGCGCGACGAACGCGCTCGGTCCGAAGTTCGACATCCGCGAATTCCACGACGTGGTGCTCGGCAGCGGACCGATCCCGCTCGACGTGCTCGAGGCGAACGTCGAGCGCTGGGTGCGGGCCACGTCGGCCGCGGCCGTGCCGGGGGGGCCCGGCCAGTGAGCACGGCCACGCGACGGCGCAGCACGCCGGTCCGCGTCGGTCGCGTGACGGTGGGCGGCCACCACCCGGTGGTCGTGCAGTCGATGACCAACACGGACACGGCCGACGTCGAGGCCACCTCGCTGCAGGTGCGATCGCTCGCGATCGCGGGCTCCGAGCTGGTGCGCGTGACGGTCAATACCGACGAGGCGGCGGCCGCCGTGCCCGCGATCGTCGAGAGGCTGGCGCAGCTCGGCACCGAGGTGCCGATCGTCGGCGACTTCCACTTCAACGGCCACAAGCTGTTGCGCGAGCACCCGGCCTGCGCCGAGGCGCTGGCGAAGTATCGCATCAACCCGGGCAACGTCGGCCGCGGCAGCAAACGCGACCCGCAGTTCGCCGAGATGATCGAGATCGCCTGCCGCTATGACACGCCGGTGCGCATCGGCGTGAACTGGGGCAGCCTCGACCAGGACCTGCTCACGCGCCTGATGGACGAGAACTCGCGGGCAGCCGAGCCGCTCGGAGCCAACGACGTCATGCGCGAGGCGATCGTGGTGTCGGCGCTCGAAAGCGCGCGCCGCGCCGAGGAACTCGGGTTGCCCCACGACCGCATCGTGATCTCCTGCAAGGTGAGTGGCGTGCAGGATCTGATCGCCGTGTATCGCAACATCGCTGCACGTTGCGACTACCCGCTGCACCTCGGCCTCACCGAGGCGGGCATGGGTTCGAAGGGCATCGTGGCCTCCACGGCGGCGATGGCGGTGCTGCTGCAGGAGGGCATCGGCGACACCATCCGCGTCTCGCTCACGCCCGAGCCGGGTGGCGACCGCACGCAGGAGGTGATCGTCGCACAGGAGATCCTGCAGACCATGGGCCTGCGCTCGTTCACGCCGATGGTGGTCGCCTGCCCCGGCTGCGGGCGGACGACCTCCACGTACTTCCAGGAACTGGCGCAGAAGATCCAGTCGCACCTGCGCCACCGCATGCCCGAATGGCGCAAGCGTCACCCGGGCGTCGAGGAAATGACGGTCGCGGTGATGGGGTGCGTCGTGAACGGCCCGGGCGAGAGCAAGCACGCCAACATCGGCATCAGCCTGCCGGGCACCGGGGAGCGCCCGGTGGCGCCCGTGTACATCGACGGCGAGAAGGGCCCGACCCTCAAGGGCGAGCGCATCGCCGAGGAATTCCAGCAGCTCGTCGAACAGTACGTCGAGCGCAACTACCGCGAGGAACCGAAGCCATGAACGCCCTTCGCGACCGCAAGTGCCGACCGTGTCCGCCCGGCACGCCGCCCCTGGATCCGGCCGGCGCCGCCGAACTGCTCGCCGCGCTCGCCCCGGGCTGGCGCCTCGCAGAGGACGGCCGTTCGCTCCGTCGCGCGTTCAGCTTCGCGGACTTCTACGAGACCATGGCGTTCGTGAACGCCGTGGCCTGGATTGCCAACGTCGAGGACCACCATCCCGACCTCGAAGTCGGCTACGACTACTGCCGCATGACATTCTCCACGCACACGGTCGGGGGATTGTCGGAAAACGACTTCATCTGCGCCGCGAAAGTCGACGTACTGTAAGAACGCCGGCTGCCGTGGCCGGCGGGGGGAAACTGCCATGGCCGACGAATCCGCGCCGTCCGAAGCGACCCAGCCCTTCGTGGCGCCGTGCCGCACGCTTAGCGCAGACGCCCCGTTCCGCTGGCTGGGCGCGGGCTGGCGCGACCTTAAGTCCGCGCCGCGCCAGAGCCTGACCTACGGCAGCATCGTCGTGCTGCTTAGCCTCGCGCTCGCCTGGATTGCCGTCGAGTTCGGCGGCTACTGGCAGCTGCTGTCGCTGGTCTCGGGGTTCATCCTCGTCTCACCCGTGCTCGCGGTCGGCACCTACGCCATCAGCAGCCAGCTCGAGCGCGGCGAGCGGCCGTCGCTCCGCCGCTGCCTGCGCGAGGAGCAGCGCGTCTTCGGCAACCTGATGGTGTTCGCGCTGATGCTGATGGTGGTGTTCCTGGTCTGGGCCCGCGCCGGCTCCGCGATCCACGTGTTCTTCCCGGTGGGCGAGCTGCCCGGCTGGCGCGAGTACCTCACCTTCTTCGGCATCGGCAGCGCGGTGGGCTCCATCTTCGCTATGGTCGTCTTCGCCGCCGCGGCGTTCTCGCTGCCGATGATGGTGGACCGGCGCGTGGACACCGTCACCGCGGTGGTAACGAGCATCAACGCCGTGCTGCGCAACCGGCTGGCAATGGCGGTGTGGGCCGTGTGCATCGTGCTCGCGGTGGCGCCCGGCTTCGCGCTGCTGTTCATCGGCCGCGAGCGCGGCGCGGGCCTCGCGTGGATCATGGTGGCGCTCGGCATCACGCTGCCCCTGATCGGGCACGCCACCTGGCACGCCTACCGCGAGACCATCGACGCGGAAGCGTGGCCAAAGCAGGAGTGTTAGGGACGAGCCGGGCTTCGGATAAACACGCGATCCAATGTGTCCCGCACTTTTCCTGCACATGGCCCGGCAGCGGCCGTCCGGTCTCTGCACGCAGCTCGCGAAAGGCGGGGTAGCGCTGCTCGACAGCGGAACGCTCGCTGCGGCACTCGACTCCTCGTTGTGCACACTGCGACGAGCGTTGGACGCGAGGCGCCAGGCAGAGCGTACACTGCCCTGACGATCCGTCCACACCATTGCATCACTGCGGTCGAGGGCGATCCCATGCAAAGACGCACGCAGACCGGGTCAGGGATTTCCGCGCTGATCCTCGCGGCGCTCGGCACGCTTGCAGCACCAGTGCACGCCGGCGAGTTGCTCGACCGTGACGTTGCTACCGCGGTTGACCGCGGCGTCGCGTGGCTCGCGGTAAACCAGGCATTTGCGAATCCGAGCGCCGCGGGAGACGCCGCGGGGTTGACGATGCTCGCGCTGTTGCGCCGGGCCCCCGCGGGCTTCCCCCCGTTCGTCCTCCAAGGCTACGAGAATGCCAGCGCCGCCGACCAGGCGCGGTTGCGCACTGCGGCAGCCTATCTGCTTGATCGGGTGAACGAGACGCCGTTCTATGCCTTCCGCGACGGACCTTTCCTGATGGCGCTGTCGCTGTACGCGCAGACGGGTGGCCCCGACAAGGGCGAGGTCATCGAGATTCCCGACACGCCGGACTACCTGTCCATCGACGAAGCGATCGACGCACTGGTCGATCGTGCGCTGGCCAACCAGCGCACGGCGACGCAGACGCCGGATGCCGCCCAACAGGGCTACTGGTGCTACTTTGGACCGGCGTGCGGACACGCGCCGAACACGCATTTTGTCGCGCAGGGGCTGTACGCCGCCCGCAGTTACTATTCGTCCCGTGCCGACAGCGATCCGACGCGGCGCGAAGCGATCACGACGGCGCTGGCACTGGCGCGGCGAGGCTTCGAACTGAACGGCGCGCCCGGCGCGTTCGACGGACCGTGCCGTGTGCTGACGGACACCGAACGGGGTCACGGCTACGTCGCGGGCGAAACCGCTCCGGCCCTCCAGCAGACGGTGGCCGGCCTGCACGTCCAGGTGCTGGGCGGGGCCGACCTGCGCTCGTCGACCGTTCAGGCCAGCCTCGAGTGGCTGCGCAATCGCTACCGCTGGCAAGACCTCGCCGGCGTGGGCGGCGCGTACAGTTCGCTGGCGTACTGGTACTACGCGTGGGCGCTCAATGGCACGTTGTCTTTCATCGAATCGTCCGGGGTCACGCCGCCGCCGGGCGGGCTCGACCCCGAAGACATTGGCACGCTCGGGCCGGCGGAGCCTCCCGCTTGCGCCGTCCGCCGGGCACACAAGGAGCCGGCCGCGACACCGCGACCGCCGGCATTCGGTCCCGGCGCGCCGGGCTACTACTGGGACGAGGCGCCGTCGGTGTACTTCGACTTTGCGCATACGCTGTTGAGCCATCAATGCCCGCCGGCGCCAGGGTCGAGCGCCGGTTACTTCGATTGCAGCGCGGCCCTCGGCAGTTGGGACCCGTACGCCACGCAAGCATTGGCACTGCTGGCGCTGAATCGTCCGCTGTTGGAGCCGGAACCCGATTTCGACAGTGACGGCGTGCTGGACTTCGACGACAACTGCCCTGGCACGCCGAACCCCGATCAGGCCGACGCAGACGGTGATCAGGTCGGCGATGCCTGTGACAACTGCCCGGCGAAGCCGAACCCGGATCAACGCGACAGCGACGGCGACGACATCGGTGATGCCTGCGACGTCGCGGCTTGCGACCTCGACGGAGACGCCGACATCGACCGGGCGGACATCCGTGGAATCACGGCGCTGCGCGGGCAGCGCGTGCCGCCGGCGCCGGCCGCGGCGGACCTGGACGGCAACGGGCGGATCAACGTCAACGACGCCCGTGGCTGCGCGCTGAACTGTAGCCAGCCGCGTTGCGCCTCGCCGTGAGCGCGAGGCTGGGGCGTGTGGCTGACGCCGGCGAACGCGGACCGAAAACAACCTACGGTCGAAGCGCCGAAATCTAGCCGGACCCGAGCAGCACGCGGTCGAGCTCCGGGTCCACCTCGTGCATGAGGTCCACCGGCACGCGCGAATAGCGCAGCGCGGCGGCGAGGCCACGGCGATCGCCCGTGTGCTCGAGCAACCACTGCGCGTGCTCGCAGAGGAGCGCGAGCTGCAGCGCGCGCCCGAGCGTGAGCGCGAGACGGCGGGCGCTGGCCTGCAGCACGTCGCGGTCGTGCCCGGACTGCAACCACAGCGCCGAGCGCTCCACCGCGCCCATCGCCTGGCGACCGGCGGCGGCGAGCCGCGGGTCCGAGAGCGACCGCGCGCAGGCCGACACGCGGCCCATCAGCGCCGCGAGGCCCGCGTGCAGGTCGCTGCGCAGCAGCGCGTCGAGCGACAGCACGTTGGTCGTGCCCTCCCAGATCGGCAGCACCTGTGTGTCGCGAAGCAGCTGCGGGAGGCCCGTGTCCTCGATGTAGCCCGCGCCGCCGAAGCTCTCGATCACCTCGCTGGTCACCGCGACCGCCTGCTTGCCCGTGACGAGCTTGGTGAGCGGCGTCACGAGTCGCAGCAACGCTCGCTGCCCGGGGTCGATCTGCCCGGCCTCGAGCCGGCCGTGCAGTTCCACCAGCAGGAAGGTCATCAGGAATGCGCCCCAGGTCTCGGCCTCGAGCGCCGCCAGCGTGTCGGCGTGCAGCGGTTGCTCCGAGAGCGGTGCGCCGAAGGCCTCGCGCTTCGCGGCAAAGGAACGGGCCAGCGCCAGGCCGCGGCGCATGGACGCCACGGCGCAGACGCTGTTCCACATCCGGGTCACGCCGAGCATGGGCTCGATCGCACGCGTGCCGTTCACGGGCTCGCCGACGAGTTCGGCGCGCGTACCCTCGAGCATGATCTCCGCGGTCGGCACCTTGCGCGTGCCGAGCTTGTCCTTGAGCCGGTCCACGTGCAGGCCGTTCAGGCGGCCCCCGGCGTCGCGCAGCTCGAGGTAGAACATGGCGAGTCCCTTGCCGCCCGGCGCGTTGCCCTCGGGCCGCGCGAGCGTCAGTGCCATCTGCGCGGTGACGGCAGAGGTGAACCACTTGCGGCCGTAGAGGCGCCAGCCTGCACCGTCCTGAACGGCCCGCGTCTGGGAACGCCCGACGTCCGAGCCGCCCGTGGTCTCGGTCATCCACTGGCCGCTGGTCCAGAACGTCGCGGGATCGCGCGAGGTCAGCTGCGGCACGGCGCGCGCAATGAGCGCCTGGTTGTCCGACTCGACCAGCGTGCGCGCCGCGCCGTCGGTCATCGCGAGCGGGCAGGTGTACACGTCCGAGGACGGATGGAACAGGTAGACCTTGGCGAACTGCTCGATGCGGGCATGGCGCCCGTGGGTGCGTTCGTAGGCCGTGGCCACGAGTCCGTGGCGCAGCGTGAGCCGCTCGGCCTCGCGCCACAGCGGCGTGACCTCGACCGTGTCGACCCGGTTGCCCCAGGCGTCCCACTGCACGAGGCGCGGTTCGTTCAGGCGGTCGGCGAGCTGCAGTCGGTACAGCGGACCCCCGGCCGTGGCGCCGAGCTCGTCGAGCTCGGGCTCGAGGTCCCGCAGCACGTCGGCCGGCAGCACGCGCCGCAGCCAGCCACCGAGCAGCGGGTCGTCGCGGTACTGGTTGCCAAGCTCGGGCGCGCTCTGCGTGAACAGCGCCTGCTGCCAAGTCGTGTCGTTCATGACGCGTGTCCCGGGGCGGTGACGAGGGCCGGCAGGTCGCCCGAGAGGCCGAGCGCCCGCTGCACGAGCCCTCGGCGCAGCAGCGGCTGGCCTGCGACCACGGCCAGCCCGAGCCGTCGCGCCGTGGCGGCAACGACGCTCTTCTGCCGGAAGAGTCCGTTCAGCGTGTCGGTGGCGCCGAGCATCAGCGCATTCTCGCTGCGGCGCCAGCGCTCGTAGCGGCGCAACGTCCGCAGCCCGAACGGGTCCGCGCCCGATTCGACGGCGTCGCCCAGCACTTCGACCAGCGACGCGCCGTCGAGGAAGCCGAGATTGACGCCCTGCCCCGCGAGCGGATGGATGGTGTGCGCAGCGTCGCCGGCGAACGCGAGGCGCGGACGCACGTACTCGCGTGCGTGCCAGAGCGCGAGCGGCAGTCCCGCGCGGCCGCTGTCGAGATCGAGGCGCCCGAGCACTCGCCCGCTCGCCTCCGTGACGGACCTGGAGAACGCGTCGGCCTCGAGCGCCAGCAGTTCTTCGGCCTCGGCCGCGCTCGTCGTCCACACCAGCGAGACGCGTCCGGCATCGAGCGGCAGCAGGGCGAGCGGTCCCTCGGGCAGGAAGCGCTGCCACGCGGTCAGGCGATGCGGCCGCTCGGTGCGCAGGTGCGCAACCACCGCCGTCTGTCCGTACTTCCAGCCGGCACGCGAGATTCCGCAGAGTTCGCGCGTGCGCGACTGCGCGCCGTCCGCACCCACCACGAGCGCGCAGCTGAAGCGACGTCCGTCCGAGAGCACGACCCGCGCCGAGTCCTCGTCGAACTCGAGCGCCTCGAGCCCGGCGCGCAATCGGGTGGCGGCCCGCAGGTGCGGGGATTCGTTCAGCGACCACTGCACGCGCAGGTTCTCGACGATGCAGCCGAGGTCGGGCTCGCCGGCCTCGGCCGCGGTGAAACGCAGCGCGTCGCGCGCGTCGGGCCGGCTCGCGGCGTCCCAGACCACCATCTCGGCATACGGAAAGGCGTGGCCCTCGATTCCCGCCCACGCGCCGGCCTGGGCGAGGATGCGCTGCGAGGCGCGCGACAGCGCCGACACGCGCAGGTCCACGGCACCCTCGGCCGGTCGCCGTGGCTCGCTGGGCTCCACGAGGGCGACGCGCCACGGCGCGAGGCGCGCGTCCGCGGCCAGCAGTGCGGCGAGGCAGGCACCCACCATGCCGCCGCCCACGATCATCACGTCGAAGTCATGCCGCCGCGCGGCCAAGTTCAGTGCCCTCCGGCCAGCGGCACGCCGCGCGCCAGGCGCGGGATGCGTCCGGACGCGCCGACGCTGAGGCGCGCCATTGCACTCTTGGCGGGCGGCAGCGCATCGAAGGCGAGCAGGCCCACGCTGCGCAGCGTGCGCAGCACGCCGAGCGGCGTGGCGAACAGGCGCACGAGTCCGTCGGTAAAGGCGACGATGCGTCGCTGGTCCTGGTCGCGCCAGTCCGCATAGGTCTTCAGTGGCCCAGCCGCTCCCACGTCCGCCTCACCCTCGACGCGCGCGTCGGCCAGCACCTCGGCGAGGCTCGCCGCGTCGCGCAGCCCGAGGTTGAATCCCTGGCCAGCGATCGGATGCAGGGCCTGTGCGGCGTTGCCGACCACCGCCAGTCGCTCACCGACGTGGCGCTCGGCGCGCCACAGGCCGAGTTCGTAGGACTGCCGCTGGCCGACGCTGATGAGCCGCCCGAGCCTGAAGCCGAAGGCCGACTGCAGCTCGGCGAGGAAGTCCGCATCGGGCAGCGCGAGCAGGCGCGCGGCACCCTCGGGGTGGCGCGTCCAGACGAGGCCGCAGCGCCCGTCGGCGAGCGGCAGCACGGCGATCGGTCCCTCCGCGGTGAAGCGCTCATAGGCGACGTGGTCGTGGAAGCGCTGGGTCACGAGCGTGGCGACGATCGCGGTCTGGCCGTACTCCCAGTGCACGGCCCCGATGCCGGCCTGCTCGCGGACCAGCGACCGCGCGCCGTCCGCCGCGACGACGAGGCGCGCCCCGATTTCGCGCTCGACGCCGTCGAGCTCGAAGCGCAGCCGTCGGGCACCGTCGGCCAGCTCGCTGCCCAGCACGCGCGCCGGTGCGAACACCTCGAGCTCGGGACAGCTGCCGAGGCCTGCCTGGAGCCCGGCGCCGATGGCGCGGTTCGGCACGACGTAACCGAGCGACTCGAGGCCCTGCTCGGCCGCGTCGATGCGCGCCGTGCCGAAGCGGCCCTGGTCGGAGACGTGGATCCGGCGGATGGGCGTCGCCTCGCGCTCCATGTGCCGCCAGACGCCGAGGCTCCTGAACACCCGCACGCTACCGTTAGCGAGCGCGGTGGTCCGCTCGTCGAAGCTCGGGTGCGCGCCGTCGCCGGGCGCGGTTGCCTCGACGAGCGCGACCCGCAGCCCGAGCGGCGCGAGGGCGAGCGCGAGCGAGGCGCCAACCAGGCCTCCGCCCGCGATGGCGATGTCGTAGTCGGGAATGACGGGGGGCGCGTGCATGGTGCGCCGCTCAGGCCCCCATCGCGCGCTCGACCTCGGCGGGCGTGCGCGGCAACCCGTC
>Ga0209254_10003947_pt1 | contig 13563 bp, 14 predicted proteins | sample FrelakmetDIP11DI_FD_187148 | JGI IMG/M metagenome (GOLD analysis project Ga0209254, IMG submission 187148) | Freshwater lake sediment microbial communities from the University of Notre Dame, USA, for methane emissions studies - DIP11 DI (SPAdes)... | ecosystem: Environmental > Aquatic >...
TCTCGAACGAGTAGCGGTCGATCGGCACCCCGGAGGCCTGCAGCAGCTGAGCGACCGCCCCGGGGGGTGTCTCGCTGCGGTCCCAGTCCGTCCGTGGCGCCGAGCGGGCGTTCACGATGATCAGCACTAACGCGAGGTCGGTTGGCTGTCCTCGTCCGTGTACTTGTAGAGCTGCCTGTTTTCCGACGCCTCGATGCTGGTCCCACTCGTCCAGAACAAAATGCGCCGGCGGTAACTCTCGCTGTCGGATTTGGCGTTTCGGGCAGCGAGGTCGGCAGCCACCGGGTAGGCCATGGGGCGCTTGCTCCTGTCGATCTCGAGCAGTTTCGTCTCGTCGTTCACGCGCACGCTGTACTTGGCGATGTTGTAGAGAAGGTACCCCGCGAAGAGGTTGTCGAAGTCCTCGTATTGCCCTTGCTCTCTCCGGAAGTCGCGCGACAGGACGGAGGGGAACCGGTTGGGCAGGTCCTTGAACGCCACCCGTTCTTTCTCGTGCGGGTCGACGTAGGTCGAGCCGCCGTACTTCTTGTACAGCACGACGTCCAGTCCGTATCCGCGCGCATTCCATTCCTTGATGAGCTTCATCGCCATCTCGGTGGGGATGTTCGCATTGACCGCCGCTACCATCGGCCGCCCGGAGAGAATCCTCGCGCTCGTGACCTCCAGGTCCTTGTACCCGGCGCCCAGCTTGAAAGCCGCGCCGATGGTCTTGGCGCAGTTCAGGCGCAGGTAGTCGTACTTGATCTCCCCGTCGTGGTACTCGGTGTTTCTGGCGCGCTTCTGATAGTCGTCGTTGAGGCGGCTGAAGAAGGCCGCGAGCGCTTCCCTCTCCTTGGCAGGCACGTCATAGACGCGCACGCCGATCACCGATCGCTTGTAGATCTCGCCGAAGTCGAGGCCGAACGACGCCTTGGGATCGAGCGACGACGTCGTCTTGAACAGGTACTCCTTCTTTGGGATCCGGACCATGAGCTCGCCGGTGTAGAAGTCCTTTTCGTGCGCAAACTCGCGGTCGGCGTAGAAATTGGCCGAGTACACCATGTCGTCGCCCGACGCCTGGTCGCGGATGGCGAGGGCGAGGTGCCCCGCCGAGCCGCCCTTGGAGGTGCCGTAGCTGATCAGCAGCTCGAGATCGTAGGGGTCCTGCCGCAGGACGTCGACGATTTCGTCGATCTTGGCGGGCTCCGGTCCATCCGGGGTTCCGAAGTCGGCGGCGGTCGCATTCCCGAGGACCAGGATTCCCGCCGTGACGCACCACGCCACTAACCTCATCCGCTCATTACCTCCCAGATATAGTGTGCACGAGCAGGTCCAAGCCCGGCCCTGCTGTCCCCTCGTTTCATGAACGCCGCCGCTTCGCTACGGGCACGGGCCGAGCTGCGGCGCGAGCGGAGCGAGCGGGTACGGCAATAGGCGCCGGCCATCGATTGTGGCGGCGCGCGCGCAGTTGCAATGCGTCCGGCGCCGCCGAGTCCATTGTCGCGAACACAAGATCGTTCGCGTCCTCCGGCGTCCTCACGCAGGCGCACGCACCGCCATCGAACGCCGCCTTGATCCGTCGCACGATGATCGCGTTCTTGCGGCCGTCGAGCCCGAGATTGACCACGAGCACCCCGTTGGGAGTGAGCCGCTCGCGCAACGTCGAGAAGAAGCGCTCGGTCGTGAGGTGCTCGGGGATGATCCCGTCGCCACTGCCGGCATCGGCGAGGACGAGGTCGTACCGCGCCTTGGCGTCTTGCACGAAGGCCGCGCCGTCCGCGAGGTGCACGCGATATCTCTCACCCTCGACCAGGCCGAAGAAGCTCTTGGCCGCCTCGACCACCACCGGATTGATTTCGACCACGTCGACGCGAGCCTCGGGCAGCGCTCGATGAATCAACCCGGAGAAGCTCCCGCCGCCGAGCCCGATCATGAGCACGCTCTCGGGCTCGGGTACGAAGAGCAGCCCCATGCCGGCGTAGCGCACATATTCCATGGGAACGCTCGCCGGGTCGTCGAGGGACACGATGCTGTGATCGACGCCGTTGACATCGTCGAAGCGCAACGCGCGGCGGCGCGCCTCTTCCACCACGATCACACGGCCGTAAGCGGACGGCTTGTCGAAGACCACCTTCGGTCGGGCGGCCGCCGCGCTCGCGTGGGCAGGTGGTGGAACCGACTCCGCAAGCGCCGAGGGCACGAGCGGCACCAAGGCCATAGCGGCGGCGAAGAACAACGTCGCGACCGTCTTCATTCGCAGCCCATTGCCGCCGAGTGGTGGCGAGCGGCCTTAAGTGCCGGGCAGACGGTGAAATGCGAAATCACGAGGCTCCATGCGCCCCGTGCGACAAGTGCACTTCGCGGCGTTGGCCGACGACTTCATCGCGCAGTCCTCTCCTCTTCGACTTTGCTTGCTCCCGACCACCCGAGCCTTGACTTAACGATTCCGTTCGAGTCCTGTGTCGTCAGTGCTGCACGGCACCCGTCCGATCGGGATCACGGGGCTGGAAGCGTCGCGGGCGGAACGGGCCGCGAGCATGACCGTGCTCATTGCGCGAGCAGGCCGGCAATCCGCTCCGACCGGAGCACCGCATCGCCGAACTCGGCGAATCCCTGTGCGTCGTCGGGCGGCGCGGCGAGGCCGGTCACTTCGTCGGTCCCGCGGCGCGGCGCCCAGACCGTGCGCTCGGTCAACAGGTAGACGCCGTATGCGGTGCGCACGCCGCCGGCATGATGCGTTCCGATCTCGCGCTGCAGCGCATGTGCCGACAGCGCGGCGTTCGACACCACCGCCACCTCGATCAGGGCTTCGCGGTAGTTTGGGTGGCGCGCGATGTCGGCACCGAACGCCGCGGCCATCTTCTTGGCCGATGCCGCGACGACGACCAGCAGGCGGTCGATCATCGAGCGGATCGAGTGCTTCGACGCGAGCGTCAGGTAGCTGGCGGGGTCCAGGAAGACGTCGGTCGCCGCAGTTACCGCACCGCAGCCGCTGTGTCCCAGCACGACGATCAGCTTGAGGCTCTCGCCGAGATGCTCGATGGCGTAGTTCAGGCTGCCGCGCACATCGTCGCCCAGCGTGTTGCCGGCGACGCGCACGACGAAGAGATCGTTGGGCCCCTCGCTGAAGATCAGCTCGATCGGCACCCGCGCGTCGGCGCAGCCCAGCACCGCGGCGAACGGCCGCTGCGGCGGCGATCCGGCACCGGGCAGCAGCAGGCCGAGGTCGCGCGGATCGATCGGGACGACCCGACGCGCCGGCCCCGATCCCGACTCGAGGCGGGTGAACAGGTCCGCAAAGGCACGGTTGCCCTCGTCCAGGCGGCGTCGCGCCCCGTCGGCATCGCCGGGCCGCTCGCGGGGCGAGGGTTCGGCGCCGTCGTAGCGGTAGGCGATTTCGACGGTCTTCACGTCGGTGCGGATGGCCTATGGGTGATTGGGACGAGCGACTTACCGATCGGCAGCGGCTGGCGCAAGCGCCGATTGGAGCGCGCTCTTTGCGAGCGCGGGCTTGATGCTCGAGACCGCGTCGAAATGCGACAGATGAACCTTCCCGGTCAGTTCGTGCAGGAAGTGCGACCGCTTCAGCCGGTCCATCACCGGCCCTTTCACCGCGGACAGGTGGAACTTGATGCCGCCGTCGGCGAGCCGGCGGTTGATCGTTTCGAGGCTTTCGAGCGCCGACGAATCGATCGTGTTCACCGCAATGCATTCGAGGATGACGTGACGTATCGCCGGGTCAGCCGCCACCGCTTCGTTCACCAGCTCCTCGATGAAGCGCGCGTTCGGGAAGTAGAGGCTTCCGTCCACCCGCAGCGAGAGGATCTCGGGATCCGTCACCACTTCGTGGCGGGACACGTTGCGGAAGTGAGAGGTCCCCGGAATCTGCCCCATGACGGCAACGTGCGGCCGCGACGTGGCGTACAGGTGCAGGAAAATAGACAGCCCCACGCCCGCGATGAGGCCGGACTCGACGCCGTCCGCCCACGTCACGAGGATCGTTGCCACCATCGCCGCGAATTCGGCGCGGGAGTAATCCCAGGTGCGCTTGAGCGCGGCGAAGTCCACGAGGGAGAGGACCGCGACGATGATGATGGCGCCGAGGGCTGTTTTCGGCAGGTAGAAGAGCAGCGGCGTGAGGAAGAGCGTTGCGAGTCCCACGCCGATCGCCGCAAATGCGCCGGCCGCCGGCGTCTGGGCGCCGGCGTCGAAGTTCACCACCGAGCGCGAAAGCGCGCCCGTGACCGGGAAGCCCCCCGAGACGGCCGAGCCCATGTCGGCCACGCCGAGCGCGATGAGCTCCTGGTCCGGGTCGACGCGCTGGCGACGCTTGGCGGCGAGCGTGAGCGCGACCGAGATCGACTCCACGTAACCCACGATGCAGATGAGTAGCGAGGGCACCAGGATCTTCGTCCACAGGGTGGCGTCGAACGGCGGCAGCGCCAGTTTCGGCAAGCCCGCCGGCACCTCGCCGAGGATCCCCACGCCGCGCGCGTCGAGCCCGAGCGCCCACACGGCTGCCGTGCAGGCGACGATCGCCATCGCGGGGGCGGCCTTCGCGACGATGTCCGCGGGTCGGCCCCCGAGGCCGAAGCCGACCATGAGCGGCTTAAGGCCACGCTTTGCCCAGAGCAGGAACGCCACCGCCGCGATGCCCACCGCCGCCGTGACCGGCTTCACCTCACCGATGTGGGGCAGAAATGATTCGAGGATTTCCAGCAGGCTCTCGCCGTGGGTGCGGATGCCAAGCAGCGGGCCGATCTGGCCGGCCGCGATCTGCACGGCGGCCGCCGTGATGAAGCCGGAGACGACGGGATGGCTCAGGAAGTTCGCGAGGAACCCGAGCCGCAGAACCCCCATCACGACCATCAGGATCCCGGTTAGCATCGCGATGGCGACGGCGGCGCCGAGATGCTCGGGCGTCCCCTGAGCCGCGATCTGGGCCGCCGCCGCGCCCGTCATGAGGCTCGCCACGGCCACCGGGCCCACGGCCAGCGCGCGCGAGGTGCCGAAGACCGCGTAGAGCAGGAGCGGCGCCATCGAAGCGTAAAGCCCGAGCTGCGGCGGCAGCCCGGCGAGCAGCGCGTACGCGAGCGACTGCGGGATCAGCATCATCGAGACGATCGCCGCGGCGACGAGGTCGCCGACGAGCGTCTGCCCGGAGTACTCCGGCCCCCACTGCAAGATCGGAAGCCGGCGGCGCAGCAAGGCGGCTTGCCCGTCGCCGGTCTTCACGACTTCGCCTCCGGTCGAGCGGACAAGTCGGGCCGGCTCAGGAAGAAGATCTCCCGGAGCCGGTCACGCCCGAAGGCACGTCCAAGTTCCCTGAACGCGAAGTAGGGGAACAGCGACACGAAGAGCATCAGGGTCCCGGCCAGCAGGATTTCGTGGTGCCCCTTCGCGGCCATCTCGTGGAGGCCCGCGGCGGGCCCGCCGCCCTTCCACAGTCCGACCACCGTGTGCTCGGCGACGGTGAAGACGGCGCAGAACAGGGAGAACACGGCCGTCTTGTACAAGCTGCTGTAGATCAGCGGCTTGTCCTCGAGGCTGCGGCCGAGGCGGAAGATGCCGCCGATCATGACGACCTTGCCCAGGATGAGCGCTTCGATCAGCGCCACCCAGTAGTTCGTGTAGGTGATGTCGTACGAGGCCAGGATGAGCCGCCGATACCACGTAAAGGCGGCGAAGACGATCGCCAGGTAGACGACGTTCAGCGCGTACTCGACGAGCTCGTGCTTGGCCTTTTGCTTCAGCTCTTCGGACTTCATTTCACGACTGCCTGTGCGATTCAGCTCGCCGAGGGCGTGTCGCCCTCGCGTCTGGATTCGTCCGAGTCTGGGTTGTCGGCCACCCAACCCATTAAGATCTTGTATCCGAGCGTCAACAAAGTGGCGCCGACGAACATGCCGAGAATTCCCGCCGTCGCCATGCCGCCGAGCGCGCCGAGCAGGATAACGACCATCGGCGCCTTGACTCCACGGCCGAGCATCAGCGGCTTCAGGACGTTGTCCGACATGCCCGCGACGAGCAGCAGCACCGTGAAGGCGATCGCTTCGAAGTTGCCGTAGGTTCCGGTCCACCAGATGTAGCCGATCGCCGGCAAGGTCACGAGCAGCGCGGGTATCTGGGCAATGCCGAGCACCAGCACGATGAGTGCCAGCAAGCCCGGCCAGGGGATGCCGGCGACCAGCAGGCACAGGCCGACGATGATGGCCTGGATGAAAGCGACGCCAATCACGCCCTGGGCGACGGCGCGAATCGTCGCCGTGGACAGCTTGGCGAGTTCCTCTCCGCGCGCCGGGCCGACGATGCGCTGGAAGATCGCGAGGTTCGCCCGCGCACCCTCCTCACCGAAAGCCATGATGATGCCGGCGATTATGAAGGCGGCAAGGAACTGCAGCAGGCCGACGCCGATGCCCCCCACGAAGCCGAGCACGGACTTCGCGATGTCACCGAGCTGCGGCTGCAGGCTCTGCACCAGTGCCGGCAGATCGGCGTGCGCCTGGGACCACATTGCATGCAGCTGCGGGCCAATGATCGGCCAGGTGGCCACGGACTCGCTGGGCGCCGGGATCTCGAGCGAATTTGACTGAACGTTGCGAATGAACTGATGCACCGAATCGCCCAGTGAACTCATCAACACGGCAGACGGCGCGACGATCAGTGCGAGACCCAGTATCGCGATCAGCGTCGCCGCCAGCCCGTGGCGACCACCGACCTTGCGGGCCACGGCATCGTGCAGCGGATACAGCGCCACCGCCAGGATCAGTGACCAGATCAGCAAGGTCAGGAACGGCGAGAGCGCCCGGTAGCAGAGCACGGCCAGGACGAGCACCAGGCCGATGCGGACGAAGGCGTCCATGACTCGAGAAACGATTCGCTGCTCGAGTTCGATCTGGGACCTGTTATCCGCAATCATGTCCGACTCCCTGGCCGAAACTGCTGCACGAAGCTGTTAGCCGGCAGCCGCCTGTCACGGTGCGTCGCATAGCGAAGAGGCGCGCTGCATGTTGAAGCCCACGAACACCCGCCACTTCGGCCAGCCCCCCCTTGTCCGCGACCGACACCTGCGGCTCGACGAACAGGTTGTAGGTCGTTGTCCCACTCTTCTATCTGACGGGTGAATCCGAACCGCCGTCGCCCTCGACAGGCAGCTCGGCCTGCCGCCACGCCAGCATGCCGCCCTGCAATTGGCAGGCGTTCCGGAAACCGTGCTGCTGCAACAGGCGCACAGCGGGAACGCTGCGATGTGCTGCGCGGCAGATCGCGACGATGGGACGTGTCTTGTCCAGTTGGAGGCGGTCGATGCGCGAGCCGAGCTCGGTGATCGGCACGTGGACCGCGCCGGCGATGTGGCCGGACCGCCACTCCGCGCTGGTGCGCACATCGATGATCTGCGGCCGTGCCGAGCCCTCCCTGCGCATCATGTCGAGCTTCCTTGGCGAAATTTCGGGCACCTTGCCGAACGGCAACCACCAAAACAATCCCATTAGGACTCCCTCTACTTCGCCTTCTTGGCGGTTTGCGTCTCCAGCAGTTCGCCGTAGCGGTTCTCCATCACCACGGCCGCCCGCGGAAGCTTGGCCGCGGTCTCCTTCTTCCATGTCCGTCCTAGCGGCGAACACCCGGACGGTTCCCCGCCGGCCCAGGCTGGTTTATGCCAGGGTCACGTCCGACGTTACCTGCGGCGCCAGGCTGGTTGATCCCGGGGTCCACGCCCGGGCCCGCCCCGACGTTTCCTGCCGCCCCAGGCTGGTTGATGCCAGGGTCGCGTCCGACGTTACCCGCGGCGCCAGGCTGGTTGATCCCGGGGTCCACGCCCGGGCCCGCCCCCCCGACGTTTCCTGCGGCACCAGGTTGGTTGATGCCTGGATCGCGTCCGACGTTTCCTGCCCGCCCGGGCTGGTTGACGCCGGGGTCACGCGCGTATGCAGCGCCGGGTAGGGATGCGCCAATTGCACTGAAAACAAGTGCGCACATGAATGTCTTCGCTAGTACGTTCATTTCTCCGTCTCCTTGCTACCGCTCATTTCGGTTTCGCCGTGATGTACTTCAGCGTGCTTCCTTCGTACACGGCCTGATAGAAGTTCCCGCCACAGTAGTAGTAGTTCACGTCGCCCACCGGGGTGGGCGTGCATCCGGCAGGAAGAGACGCAACGACGGTCCCCACTGGCAGCGGCTTCCCGGGTGCTGCGGCCGGTTGCTGCGCTGCTGCAGCTTGCTTCTTGGCGGCTTCCGCCTCCTTCTCAGCTGCGGCCGCTCGCTGCTCGGCCGCTGCCGCCTGCTGCTGCGCCGCCGCGGCCTGTTGCTGGGATGCCGCGGCGTCGGCCTGCGCCGATGACGCGCTTGCCGAACCGGCCGCGGCCCCGACGACGAACGCGGCCCCTCTGCCGCGGAAGGCGTGCGCCTCGGACACAAGCCCGACGGACACGCCGGCAATCTCGACGAGAGACATCGCGCCGAGAACGATGAGCGCTCCTGCAATCCTGTAAACGGTTTTCATGGCTTTCCTCGTGTTGGCTTCAGCGATTGGATGCGCTGGTCGATTGGCGTGGCAGGAATCGGGTCGCGCTGGTGCCCTTGGGCGGCACGAACTTGAACTGCGAATCGTCCGCGGCAGTGTCGGTCTTCCAGTTGGTGAGGACCGTGCTGACGCTCAGCCGTTCGGGAGTGTCCGTTTCGGTGACGACGTACTTGCACGGGAACGGTCGTTTGCCCTCGGCGATCCACACCTGGAAATCGACGCCCGGGCGGCTGAACAGCAGGTGATCGCACTTCACCCCGCCGATGACCGCCTGGCCGACCACCGCGGCGAGCGTCACGTCCTGCATCATCAGCGGAAAGGCGTTGCGGTAGAGCAGATCGGCCGCCGGGAGCAGGATCCCGACCGTCTCGCGCGCGAAGTCGATCATCTTCTCGACCGTCGGGGGCGCCGCCTCGGTCGCGTAGACCTTCTCCCTCGGGTTGTACAACGTCAGGGTCTTGCCGTCGTAGAAGAAGCGCTGATCCATCAGTTCGCTGGCGCGCACCGCGCGCAGCTTGTCCGGCCGCTTGACGGTCACGTTCGCCGCGAGGTCCTTGTCGATCCGGTGCCCCGAGACGTGCAGATCCTCGATGGTGTTCTGCGTCTGCACGCTGAACTGCTTCAGGCTGTCGAGAAACTCGGTCATCTGCTTCAGTTTCTGGACCGCGGCCGGATCCACTGCCGGCGTCTGGGCCCGGGCGTCCGCGGAAACGGTCGCCGACAGGGTCAACACGGCGACGGCGAACCATGCCGCGACGATCCCTCTTTTGGCTGTGTTCATGTCTTGCCTCTTTCGTCGATTGATTGATCAGCTAGTCCAGAAGTGCTCTGCGTGGGTTCGCGCGAGCATGCCGCCGGACAACGTGCTGGCCCTGAACCCGTTCTGCAGCAGGATCCGCGTCGCGAAGTAGGCGCGCCCGCCCGAGCGGCAGATGACGCGGATGTCCCGATCGCGGGGAAGCTCGCCCAGGCGCGAGCGCAGTTGACCCAGCGGGATGTTGACGGCGCGCGGCTCCGTCTCCACCGCGAGCTCCACCGGCTCGCGAACGTCGAGCAGGAACCCCTCGTCATCCGACGCCCAGTGACTGACCGGCATGTCGCCGCGCAGGATGTCCGCGGCGATCATCCCCGCGAAGTTGACCGGGTCCTTCGCGCTGCCGAACTGCGGCGCGTAGCAGAGCTCGGCCTCCTCGAGATCGTACACCGTCGCGCCCATCTGGAGCGCCACGGCGAGCGCGCTGATGCGCTTGTCCACGTTGTCCTCGCCGAGCGCCTGGGCGCCGAGGAGCTTTCCGTTCGACTTGCGGAAGATCACCTTCATCGCGATCGGCTTCGCACCCGGGTAGTAGCCCGCGTGCGAGTTCGGGTAGAGGTAGGCTTTCTCGTAGTCCGTGTCGCCGATGCGCTTCAGCGTCTTCTCGCTGACGCCCGTCCACGCCGCGGCGCCGTCGAAGAACCCGATGATCGAGGTGCCCTGGGTGCCGCGGAAGCGCGAGTCGCGCCCGGCGATCACGTCGGCCGCGATGCGGCCCTGCCGGTTCGCCGGGCCGGCGAGCGCGATGAGGCTCCATTCACCCGTCACGGCGTCCTTGACCTCGATCGCGTCGCCGACGGCGAAGATGTCCGGGTTGCTCGTACGCATCTGGTCGTCGACACGGATGCCGCCGCGCTTGCCGATCTCCAGCCCTGCGGCCTTGGCCAGTGTGGTATCCGGACGCACGCCGAGCGCGAGGATCACGACGTCGGCGGGATACGTTTTCCCGCCCTTGGTCAGCACGTTCAGAGTGCGGTCCTCGCCCTGCTCGAATCTGGCCACGCCATCGTTGAGCGCGAGGTGCATGCCGTGACGCTCCAGATAGCCCTCCGCAATGCGCGCCATCTCCGGGTCGATCGGCGCCAGGATCTGGTCGGCCATTTCGACGACCGTCACGTCGAAGCCGCGATGGATAAGGTTTTCCGCCGTCTCCAGACCGATGAAGCCGCCGCCGACCACCACCGCGCGCGTCTTCGGCCGCACCGACTGGAATCCCGAGTACCGGTGCATTCCGGCGAGAAACAGGGACCCCTTCTCGAGCCACTCGCGGATCGCCTTCGCGTCCGGAACGGTCCGCAGCTCGAAGATACCCGGGAGGTCGATGCCGGGCAGCGGCGGGCGGATCGACGGCGCGCCGGGGGACAGCACCAGCTTGTCGTAGGACTCGGTCGTCACCTCGCCGGTGGCGACGTTGCGCAGATCGACGGTCTTCTTGTCCGGCGAGACCTTGATGCACTCGCACCCGGTCCTCGCCTCGACTCCGAAGAACCCGCGGAACATTTCCGGACTTGCCACGAGCAGGCTCGATTCCCTCTCGATCACGCCGCCGACGTGATAGGGCAGCCCGCAGTTCGCGTACGACACGTACGGCCCGCGCTCCACCATGATGATCTCGGCCTTCTCGTCCAGCCTGCGCAGACGCGCCGCGCATGACGCGCCGCCGGCCACGCCGCCAACGATGACGACTTTCATAAGCTTTCCTTTCGTGTGTCCTGGTGCGAGGAAACCGTGCGGCCGAGCAACACGTCCACGGTGTTGCCGGTCAGGCTGCCGAGCGTGATCGCGCGCACGTACGCAAGGATCTCGGCCACCTGGGCGTCGCTGTAGTGCTTGCGCAGGTTCCCGATCGATCCCGGATCCAACCGGTCGAGATTCTCCGCGTAGTGCTGAGCAAACAGGATCGCTGCGGCCTCGGCAGGGTTCTTTGCCTGCAGCGATTCGATCTGTTGGCCGAGGATCTGGTTGACCTCTTCCAGCGGCACGCCCTGGGCCATCGCCCAGTGCGTGTGACCCCACTGGCAGTGACGGCAGTCGGTGACCGAGATAACGCCGAGCATGACCTTCTCGCGCAGCGCCGCGGAGGTCTTCGGCCTGATCAGCGCTGCGAGAAGGACGGGGCTCGAGACGAGGGCGTTGGCGAGCGTCCTCAAAAAGTTGCCGGCGGTCAGCGTGCGCTTTCCCTTCGTCGGCGGCTTCGGGTCTCGCTTCAATGTCATGAGTAACCCCCGACCTTCAGCCTGTGCTGCCAGTTACGGCACGTAGTTGGCGCTGTTGTCGAAACCGCTGGAGAGGTCGGCATTGACCCCCACCGGCACCCCAAGTTCTTCTCCCAGTTTCTTCGTATCGATCCTGGTATGCAGATCGGCGGGGGCATATGTCGTGACCGGATAGCTCATGAAAAGGAGCGCGTCCTTGGGGGGGTGCCAACCATGACGCCGACTCCGCAGAAATACTGACCGCGAGAGTGGGTGCCGCTGACCCTGATACCTGCTGTCGGCCCCGTTGGGAATTTCATGTTGCTCATCTCCTTCTCCTTTCGGGTCAATGATTGGTTTCTGATACTGCGGGCTACAGCACGTAGTTGGCGCTGGTGTCCGCGCCGTAGCCGCAGCCCTGGTAGGTGCAGTGCAGCTCGTCGCGAATGATGGCCGCCCAACCGCCCGCGCGACCCGTATCCAGCACCAGGTTCTGGCTAAGCACCTTGGTTTCGAACTTCCAGCCTTTCGGCAGGTTCTTCAGCTTACTCCCCACCGTGTTGAGATTGTCGGGGGTCAGGCTCGGATCGACCGCCTTGGTGTATTCCTGCAGGACCCAGACCGGGCCGTCCGGGTCGCGCAGCAGATGCACGGGCTTGCCCGCGTGAAAGGTCCAGATGGTGTTGCGCTGGATCAATGAGGGTACGTAGGCGCTCTGGAACTGGGTCAACATTTCGGCCCCGGTCATGTCTCCGGCCCAGTTCATCTTGATACCGTGAAAATCCACGGAATCTCCGCCAGCGTAGTCCACTTCGTCCATCATCCAGAAGCGGCCGCTATTGACCGCGCACTTGTCCACTTCGAGCTCACGGGCCAGCCGCTCCGGATCGATTTTCTTGTAGTCATCCGGACCAACCGGGAGGGCTGCCGCCGTATAGACGTGAGCCCGCTGGGTCTTGCCGATGCCGACAAAGGCGCCGAGTCCACAGAACGCGGCACCGCGGGTATTGTTTGCATGGACTCTGCGAGTAGGGCCTGGCTTCAGTTTCATTTGGCATCTCCTTTTGGTTTGCTGATTGGTTTATGGCACGTCGTGCCGTAGCGACTTGACAGGTCCCGGCCGAAGCCGGGTCCCGCCACCTCGCGCAGTTGCGCCTCCGTACGACGGTCGCTAGAGCCGTTTACGGGATGTAGTTGGCGCTCGTGTCCGAGTCGTAGCCCATCGCCTGATAGGTGCAGTGCAGGTCGTCGCGGATGATCGACGCCCAGCCGTCGCTCTTCGTGGTGTCGGCCACCAGATCCTTCTCGAGCACTTTGGTCTCGAACTTCCAGCCTTTGGGGAGCGTCTTCAGCTTGGGACCGATGTTCTTCAGGTTGTCGATGGTGAGGCTCGGGTCGACGTCTCTCGTGTACTCCTGCATCACCCAGACCGTGCCGTTGGGCTCGCGCAGGATGTGCGCCTCCTTGCCGGCATCCCAGGTCCACCGGGTCAGGCGGGTGAGGAGGGTCGGGACGTAAGCGTCCCCGTGGAAGTGGGCGACGAGGTCCTTTGCGACCATCGTGCCGAGGTGGCTCATCTTGGCGCCGCCGAATTCCCAGCCGTAGCCGTACTGGCACTCGCCGTGGTCAAAGGTCCAGATGCGCCCGGTGTTCGCGACGACCATGTCGACCCCGAGCTCCTTGGCCTTCGCCTCCGGATCGGGCTTCCAGACGAAGCTGTCCGGGGTCGGCTCGTTGCCTGCGTTCGCGTTCATGTGGGCGCGGGCGTTCAGCCCTTTGCCGACGACGATCGCGGCGCCGAGGTACCTCGTGTCCCGGCAGTTCGGGAATCTGACGTGGTTGAAGGGATCAAAGCCGAAGTGCGGCAGTTTCATTTCGGTTTCCTTTTCAGGTAGATGGTTGGCTTTCCGAAGCAGATCGAGTCGGTCGAGAAACCTTGCTGGGCGACAACTCAACCGCTTCGCGCGAGCCGGTGTCCATCGCGTCGAGACGCCTGGTTGAAGATCCCTGCGGTCGCCGCCTGACACCTCCGAATCTAGAGCGCAGGCCCC